>OIMI01000106.1_pt1 | contig 20543 bp, 18 predicted proteins | sample 1584801 | NCBI WGS metagenome assembly OIMI01 (sample SAMN02674693, study PRJEB24791) | human gut metagenome, SKBSTL018 | isolation source: stool | host: Homo sapiens | place: USA
ACAACCTGTTCCAACGAATCGGCACGAACGTAGTGCGTTTCATTACAGGTGCCACGGTTTCCCCGGTAGTTTGAACAGTTGAAATACTCAATGGCGCTGTTCGGATGATTGATATTGTAATGCAGCTTATGCCCGCAGTCGGCGCAGTATAAAAGCCCTGCAAACATATTTTTTTCGCTGTTTTTAGGCTGTCTGCGCTTTGTGCCTGCACGGATTTTCTGCACCGTTTCCCATGTGCTGCGGTCAATAATCGGCTCATGGTGATTCTCAAACACCCTTTGATTTTCTTCCGGGTTTTCGCGGCGGCGTTTGTCCTTGAATGACTTGGAATAGGTTTTGAAATTGATGAGAACGCCGGTATATTCCTGTAAGGTTAGGATTTTGGTAATGGTTGTTTTGCACCATTTACAGGGATTGTCCTGTGTTTTCTTCCCACCTTTACGGATTCCTTTTTTCGCCCAATAATAGGTAGGGGTTAAAATACCGCTTTCCTGTAAAATCCGTGCGGTGGTTTCAATCCCGTTCCCCTCAATACAAAGACGATAGATTTTGCGGACTACTTCGGCGGCTTCCTCATCAATGATCCACTGTTTTGGGTTTTCCGGGTCTTTCTTGTAGCCGTAGGGCGGCAAGCAAAGGGGATCACCGGCATTGCCGCGCAGTTTCTTGGAACTTCTGACTTTCCGGCTGATGTCTTTTGCATACCACTCGTTCATGATATTGCGGAACGGAGTAAAATCATCTTCTCCCTGTTCGCTGTCTACGCCATCGTTGATTGCAATAAAGCGGACATCGTGTTCAGGGAAAAAAGTGTCCGTATAATAGCCTACTTGCAGATAGTTCCTGCCAAGCCGCGACATATCTTTTACAATTACCGTAGTAACATAACCGGCCTCAATGTCCTCGATCATCTCCTGAAAGCCGGGACGGTTGAATAATGAGGTGTGATAGCGATAGCGGCAAAAAGCTAATAAAATCAATGGTTTTGCGGACAGCGGATAGACAGGGAATGTGTTAAAAACTGAATACGCACACAAACGGCGTTACCTTAACCCCTTTGGGGGAGAAAGTAACGCCGTTTTTTTATGCCCGCAGGAAAGGAGGTGCAGCCGGAATGTATTTCACAAAGGGCAAGCAGCGGGCGTTTGAATTGCTCATGCAGCAGAAGCCGGGATTTGACCGCTATCAATCCGGTTGTGCCGGAGATGATGAAGATTGCGGCACTTGCCGTTTCTACCGCCCCGGGTGGAAATATGAGTTTTGCGTTTTCAAAGAGTGTCCCTATTGCCCCGGCAAAAGGACGCGGAAAACGCACGCCAGCATGGACAAATAGACGGGCAAAAGCCCTTGTGCCATGCGGCTTTGCAGACGCGAAAACGGCAAAGGGCATATTGCAATACCAAAACAGCCGAAAACGGCTTTCTAATTGTCCACGCATACCAAGAGAGGAAGTGAGGAAATATGGCAGTTTTCAGAGTGGAGCGAAATACGGGATATACCGTTATGAGCAACCACCACTTGCGAAACAAGGAATTGTCCTTAAAGGCAAAGGGCTTGTTGTCGCAAATGCTTTCGCTGCCCGAAGATTGGGATTATACCCTTGCGGGCTTATCCCATATCAACCGGGAGAAGATCGACGCAATCCGCGAAGCGGTAAAGGAACTCGAAAAAGCCGGATATATCGTGCGCAGCCGGGAGCGCGACGAAAAGGGACGCTTGCGGGGCGCAGATTACGTCATATACGAGCAGCCGCAGCCGCGAGAGCCGGAAGCAGCTACCAGCGGCGGACAGCCGCCTATATTGGATTTACCTACATTGGAAAATCCAACATTGGATAATCCAACGTTGGAAAAACCTACGCAGGAAAAACCTACGTTGGAAAATCCAACGCAATTAAATAAAGATATATTAAGTAAAGAACAATCAATTACTGATTTATCAAGTACCGATTCCATTCCTTTCCATTCCCTAAACCCCTTGCCCTTTGCGCATGGCGAAGCGGCTACGCCGCCGGAAAGGAAAAGAACGGAAGCGAAAAGCAATAGCGCAGTAGAGATTTACAGGGAGATTATCAAGGACAATATCGAATACGACCATCTCATTCAAAACTGCAAAATTGACAAAGACCGTTTGGACGAGATTGTTGACCTTATGCTGGAAACCGTCTGCACAGCCCGAAAGACAATCCGTATTGCCGGGGACGACTACCCCGCCGAATTGGTGAAATCCAAGTTTTTGAAGCTGAACAGCAGCCATATTGAGTTTGTTTTGGATTGCATGAGGGAGAACACAACCAAAGTGCGCAACATCAAGCAGTATCTAAAAGCGGTGCTGTTCAACGCGCCGAGTACCATTGACAGCTACTATACCGCCCTTGTCAATCACGACTTATACGGCGGCGAATGAGCATAGCCGCACTTTACCGGGAAAGGAGTTGATACCTTGCAGGAGGAAGTAACCCAAAAAACGATTGCCCTATACGTCAAAGTGGGAAAAGGCGCGGCGCGGCTTACCGAACAGGCGTTACAGAAAGCAATCCAAAAGTTTTTGGAGCAGAAAAGCAAACCCGCGCATGGGAAACAGACCATGCGGCAGCTTATGAAGCAGAACGCGGGTGTTTCCAACATCGAGATCACCGACAGCAATATTAAAGCCTTTGAGAGTACGGCGAAGAAATACAACATAGATTTTTCGCTAAAAAAGGTTAAGGGCGAGCAGACCCGTTACCTTGTGTTTTTCAAAGGCCGGGACGCGGACGTTATGACCGCAGCGTTTCAAGAGTTTTCCGCAAAGAAGCTGAACCGGGAGAAAAAGCCCTCTATCCGCAAAGCCCTTGCCGCTGCAAAGGACAAGGCGAAGCAGCTTAACGCCGCCCGCGACAAGGTAAAGAAAATGGACAGGGGGCGCGAGATATGAAGCAGATCAACTACAAAAAGCTGATACTTCCGAATATCCCCTATGTGTTCTTTGTCTATCTCTTTGATAAAGTCGGACAGGCGGTGCGGCTTGCCCCCGGCGCGGATATTTCTGCAAAGATACTGAATATCACACAAGGATTTTCCGCAGCCTTTGAAAACGCCTTGCCGAGCGTTTACCCGTTGGATTTGCTTGTCGGCATTGTCGGTGCGGTGATTATCCGCTTGATAGTCTATGTCAAAGGGAAAAACGCGAAGAAATACCGCAAGGGCGCGGAGTACGGCTCTGCCCGATGGGGAAACGCCGAAGATATAAAGCCCTACATAGACCCGGATTTCCAAAACAACATCATTTTGACGCAGACGGAACGGCTTACCATGAACAGCCGCCCGAAGCAGCCGAAGTACGCGAGAAATAAGAACGTCGTCGTGATCGGCGGCAGCGGCAGCGGAAAAACAAGATTTTTTGTCAAACCTAATCTAATGCAGCTTCATTCCTCTTACGTCTTAACCGACCCGAAAGGTACGGTTTTGATTGAGTGCGGGAAGCTGCTGCAACGGGCGGGCTACCGCATTAAGGTACTGAATACGATTAACTTCAAAAAATCTATGCACTACAACCCCTTTGTGTATATCCGCAGCGAGAAAGATATTTTGAAGCTGGTAAATACGTTGATAGCGAATACCAAAGGTGAGGGAGAAAAAAGCGCGGAGGATTTTTGGGTAAAGGCAGAACGGCTTTTGTATTGCGCGTTGGTGGGCTACATCTGGTACGAAGCCCCCGCCGAGGAAATGAACTTTATTACCCTGTTGGAACTTATCAACGCCAGCGAAGCCCGCGAGGACGACGAGGAATATCAAAGCCCCGTCGATTTGCTGTTTGCCGACTTGGAAGAACGCGACCCCGACCATTTCGCGGTGAAGCAGTACCGAAAATATAAATTGGCGGCGGGGATCGCTTACGACAAAGTCGTGCTTTTCCCGGCATCCCACGCTGCCTATTACCCCGGCGCACAGTCTATGGCAATGAAGGTACTGTATGAAAAGGAAAGCCTGCGGCTGCTGGGTGCGCAGATCGTTGGCGGCGAGGGCGTGGACAAGCGTATTGATGTACTGGCAACGGCCATTCGCTCAAAAATGAAAGCTTTGGAACTGACGGAACTTGACCTTTCCTATGCGCCGCCCTATTCCTCTGCCAAGGATCCGGTCAATATGGCAGGCTTTATGATCGAGGATTTGGAGAGCGGGAAAGTGCGGCAGTTCCATTGGAATGAGGTTGAGGACTTGCCTTACGATGGCAGTGCGACACTGCTGGATGTCCGTACAGAAGGCGAATATCGGCGTGGGCACTTGAATGGATTCCGCAATATTCCACTGGACGATCTGCGGGAGCACTTGGACGAGTTAGAGCGGGACAAGCCTATCTATGTGAATTGCCAGACTGGGCTTCGCAGTTATCTGGCCTGTCGGCTTTTGACGCAGTATGGTTTCAGCTGTTCCCATCTCTCCGGCGGATACAGTTTTTATCAGGTCGTAACACAAGAGCAGCAGACAGCGCGGAGCGCCTATCCCTGCGGAATGGAGAAACTATGAGTGAAAATTTATTTGGCTTGACGGTTGCGGCAGATAAAGGCTTGGATGATCTGCAATGCCAGCGCCTTTTAAGCGAAAATCGCAGGTATCAGGAAGTCATGCTGCAATACCGATGTGCGCTGAAAGCACTGGAAAGCAGGTTGGAAATTCTAAACGAAGAGTTTTCATTGCAGCATGACCGCAATCCGATAGAAAGTATGAAAAGCCGCTTGAAGTCGCCGTCCAGCATTATGAATAAGATGCAGAAGCGCGGACTTTCTCTGGATTTTCCGACCATGCAGGCAAATATCATGGATATTGCCGGTGTGCGGGTGATCTGCTCTTTCGAGGAGGATGTGTTCTTTTTGGCAAAGTGCTTAAAAGATCAGTCTGACATTGAAATCATCACGGAGAAAGATTATATTTCACACCCTAAGCCAAATGGCTATCGCAGTCTGCACCTGACGATCCGGCTGCCGGTATTCTTTGCGGAAAAAGAGATCCATGTGCCAGTGGAGATACAACTCCGTACAATCGCTATGGACTTCTGGGCAAGCCTTGAGCATACCATCCGCTATAAGAAAAATCTGCCGATAAATATTGAAATCGAAACTGAGCTGAAAGAGTGCGCCGATTCCAGCAGAGAGTGGGATGGTAAAATGGAGCATCTACTGCACATCTTAACATAATGCGTCGGATATAAAATGAAAAGCACGCACTTTGGTGCTTGCCTTGGACTTGCCAGGGATCGCCTCATCCGCCTTGGATGGGCGACCCCTGCGAGCCCCAACCAATTTCTCCGCTTTCTGGTTTTCAGGCATAGTCTTTTCTGCTTTCGGCGGACTGCCATGGCACAGCTTTTTCGGCTTCTATAATTGTAAGGAACATGGCTTTTCGCTGAATGGAAAGCGAAGCTGACCCGGGCTGGGGCGGTCTGTATGAAAGCAATATTTTTTTTGAAATAATCTTGACAAAATTTATCAAGATTGATATGATAGTATTAACAAGCAAGCGAAAAGAGGATGTGGAGCATGATCATCACCAAAGAGACGGACTACGCGCTGCGCATTTTGCGGGTGCTGCTGGACGGGGAGAAGCATTCGGTGGCCGAGATGTCGGAAACGGAATTGATCCCCAATCAGTTTGCCTACCAGATTCTGCGCAAGCTCTCCGCCGGCAATTTGGTGCGGGTGAGCCGCGGCGCTCTCGGCGGCTGCGAGCTGTCCTGCGATCTGGACGCGACCTCCCTCTACGATCTCATGGGGGTCGTGGGGGAGCGGGGCATCCTGTGCGCCTGCATGGAGCCGGGATATGAATGCCACTGGCAGGACAAGCATGGGCGGTGCGCCATCCACTGTCAACTGGCGGCCTTGCAGCAAAAGCAGGACGAGGCGTTCCGTGCCGTGAGCCTGCGCAGGCTGCTGACCGGCGGATCCGATCCCCAAGATACAAGCAAGCTGTAAAATTTTAAAAGGAGGTACCCGTATGCTGTTTCAAACCACGTCGGCGCACGAAGAGCTGCGCGCGAAGATCCGGAGTTTTGCGGAGGAGGAGATCAAGCCCCTCGCATTTTTAATGGATCAGAACAATGAGTTTCCCGAGGAGGCTGTCAAGAAGCTGGGTAAGCTGGGCTGGATGGGTATTCCCTACCCCAAGGAGTACGGTGGTGCCGGTCTTGATGCTCTGAGCTACGCCATCGCGGTGGAGGAGCTGGCCCGTGTGGACGGCGGCACGGGCGTAATCCTCTCCGCCCACGTTTCCCTCGGCTCATGGCCCATTTTCGCCTATGGCACCGAGGAGCAGAAGAAGAAATATCTGGTTCCGCTGGCCAAGGGCGAGAAGATCGGCGCCTTCGGCCTTACGGAGACCAACGCCGGATCCGACGCCGGCGGCACGGAGACCACGGCGCTGGATAAGGGGGACTACTACCTCCTCAACGGCGGCAAGATCTTCATTACCAACGCCCCTAAGGCGGACACCTATGTGGTTTTCGCCGTCACCACGCCGGACATCGGCACCCGGGGCATCTCCGCTTTCATCGTGGAGAAGGGCTGGAAGGGCTTTGAGTTCGGCGACCACTATGACAAGATGGGTATTCGCTCCTCCTCCACGGCGGAGCTGATCTTCAACGACGTGAAGGTTCCCAAGGAAAACCTATTGGGCAAGGAGGGCGAGGGCTTCAAGATTGCCATGTCCACGCTGGACGGCGGACGCATCGGCATCGCCGCGCAGGCGCTGGGCATCGCCCAGGGCGCGTTTGAGCACGCGTTGAGCTATTCCAAGGAGCGCGTCCAGTTCGGCAAGCCCATCGCGGCCCAGCAGAGCATCGCCTTCAAGCTGGCGGATATGGCAACCAAGCTGCGCTGCGCCCGGTTCCTCATCTACTCCGCGGCGGAGCTGAAGGAGCAGCACGCGCCTTACGGCATGGAGTCCGCCATGGCGAAGATGTACGCCTCGGACATCGCGCTGGAGGTCACCAACGATGCCTTGCAGATCCACGGCGGCAGCGGCTACCTCAAGGGCATGGAGGTGGAACGGGCCTACCGCGACGCCAAGATCACCACCCTCTACGAGGGCACTAACGAGATCCAGCGGGTGGTCATCGCCTCTCATCTGTTGGGCAGGCTGGGCAAGAGCTCCGGCGGCGAGAGCCGTTCGGCGGCCAAGAAACCCGCGCCCATCACCGGCATTCGCAAAAAGACTATCTTCCGGGAGGGGGATGCTGCCCAGCAGGTGGCCGACCTTGTGGCGGCGCTGAAGAAGGACGGTCACGACTTCTCCGTCGGCATCCCTATGGATACGCCCATCCCGCAGGCGGAGCGGGTGGTCTCCGCGGGCAAGGGCATCGGGGAGAAAAAGAACATGAAACTGGTAGAGTCGCTGGCCAAGGCCGCCGGCGCGGCCATCGGTTCTTCCCGCCCTGTGGCGGAGACTCTCAAATATCTGCCGCTGAACCGCTATGTGGGTATGTCCGGTCAGAAGTTCACCGGCAATCTGTACATCGCCTGCGGCATCTCCGGCGCATCCCAGCACCTTAAGGGCATCAAGGACGCCTCCACCATCGTGGCCATCAATAAGAACGGTAACGCGCCTATCTTCAAGAACTGCGACTACGGCATCGTGGGCGATGTGGAGGAGATCCTGCCCCTGCTCACTGCCGCGCTGGATAGCGGCGAAAAGCTGCCCGCGCCGCCCATGGTAAAGATGAAGCGGCCCACGCCGCCGAAGCCCGCCCCCATCGGCGACCGCTACGTCTGCAGCGGCTGCGGCTACGAGTATGTGCCGGAGTTGGGCGACGAGGACGGCGAGATCGCGCCCGGTACGCTCTTTGAGCAGCTTCCCGCCGAGTGGGTGTGTCCCGAGTGCGCGGAGACGAAGGATCAATTTGTAAAGGCTTGAGGCCGTGAAGGAGGCAAGATAAGATGTATTGCGTGCGTAAAGTAACGAACGACCTCTACTGGGTGGGCGCCAACGACCATCGCCTGGCCCTGTTTGAAAACTGCTTTCCCATTCCCCGGGGCGTAAGCTACAACGCCTACTGCCTGCTGGATGAAAAGACGGTGCTCTTTGACACGGTGGACTGGTCTGCCTGCCGCCAGCTTTTGGAAAATCTGGCGTATGTGCTGGATGGCCGCGAGCTGGACTACCTGCTGGTCAACCATCTGGAGCCGGATCACGCCGCCTGCATCGAGGAGATCCTGCTGCGCCATCCCAAGGTGAAACTGATCTCCAACGAGAAGGCATTCATGCTCATGCGGCAGTTCGGCTTCCATGTGGACGGACATGAGTGCATCGAGGTGAAGGAGGGCGACACCTTCTCCTTCGGCAAGCACACCGTCACCTTTGTGGGCGCGCCTATGGTTCACTGGCCGGAGGCCATGGTGACCCTCGATGTCACCGACGGCGTCCTCTTTTCCGCCGACGCCTTCGGCACCTTCGGCGCGCTGGACGGCAAGCTGTTCGCCGACGAGGTGGACTTCGAGCGGGACTGGCTGGACGACGCCCGCCGCTACCTCACCAACATCGTGGGCAAGTACGGCCCCCACATCCAGCTCCTGCTGAAAAAGGCCAGCGGCGTTTTGGATCAGATCAAGTACATCTGCCCGCTCCACGGCCCCGTGTGGCGCAAGGATCTGGGCTGGTTCATCGAAAAGTACGACACATGGAGCCGCTATGCCCCTGAGACCCAGGGCGTGCTCATCGTCTACGCCTCTATGTACGGCAACACGGAGAACGCGGCGCAGGCGCTGGCGACGTCGCTCTGCGATAAGGGCATGAGCAAGGTGGCGATGTACGATGTGTCCTCCACTCATGTCTCCCAGCTGATCTCCGAGGCGTTTAAGTACAGTCACATTGTCCTGGCCTCTGTGACCTACAACCTCGGCATCTACCCTGCCATGCATGACTTCCTCATGGATATGAAGGCACTGAATCTGCAAAACCGCACCTTTGCCATCATTGAAAACGGCTCATGGGCGGTGAAGTCCGGTGACCTCATGCAGAAATTCGTCAACAATGAGCTTAAGAACATGACGGTGCTCAACGAGCGGCTCAGCCTCGCCTCGTCCATGGGCACGGACAAGCGCACTGAGCTGGAAGCACTGGCGGACGCCATTCTGGAATCTATGAAGTAACTGGCAGGAAAGCCAAAACCAAGACAACAGACAACAAACAGCCCCGCCGCGTCGGCTGCAGAAAAACCGGCTTTCAAAAACAGAGCGGGCAAGCGTGATACTGCGCTTGCCCGCTCTTTGCCCAAAAGGACATGAGAAGTGACCGGAGAAGATGAGAGGATCGAAATGGAGATCAGAAAACGAAACGGGGAGTCTGTTCCCTTTCAACAGGAGAAAATTTTCAACGCCATGAAAAAGGCGTTTGACGGACAGGGCAAGGAGATCGGGAGCAGAGAGATGGATGAGATCCTCGCCACCGTTCTCAACAATCTCTCCGTCACAGTGCCGCTCACCGTAGAACGTGTGCAGGACGAGGTGGAGCGAACGCTCATGGAGCGCGGACACTATGAGGTGGCCAAGGCGTACATCCTCTACCGCGAAAAGCGGTCTGCGCTGCGCCGTGTCCGGCATACCATCGCGCGGACGGTGGGGGATGACTCGCTTGACGAGGTGCTGCGCCGCATCCAGATGGATTTTACCGAGGAAGTCTACTCCCTCGCGGCGCTTCAAATGAAGTTTGAGAGTTTCTGTCGCCTGGGCATGACGGAGGATGAGCGGGCTGAGGCACTGACCAAGGCGGCGGTAGAGCTGACTACGGCAGAGGCACCCAAGTGGGAGTTCATCGCGGCGCGGCTTCTGAACCACTCCTTTCGCTGTCGCAACGCACAGGAATGGGAGGGGCGCGGCGTCGGCGACCTCTATGGCAAGCTTCGCTATCTGACGGATAAGGGACTCTACGGTGACTATATCCTTGCCCACTATACCCACGAGGAGATTGCCATGGCGGAGGACTTTCTCTGCCCGGAACGGGACGAGCTGTTCACCTACTCCGGCCTTGACCTGCTGCTCAAACGCTATGTGATCCAGTCACGCAGCCGCGTGCCGCTGGAAACACCGCAGGAGATGTTTTTGGGTATCGCGCTGCATCTTGCTATGAACGAAGGCTCTGACCGCATGGGGTGGGTAAAACGCTTTTACGATATGCTCAGCCGTATGGAGGTCACGATGGCGACACCTACCATGTCCAACGCACGAAAGCCCTACCATCAGCTTTCAAGCTGCTTTGTGGACACTGTGCCGGACAGTCTGGACGGCATCTACCGCTCGCTGGACAACTTCGCAAAGGTCTCTAAATTCGGCGGTGGAATGGGGATGTACTTCGGTAAGGTGCGCGCTGCAGGCAGCACCATCCGCGGCTTTCAAGGGGCGGCGGGCGGTGTTATCCGCTGGATCCGGCTGGTCAACGACACCGCCGTGGCGGTGGATCAGTTGGGGATGCGGCAGGGCGCTGTGGCGGTTTACTTAGACGCATGGCACCGGGATCTGCCGGAATTCCTTCAACTGCGCACCAACAACGGCGATGACCGCATGAAGGCACATGATGTGTTTCCCGCCGTGTGCTATCCGGATCTCTTCTGGCGACTGGCGGAGGAGAACATAGACGCGCCGTGGCATCTCATGTGTCCACATGAAATCCTCACGGTCAAGGGCTACGCACTGGAGGATTACTGGGGTACAGAATGGGAGAAGCGGTATCTGGACTGCGTCAATGACCCGCGCATCGAAAAGCGCAGCGTCACCGTCAAGGACATCGTGCGGCTGGTGCTTCGCTCGGCAGTGGAGACCGGCACGCCCTTCGCTTTCAATCGAGACAGTGTAAATCATATGAACCCAAACGGCCACACGGGAATGATCTATTGCTCCAATCTCTGTACGGAGATCGCGCAGAACATGGCACCCATCGAGCACATCAGCACTGAGGTGCACACGGAGAACGGCGACACAATAGTGGTGACGGCCACACGCCCAGGTGAGTTTGTGGTCTGCAATCTGGCGAGTCTGTCTCTCGGTAATCTGCCGGTGGAGGACGAGGCCTATATGGAACGCACGGTGGAAACGGCCATCCGCGCACTGGATAATGTGATCGACCTCAACTTCTACCCGTTGGAATACGCGCGGCTTACCAATCAGAAGTACCGCAGCATCGGCCTGGGCGTCAGCGGCTACCACCACATGCTGGCAAAGCGCGGCATCCACTGGGAGAGCGATGAGCACCTTGCCTTCACCGACGCAGTGTTCGAGCTCATCAACTACGCCGCTGTCAAGGCGGACACAGCTCTGGCACTGGAAAAGGGTCGTTACGCGCTCTTTGAGGGCAGCGACTGGCAGACGGGCGCGTATTTTGAAAAGCGGGGTTATACCTCCGAAAAGTGGCGGGCGCTTGCGAAAACGGTGGCGGTGCAGGGAATGCGCAACGCCTATCTTCTGGCGGTCGCACCGACCTCCAGCACATCTATCCTCTCCGGCACGTCGGCGGGCATAGATCCAATTATGAAGAAATTCTTTTTAGAGGAAAAAAAGGGCAGCATGCTGCCCCGCGTTGCTCCGGAGCTTTCTATGGACACATGGTGGTACTATAAGGCAGCGCATCTGATCGACCAAAGCTGGTCGGTACGCGCCGCGGGCCTTCGCCAGAGACATATTGACCAGGCGCAGAGCATGAATCTCTATATCACCAACGACTATTCCATGCGTCAGGTGCTCAGACTGTATTTGGAGGCGTGGAGGGCCGGCGTCAAGACCATTTACTATGTCCGCAGCAAGGCCCTTGAGGTCGAGACCTGCGAAAGCTGCTCGTCATAAGGAGGATAGCATGACGGAACTGAAGAAAAAGCCCCTCTTTAACCCGGAGGGCGACCCTGATGTGCGCCTGCGGCGCATGATCGGCGGCAATACCACCAACCTCAATGACTTCAACAATATGAAGTACGCTTGGGTCAGCGACTGGTACCGGCAGGCCATGAACAACTTTTGGATTCCTGAGGAGATCAATCTCTCGCAGGATGTGAAGGACTATCCCCGCCTGCTGTCAGCCGAGCGCAGCGCCTACGATAAAATTCTGAGTTTTCTTGTCTTTTTGGATTCCATTCAGACAGCGAACCTGCCTAATATCGGCGCCTACATTACCGCCAACGAGGTCAATCTTTGCCTGTCCATTCAGGCGTTTCAGGAGTGTGTCCACTCACAGAGCTACAGCTATATGCTCGACACCATCTGTTCCCCCGTGGAGCGCAATGACATCCTCTACCAATGGAAAACGGACGAGCATCTGCTGCGCCGCAACACCTTCATTGGGGACTGCTACAACGAGTTTCAGGAGCGGAAGGACGCTCCCACGCTGCTGCGCGTGATGATGGCAAACTATATTTTGGAGGGCATCTATTTTTACAGCGGCTTTATGTTCTTCTACAATCTCTCCCGAAACGGGAAGATGCCCGGCTCGGCGCAGGAGATTCGCTACATAAACCGCGATGAGAACACGCACTTGTGGCTGTTCCGCAATATCATCACGGAGCTGCAAAAGGAGCAGCCGGAGTTGTTCACCGCCGAGAGCGTACAAGCGCTGCGCGAGATGATGCGTGAGGGCGTGGAGCAGGAGATCGCATGGGGGCATTATGTAATCGGCGACGACATCCCGGGGCTGAATCGGCAGATGATCAGCGATTACATCCGCTATCTCGGCAACCTCCGCTGGACGAGCCTTGGCTATCCCGCATTGTATCCAGGCTTTGAGAGCGAACCGGAGAGCATGGAATGGGTCAGCCAGTACGCCGACGCCAACATGGTCAAGACCGATTTCTTTGAGGCACGCAGTACCGCCTACGCCAAGAGCACCGCACTGATAGACGATTTATAAGAAAACCAAAGACATCAGAATAGGAGATACTACTATGAATTACAGCGCTATGATTCAAAATCGCAGATCCGTTCACGCATTCCGCGAAAAGGAAGTTCCGAGCGAGGCTATCGGCCAGCTCCGATCCTACTATGAAAAGACCTGCCCCCGTCTTGTCCCGGAGATTGCAACGGAGTTGATCGTCTTGGACAAGGATGCACAGCCGGCGCTGGAGAGCTCAGCGGGCTATAATCAATTTCTCATCGGAGCACCGCACTACCTGCTCCTTATGTCTGCCCCGCATTCCTATGCGGCCATCAACGCCGGCTACATGATGGAAGATCTCGTCCTCAAGCTGACTGAGTTGGACATTGACACCTGCTGGATGACCTTCACCGACAGCGACAAAATCAAAAAGGCACTGTCTCTCGCCACCCCGTTAGAGGTGGCGGCAATCGTTGCCTTTGGCTACGGGGAAAAGACCGCAAAAAAGCTGCGGCTGAATATCCTAAGTATGTCTCAGATCGATGTGCGGGCCGAGCAGCAGTACTACGCGCCCAAAAAGGGCGTGAATGATTTGGTTCACATGGGGAGCTGGAGCAACAAGTCTGGGCTTGACGAGATGATGGACTTCTACGACGATATGCTCTGGCAGTCCTTCTACGCCGCTTCGCTCTCCCCCAGCTATCTCAACCGTCAGCCCTATGGCTTCCTTGTGCAGGATCACAGCATCTATTTGGTGCAGCAGGAGGATGCCTACACCGATAATTTGGATGCCGCATTGGATCTCGGTATTGTCATGCTCCACTTCTCCGCCGTCGCCTCCCAGTGGGCGGGGCAGGTACGCTGGAAACTTTCACCTGCTGCGCCCGACGGCCTGCCGGAAGGACTTCGCTCCGCTGCGGTATACCACATGTAACGACTCTGGGGGAAGCAAGGCAACGGTAAAATGCGCGACCGTCGATCCGCGGTTGAGCGTATGTTTCGTTAGAAAAGAAGAACCTATCAGTCAGAGTCTGAGTAAGGAAAATAGGAGGTATATTTTATATGGCTATCCAAACGGTAACAGATGCCATCCGCTATGTAGGGGTGGATGATAACACATTGGCACTCTTTGAAAACCAGTACCCCGTCCAGCCTATGGGAGTGAGCTACAACTCCTATGTCATTCTGGACGAGAAAATCGCCGTGATGGACAGCGTGGATGCACGGGCGGAGGAGGAATGGCTTTCCAATGTAGCGCAGGTGTTGGAGGGGCGCAACCCCGACTATCTTGTGGTCACACACATGGAGCCGGATCATTCCGGCAGCCTCATGCGACTGGCACAAAAGTACCCGGAGATGAAGATCGTGGGAAACGCGAAAACATTTACCCTGATCAAGCAGTTCTTCGGCACAGGTGCATTGTCGGAAGACCGTATGCTGGAGGTTGGCGAAAGAGATACGCTTTCCTTGGGCTTGCACCGGCTGCGCTTTCTGCTGGCGCCGATGGTACACTGGCCGGAGGTGATGGCAGCGTATGAAGAGGAGGAAAAGATCCTGTTCTCGGCGGATGCCTTCGGCCGCTTTGGTTCACTGGAACGGACTGCCCGTGCCCCCTGGGCACCGCAGGCCCGGCGGTATTATTACAACATCGTCGGAAAGTATGGCGCACAGGTGCAGGCGCTGCTGAAAAAAATCTCCGCGCTGGAGATCAAAACGATCTGCCCGCTCCATGGCCCCATGCTCACAGAAGACTTGGGAGAGTATCTGCGGCTCTATGATCTCTGGTCACAATGGAAACCGGAAGAACCGGAGGGCATCCTGATCGTCCACGCGTCCATCCATGGAAATACCGCATACGCATCGGAGGCCCTCAAGAGCAAGCTGGAGGGAAAAGGTGCGCAAGTCACCATGTGCGATCTGACGGCAACAGACCTTTCCTATGCCGTGACCAGCGCATTCTACTGTGGGAAACTGGTGTTGGCCTGCTCCACCTATGACGGAGGACTGTTTCCGCCCATGAAGGAGTTTTTGGAACATTTACAGACAAAGGGATTCCGGAACCGCCGGGTTGGTCTTATTGAAAACGGCTCTTGGGCACCTGCTGCCGCGCGGCTGATGCGCACCAAACTGGAGGAGATGAAGGATATCCACCTTTACGAAACGGTAGTGTCTCTGCGTGGTGCATTGAACCAAACCAGCGAAGCGCAGATGGACGCTCTGGTGGCTGAGCTCTGCGCAGAATAAGCTGCAATAAACCGCAGCTATTTTCGTACAGATGATGGTCTTACTCATCTGCTTTATGTCCCAAGGGCAGAGTACCGTCATCTCAGGTTGAGGTCACGATGTGGTGTGGGGCGAGACCGGAGTCTTGAGAATACCCAAACAAAGGAAAGGAGCTGACAGATATGGCAGCTATGAACATGAATCAGGAGCAGTTTGAGCAGGCGATCCGGGAGAAAAAGCCCGTTTTGGTGGATTTCTGGGCGCCCTGGTGCAGCTACTGCCGGAGGATCGGCCCCGCGTATGAGAAGATCGGAGAGGAATACGCGGACAGCCTCGCCGTCGGCAAGATCAACATTGACGAGGAGCCGCGGCTGGCGGGGGCCGAGGGAATCGAGGACATCCCAACTCTGGTGCTGTACCGGAACGGAAAGGCCGTGGATTCCATCATCGCGCCCGGCTCAAAGGCAGAAATCGACCGTTTCATTCAGGAAGCCTTGGCGAAATAACGGAGGGTTCAGATATGAACAACAATCATGTTTATGATATGCTCGTGGTGGGCGGCGGCCCGGGCGGCTACACCGCCGCCCTGTACGCGGCACGGGCGGGGCTGGACACCATCGTGCTGGAAAAACTGTCCGCCGGTGGGCAGATGGCCCTGACCGAGCAGATCGACAACTATCCCGGCTTTGAGGACGGGATCGACGGCTTCTCTCTGGCGGAGAAGATGCAAAAGCAGGCGGAGCGTTTTGGGGTACGCAGCGAATACGCAGAAGTCCTCCGCATGGATCTGACGGCGGTTCCCAAGCTCGTGGAGACCAGCGAGGGGATCTTCCTGGGGAAAACCGTGGTGCTGGCCACCGGTGCGAACCCCAGAACGCTGGGCGTGGCCAGAGAGTCGGAACTGGTGGGCCGGGGCGTGGCCTACTGCGCCGCCTGCGACGGGATGTTTTACAAGGGCAAAACGGTGGTCGTGGTGGGCGGCGGCAATTCCGCCGCGGCAGATGCCCTCCTTCTCAGCCGCGTGGCGAAAAAAGTGATCCTCGTCCACCGCAGAGACACCCTGCGGGCCACCAAGATCTATCACGAGCCGCTGGCACAGGCCGAAAACGTGGAATTCCGTTGGAACAGCGTCGTTTCCGCGCTGCTTTCCGGGGACAGACTGACCGGCGTCCGCCTGCGGGACACCGTCACCGGTGAGGAAAGCGTGGTGGACTGCGACGGCGTATTTGTCAGCGTGGGCCGACAGCCCGCCACGGCGCTGGCGGTGGGTCAACTGGCTCTGGACGGCGGCGGCTATATCGTGGCCGGAGAGACCACGGAAACCAGTATTCCCGGCGTTTACGCCGTGGGCGACGTGCGGACGAAGCCCCTCCGTCAGGTGGTCACCGCCGTGGCGGACGGCGCGGTGGCAGTCCACATGGCGGAAAAATATATCGCGGAAAACCGATAAGGGAGGTAGATTGAAAAAGCCATGTTTAAGGTCAGGCCAGATACGACCGCAGTGGGGATGCCGACATATCTGCAAGGCAAACTGCCAAAGTGATGGCAGATAAGATAACCCATGTAACATCGGGAGATATGTTGTCTCTCCATATCCAGTCCACGCAACAGTGAGCAACTGAACACAAAACACAGCCACAGATGTACTCTGCGGCTGTGTTTTTTTGCGTAGTATAGCTGCTTCTTCCATCTGCAAAACCCCGACGCTCCGTGGCTGACGGGGTTATCCGCACTTGCCAATACGCCCAAAGAGGGCTCCTTAACGCGCAGAAGGAAAGGGACGGTCAGTCTCCGGCGTTTTGAGAAGGAAATGGCTTTTGTGAAAGTCGAGCAGGCCCTCATCCCGCATTTTTCCAAGCTCCATGGACAGTCCGCTGCGCTCCACGCCGAGGTAATCCGCAAGCTGCTGGCGGGAGAACGGGATGTCGAACTCATAGCTGCCCCGGCGCTGCGCCTCGGCGGAAAAATAGGACATCAGCTTTGCACGCGTCGTGCGCTGGGCCATGTGGGTGAGCTTTTCGTTGAGCCGCAGGTTCTTCTCTGCCAGTTCGTCCAGCAGGTTGCGGATGATCCGGCTATGGTGGGAGCAGGCGGAGGGGCACACGCTCAAAACGCGCCTTATATGCAGAAACATCACCGTCACCGCGCTCTCCGCCTCTACGCTCACGTTCAGTACCGCTCCCGGCGCGCAGGCGAATACCTCCGCGAAGGTCTGCCCCGGCCCGGTCTTGGAGAGGATGTTGCGGTTTCCCCAGATATCCTCCTGCACGATGAGGGTGCTGCCCGCCAGCACGAGACCCACCTCCTCCACCGACTCCCCGGCGCGGAGCAGGCGGGAGCCTTTGGGAAAGGTGTCGATCCTCGCCCCAAGGCAGGAGAGCATAGCGGCAAGCTCCTCATCGGAAATGCCGGAGAAAAGCGCCGCCGTATGGAGTACCGGAAAAAATTCTTTCATAAAAAGTTCTCTTTCGTTGAAAATTCAACTGACTTGTTGCTCTTAGTATAGTACAATGAACGCACAAAAGCAACAGGAGGATCGAACATGAAACGACGGATCATTGAAATCGATCAGGATAAACGCCCCGTATTTTGACGGCGCACGGCTCCTGATTGCCGCCGACTGCACCGCCTACGCCTACGCCGCTTTCCACGAGCGGTTCATCAAGGGACACATCACCCTGGTGGGCTGTCCTAAGCTGGACGGCGTGGGTAAGGATTCCTTTGAAGAGGCGTGAGCTTTCTGCAAGAGAGGCAAAGACTATGAGTTATGAAAACTGGAAGGACAAAATCGGCACATTTGAAGTGATGGACGTGCGGGGCAAAAAGATGGACTTCTTCCCCGCATTGAAGGCAAAGGCTGCCGCGCTGAAAAACGGCGAAGGACTGCATATCATCCAGACCTTCGAGCCTGTCCCCCTGTACCCGGTGCTGGCCCTTATGGGCTTTGAGCATCACACGGAGAAGGTGAGCGGCAGCGAATATCACATCTGGTTTTATCGAGTGAAGAAAGGAGAATAACCGCATGAGCTACGAAAACTGGAAGAATAAGGCGCAGGGGTTTCAGACCGTGGATGTGCGCCATATACAGGGCAGCTTCTTTGAAGGGCTGAAGAAAAGAGCCGAGGCGTTGGAGGTGGGCGAAGGATTACACATCATCCAGACCTTTGAGCCGCATCCACTGTACGCTGTCATGGAGGGCTTGGGCTACGAGCACCACACCGAGCGGCGGAGTGAGGCGGAGTTCCATGTCTGGTTCTGCCGTGTGGAGAAGAAGGAAGGCGACAGCTCCGCTCCCTTCAAGCCGCTGGCTCTTTTGAACTATCCCATGATCGATGAAAAGCTGGGGCAGATCGCCGTGGATTTTTGGGAGACCACATGGCAGAGCGAGAAGCGCGTACTGCCCTACGAAACGCGGCTGCTGCTGTCCCTGACCAACGCTGTCGGTGCGGGCCGGATGAGGCAGGCGGCGCGGGAGCTGGTAAAGGCATATATCCACGGTGTGGAGAGTGCCGCGTTGGACGACGTGTTCGAGCTGCTGGCATGGAATCAGGGCATCGGCTTTTTCAGCAGCGAGATCGGCCCCTCGGCGCTGTTTCAGGCGTACAAGCTCATTAAAAACGGTGAGAAGCAGGGCAAGTCCCGGGAGGATATCTGCAGCGCGCTGCGCGAGAAATTCGGGGAGAAGAACCCAGAGATGCAGGTCTTGAACAGATGATAAGGAGTTGTTTTGTATTATGACCATTCAAACGGTAACAGATGCCATCCGCTATGTAGGGGTGGATGATAACACATTAGCACTCTTTGAAAACCAGTACCCCGTCCAGCCTATGGGAGTGAGCTACAACTCCTATGTCATTCTGGACGAGAAAATCGCCGTGATGGACAGCGTGGATGCACGGGCGGAGGAGGAATGGCTTTCCAATGTAGCGCAGGTGTTGGAGGGGCGCAACCCCGACTATCTTGTGGTCACACACATGGAGCCGGATCATTCCGGCAGCCTCATGCGACTGGCACAAAAGTACCCGGAGATGAAGATCGTGGGAAACGCGAAAACATTTACCCTGATCAAGCAGTTCTTCGGCACAGGTGCATTGTCGGAAGACCGTATGCTGGAGGTTGGCGAAAGAGATACGCTTTCCTTGGGCTTGCACCGGCTGCGCTTTCTGCTGGCGCCGATGGTACACTGGCCGGAGGTGATGGCAGCGTATGAAGAGGAGGAAAAGATCCTGTTCTCGGCGGATGCCTTCGGCCGCTTTGGTTCACTGGAACGGACTGCCCGTGCCCCCTGGGCACCGCAGGCCCGGCGGTATTATTACAACATCGTCGGAAAGTATGGCGCACAGGTGCAGGCGCTGCTGAAAAAAATCTCCGCGCTGGAGATCAAAACGATCTGCCCGCTCCATGGCCCCATGCTCACAGAAGACTTGGGAGAGTATCTGCGGCTCTATGATCTCTGGTCACAATGGAAACCGGAAGAACCGGAGGGCATCCTGATCGTCCACGCGTCCATCCATGGAAATACCGCATACGCATCGGAGGCCCTCAAGAGCAAGCTGGAGGGAAAAGGTGCGCAAGTCACCATGTGCGATCTGACGGCAACAGACCTTTCCTATGCCGTGACCAGCGCATTCTACTGTGGGAAACTGGTGTTGGCCTGCTCCACCTATGACGGAGGACTGTTTCCGCCCATGAAGGAGTTTTTGGAACATTTACAGACAAAGGGATTCCGGAACCGCCGGGTTGGTCTTATTGAAAACGGCTCTTGGGCACCTGCTGCCGCGCGGCTGATGCGCACCAAACTGGAGGAGATGAAGGATATCCACCTTTACGAAACGGTAGTGTCTCTGCGTGGTGCATTGAACCAAACCAGCGAAGCGCAGATGGACGCTCTGGTGGCTGAGCTCTGCGCGGAGTAGGCGGCGAGTCTGGCTTCGTCCGGCCGCCCGATGCCTCAAAAGCAAAACATCGTCGCTGATTTATTTAGACAACAATATGGCGTTGAGTGATGCCGAAGCTTTGAAAATGGATCGAAGCGCAGCCGCAGAGAATATCTGCGGTTGCGCTTTTTGCATTTTGACCATGGTGCAAACGGATGGCTTTGACCGTTACCCTCGGTTTCTAAAGAGACACGAAGTGTGCTACATGGAAGCGTACTTCGTGATGGGATAAGATTTTTGCAGAAGATGCAGAAATCTGTCGGGACGGAGGACTCAGCACATGAATCCATATAAAGAAACACTCCGAAAATTCTTCTCGGAATATGTCAACGCTTTGAGAAAACGCAGGGGGCTGACACAGGAGGAGATGGCGGAGCGGCTTCGCATCACAGGCCGCGCGTACAGCGATTTGGAGCGGGGCATATACTGCTTTTCCGCGGTCGCGCTGGTGTTCCTTCTGCTCATGCTGGAGGAGCACGAGATCAAAGAGCTGCTCTCGTCCCTGCGGGAGGAGATCGCAAAAGTTGAAGACAGAGAGGTGGCGTAATGCTCCGTGGACATT
>OIMI01000125.1_pt1 | contig 19483 bp, 12 predicted proteins | sample 1584801 | NCBI WGS metagenome assembly OIMI01 (sample SAMN02674693, study PRJEB24791) | human gut metagenome, SKBSTL018 | isolation source: stool | host: Homo sapiens | place: USA
AGTCAATTAAATGATTTTTCTCATAAAAAAACTCACAATCGTTTTTTCGATTGTGAGTTTGCACATCTGCTAAACACATTATATATGAGTAATCTGATTTCATCAGCTCAGCTCAATCTCATATGCTCCGGCTTCAAAATCCACCGTTAGAAGCGCATATGCTTCACCGTTATCATAGCGGATTGAAAGCTTTGGTCCTTCTCCTGCTACTGTGATGACAGCTCCCTTCTCAAATGCCTTATGGGTGTTTCTCATGCGAAGCAGCTCAAGCTGCTTTGCAACAACATCCTTTTTTAGCGCCTCCTCAATATCGGAAGCACTGAGGTTTGTTCTGTTTATTTCCTTATGTCCTGATTCTCCTGCGCGCCTTACCGCCTCATGGTCATTTTTGCCTGCAAAGAGGTCCAGATACCATACCTGCGGCTTGCCCGGCATGAACATCTGAATAGCACGGGCCAGAAGCATTTTGCTGTCAGACTCACCAAGCGCACTGTAATATGTGGCATTGACCTGATAATATATATTCTTCTGTCCATGAAGATTTTTGACCATGCCGCCACGAGATACAATCAAATCTATAAGCGAGCGAATATCGTCCTCCGGAAGCAGACCCTTTAAATCCAGAAGAGGTATGCCGTCATGGCAGCCAAGCATATTGACAGTGGAGATTTTATCATCCACAACCTCACGCGCCCATTTTGCAAGGTAATCTGCTCTCCTGTTCTCAATCGCGTCAATTACCAGTCCCGGTAAAAAGAAATCATATGTGGCATAGCTCTTATCTGCAAGGGTTTTGTATATTTTCTCCTCATATGCCGCGTGTATTTCAGGCAGCAGAGTCAGCCCGAGCGGAGCTGCAAGCTCATGGATCTGCTGTAGAAATTCCCAGGTCTCAGGATCATTCAGGAAATTCTTTTTCCCCGGTGCCTTAGGCGCATAGGCAAATGCATCGAGCCGCACAATAGCCGCACCGTAAGATGCTATTTTTTCAAGTGTTTCACGATAAAAATCCCATACCTTTTCGGACTTTATATTTAAATCCATCTGTCCCAGATATTCTCTGCCATGCACCTCCTGGTAAAACGTGTTCCAGTATGGCACCCTTCGTCCATCCGGAAACTCAACCATGAGAATCGGAAGCCCCGGCTTTCTGAAAAACATCTGCTTTAAGCATGACTCATCAGGCTGTATGTAGCCCTCGTCCGTCATGACTCCATGACCTTCCCAGAATTTGTTCCAGTCTATGAAAAAATCCCGGTACTCCGACTCATCGCCCTTTTCCACAAGATCCTTGAACTGTGGTGACTGTGCTGAAGCATGATTTAAAATAAAGTCAAGCTTTAAGTCAATCCCCAGCTCCTTCAATTGCGATAAATCCTCTATTGTCGCAAGCTCCTCATTCAGATTGTAGTCCACGACCGAAAATCCGCGATCCAAATCCGAATGATACAGGCTTGGCAGAATATAAAATGATGAGAATGTGTCCTGCATTTCCTTCTTTTTGAGCAGCGCTGCGATATCGGAAAGCTTACCGCCCAGACTGTCAGGATATGCGTTAAGCATAGGTTTATTGTTCATAGACTTTGCCATCCTTTCCAACTACTATACGCGCATTTTTACTCTGTAAATCAAGCTTTTCCTGCTCCAACTCTACCACGCGGCATATGAAAGGGCTTGCGGCGTTTTCGTCACGTCCTCTCTTAATGCGGCGCGCCTTAGTCTCCTCAGGCGAACTCTCCAAAAATACAGGTATATCAACACCCTTAAGGTATTCGCTTCCTCCGTGGGTCCACTCCAGGATGAGCACCTTAATTCCTGTAAAATCAGTTTCATCATATGAGATATCACCGTCCTGGCGGCCCATATGCTTTATCTCAATTATATCTTTTCCTTCCTTAAACTCTGAAAGCTCCTTGTTAATCCTGTCAAAGTCAATCTCCTTAGGTGTTCCAAGATATCCACGTAAGCCATCCTCGCCGGACTCGTTATACACATTAAGGCGTTCTTCGTCGTTTCTCATCGGGATACGGTGTGGATAATTGTCCCCAGTCAGCACATAGCAGGCTGTATTATCCTTCAAAAAATACTGCTGCAGGGCTGCTGCAATCGTTGTCTTTCCTGAGCCTGAGCCGCCGTAGATGCTTATTACAATACGTTTATCAGAAGAACTATCTGCAGTGTCAGCCTCACTTAATTTTAGATTGCCGCACACCTTCTTTATCTCATCATACAGCTTCTTTGCCTCATCAAGCCTGATAAATGAAAACTGATATGCCTCATACTCCTTTGTTGCAAACGGAAGCGGTATTCCGGCATTCATCAGTGCTGCACCTGTGTACTGCCTGCCGGTATTTTCCTCAATATATACTGCATCCGACTCCAAGCCCTTAAGCTTCACATAGCAAGCAGCCGCGTTTGCCTCCGCATACAGACGAACCACGCTCACAAGCGCCCTGTCCTTTGCCCTTGAGACAGACATCCACGCAGCCACCTCATCCTCAAATGGGCTTGTAAGGCGCCAGTAGGTGCCCTCATTTATAAGCATCTCATACTTCTTAAAGGTCTTGATCTGCTCTCTGATTTCTTCCTTTTCCTCATCCGACAGAAGGGCCGGATTCAGCTCATAGCCAAAGGTTCCTGCCATGGCTGTGATGCCTCTTGTTTTAAGGCTTGTCACTCTGCCGGTCTGATGATTTGGCACTGCCGATACATGCGCTCCCATGGACGATACCGGATAGAAGAATGATGTGCCATACTGTATTCTTGTACGGTTTATGGCATCTGTATTGTCACTGCACCATATCTGTGGACTGTAGTAGAGCATGCCTGCATCAAATCGTCCACCGCCACCGCTGCAGCCCTCAAGAAGTATATCCGGATATCTTGTCACCAGACGCTCCATAAAATCATACACTCCAAGCACGTAGTCGTATGCAAGATTTCCTGCATATACGTCAGCCATGCTTCTGTTCATATCCCACTTCACGTAGTCGATTTTTCCCTGGTCAAACACTGCGCAGATCTGATTGAAAATATTGTCCCTGACTTCTTTTCTCGAAAAGTCTAAAAGAAGCTGGTTTCTTGAGCGTACAGGAAGCTTTCCCGGAATCTGGATAGCCCAGTCAGGATGCTCTCTGTACAGATTACTGTCCTCATTTACCATCTCAGGCTCAATCCATATTCCAAACTTCACTCCCTGCGCATGCACTCTGTCGATGAGCTCAGAAAGTGTTCCGCCAAGCTTTTTCTCATTCACAAACCAGTCACCGAGTGATGAATTATCATCATCTCTCTTTCCAAACCAGCCGTCATCCATGACCACCATATCTATGCCCAGTGATGCGGCCTCCTTTGCAAGGTCTACTATCGTATCACCGGTAAAGTCAAAGTAAGCAGCCTCCCAGCTATTGATGAGCACCGGTCTTACCTCATGTGCAAATCTGCTCCTGCACACATGCTCACTGATGCAGGTGTGGTACTGATGTGAAAGCTGTGAGAAACCGTCTGCCGAGTATGACATAATCACCTCAGGCACTGTAAAGGTCTCTCCTGCCGCAAGCGGATATGAAAACAGCTCATCGGAAAGCCCCATTAAAAGGCGTGTCTGGTTAATCTGATCCTTCTCTGCCTCACATGAGAAGTTGCCACTGTATACAAAAAGCATACCATAGCAGTCTCCTGCATTTTCTGTAGTATCTCGCTGTGCGAGAATAACCGCCGGATTGTACTGGTGGCTCGAGGTTCCTCTGCGGCTTCCGAATGAAAGTGTGCCGTGTCCTAAGTGTGTGCGCTCAAGATTTCGCTCCATGGCATGCTTACCGTAGAATCTGATCACATCATAATCTCCGTAAACCATATCCAGACAGGCAGCATGAGCCTTTTCAATTGTAATATTCCCACTGCCTGTATTTTTAATGAGCACACTTCTTGTGATGACATCACAAGCCTCAAGCACGCCATAAAGCAGATGCACCTCAACGCCTGCGATATCATCGCCAAGAACTATTTCAAGAGTCTGCGCTTCGTCATCAGATGCCCACACTGCCGGAAGTCCCTTCAGAGCGTATTTTCCGTCTCTGATTTCATGACTCTTATAAAGAAGCTCAACACTCTCAGTGCCCTGTTCGTTTTTGATATCAAACGCAATATTTCTGAAATCGCCTGTGCCAAGAGTCGGATACTCCTGTGGCAGCGTATCAAGCGAATATGTACGGTTCATGCCTGCTGCGTAAGGATTGCCTGAAAAGCCTCTGTCAGCATATGTCAGCACATAGTCCATATCACATGTGCTTTTTGCTCCGTAGTACAGATGCAGCAGATAGCCAAGTCTGTCTATTTGCATCTGATATGTGGTGTGAGCTGTCTGTAAAGTAAAAATTTTCTTGTTTGGATTAAATATAATTGCCATAAAATCACTCCATATCATTGTTAAAATAGTGTTTAAAAATTATCCCTTGATTGCACCGTTTGCAACACCGTTTAATATCTGCTTCTGGCAGATTATATAGAATATAAGTATCGGTATCAAAGCCAGAATATATGATGCAAATGCCAGATTGTAGTTGGTTCCAAACTGTGTCTGGAAATTCAGCTGTGCCAGCGGCAGTGTATTCTGTCCTGTTCCTGACATGATGACAAGCGGTGTCATGACATCATTCCAGGTACCGAGTGCTGTCAGGATGGCTACTGTCGCATGCATAGGCTTCATCATAGGAAATACAACTCTCCAGTATGTTGTCCATGTGCTTGCGCCATCGATATCTGCGGCCTCCTCAAGTGCCATAGGGATATTTTTCAAGTATCCACTATATAATAATACATTCATTGGCATATAAAATACAAGATATAAAATGATAACTCCTGCCCTGTTTCCAAGTCCCATCTGCGCAGTCTGCTTTACAAGAGGCATCATGAGAATTGAGAATGGCACAAACATACCGCTTACAATGTAAAGATATATGAAACGGAAGCTCTTTTTCCTTGCCATGCCTCGTCCGATAACATATCCTGCAATCGAATGGATAAGGATTGCGAGAACAATGGTCACAATAGTGATAAGTAAGCTGTTTCCGAGAGAATGCCAGAAATCAGTCACCTTCATAGCCTCTGTGAAGTTTGAAAAGCTCCACTTTGAAGGGAATGAAAGAGCTCCTGCGACATCATTTGTCATCTCACTCGGTTTCTTGAAGGCAATGATAACAGCCATATACAGTGGGAAAAATACGGTTAAGGTTCCCAATATTAAAACGATGGTTAGTACCCAGTTTGTTTTTTGTTTTTTCATTATAACTGCTCCTCCTTCTTATTCATAATACCCATCTGGAATAGTGAAATAGCCACAATTACAACAAAGAAAATTACTGCGTTTGCACTCTGGAAGCCAAACTGTCCTCCATCCATACCATTTCTGTAAATCAGGTATGAGATTGACTCAGTGCTCTGCGCCGGGCCGCCCTTTGTCAATGACATAATCTGGTCAAATACCATGAGGAAGTTCTTTGTGCTGAGCACCAGATTGATTGTAACAAACGGCATAACGAGTGGAAATGTAACCTTCCAGAACTGTTTCCATTTGCCTGCTCCGTCGAGCATGCTGGCTTCGTAAACATCCTCAGGCACTGTCTGCAGTCCGGATATATAAATGATGGTATTCATGGCAACCGCCTGCCATACCCCGACAATCAGCACACCAATCCATGCATATTTTTCACTCGCCAGAATACTGTTTTGTAAGAAACCGATGTTGAAGGTATTTCCTACTACCGGCAGAATATATGTAAAAATAAAGCTGAAAATGTAACCAATAACCAGTCCGCCAAGGATATTCGGTACGAAATAAACACCTCTTAATGCACTCTTGCCGCGGATATTGCTGTTTAACGCAACCGCCATCACAAGGCTTAATACATTTACAAGTACGGTTCCTGCAATCGCATATTTAAAGGTAAACAGATAGCTCTTTCCGACTCTGGCATCGGTAAACAGGTCTGTATAGTTTCTAAGTCCGACATAATCATATGAGCCATAGCCCTTGTAGTTTGTAAAGCTGTAAATCACACCCTTTATCATCGGCAGTGTGTTAAATGCGAAAAATAAAACCACAACAGGTATCACAACTGCCCAGAATGTCTTGTCCCTATTTGACATTTTCTTTTTCATTTTGCATCCTCCTGTTCCTTCTGGTAATCCTGTACTTCACGAATCAGATCTCTGTTGTAACGCTCCCAGTCTGAATCAAATTTCTTTAAGAACTTTTCCTTTGCATTGTCACCTGTGTCAAGCAGATATGTCTGAATCATGGCATCCACGCTCATCTCACTTGGATAATGGTGATCCTGATAATCCGACATACGGTTGTCCTTTATATACTCCTGCATATCCTCCAGTGTATCCGGTATTGCGAAATCTCCATCCTTGCAGGCAATTCCGCCCTGGTCATCCAGATATGTCTGAATTGTCTCATCGCTGTACAGATATTCAAGCACCTCGTATGCTGCTTCCTTATTTTTGCAGGCCTTCATAACTGAAAACTGTAAATCTATTCCTGAATTTAACACATTGTCAGCCTCATTATCATTTGCCGGGAAAGTAAATGAACCGATATTCATATCAGGATTAACCGACTTAATCTGAGGAATAGCATAGCTTCCTATCGTGTACATGGCAGATTCACCTCTGGCAAAGGCTGTACATGCGTCATTGTAGCTGTAAGCATATGGATTGTCCTCTGCATAATCAAGCAATGTGCGTATCTTGTCGGCAACCGGAGAATATGCCTCCTCAAATGTCGTATTTCCCATATTTACCTGATTACAGGTGTCTGAATCACAAAGACCTACTGCAAGGGCATTCCACGGTGCCAGACAGGTCCATGTATCCTTAAAGCCCAGATACAAAGGAAGTGTTCCGCTTTCCTTTATCTCATCGCACAGTGCTGTAAACTCACTCCAGGTTGTAGGCACCTTCCAGCCATTCTCCGCAAACATATCCTTGTTGTAAAGTACTCCTGCTGCATTTGCGGCGTAAGGAAGTGCATAGGTGCCATCCTTTGGAATGAACTCAAGCTCCTTGTCCATATCCAGATATGCCTCTTTTACATTGTCCACTGCATCCAGATCTGAGATATCCTCAAACAAATCTGCATCCAGGAAATTTGAATAATTGATATCTCCACCTATTGCAATGATGTCCGGATAATCCTCACGGATGAAGCGTGTCTTTAAAATAGTCATCGCCTCATTCGGAGAGGAGATAGTCAGATGAATATCATCATGAGTCTCATTAAATTGCTTCTCAATCTTCTCAAAAGCCTTAACAGCCTCCGGCTTATAAGAAACCACCTCAATCTCAGTTTTTCCGTCCGCCCGCTTTTCATTTCCACATCCGGTCAGTCCTGTCGTGCACATTCCGAGTGCCAGCACAACCGCCATAGCCTGACAAATCTTTCTTTTTGCCATATTTTTTCACTCCTTTTCTGTTTTATTTGCTCTTTTTCCTGATAAACCGATTATAACATACCATTATGCATACAATAAATACCTTTATTTTTGCTTTTTTATACCAATATGCTATAAAACATGCTATAATTGCATATAATGTCGCATAAGGGTATATTTATAGTATTAATCAATAAGGAGTGACTCACATGGACAAGCTTTCCTTCAATATTTTTCCAAATGTAAATTTCATAGATTTGTGTATGTACCAGTTCGGCCACGAGCAGTGCGAACCGGGACACTCATTTGGTCCTGCCACAAGAAACCACTATCTATTCCACTATGTACTGTCCGGCACTGGCACTCTGATGGCCGATAATGCAAAGGGCATTACACAAACCTACAACATAAAAAGCGGGCAGGGCTTTCTGATTTTTCCCGGCCAGATAAATACCTATATCGCAGATGACAAACTTCCCTGGGAATACATATGGATTGAGTTTGACGGTCTGCGCGTCAAGGAGGCTCTCACCACAACAGAGCTTACCAAAAATAATCCTGTATATCACACACACTCAAAGGATATCCGCGAAAAGCTTGTTGAGGAAATGCTCTACATCACAAGGCACCCCTCAGAATCACCGTATCACCTGATTGGGCATATGTACCTTTTTCTGGATTATCTGATGCAGTCAGCCAAATCATCAAAACTCGTTCCAGGTGGGAAAATGAGTGATTTTTATATAAAAGAAGCGATGAATTATATCGAGCAGAATTTTCAGAATGATATATCAATCGAAGATATTGCCAGAGTCTGCGGCATAAACCGAAGCTATCTGGGCAAAATTTTCAAAAATTCCGTCGGACATTCACCTCAGGAATTTCTCATGAATTATCGTATGATAAAGGCCACAGAGCTTTTAAAGCTGACCTCCTTGTCCATCGCAGATGTTGGTTCTGCAGTTGGATACGAAAATCAGCTTCATTTCTCACGCGCCTTTAAAAATATCTACGGAGTGGCTCCGAGGGAGTGGAGGAACGAGCATAAATAAGCTCACTGTTCATCCTTCACAAATTCATTTACATTGTCAGGGGTCACCTTCTCATACGGCAGATAAACATACTTTTTATCCTCAAACTTTATGTTTTTCATGCTGCCCCCGGTGGCTGCCAGATAGGCAAGCTGAGCCATAGCCCTTGCCTGTCCCTCCTTGTCATTATAAACTGTTGCCGCAAGCTTCGACTGCTGCACTGCTTCAAGCCCATCGTCTGTGCCGTCCACTCCAAAAAATGCAGGTACATTCGACTCCGTCACACCAAGCTTTTCGTATGCGTCTATCGCTCCGAGTGCCATTGCATCGTTGTTTGCAATAACCAGCTCTATGCTGTTTTTATACTGACCTATAAGCTGTGTCATACGGTTCTGCGCCTGAGCACGATTCCAGTTTGCTATCTGACAGCTCAGCTTTTCTATCTGAAGACCGTTATTCTTCATGCTCTCTGTCACACTCTCTGTCCTGACGATGGCATCCTGATGCCCCATCTCTCCCTCCAGGATGACGTACTGTATCCTGCCATCACCGTTTTTATCCACACCCGGATTATTCTTTATATAATCGGCAATTAGTTCCCCCTGCATCTGACCTGACTGCTTTGCCTTGGCCCCGACATAGTACAGCTTATCCCAGCGATTTAAATCCTCATCAACCGGCTCCCTGTTAAAGAAAATAATCGGGATGTCATTCTCCATTGCAGCATTTATAATATGCGACAAATCTGTTCTGTCTGCCAGATTAATACACAGCACATTGCAGCCGTCCTCTATCATCTCCTGCACCTGGTCATCCTGTGCACGCTGTGAGCCTGCAGCATCCATGATTGTCATGCTGATATCGTATTTGTCTGTATCAAGACTTGCGCACTCCTTTTTGAAAGTTTCTATCAGCTCCCCGATAAATGTATCCTTCTGGTCATAGCAGGTCACGCCTATATATATCTGTTTTTTCTCGTCAACTCTTGTGTTGCTGCACGAGACAAATGACAATATCAGTGCAAAACACAGTATCATCATGGTATTTCTTATTCTGCTTCTCATTTATTGTTCCCCCACTACTGGCTGATTGCATACAAAAGCTTCTTGTTTTCTTCATCAAACAGATTTTTTCTGGTAAGAAGCTGGTAAGATACCGGCTTTTCCTCTACTGAATACTTTCTACTGCCACGCAGCATATCGACCAGCCCTACAACACTTTTGTATCCGGCAGCAAATTCATCAGGTGTGATAAGAGCCTCTGTCCAACCCGAATCGAGATAATATATGGCTTCTGTTGAGTTTCCTATCCCATATACCAGTGCACCCTGCAGATTATTATCAGAGGCTTCCTTTGCCGCCTCAACTACACTTGCATCATCTATTGCTAGAACTATGTCAACCTTTCTCTGTGACTGCAGATTTATTTTCTCCCCGGTATCCGAAACACCTGATACAATCCACATCACAACACAGCCGCTCTCCGCGAGAGTATCCTTTATGCCATCAATGCGTTTTTTACAGGCATCGGATTCAGTGTTTTCACAATAGATTCCTATTTTTTTACCTGAAAGTGTTCCGTTGTTGTCAGCAATAAGCTTTTGTGCCAGTTCCTCACCCATGCTGTACTGGTCAAACTCCACTGTATTTAACGACTTAAAGCTCTCGCTTCCCGCCTGGTCTCCGACTACCATTATCGGTGTCTTTTTATTTATCCGGATAAGTGTATTAAGGCTTTTTTCTTCTGTCATTTTTTCTGCTGTCGGCTTGAAAACGACCGCATCAGCTTTTTTGTTTATCTCCTGCTTTATGACATCAATTTCATCTGACATATTGTTCAGATTTTCCTTACTTATCATAACTACATCCACACCATACTCAGAGGCCGCCATTTTCATGCCATATTTAAACGCAGCACTGTGGCTTTCATCTACATCAGCCATCACAACTGCAATACGCTCCGGTTTCTCATTGAGCTTATTGTATGCGATAAAACCTATTCCTATCACAAGTAGTACTCCAAGCAGCAGCTCTGTTATGATGAAGTTTCTCTTATTCTTGCTCATATTTGTCCATTTATTTTTCACTGTCACTCTCACACCTCCCATGCAGCAAGGGAATTGTACTTACTTCATACTATATGATGCTCCTCAAATCGAAGTCTGTTTTCCTCTGAATAGACAATTGCCGGGATTTTGATCGTCACAACTGTTCCCTCATCAAGCTCACTTTCTATATGCAGGCCATAGCGCTCTCCAAACAGTATCTTTATCCTGTTATTTACATTGACAAGCCCCACTCCCGAGCCCTTCTTGTGAACCCTGTCCGTATTTGTCAGCAAAAGCGGAATTTCATTCTCCGGAATGCCCATTCCGTTGTCTGATACCGTTATGATGATATCCTCTCCCACTTTTTGGCCTCCGACCACTATCTCTCCGAAATCGTCCAGCTCTCTGATTCCGTAATTTAGTGCGTTTTCCAAAATCGGCTGAAGCACCAGCTTCACCGCACAGTAGTCCATTATTTCCTCGTCTACCTCAAAGCTCACCTCAAATTTGTTCTTATAGCGCACCTTCTGAATATTCATGTAGCTTTTTGCGTGCAAAAGCTCATCGCGTACAGTTATTATGGTATGTCCCTTCGACAGACTGATACGGAAAAGCTTTGCAAGCTGCGTAATCATAAACGAGGCCTCCTCGTTTTTGCCTCCTTCAATCATCCATGTGATGGAGTCAAGAGTATTGTACAAAAAGTGTGGATTAATCTGGCTTTGAAGCACATCAAGCTCGCTCTTTCGCCTCTCGTTCTGCTCCCATACAACCTTTTTCATAAGCTCATTGTTCTGCTTATATGAATTGCGTATAGAGTATCCCAGATGCCGTATCTCTGAGGAACCACCTACATAAATATCTGCTTCATTGCCATTCTCATACCTTTTCACAGAATCATCCAGCTTCATTATCGGCTTTGAAATATGTATAGATATCACTCTGTTTATCCACACAAACATCATAGCCATAATAATCATTATAACAAAAACAAACTGCTTCACATCCGCCATCTTATTGGTAAAGATGGAGTATGGCATCACACATACAAGCTTCCAGCCTGTGTAGCTGATTGTATCTACCATAATCTTACGATGCACTCCATTCAGATAATCATCATATATACTGTTTTGCGACTTTGCCGCAACCTCGCTGTTTTCCGGAACATCTCCATCAAACTGTATCTGATGCGGATGGTAAATAATATTGCCCTTTGCATCACACAGATAATAATACTGTCCTTTTCCCGAAGTATTTATCCTCTCAAGCATCCTTGATACACTCGAATAATCCATGTCCACAAGCAGCACACCCATCTGTGATTCTGAACCGGAAGTCAGCTCCACGGCACGGCTTGATGATATGACCAGATGATATCTCATAGAACCATCGTCAAACAGATTCTGTACATGAGGTGTTGAAAAATGTATATTTTCCATGCGCTCCATAGCTTCTATGAACCAGTCCTGTTTTGTCACATCCGGGTCCTCCTTCTGGGACACGACAGGCTCTGCAGCTATAAGGCTTCCATACTGATTATACATGGCAATACTGCGCAGATATTCCTTGTTTGATTCATAGAGCAGGCTCATGCCATCGTGTATGGTGTCAGACTGCTTTAAAATATCATTCTCCTTTATTACATAATAATACGCCGCATCCGAAACCTGCCTCATATTGACCAGATAGCTTTCCACACTGTCTATTGTCTGGTCCATCACCTTATGATTGCTCTCTATGATACTGTCCTGCGATGCATCGGCAAATTTTATATACATCACCACAACTGTGACAAGCATTATTGCAAGCGACAGCAGTGAGAATGAGAGCATTATTATGGATTGTATATTGCCTGGTTTATACCTTATTCTTCTCATACTCTGTCCTGTACCTGGATGGGGAAACCCCATACTTTCTCTTAAAAACATAACTGAAATAGTTCGGATCCGCATAGCCTACATTCTGGGCTATGACATAGCTCTTGTCGTCTGTCTCCACAAGCATTCTGGCAGCCTTGTCCATTCTGTAATCAGTCAGATACTCCACAAACGAGCTGCCGGTTTCCTTCTTGAACAGACTTGAAAAATACGAGTTAGATACTCCTAACTCCTTACATGTATCGTCAAGTCCAAGGTCCATACTTCTGTAATTCCTGTGCACATAATCCTTTGCACTGTCTATGAGTGACTTCTTGGAGTTGTATCTGGCATCAGCCATATCATCATGCAGCTTGCTTGAAAAATCCAAAAGCCACTGCTTGAGCACTACCGGCTCAAAATTGGAGAGCTCATTATAAAGCCTGCCTACACTTCCAGATATTTCCTGCGCATTTAGCTCATTATTGCTCATGAAGTGATATAGCTCACTGATCAGCTCCATTACTGCCACATGGTAGTTCTCAAGTGACTGCTGCGACATAAAATTGTGCTGCATATACGCTTCAACAGCCTGTCCCACATCCTCTATCTTGCCGATACAAATCATTTTAAATAAATATGACAGCTCATTTCCCTCATCGCCATCCTTTGATATACGTCGCTGTGGCTCAACCTCTGTCATGTTTATTGCCCTGTTGCTGCCATAAAGCACCCTGTAGGATACTGCCTCCCTCGCACTCTGATAAGAGCTCACCAGCTCTTGTATACATTCGCACACCTGTCCGATTCCGACAGTTACCTTTGCTCCCATTACATGATTTACATATTTGCAAAATCTGTCACACTCATCTGTCAGCTCAGAGATATCCTCCTGCTGCACAAGCTGGGCTATCATTACCGTATCACCGAGATAGTTAAAAATCCTGCCATTCCAGCGCTCCTTTAAATCAGCCTGTGCCTGTCTCTCTACTGACACTGTAAGCAGTCTGATATCCATGCCCTGCGGCATCTGACTTGCGGAGGTATGTATGATAATACAGCAGTAATATGGTCCCTCAAGGCTAATCTTATAGTCACTCATGTACCTGCCCAGCTCATTTTCCGGTATGCGTCCCTCGATAAGTGTCGTATAAAAGTTTGACTGCAAAACAGGCAGTGATGCTGCATAATACTGCTTCAATATGTCTGTGTTTTTCTTCTCGTTCAGCTCATCATCCAGCTTTGTCTTAAGCTTTTTGAATACCTCCGTGATTTCAGCCAGATTGAGTGGCTTTAAAATATACTCCTCTATCTCGAGATGTACTGCCTCCTTTGCATACTCAAAATCGTCGAAGCCTGTGAAAAGCAAGAGCTTCGTCGCAGGAAACCTCTGCCTGATGTTACTGCACAGCTCAAGTCCGTCCATGTAAGGCATACGTATGTCAGTCATCACAACATCCGGCTGCATGTCCTCCATCATCTCAAGCGCCTTGAAGCCATTTCCCGCATGTCCTACCACATGAAAACCAATCTGCTCCCATGATACCTTTCTCTCTATTACCTCTATTACATCCTCTTCGTCATCAACCAGTAATAATGTATACATTTTATTTCTTCTCCCTGCTATACCGGGTAACTATTCAGAACCACCCACGCACATTCGCAAAACCGCACGATACTCGTGCTTTCTCGCTGCTACGCAGCTAATTTTGCTCATATGTGTGGGGGTGGCTCTATTCGAGCCACCTTGAGAACAAGAAAATCTGCTGCTTACATGCAAGCATGACACATCAGCTTTTCTTATTCTCAGTGTTTCTGAATAGTTACTCTGTTTATATTATATTATACCACATCTGATAAATTCTTTTGTAGCTTTATATAAACAAAAGTGTAACTGTTAAAGCAAAAAGCAGAGATGCCACCATGACATCTCTGCTAATCATTTTGGAAGTATGAAAAAGAATTTTTCTTGCGATATTATTTCTTCTGAACGTATTTCAGACAGTCAAGTGTAACTGCTACAAGAATGATAATTCCTGAGAATACGAACTGAAGGTTTGTATCAATACCAAGGATTGTAAGAGAGTATGTGAGTGCTGTGAAGATACATACACCGGTTACAACACCTGATATCTTACCGATACCACCTGTGAATGATACACCACCAACTACACAGGCTGCGATTGCGTCCATGTCCCAGCCCTGTCCATAAGCTGCTGAGCCTGAACCAACCATTCTTGCACACTCAAGCCATGAGCCAAATCCATAAAGGATACCGGCCATAACGAATGCGCCGAGAGTTACTGCAAATACTGAGATACCTGAAACTGCTGCTGCCTCCGGATTTCCTCCTACTGCGTAGAGGTTTTTACCAAATGTTGTCTTGTTCCAGATAAACCATACAATTGCGATTGCTGCTACTGCCCAGATGATGATGGTTGGGAAACCATTTACCTTTGGAATAATCATGTTAGGGATAACCGGCTCAATAGCACCGAATGAAACTCCCTTTGTAGCATATGTTACGATACCGAAGATAACAAGCATGTTGGCCATGGTTGAAATAAACGGATGCATCTTAAACTTCGCTGTAAAAAATCCTGCAATACTTGTGAAGAATGTACAAAGCACGATACATGCAATTAATGCGATAACCACTCTTGCACCTGTAGGTACTCCTGTAAAGTCAAATATATGACCGAATACAGAGCCTGTATTGATACCCTGATGCATGATGATTGTGGCTGTTGTCATACCCATACCAACCATTCGTCCAACAGAAAGATCCGTTCCTGTTAAGAGGATAAGTCCTGCAACACCAAGTGCTAAGAACATTCTCGGTGAAGCCTGCTGAAGAATATTCAGTATGTTGTTGTATGTCAGAAGAGGTGTGCCCTTCTTTATCGGTGTTATGATACAAAGTGCTATGAATATAAGTATAATCGCAATATAGAGACCATTCTGTAACAGGAAGTTTCTCTTATTGAATGTATACTTGTAATTCTCCCATTTCTGAGCTCTTTTCTCCATAAATGTGAACTTTGAAAGACGAAGCATATCAATCAGGTGATACTTGTAGCTATATGCCTCATGCTTTTTGTCCTTGATCGTCTGATACTCTTTCTCGAGCTCAAGCTTCTCATTTGAAATACGATTCTTGTGTACGTAGTTTTCTTCCTTTATCTCGGTGCTGTCTGATGTCTTTGCAAGAGCAGCCTTGTGCTTTTTATCAAGCTCTGCCATTCTCTCATTATGAGCAGCAAGCGCCTCTGCCTTTTCCGCCTCACAGCTTGCCTTAACGGCATTGTAATACTTTGAATCAAAATTTTCCTTTAAATAACTTTCAGCCTTGGCGATGAGCTTTGAAATCTCATCCCTGTTCTTTGCCTCAACAGCCTTTGCCTTTGCAAGCTCTTTCTCGCAGGCTGCTATTTCTGACTCTTTCTCGCCCTTTGAAAGAGTTTTATCTCTCTTGATGCCTGCTATCGCTGACTGACACTCTACAACCCTTGTAGTTCCGTCTTTTCTGAGTGCATCAATTTCTTTTTGTATTCCACCAACATATTCGTCGATAGGCTGGCGCAGAGCACGCTCCTGCTCAGCCGTTAAAATCTTACTATTAGCCATATCCGTCTTCTCCCTTTATTATAGGTACTTTGCACTGAGTCTCAGCAACTCTTCCTGATTTGTTTCCTTTGTATTGACAATTCCTGAGAGCCGTCCGTTTGACATGACTCCGATACGATTTGTTATACCAAGGATCTCAGGCATCTCAGATGAAACTACAATGACTGTCTTACCCTGCTTTGCCATATTGATTATAAGCTCGTAAATCTCATATTTGGCACCTACATCGATACCTCTTGTAGGCTCATCCATCATGAATATCTGCGGTCCTCTTTCAAGCCATTTACCAAAGATAACCTTCTGCTGGTTTCCTCCTGACAGAGCCGAAATCATATCCTCCGGTCCCATACACTTTGTGTGCATAATCTTTATCTCATCAGAGGTGGCCTTTGTCATCTTGCTGTCTGAAAGTGCCGGTCCATTCTTATAAGAACCGAGATTTGCGATTGTTGTGTTAAAGGTGAGATTTCCCTTAAGGAAAAGTCCATTTGCTTTTCTTTCCTCTGTGATAAGTGCGAAGCCATAGTCCATAGCCTCCTTTGCACAGGTGAAATTCATAAGCTGGTTCTTAAAATATACTCGTCCCGCAGCTCTTGTCCTGATTCCGAAAATCGTCTCAAGAAGCTCTGTACGACCTGCTCCGACAAGTCCGTATAGTCCAAATATCTCCCCCTCATGCACATCAAATGTGATGTCCTGCAGATGTGGCTCGTACTTTGTCGAAAGATGCTGTATTGACAAGATTACATCCTTTGGTTTGTTGTCTACCGGAGGGAATCTGTTCTCCAGTACTCGTCCAACCATCGCTGCAATCAGTTCATTCATATTTGTTTCTTTTGTGCTCTTTGTCATGACCAGATTTCCATCTCTAAGAACCGAAATCTCATCACAAATCTCAAAAATCTCATCCATCTTGTGAGAAATATAGATAAGTGAAATACCCTGGTCACGAAGCATCCTCATCATCTGGAACAGCTTTTCAACCTCCTGTACCGTAAGTGATGATGTAGGCTCATCCAATACTATAACCTTTGAGTTGTATGATATTGCTTTTGCAATCTCACACATCTGTCGCTGTGATACTGACATGTTTTTCATCGGCTGCTCGAGATTAACTGTCATTCCCAGCTTTCTGAATAATTCAGACGCTTCTTTTTTCATGCGTCCTTCATCGATCATACCAAATGAATTGACCGGATATCTTCCGAGAAACAGATTGTCTACGACATTTCTCTCAAGACACTGGTTCAACTCCTGATGCACCATCGCTATTCCATTTTCCAGTGCATCCTTAGGACCTGAAAAGCTTACCTCTTTTCCGTCCAGATATATAGTTCCCTCGTCCTTCTGGTATGTACCAAAAAGACATTTCATCATTGTCGACTTACCGGCTCCGTTCTCCCCCATGAGACCCATTACAGTACCTTTTTTCACATCTAAATTGATGTGGTCAAGAACCCTGTTTCGTCCAAATGACTTGCTCATGCCACGAATCGATAAGATGTTTTCATTATTCTTATCGCCCATACTTCCTGCTCCTAACTCTATATTTGCTGTCGTCTGTATACACTTTATTTTGGGGAGAGATTTTTCCCTCCCCAACTAAGTGCTTTAAATACTTTTACTGGTTCAAAAGAGCTGTATAAGAAGCTGCATTATCTGTCTTAACCATGTTGATTGCGAATGCATCGTACTGGCTTGGATTTCCAAGTCTGTTTGTGATATTAGACTCTGTCTGTCCATCACCACCGATGTACTCAACATCAAGATTTAAGAGATCATCATACTTCTGTAAGAGTGGCTGATATGTAGAGCTTAAGAAGTTATCTGAAGCATTGTAGATATTCAGCCATACCTTCTTTGTAGGGTGCTTTCCTGAATCAAGCTGTTTTGAAACAGGTGCCCATACAACTGTTGAATCTGTGAAATCCTTGTAGTTATCTGCTGTAACTGCTACGTTTAATGCGTAGTAAGATCTCTCATCATCCTTGTAAACATATACATCATCGCTTAATACGTTTCCTGCATCATCCTCTGTGCCGATACCTGTATCAATATCTACACCATCGAGTGCGTTTCTAAGTACACGAAGTGTGAGGTAAGCCTGAACATCAGCATGCTGGCTGATTGTTCCGCCATAGCCCTCTGCGATAGCTGCTACTGCATCACTGTTGGCATCGTATCCGAATGTTGGAACCTTGTTGTCCTTTGACCATGCATTGAACATTGACATTCCCATTCCATCGTTGTTAGAAACAACTACGTCGATTGACTCGCCAAATGATGATGACCATGTTCCGATTGCGTTTCCGGCTGTAGCTGCATCCCATGTAGCTCCTGCTGAGTTCTTCATCTCCTGTGAAGCAAGCTCTCTTACTACATAGTCTTTGCCGTTTACAGTAATCTTGCCGTCCTGAACCTCAGCTGCTTTTCCGTCTGAGTTTGTTCCTGCCGGAGCACTGTCAATCTCGCCGCTCTTGTCTACGCCTGTTCCAAGAGCCTTACGAACACCTCTTGTTCTTGCAATTGAATCGTTGTGTCCGATATCACCGATTGCAAGTACATATCCGATAACTCCATCCCCATTTCTGTCGATCGTATCGATGTTCTTCTCGATATACTCTTTTACCATTTCTCCCTGAAGTTCAGCTCCCTGATTAGCATCGAAACCTACATAATAGGTATCCTTGTTGTAGTTGAGTGCTGTTGTGTCAAGCTCTCCTGTTGAGCTGTTTGATGGCTGACGGTTAAACCACACAAGTGGCTTGTCCTTGTTTGCAACATCTGATGTCGTTGTGCTGCTTCCCCCTTTCTGTGTATCAGAAGAACCCCCATCTGATCCACAAGCGGCCATTGACGCTGCCATAGCAGCTACCATCATGATTGCAACAAATTTTTTCTTCATATATTTTTGTCCCCCTTTGTTTTGTTGGTAAGGCTAGTATACAAAAATATTTCGTGAATCACTATAGAATATTTTTCGATAAACATTAAAAATTTTACTGTTTTTCGTCATGTAGACGAAAATTTTCTAGTTTTTGTTTTTTCGCTACGTTATATTGTTCAACTTTAACAAAAACGGGCTTTCCGCTTTGTCCTTATTACTTCCTTTGCTCCGTCACTCACAAACATTCCAATCCCTCTTTTCTTATACAAAATTCCTGCATCCACAAGTATATTTATGCCCTTTGCCGCTGTAGACGGATTTATCGCATACAGCTTTGCAAGCTCGTTTGTGCTCGGCACGCGCTCATCCTCCAAAAGCACATCCCGCAGTATGTCGTTTTCTATCATTTCGCTTATCTAAATATAGATTGATTTCTCCTGATTCAGAATTTCATTCACATGCTCCGCATCTTTTCTATACAAATAGAAAACGTTATACGTATGGCTGTATGTACAGTTTACGTTTGGTATATGGTTAAAGTATGCTGTACGTATAAAATACTTAGAACAAGTTGTCAGTGATTGAATGAATTACGGGTA
>OIMI01000153.1_pt1 | contig 17005 bp, 13 predicted proteins | sample 1584801 | NCBI WGS metagenome assembly OIMI01 (sample SAMN02674693, study PRJEB24791) | human gut metagenome, SKBSTL018 | isolation source: stool | host: Homo sapiens | place: USA
CATCTGCCGCACCTCGCTCGCCGTATCGGCACTTAGAATTATGCGGTATTGCCCTTGATATAAGGAGACAACCCAATGAAATTTGATAAAAAAGAGGCTGCAGGCCAGCCCCTTCCATTTTCTGCACCCAAAAATCCGCAGTGGGTCATGCTGGCCGCCCTGCTGCTGAGCTATGCGGCGGGCTATGAATATGTTGACCGCTGCCTGGGTTTTGGGGTGGCGAGCGAGTACTCCGCCTGGCGCGCCGGAGTGCTGGTGTTTGTGGCGCTGTATACCGTAGTGGTGGAGCTCGCCGCTTGGGCGGGGGACCGCAAACCCAGCCGGATCGCCGCGGCCTGGTGGTGCTGCTGGCTGGTGCAAAGCCTGGCCATGGCGGGGTGGAGCCTGCACACGGACGACCTTGGCTTCTGGCAGGTCGTGGCGTGGCACTGCACGGCTATTTATTATGTGCTGGCCCGCAATGATTTACTGGCGGCTGGCCGCACCAGCTGCCTTGTGCTGCTGGATGGCGTGGCGGGCATGTTTGCCATCCCATTTGGCAACTTTTTGCTGCGTACCCAGCTGCTGTGGCAGGCACTGCACCGCTGGTGGGCCAATCATGCGGGACGCAAAGGCCGCACGCTGGAAACCGCCGTCAGTATAACTGCTGCCCTGCTGCTGGGCGGTGCAGCCTGCGCCACGCTGGCGGGGGCGGATGATAACTTTGCCCGGCTGTGGGGGCATCTTGGCAGCTGGCTGGGGCAGCTGTTCGGGCAGGATGCCCTGCTGGCAAATCTGCTGATCTTTGCGCTCTCCCTGCCTGTTGGTGCCTGGTTGTTTGGTCTGGCGGGCGGCAGCGCCCGGCGCAAGGTGCCGCCTGTTGCGGCGGAACAGTTTTACGGCAAACTGGCAGCCCTGCCACGCCTGCCTCAGCTGATGGGAGTGTTAGTCATGGCGGTGCTGTGCGGTGTGTATACGTTGTTTTTTGCCGTGCAGGCGGCGGAATTCGCCGCTGCCCTTGGGGCACCGCTGCCCCTGACCGCGCCGGATGCCGCCGCGTTTGCGGTGAACGGTTTTTGGGAGTTTTGCCGCATTCTGGCGCTGGACCTTACTGTGCTGGCGGCACTGCACTTTTTGGGGGCGCAGCCGGTTACCCAAAAGGGCTTATCCCGCGTGTTGGCCGTGGTGCTGTGCGGGTTCGGTGCCGGGTTTGCGATGCTGGCCGCGGCCAAGCTGGCGGTGTATATCAATCTGTACGGCCCAACGGTGCGGCGCATTTGGGCTGCGTGGGTGCTGGGAGCATTGTTACTGGCCAGTGTTCTGGCTGCGGTGCGGTTGTTCTGCGGCATCCCGGCGGCGCGCATGGCCTTTGTGGCGGCGGCGTTCAGCTTCAGCCTGCTGTGCTGCCTGCCTCTGGAAGCGGTGCTGAATGCAGTGCTCGAAGCGGACGAACCGCAGCCGGTCAGACCCAGAGCGGAAACAGTGGCGGCGGCCATAGCGGCTTTCAGAAAGCTGCGGCGGGAGATCATGTTCATGGTTTTCATAGCGGTTGCTCCTTCCCTGGAGCGGGCGGCATGTAAAATAAAAACCCGCTCCACTTGCGGGACGGGCTTTTGTTCTCATATAACAAAACGACCCTGTCCCTGTGTGTTCATCCACAAGGACAGAGTCGAGAAATTCGAATCTGCGGTGCCACCTTGCTTGCCTTGCCCGCTTTCCTCTTGAAAGCCGCAAAGCCCCTCACGGAGAGCCAACACTCCCCTGCCCTGTAACGGAGGCTTCCGTCCCAAGCTACTGGGGAACTTTCCCGTTTGCCCGGCCCTCGGCGGCCCACGAAACTCTGCCCCGCTTTCACCCGTTTGCACTGTCCGGGCTCACTGCAGATGCGCTGTGCAGGTTCTCTTCCGCCTCATCGGTTTGATTGCATTATACACTTTATCCGTGTAAAGTCAAGAGGGAATTTCAAATTTTTCCGTCAGATTTTTTCACGTTTCATCACTCGAGGTTGAGTTTGTTTCGCATCAGCCAGACCGTCAGCCCGAACCAGAAGACGCCGAATGCCGCCGCGACGCCCAGCGTGACCATCGCGCTTCCCATGTAGCCCAGAGCCGAGACGGCAGTCTCGACGCTGCCCACATCGCCTACGGCGCTATAGATGATCGTCTCGTAGACGCCGGTGCCGATCTGGAGCAGCTTTTCGAGCCAGCCCTGCACATACTGCATGACAAAGAAGCTCAGGATGCCCGCCAGCGCGGGGTGGTTCTTGAACTGATGTCCCACCATGCAGGCAGCATAGATGCAGGCGATGACGCTGACCATCCGCACGAAGCCGACGACGCCGCTGAAAGCCAGCGCTCCCCAGAACTCCATGTTATAGCGGGCAAATGCCTCCCGGATGATCGACCACATCCGCGGCAGCTGCTCAAGCAGGTCCATATCCACCATCATCAGGACAGCCAGAATGCCGAAGGAAAGGCAGGCTGCGAGGATGCTGCACAGGCTCCACACGGTGCTGGAGATGAGCTTCGAGGTCACAAGCTGTGTTTCCGTCACCGGCAGGGTGTGCATCAGATAGCCCTCCCGGCCCAGCAGGTTGCGGTAGAACCGCTGCACGATGGTCATGATGGTGACGACCACGGTGCCGATGATGACGGCGGTGTAGACAAGGCTCAGCAGGCCCACGAGAGTCGAATAGGCGTCACTATTGGTGCTGTTCCATCTCCAGACGGAGCCGCCAAAGAGCACCGACGCCGCCAGCAGGGCCAGATACATTCCGCCGTAGGTGCGGGCGGTGGCCTTGAACTCATATTTCAGTAACTTTTTCAGCATTTGAATACCTCCCGGAAATATGCATCCACACTCATGCCCTCGGTCTCGCGGAGCTCATCCACCGAGCGGTGGGCGAAAATCCTGCCGTTCTTCAGGAACACAGCCTCATCCAGCACCGGCTCCACATCCTCGATGAGGTGGGTGGAGATGATGACCGAGGCGTCCCGGCTGTAGTTGGTGAGGATGGTGTTCAGGATGTAGTCCCGCGCCGCCGGGTCCACGCCGCCAATGGGTTCATCCAGCAGGTAGAGCCGGGCATTCCGGCTCATGGCAAGGATGAGCTGGACCTTCTCCTTGTTGCCCTTGGAAAGGCTCTTGAGGGGTGCTTTGGGCGAAAGCTCCAGCTTTTCCAGCATCTCATTCGCCTTGGCGGGGTCGAAGTCGGCGTAGAAATCCCGGAACATCTCCACCAGCTGCTCCACCCGCATCCAGTCGGGCAGCCATGCGGCATCCGGCAGATAAGAGACGATGGCCTTCGTGTCCGGGCCGGGGGCCATGCCCGCGATTTTTATGCTGCCCGCCGTGGGCTGCAAAAGGCCGTTCGCCAGTTTGATAAGGGTGGTCTTGCCGCTGCCGTTGGGGCCAAGCAGGCCCACGATGCGGCCAAAGCCGATGTGCAGCTCGATGTCATCGAGGGCGTTTGTCCCCTTCTGGTAGGATTTCGTCAGGCCCTCACAAGTTAAAAGCTCCTTCATTTCAATCACTCTCCTTTGTTTCCCAGCCCGTCATAAGCTTTGCGGCCTCTGCCGGGCCGTAGCCGATGCCGCGCATTTTCTCGAGATATTCGGCGGTCATGGCGCGGGCTGTCTCGTCCCGCAGCTGTTCCAAAAGGGCTGTATCTTCGGTGACGAAGCGGCCCGTGGTCCGCTCGGTGTAGACGAGCCCTTCCGCTTCCAGCTGGGCCAGCGCCCGCTGCATGGTGTTTGGGTTGACGCCTGCCGCTGCGGCCATGTCGCGCACCGAGTCCAGATGTCCGCCGGGCGGGTAGACGCCCGCCAGAATTTTTGCCTTGAGCCGTTCCACGATCTGTGCGTAGATGGGGCGGCTCATATCGAATCGTTCGCCCATCGTCTCATCTCCTTGTGTTGCTGTGCTAAGCGCTTAATACAATAATACTCAAATCATCTTTTTTGTCAAGAGGGAATTTTCAATTTCTTCAAAATATGTTATACTGTCTTTTGTATGCTAGAAGAAAATGCGCAGGAGCACAGAATCTATGAAAGCGACCATCATCATCCCCAACATCAACGGCAAAGGCTGGCTCAAGGACTCCATCGAGTCGGTCTACGCCCAGACGGAGCAGGACTTCGAGCTTATCGTGGTGGATAACGGCTCCACCGACGAGAGCCTTGAGCAGGCCCGCAGCTATTGCAGCCGCCCGAACTTCCAGCTCATCGAGAACGGCTCCAACACCGGCTTTTCCCACGCCGTCAATCAGGGCATCGCCCGGGCGAAAAGCGAGTTCGTGGTGCTGTTCAACAACGACGCCTTTGCAGAGCCCCAGTGGCTGGCCGAGCTCATCCGCGTGGCTGAGAGCGACGAGAAAATTTTTGCCGTCCAGAGCCTTATGATCCGCCACTTCGACCGGGAGCTTGCCGACGACGCCGGCGATTACGTCACATGGATGGGCTTTGCCTGCAAGACCGGCGACGGCCGCCGGGCCAGCCGCTACACCAAGCAGAAGCGCATCTTCTCGGCCTGCGGCGGCGCGGCCCTCTACCGAAAAAGCATCCTCGACGAGATCGGCGTCTTCGATGAAAACTTTTTTGCCTACTTCGAGGACGTGGACCTCAGCTGGCGCGCCAACAACGCGGGCTACAAGAACGTCCTCTGCCCCACGGCAAAGTGCTACCACATCTGCGGCGCCAGCACCGGCGCGGTGCGGTACAACGCCTTCAAGAGCCAGCAGAGCGGCCGCAACAGCATCCTTCTCCCCCTCAAAAACGAGCCTCTGCTGATGCTCATTCTCAACATCCTTCCGCTGGCGCTGGGCTATCTGCTCAAACGCTGCAAGTTCCACAAGCAGGGCTTCGGCGAGGCGTGGGACAAGGGAATGCGTGAGGCGTTCGATTTGCTCAAAAACGGCCAGCTGGGCAAGCGCCCCTTCCGCCTGAAAGACCTGCCCAATTATATCCTGATGGAACTGTGGATGATATGGAACATGGTTCCCTACCTGTGGTATCGGCTGGTGGTAGTCAGATTTGATTTGAAGTAACACCAACTACTATAAAGCACCTTCTCATACGCGGTCAGCAACCTCGCCCTCTCCGTCACGGCTTACGCCGTGCCACACTCCCCACTCTGTCGCTGACGCGACATCTCTCCCCGGTCGGGGAGAGTCTTTCCTCAAAGGGAGAGGTCTTGGCAAAGAGATGAACTTTGCGTGGACTGCCAAGGGCTCCCACTTTGGGGGAGCTGTCAAAGCTGCTAGGCTTTGACTGAGAGGGCGAGCCCGTTACTCTTTACAACGATTTCTATTATACCAAAAACACCCGACTGTGAAAGCAAACTCACAGTCGGGTGTTTTCATTTACATTTTACGCTGCGGTGCTGGCGGCATCCTCAGCGGCGGGGGCTTCTGCCACGGCGCTGTCTGCACCCGCTTCTGCCTGCGCTTCCGGCTGGACAGCCGAAGCAGAAGCCGAATCTGCCGCAGCGGAATCTCCGGCAGTGGCCAGAATGGCGTCCTGCACATCGCTTTCCGCCATAGGCTCCGGCTGCGCAGCAGCGGAGCTTGCGGCGCTTTCGGGCTTCGTCTCGCTCTCGGTCAGGCCGGTCAGATACCAGCTGCCGCTCTGGCGCTCGAACAGGTAATCCATATACTTGGTGGGGGTGTCCGAGGAGGGGTTGATGATGCTGTCGTCCGCGCTGGCGGTGGGGATATAGCCCACGGTGACGTGCAGCTTGCCGCTGCGCTTGAACAGCTTGACCACGGTAGCGCGGTAGTAGCCCACCGTACCGGTGATGGGGATCTTGTAGCACTGGGTGGTCTCGTCAAACTCGATCGTCATATCCTCCATGTCAAAGCTGCGGTGGGTCAGCTTAAAGCCGGGGCCCAGCAGCTTTGCCAGATAGGCATCCACCTCCACCGAGGGCAGCAACAGCTGCTCGGTCTCGGGGTCGGTGTTATAGTTGTCAAAACCGCCCTGTGTCTCCTGAATGCTGTACACACAGCCCCATACGGCTGCTTCCCGCAGGGTCAGGTCGTCGATGTTCTCAATGCCGTCAAAGGGCATGGGGTCGAACAATACCAGACCCTCCAGCTTGTCCTCGTATTCCTGTTTTTGTGCGGTATCGTCAAACAGGTTTGCCACAAGGCCCACACCGGCCCGCAGCACCGTGATAAACCCGATAAGCACCAGCACCGTGATCAGCAGACCCAAGGTCTGCCGCCAGCGGCGGCGCTTGATCCGGGCGTGTTCTTCCGGGGTGATCGTATTTTTCATTGGTCTGAGTCTCCCAAAATTTTTTGTCTACCCAACAGTATACCACATCCGGCCGCAGAGTGCAAAACCTATACCGGTGGTTTTTTTGTGAAAGCAGGCTTTTTATTCCCAGTCCTTCCATATCTCGGGCTGGTAGCCCACGGTGGCCTTGCGTCCGTTGCGCACGATGGGGGTCTTGAACAGCTGCTGGTTCTCAAACAGCTTGTCCTCCTTCTGCCAGTCCACCAGCGCATCCAGCAGCGCAAGGGTCTGCTTGTCCTTTGCTGCCGGATTTACCAGCGCTTCCCAGCCGCCCAAGGCGCGCGCCACGTTATCAAACTCGCCCCGGCTCATGCCTTTTTCCTTCAGGTCGATCATCTGGAACTTAATCCCGCGCTCCTTGAAATAGCGCTGCGCCTTTTTTGTATCAAAGCACTTGCTCGTGCCAAAGATCTGGATATTCATCTTATCTCCTCCTGCCGGTTCCCGGCGGTCTTATTGTACCACACCGCAAACCGCTTGCATAGGCATAATTTGCGGCAAAACGGGCAATGCTTTCCGCAAAGGAGGTGTTTGCATGAACGCATTCGTAGACCCTGAACTGTGCATCGGCTGTACCCAGTGTGCCGGGCTGTGCCCCGCAGTGTTCCGCATGGAGGGGGTTCTGGCTGTGGCAGAGCCCGGCCCCATCCCGCCGGAGGAGGTGCCGCAGGCCGTCACCGCAGCCCAGAGCTGCCCGGTAAGCGCCATCCGCATCGAGGAATAAGCCCGGCATCAGTAAGGCTGCTGCACAGCTTGTGCGGCAGCCTTTTTTGCGGCGGGACGATTTAAAATGCCCTCCGCGCTGCTCTGGGCATAGGCAGCAGAAGAACATTATAAATTATGCGATCGTCACGGCTTACGAGCCGTGACGATCGCATTTTCACGAGAGACGGCATCACGAAAAGCAGCCGTTTCTCTTTTTTGCGCAAAAAGCTCCCGCGCGGTGCGGTTTTGTGCTATACTATAAGATGTGAAATTACGCAACGGAGGAACTGCATTATGCGTTTACTGGTCATTGACGGCAACAGCATTGCCAACCGCGCTTTTTACGGCATCAAGCTGCTGACCACCAAGGACGGACGTTACACCAACGCCATCTATGGCTTTTTGAACATTCTGCTCTCCCTGCTCAAGGAGTGCCAGCCGGACGAGGTGGCCGTGGCTTTTGACCTGAAAGCCCCCACCTTCCGGCATAAAATGTACGATGGCTACAAGGCCACCCGCCACGCCATGCCCGAGGAACTGGCACAGCAGATGCCGGTGCTCAAGCAGCTGCTGGCAGACCTTGGCTACCGCACCGTTACCGCCGAGGGCTGGGAGGCGGACGATATTCTGGGCACACTGGCTGCTGCCTGCGCCGCCCGAAAGGATGACTGCTTCCTTGCCACCGGAGACCGGGACAGCCTGCAGCTGGTGAGCGAGAGCACCACCGTACTGCTGGCTGCTACCGTGATGGGGCGCAGCAAGACCGTGGTGATGGACGAGGATGCCATTCAGGAAAAATACGGCCTTGCACCCAAGCAGCTTATTGAGGTGAAGAGCCTGATGGGCGACACCTCAGATAACATCCCCGGCGTGAAGGGCATCGGCGAAAAGACCGCCCTCTCGCTGGTGCAGACTTTCGGCTCGCTGGAGGGCGTGTACAAAAACATTGACGACAAGCGCATCAAGCCCAAGCAGCGGGAGCACTTGTTAGAAGATAAGCCCATGGCCGAGCTGAGCCACACACTGGGCACCATCCGTACCGACGCCCCCATCGACACCGCCGAGGGTTCCTACACCGTGGGCGAGGGTAACAAGCCCGCCGCCGTGCGGCTTTTGCAGGAGTTGGAGATCCACTCCCTGATCCCGCGGTTCGGGCTGGACGGCGTAGCGCCGGAAGCCGCCGCCGAGGAGCAGGCCGTGGAGCTGCCGGAAGCCGAACTTGCTCCCCTGCCCCTGACCCCCGCCGGACATTATCTGGTGGCTGCCCGCCCCGCCGTTACCGGCAAGCAGGGCACCCGCAACGTGGTATTGCAGCCGGAAAGCTGGTACGCCGTGCAGGACGCCACCGTCTACCCGCTGGAGGACGCCGACCTAGTGCGGCTGCTGGACAACGCCGATGTGACGCTGGATGTGTTCAACTCCGCGCCCCTCTACGCCAAAGCCATGGCTGCCGGCGGCTGGGGCAGCAGCATCGTCTGGGACGGCAAGCTGGCCGCCTATCTGCTGGATGCGTCTGCCTCCAAGTACCAGATCAGCGAGCTGATCCCCGCCTACAAGGCCGCTGCCGCCTTTACCTGCACCGATTACCCGGACGCCGGGCGGCTGGCCGACCTGTTTGCCCGGATGAAGGCCGAGATCACCGCCTGCGGCGAGGATGCACTATATAACGAGATCGAGTTCCCGCTGGCACAGGTACTGGCCGATATGACCCGCACCGGCGTGCTGGTGGATAAGGACGGCATTGAGCAGTTCGGCGTAAAGCTGCGGGAGGAACTGGAGCAGGTACTGACCCGCATCCACATGGAGACTGGCAGCGCCACCTTCAACCCCAACAGCCCCAAGCAGCTGGGCGAGATGCTGTTCGACACCATGGGTCTGCCCCACGGCAAAAAGACCCAGCGCGGCTGGTCCACCGACGCCGAAACGCTGGAAAGCCTGCGCGAGTACCCGCTGGTGGAGGACGTTTTGCAGTACCGCGCCTACCAGAAGCTGAACTCCACCTATGTGGAGGGTCTGCTCAAGGTCATTGGCGAGGACGGGCGCATCCACTCCACCTTCAACCAGACCGAAGCCCGCACCGGACGGCTCTCCTCCGATAATCCCAATCTGCAGAATATCCCCATCCGCACCGAGCTGGGCAGCCAACTGCGCGCCTACTTTGTTGCAAAGCCAGGCTGTGTGCTGGTAGATGCGGATTACAGCCAGATCGAACTGCGCATTCTGGCGCATATCACCGGGGACGCGCATATGCAGCAGGCCTTTTTGAACGGCGAGGACATCCACCGCAGCACCGCCGCCAAGATCTACGGCATCCCGCAGAGCGAGGTGACGCCCCGGCTGCGCTCCTCTGCCAAGGCCATCAACTTCGGTATCATGTACGGCAAGGGCGCGTACAGCCTTTCCAAAGATATCGGCGTGACTGTGAAGGAGGCAGACGCCTTCCTCAAGAACTATCTGGCGGCTTTCCCCAGCGTGAGCGGCTATATGGACAAGACCATCGCGGATGCCAAGGCAAACGGCTATGTGTCCACCCTGTTCGGCCGCCGCCGCACCCTGCCGGAGTTGGCCAGCACCAACTTCAATGTGCGCGCCAGCGGCGAGCGCATGGCACGCAACACCCCCATTCAGGGCACCGCTGCGGACGTGATCAAGCTGGCCATGGTGCGGGTGTGGAAGCGCCTGCGGGACGAAAAGATGGCAAGCCGCCTGATCCTGACCGTCCACGATGAACTGATCGTGGAGGCCCCGGAGACAGAGGCTGAGCAGGCCGCCCGCATCCTGCGGGAGGAAATGGAAGGCTGCGTACAGTACGCGGTGCCCCTGAGCACCGATGTGCACGCAGGCAAAAACTGGCTGGAGGCACACTAAAATGATCATTCTCGGAATTGAGTCTACCTGTGACGAAACTGCCGCCGCTCTGGTGGAGGACGGGCGGCATCTGCTGAGCAACGTCATCTCCACCAGCGTCAAGGAGCAGGCGCTGTACGGCGGTGTTGTGCCGGAGATCGCCAGCCGCCGCCACTGCGAATTTATCAGTGCTACGGTCAAAAAAGCCCTGCTGGACGCCGGCAAGACCATAGACGATGTGGACGCTGTGGCCGTCACCTTTGCGCCGGGGCTTATCGGCGCAGTGCTGGTAGGTGTGAACTTTGCCAAGGGTCTGGCCTACTCGGCGGGCAAGCCGCTGGTGCCGGTGCACCATCTGCGGGGACACATCGCTGCGCTCTACCTGACCCACCCGGAACTCAAGCCGCCCTTTTTGTGTCTGGTGGCCTCCGGCGGGCACAGTCACATCGTGGAGGTGCAGGACTACACCCACTACCACATTCTGGGGCACACCGTAGACGATGCTGCGGGCGAAGCCTTTGACAAGGTGGCTCGCACACTGGGTCTGCCCTACCCCGGCGGCCCCAGCGTAGCCGCTGCCGCCAAGACCGGCGACCCCAAGGCCTACCGTCTGCCGGTGCCCCATGTGGAGGGCAAATATAACGTGAGCTTTTCCGGTTTAAAGACCGCCGTGCTCAACGAGGTGAACAAGGCGCAGATGAAGGGCGAGGAAGTGAACGTACCCGACCTTGCCGCCAGCTTTCAGGAGCGTATTGCGGGCATTCTGGCCGAAAAACTGCTGCTTGCCGCTGCCGATACCGGGGCAAAGCAGGTGTGCCTTGCCGGTGGCGTAGCCGCCAACGGCCGTCTGCGTCAGCTGGTGAATGACGGTGCCCAGAAGCTGGGTGCAAAGGTCTACCTGCCGGAACTGAAGTTCTGCGGCGACAACGGCGCGATGATCGCGGCACAGGGCTACTACCAGTACATTGCCGGGCACACCGCCGGGCTGGAACTGAACGGCCTGCCCACCCTGCCCATCGACTATGAATAAACACAACACGGAGGTGTTCCCATGACCGAGCGCAACCCTATCCTGCAAAGCCTATTCGACCGCAAGTCGGTGCGGGTGTATGAAGAAAAGCCCATCCCTGCCGAGATGAAGCAGGCCATTTTAGAAGCTGCCGCACAGGCACCCTCTGCAGGCTGTCAGCAGCTGTACACCATTTTAGACATCACCGACCCGGCGCTGAAGGAAGCGCTGGCCGAAAGCTGCGACCACCAGCCCTTTATTGCCAAAGCGCCGCTGGTGCTGGTGTTCTGCGCCGACTGCAAAAAGTGGTACGATGCCTACTTAGAAGTCGGCTGTACGCCCCGCACCCCGGGTGTGGGTGATCTGATGCTGGCAGTCACGGACGCCGCCATTGCCGCCCAGAACGCCGTAGTCGCCGCCGAAAGCTTTGGCATCGGCTCGTGCTACATCGGGGATATCATGGAGAACTGCGAAACCCAGCGCAGCCTGCTGCACCTGCCGGATTATGTGTTCCCGGCGGTGCTGCTGGTGTTCGGCTGGCCCACCCAGCAGCAGAAAGACCGCGTAAAGCCCCAGCGCTGCGCCATGGAGCACATCGTGCACGAAAACGGCTACCGCACCATGGACGGCGCGGAGCTGCGGGACGCCTTTGGCTACAAGGCTGGCAACGCGCCCTTTGAGCAGTGGTGCACCGCCTTTTGCAACCGCAAGTATAACTCCGATTTTTCCAAGGAGATGACCCGCTCGGTGGAGGAATACCTCAGCCAGTTCCGCTAAATCCGGCGGACATTCTGCATTCCATTTTCACCGGGTTGAATCTGCATGGTTCTATTACAGCGCAACCGTTTCCGCAGGAAACGAGCGCTGTAACTGCCGTTTCCCATCACGCCCCCTAGCGTGAAAAAGTGGTTCAGAAACGTCCGCAGACGTTTCTGAACCACAAATTATAATAATCATTCCGCTGAATATGCCCAGAGCAACGCGGAGGGCATTCCAAATCGTTTCACCCCAAAAAGCGGCAGCTGCACGGTGTTTTGTGCAGCTGCCGCTTTTCTCGTTTATCTCTGGTTTTCCGCAAACAGTGCGCCCAGCTCCGGCAGGATATCGTGCGGCAGCATCCCGTACTCGCCGCGCTTTGCGGCGGCGCGGTCGGCGGCGGCACCGTGCAGATATACCGCACAGGCAGCGGCTTCGTAAGCGGGCAGACCGCAGGCCAGCAGCGCCGCAAGCATCCCAGCCAGCACATCCCCGCTGCCGCCCCGGGCAAGCCCCGGGTTGCCGGTGGGGTTCACGCACACCCCGCCCGTCCGGGCTTGCCACCACGGTGTGTGCCCCTTTGAGCACCACCACGGCGTTCCACGCCTTGGCATAGTGCAGGGCGATGCCCTCCCGGTCGGCGGCAAGTTCTGCCGCCGAAAACCCGGTCAGCCGCGCCATCTCGCCGGGGTGCGGGGTGACTACCAACTCCCCCGCCGGGTGCGGGAAGGGTTTGCCCTCGGCCAGCAGCTGGGCGGCGGCGTTCAGGCCGTCTGCGTCCAGCACCGCAGCCCCGGCAAAGCCGGGCAGAAGCTGCTGCACCAGCGTGCGGGTCTCGGCGGCCCGGGCGGCGCTTTGCGCTGTGCCGCCAAGGCCGGGGCCCAGCAGCAGTACGGTAGCCTTCTGCCGCCGGAGCAGCGGCACATTTTCCGGCGCAATGCCGCCCTGTGCGCCCTCCTTACAGGGGCACAGGCAGCACTCCGGCAGACGGGTGACGGCGGCGCTGACCACCGGCTCTACGCTTGCAAGAGTAACGATACCCGCCCCGGTGCGCAGTGCACCCTCGGCTGCCAGCAGCGCAGCGCCCCGGTAAAAGGCGCTGCCCGCCACTGCCAGCACACTGCCAAAGGTGCCCTTATGGCTGTCCCGGGCGCGGGGCGGGATGCTTTGCCAGACAAATTCTTCGGTAATTTCCACAGCCATGGGCGCACCTCCAGAGAACGATTTCAAATGCCCTCCGCGTTGCTGTGGGCATTTCTAGCGGAATCATTATTTTAAGATTGTCGGTTTGGAAAATCTGCGGATTTTCCAAACCGACTTTTTCACAAGAGAGGAAATTGGGAGGGATAGCATTTACGCCTGCCCCTGCACAAGGGCACGGATCTGCTTTTCCACGTTCTGCACTTCCTCGTGGAACATCCGGGCAGACACGCGCAGTGCACCGTGACCAAGGATAATGACCTGCTCCATACCGTCTGAGGTCGCCACGCGGACACGGCGGCTCTTGCCGATCTCATGGGTGACCCGCTCGATAAACATATCGGCGGTCTCGGCCTCCTTGGTGTAGACCACATGGATATTGTGGTACTGCTCGATGGCACCGGGGCTGCCGGGCACGCGGTAGGCATCGAACACCAGAATGAGCACGCATTTCTGGTAGCCCTGATAGTTGCACAGAATGTCCATCAGCTTGCGGCGGGCGGCGTCCAAGCTTTCCTTTGCCAGTGCGTTCAACTCGTCCCACGCAAAGATGATGTTGTAGCCGTCCACCAGCAGATACTCCGGGGCAATTTCCCACTGCTCTGCGGCAAAATCCGGGCGTTCGGTCTTTTGCACCGGACGGAACGCCGCCAGCGGGTCCCGCTTGATGGGGCCGTAGGTTCGCTCAAAAATTTTGAGCAGTTCGGCGTCCTCCTCCAGCGTGGCGCGGTAGGCCATGGCGCGGCGCTGGGACACAGCCTGCGTCTCCGGGCGGGCGGGCTTTGCCTTGCCCCAGCCGCTTTCCACGTGCATATGGCTGCGCACCTGCTCCCACGGCACCACAAAGCCCGCACCGTGGGAGCAGAACACCGAGTCCGCGGGGTTGTCCAGGTCGTGTTCCGGCTCATAGCCCACTGCCTCGATGACCTCCGCCGCGTTGTGGCAGGGGCGGTAGCCGTCCAGCGTCAGGTTCAGGTGTCCCCTGCCCCGGGTGTAGCTGACCACCTCCATGGGGTAGCTGCGCATGGCAGCCACCGGTGCAAAACCGGTGAGGACGGCGGTCTGGCCGTCCGGTGCCGTCTCGGGCGGGTCAAAGCTGCCCTCCATCCGCTGGACATCGCTCATGGCGCGGCCAATGTTCTCCGCAGGCACTTCCAGCCGGAAGGAATACCACGGCTCGAGGAGCTGGGTCTTTTTGATTTGGTTTGCCATCATAAGGCCCTGCCGCACGGCGCGGTAGGTCGCCTGCCGGAAATCGCCGCCCTCGGTGTGCTTGAGGTGCGCTTTGCCGGCAAGCAGGGTGATCTTTACATCGGTCAGCGGTGCGCCGGTCAAAACGCCAAGGTGCTGCTTTTCTTCCAGATGGGTCAGCACCAGACGCTGCCAGTTTTTGTCCAGAACCTCTTCCCGGCAGTCGGCGGCAAACTGCATCCCGCTGCCCCGGGGCAGCGGTTCCAGCAGCAGATGCACCTCGGCATAGTGGCGCAGCGGCTCGTAGTGGCCTACGCCCTCCATGGGCTCGGTGATGGTCTCCTTATACAAAATACCGCCCGGGCCAAAGGATACCTCCAGCCCGAACCGCTCGGCCAGCAGACTGCGCAGCACCTCCAGCTGCACCTCGCCCATCAGCTGCACATGGATCTCGCCCAGCGTTTCGTTCCACACCACATGGAGCTGCGGTTCTTCCTCCTCCAGCCGGTGCAACTTTGCCAGTGCAGCGTGTACGTCTGCGCCCTCCGGCAGCAGCACCTGATAGCTGAGCACCGGTTCCAGCACCGGCACATCACTGTCCCGCTCTGCCCCAAGCCCGGTGCCGGGCTTTGCATGGGTCAGGCCGGTCACGGCGCATACCTGTCCCGGGCCGATGGCCTCGGTCAGGGTATATTTTGCGCCGGAATACAGCCGCAGCTGGTTCGCCTTTTCTGCCCACGGCTCGCCGTCTGCTTCGCCGGAGAGCAGAGCCTTTACCTTCAGCTCCCCGCCGGTGACCCGCAGCCATGTCAGGCGGGTGCCCTGCTCGTCCTGCGATACCTTGAACACCCTTGCACCAAAGGCGTGCAGCGCCGGGGCGGGGCGGGTGTAGCGGTCAAGCCCCTCCAGAAGTGCATCCACCCCGTCCAGCCGCAGCGCCGCCCCGAACCAGCACGGAAAAACGTGCCGCCGTGCAACTGCGGGGATAATGTCTGCATCGGTCAGGGTTCCCGCGTCCAGCATTTTTTCCATCAGCTGCTCATCGCACAGCGCCAGTGCTTCGTTGCGAGCGGCAGGCTCTGCGCCAAAATCCACAAAACCCTCGCCAAGGCGGTGATTCAGCTGGCTGAGTAACTGTTCCCGGGTCATGCCGGGCAGGTCCATCTTGTTCACGAATACAAAGGTGGGCACATGGTAGCGCCGCAGCAGCCGCCACAGCGTTTCGGTGTGGCTTTGCACGCCGTCCGTTCCGCTGACCACCAGCACGGCGTAATCCAGCACCTGCAAGGTGCGCTCGGTCTCGGTGGAAAAATCCACATGGCCGGGGGTGTCCAGCAGGGTGATGGCGGTATTGCCCGCCGTAAGCAGCGCCTGCTTGGAAAAGATGGTGATGCCGCGCGCTTTTTCCAAGCTGTCGGTGTCCAGAAAGGCATCTCCGTGGTCTACCCGCCCCAGCTTGCGGATGGCACCTGCGCGGTAGAGCATGGCCTCGGAGAGGGTGGTCTTGCCGGAGTCCACATGGGCCAGAATGCCCAGTACGATCTGTTTTTGCGTTGTTTCCATGCACTGCTCCTATAAAAAAGTTTCTCATTTATTGTAGCACGCTTTGCCAGGAAAAGAAAGTTTTCGGGCGCAAATCCCGCAGGCAAAAAACAGCACCGGACAGAAAACGCTCTGCCCGGTGCAATTTTCTTAAAAAAGATCCAGCATATTGTCCAGATAAATTGCCTCCCGCACTTGCAATTGGTATTCCGGCTTTATCATGTAGTAAAGCAGAAATTCCAGCACTAGTGCACTGCCAAGCCCCCTGCCCTCTATCTTAAACTGGGAAAAGCCTGCGGGCAGGTACCGCTGCCGGATGTCATCCGTCCCTATAAACCCGGGGCTGCGCATCGCCTTGGAAAAGCGATAGCCCCCGGCAGCATCCGGGGCGGCGCAGCGGTGGTCCGGGCAGTCCTCGCCCAGATTCTGACGGCTGACCGTCTCGTAGCAGCGCTTGCGCTCGGTGCAGCCGAACCAGCAGCACTCGTTGCACAAAAACTCTACCTTGGCTTTTTGCTCCGGCGGCAGGGTGCGCAGCTGTTCCAGTGCCGGGTTCAGCCGGAAATCCGGCACCACATACCGGAACTGCGGCTTTTCCAGTTCCTGCCGCAGCTGCGCAAAATCGGTGAGTACCTTGGTGGTGGAGGAAACCAGATACAGCTCCGGCCAGCGCTGCCGCAGATAGTCCGCCAGCAAATCGGAATGGACGATCACGCCGTTTGGCACACTGCCGCCTTTTGCAAACTGCTCGCACAAGGCGTTGCACTGCGGGTCGGCAAGGTGCTCAGCCCGCAGCAGGGAGTTGCTGAAGGTCAGCCGCCCGGAGATGCCGTATTCCCGCAGCAGCGCCAGCACCTCGCGCGCAGCCGCCCCGCCGCAGGAGATGCGTCCCCCGCCCCAGATGCAGCCCGCCGGTGCGCCGTAGATAGAGCCGATGGTGCACCAGTCGTAAAAATATTCCCGGTGCTCCCGGTACAGCGGCAAAAAGCGGCGGTACAGCTCGTAAAACTCGAACAGGCCGGGCAGATGATAACAGGCAGCTGCGGGCTTTTCCATAGCGGTTCCTTTCCTTCAAATGGGCACTCCTGCGGTTTTCAGATGCCGCTTTCCATTGCGACCCTTCTCGTGAAGATGCGTTTGGAGCGGCCCACAGGCCGCGACAAACGCGAAATATAAATAAGCTTTCCGCTGAAGATGGCCATAGCAGCGCGGAGGCCATTTCAAATCGTCTACTTGCCAAAAAGGCTGCTGCACAAAACTGTACAGCAGCCTTTTGCGTTGTATTTTGCCGCTATTACACGGTAGCGCCAACCTGAGGGGCGCCGCCTGCGAGCTGCTCTGCCGTAAGCGGCTGGGCTTCTGCGGGGGCGTTCAGCCGCTCCTTGGCCACAGCCAGCATCAGCTTGATGCGGTTCTCCTGATTGACCCTGGTGGCGCTGGGGTCGTAGTCGATGGGGGTGATGTTGGCGCTGGGGTACAG
>OIMI01000171.1_pt1 | contig 16193 bp, 9 predicted proteins | sample 1584801 | NCBI WGS metagenome assembly OIMI01 (sample SAMN02674693, study PRJEB24791) | human gut metagenome, SKBSTL018 | isolation source: stool | host: Homo sapiens | place: USA
CCTTTTTCTGTCTGTACTTTCCTCCGGAACAGGAAAGGGGGTATTCCCGGACAGGATGGTTCGGCAATGTGCTGAAAGAAGGTGTCCCGCAGGGAATCCGGATGACAACCGTTGACTTGAAAAAGAACAGGAGTATCCGATTGGGTGAGTCTCGGGAAGTGGTTTGCATACGCCCGCAGTTCGATATGGCGGCGGCTTTGCATAACCGGATGGCACGGTCGGATAGCGGTAACGACCTGATTGCACCTGAAAATCGGTTCAAGCAGCAGGTTACGGTTGTCATGGATTCTACACAAAAGCAGGATTGGAAATTATTGGACAGGGAAATCCGAAAACTGTTGGATATTGCACAGGAAATAAAGGATACGAATATCCGGATTTCCGCTCTGCTTATCGCATCCGAGGCATGTTATGCTATCAGGGAATATAAGCATAGCATGAAATACAGCGACGAAACCGTCCGGGAGGCGGAAAAGGCGATGCAGGGCGGTGAAACGGCAGGATATAGTTATTGGAAAATGGCTATTGCCATGAAAGCGGCCATTCTGACAGCCGGAAAAAAACGGGAGGAAGCGGTTGCCTTGTATGACATGATGGCTAAAAAAGCCGTCATGCAAAAGGACCCTTATTATGTCATGGAAGGCTATCGCATGTGTGGTTTCCTGCGCTATGAGGATGGAAAGATGGAACAGGCTTTCGAATATTTTTTGCTTGCCCTGGCAGGAGGCAGCTACCTTTCTGCTGAAATCAGGCGGAGTTCCACGTTCGTTTATGCGGCGTATCTGGCTCTTCATACGGGAAGGCTGGTTCGTGCTCCGATTGATGTCGGGATATTGGAACGGCAGCTCTGCGAATGGATTGGGGAGGATTGGAAGGAACTGGTGGACAATCCGGATATGCAGCAGGCGAAGGCCAGAAGAAGGGGAAGTTTTTTCAGTTGAGCGAGATTTAATTAATATATATTTTAAATTTAAAATTGAATAAGTATGGATCTTGGTAATTATGGAATCGGCGGAAACGAAGTGAAGATTGACGCTTCCGAAGGTATTGCGGAAATTCCACAAAATCGAACCTTATTGGTGGAACAGCTGACGAAGGATGAGCCGGTGGCTCCCGAAGTGGTTGCAGGTCTGACCAACATTGACGAAGTCTTTGCACATTTCCGGCCGGAAATAGATATCGAGTTCGCGGATGCGGACGGTGCTCCCGTAGAGGAAAATTTCCGTTTCCACAATGTCGGTGATTTTTCTGTCAGGAAAATGACGGAGCAGAGTTCATTCTTGTCCGGCCTGAATGCGGAAAAGCAGTTTGCGGACAGGATGGAGAAGTCGTTGCGTTCCAACAAGGTGCTGCAACGGGTGCTGGAAAATCCGGAGACACGTGGAGCGTTTGTCAATGCGATTTCTGCCATTTTGGATGATTTGAAGAACAATGAGAAGTCTAACCCCACTAATGAATGATAGTTATGAGCGAACAGAATACACAAAGAGAAGCAGCCGTACAGCAGCAACAGGCTGTGGCGCAGTCCAGAAATCTGAACGCTGAATTGCAGATTCTGGCTAAGTTTGGCGGTTTCAATGTCTTGGAATCTTCCGTGGACGGCATACAGAACATGAATCCGGAGCGTAAGGCACGGCGGAACATATTCCTTTCCGACCCCGAACGGGCGGCTGAGCGCAAGGAACTGGAAAAACGGCTTGAGATGTGGGTCGATATGTTGAAAGGCAACAAATCCATCAGCGAGATGGTGGAACTGTGCCAGAAGAAGTCTGCGGCGGTGTCCGGTCTGCTATCCCAGAACCAGCTGAAAGCGGTGGAAGAGGTCAGGCAGTTGGAGAAGTCCTACCGCACGGTCATGCTCTTCTACAAGAATACGGATTCCGACAAGATCAAGAATATCTCCATTGTGAACGCTTCGATGAGCCAGCTTACCGATTTGGACAACTCTTTCTTTATCGATGCCATTGCAAACGAGCTTCGTGCGAATTATGACCGTTTGGACTTGCGTACCAATTATTCCCTGCTGGTTATCCCTGGATATTTGGGTTCCAACAAGGTTGTTGAAAAATGGGCAAAGATTGCGCATGACAACAAGGTGATGATTTACACGGATTTCGCTGATCTGGAAAAACCGGATGATGTCATTGAAATGTTCTTTGATTCCAATCTTTCAGGAGGCGATGTGTACAAGTCCAACGTATGTATGACCTGCAACTATCTGGTAGGACGGGGACGCTATGCGGAACTGGGCGAAACCGAAGACTTGCTGATTCCTCCTTCTGCGGCATTGGCCGGCAGTGTGTACAAGACGGTAATGGCACAGGTTACCGCCGGTAAGAAGTATGGTTCTATGAGCGAGGTGGACGGGGTTGCCTTCAACCTGAAAAAGAGCGAGATCTCTGAAATCGAGAAGATTGGCCTGATTCCGATGGTGAAGGAATACGGCAAGGTGATGGCTTTCTCTGCCAAGACATTGTTCAACGGGGACAACTTGGGATTGCAGACCTATTCCGTAGTCCGTGTGTTCGATTGGGTAACGAAAGTGCTGATGGATTTCCTCAACCGCCGTGCCTTTGAGAACTGGAACAGCAAGGCGGAAAGGGATTTGCGTGGTCAGATCAGCAAGTTTTTGGATAGCATACAGGGTCCCGGACGCTTGATTGAGAAATTCAAGATTCTTCGTTTCGAGCGCGATCCGAAGCAGAAAGACCGTATTTTCCTCGACATTCACCTGACTCCTTATTTCCCGGCAAAGAGTTTTGTCATCAAGTTGGAAGGTACAAAAGGGGATGACGAGAACGACTGGAACAGCGACTATGCACAGGATGCATAGGTAAGTCCTTGCAGGGACAGCCGGAGTGTGCCGGTTGGAACACCCGGTTGTCTCTTTTTCACATTCTAAAAAATTCTCACCATGTCAGATGTGTTCAAGAATATAGCTGACGCCGCCGGTAGCAGCAGCGTCAGACGGGGATTTGCCGACCTTTTTTCAGCCTCCAAAGCGGCTTTGGACGAGATTCAGGCGGGTCTGGGCGGAATCCTTCCTTCCATGCCGGGTATGCCTGTCGCCAAGTTCGGCGACCTGTCCATCGGGATAGATATGCATCCTACCGTTACCCCTCCCTCTCCCATCATGCCTGTGCCTCATGTAGGCAAGGTGTACGACCTCATGGCAGACCTCATGGCCGGCATGGCGGCTGCCATGCCGCCTGCGGCTGATGGAGTGGCCGGAGTGGCGTGCAACATCCTCAAGAGCATGGCTCCATCGGTCAAGGTGCATAACCAGTGGATTGCGCAGGCAGGTATCGGCATCGTGCATCTGCCGGCATTTGTATTGCATCCGGCCCCGTTGGTCAGTGGTATGTCCGAGTCCGAGATGTGGATGGGCAGTTCCACTGTCCTAGCGGACGGTGCGCCCTGTTCCTCTCTCACACATCCGGCACTCTCATGCAACATTGTGGGAATACCGACGATTCCCCGCAAGGGGAAGCCCAGGAAGGTGAGCAAGGCCCTGCTTGCCCCCACTTCCATGCTCTCCACCATCACATCCGTAGGAAATCCCGTGCTTGTGGGCGGACCGCCTACCATTGATGTATTTGCGCTGGCGATGAAGTTCGGACTGAAAGGCTTGGGCAAGATGTGGAAGAAGATAGGCGACCGCTTTCAGAACCTGATCGACAGGCTGAGGAAAAAAGGCATGAACAGGCTGGCGGACATTCTCCAGCCCATCAAGTGCAAGACTTTCGGCGAGCCGGTGGACGCTGCTACGGGCAGGGTCTATCACACCAATGTGGATTTCGAGCTTCCGGGTCCGATTCCCGTCGTATGGGAACGTACCTATTACAGTGATGCCGCCGTGGACGGTCCGTTGGGATACAACTGGCACCACAGTTACAATCTGGGAATACGGCAGCTGGAGGAAGGGGCGTTCGCATTCCGCCATGCTGACGGACGGGAGTCTTTCCTGCCCGCGCTGAAACTTGGAGAATCCCATTTTGACCGCAGGGAGCAGCTGGCATGGACACTCGACGGCCGGGGCTACCTGCTTACGGACATCCGGGGATTGCAATACCGTTTTGACGGTCCCGAAAACCGCTCCGGCTACCGCATGGTGTCGGGCATTTCCACGAAGGACGGATTCCGGCTCCGCTTCGAATACGCTTCGGGGGGAAGGCTGGCAGGTATCATATCCTCACGGGGAGAATTCCTGAAAGTGGAAACCGACGAGTCGGGACGGGTACTCTGCGTTTCCGTGAATCAGGATGGCGAGGAGGTGAAGCTGGTCCGTTACCGTTACGATGACCGGGGCGACATGGTGGAAACGCTGGATGCGCTGGATGTCAGCAAGCATTTCGTCTATTCCGGCGGGCATCTGCTGGTACAGCTTACCAACCAAGGGGATATGTCCTTCCATTGGGAATATGAAGGTAAGGGGGAGAATGCCCGCTGTGTGCATACATGGGGCGATGGAGGCGTGATGGAATATTTCATCCGTTACGGCAAGGGATATACCCATATCCGTAACGGGGAAAATGCCGAAACCGAATATTATTACGGTGAGGACAAACTCATCTATAAGATAGTGGATGCCAACGGGGGAATCACCCGCCGCCAATACAACAGCTTTCAGGAGCTGGAGGTCACGGTCAATCCCGAAGGCTATACCCGTAAGACCGCCTACAACGAGTTCGGCCAGCCGGTCCGGATAACGGACGAGAACGGGGAGGACACCTTCCTGGACTATGACAACAACCGCAATCTCGTCTCGCTCTACACTCCGGGTGGAAAGAGGCTTTCATGGGACTATGACGGACAGGACCGCGTCGTCAGCCGGACCACACCGGGCGGAGAGACTGTGAAATATGCCTACGATGGAGGCGTATTGCGTACCATAACGGACGGACAGGGACGGGTTTACACGCTCACGTTCAACGACAGGTACGATCTGGAACTGCTGCAGTTCCCCAACGGACTGTTCCGCCGGTGGGAGTACGACGGCAGGGGAAGGCTTGTACAGGCGGTGGATGTGAAAGGCAACGTTACCCGTTATGCCTACGACCGGGCGGACAACCTGATACGGCTGGAAGAGCCGGACGGCAACGTGCACCGGTTTGAGTACGATGCCATGGGGAACATGGTACATGCCAGCGACAACATCCGCGAAGTCAAGTTCACCTATGGGGCGCTGGGGGTGTTGAAAAGCCGCGAGCAGGACAGACACTGGATTACATTCGGCTACAACAGCGAGCTGCAGCTCCGGCGCATCGGCAATGAGGCGGGCGACAACTATTTCTTCGAGCTGGACGGACTGGGACAGGTCGTTGCGGAAACCGGCTTCGACGGTCTGCGGCGTGAGTACGAGCGCGACGGTGCGGGTCGTGTCACCCGTGTGAACCGTCCCGGAGGAAAATGGACGGAATACCAGTATGATGGCCTGGACAATATCCTGAAGGAGGAACAGTATGACGGGGAGGTCTCCCTCTACACGTATGACAAGGACGGCATGCTCGTCAAGGCGAAGAACAGCGAGAACCTGCTGGAGTTCATCCGTGACAGGAAGACGGGACAGATTATTGAGGAAAAGCAGGGAGAATACACCGTCAGCCGTACCTATGACAGCGAAGGCAACTGCACCCGCATCACCAGCAGTCTGGGAGCGGACATCCGTCATACCTATGACCGGGAAGGCAACCTGCAGACCATGCAGGCAGGCGAGAGCTGGCAGGCATCATGGGTGCGTGACAACACGGGGCTGGAGGTGCAGCGCACCTTCTCCGGTGGCGTAACCGTCAGCACCGAGCGCGACCGTTTCGGGCGCGAGGTGCGCAAGTCGGTACGGTCGGGCGGCATCGAACGTGGAGCGTACCGCTATGAGTGGGGCATTGCCAACCGCCTGCTTTCCAAGGAGAACGAGCTGACCGGAACGGTCATGCGCTACGACTACGACCGTTTCGACTTCCTCATCCGGCAGGAAACCACCCAGGGCTCGGAAACGGATGTGATTTATCGTGTGCCGGACTTCGTGGGCAACCTCTTCGGGACTCCGGACAGGAAGGACCGCAAATACGGTGCCGGTGGAAAACTTTTGGAGGACCCGGATTGTTTCTACCACTACGACGATGAGGGAAACCTCATTTTCCGCGAGTTCAAGCAGTTGCAGGAAACGGGCGTAAGGTACGACCGCAAGCGCATGGAGAAGGAACGCGGCATCCGTTGTCTGGCAACGGGTACGGGATGGCTCTACGAATGGGCGTCCAACGGAATGCTGAAGAAGGTCATACGACCGGACGGAAGACCGGTAGAATTTCGCTACGATGCATTGGGACGGCGTACTGCCAAGCAGTATTTCGGAAAGGTCACACATTGGGTATGGGACGGAAACGTACCTATACATGAGTGGAGCTACAGAATTTCCGATATGCAGCCAGATAAGGAAGAAAACGGTCCGTCAAAAGAACCGACAGAGGATATTACCACCTGGGTGTTTGAGGTAGGTACATTTGTACCTACAGCCAAAATACAGGAAGGTAAACAGTATTCCATCGTGTCCGATTATTTGGGTACGCCCATTCAGATGTACAATGAATTGGGAAACAAAATTTGGGAGTGTACGTTGGATATTTTTGGGGAAGTCACAAACTTTGAAGGAAATTCATTGAATGATTGTCCATTTAGATATCAAGGACAATATAAAGATGAAGAGACGGAGCTGTATTATAACCGGTTTAGATATTATTCCCAGGAAATAGGTGGATATCTTTCACAAGACCCTATTAGATTAGCAGGAAATAATCCTACAATTTATGGATATGTAAGAGATACATGTACCAATACAGATCCTTTTGGATTAATGCCATGGCCCAATCCTATCAATTCAGGACATCATTTGGTATATGCAAATAAAGCAAGAAGTGTAGGGCTGGATCATTTGGCTTCAAATACAGATACACCAACTTATTTTTTTAATGAGCCATATGCTCCTGGAACACATGAGCGGGTACATGCTTCTCAAAGAAAATTTGTAGGTCCTAGACAAGGACCATGGACTGGTAGTGCAGAAGAATTAATAGAAGCCAGCAAAAAGGGGTTGATTGGATTAGATGACATAAAAGGAAAACTCATTATTCCATCAACAGGTGAGATTTTAGCAGAAAATGCCACTCCATTAGAAGCCTTTGAAAAACTAGAAGAATGGCACAAAAGAAAAATGGCTAGTATACATTAAATAAAAATATACAATGCGTAATAAAAATATGCTTTTTTCAGAATTAGGAGGTTTTGTCATTTATGACAGACTTGTATTGAATAAATATTTGGAGAAAAACGAATTATTTGACACAGATATTTTGTCTTATTTCACAGGAACAAATCACGGAGATACAGTAATTCAAAAAGGTGTTGTAGTACCTATTTTAAATATTCCTCCTGATTATTACAGTATCAAAATGGTAAATAATGTTCCAAGAGAGAGTATTTTAAATATTTCAAATGGGTGGAGTTTATATTCTAACTCGGGAATTGTAACAATTGTAGGAATTGGATATTTAAAAGATGTTACAACTATCAATTTGGATAATAGTTTATTATTTAATATTTCAAAAGGATGGTATAAACTTAATATAATAAGTTATTACGAAAATTCAGTACCGACCTTAGGGCTGAGGTTTATTAAAACAAAGAGACAACCGCCATTTCATGGAAATATTGATATAGATTTTCATTTTGAATAGTTACTAACCCGCTCGTTCCAGCAGATTATAAATCTGCCGGTTATGATTATTAGAGTTTGTAATTAATTTTTTAATAAAAAGTGTATTGAGATAAGCAGGGTGCAAATCTCTAAATTTGAAGTTGCTTGTTTTTTAATAAACTTAAAAAACAGGAAAGGAGTAAAATATACTTCAAGCTGTCTAAGGATTCTTATCGAACACATAGCATAGTATGCATCAACAGGATATGAGTTTTTGGACAGCTTTCTATTTCTATAAAAATAACACCAAAGCTATAAAAACATTATCCCACATCGCTTAGCTCATGGTCCAAGTCAAACCTCAGCACATAAAAAATACCATTATCTACATAGCCGAAGCACCTGTTCCGCTGAGTGATTCTGAATTTCTTAATACCTTTCTTCCATTGCTCATCTGAAAAATAGCGCTTGCTTTTCTTCTTCTTGTTATACGGTTTATAATCCAACCCATTATCCGTAGAAATGGCACTCCAGTCCAATTCCTCAAATTTACGGAATGAATCAATAAATTCGTTTTGATTCTCGCCGTCAATAAGGGAAAAACCAAGCGTGTCATCAATAAGGCTGAAATCAAGCTTGCCTCCACTGAAACGAATGGTAATATACTTTTCAAGAGATAGTTCCCCCCTTTCAAACAAGATAGAGTACAATTGCTTCTCTTTCCAGATATTACCTACCTCGATTGGTTCTTCATCTTTGGTTACGGCAACCGGATGCTTCTCATACCCGGATCTGATAAATGATAGAAGACAAACCGATCGGGCTGCTGCTTCGGCAATGGAACTGCCGGATACATCGGTTTCACCTACTGAATATTGGGCATTTGGATCCTGCTGGGGAGCTTCATCCCAAAACGGATTACAGATGGCACGTGCCAATGTACTTTTATACAGCCTGGCTTCATCGATGATACGGGTTTCCGGCGCTGTCAGCAAATCGTGTAAAGTCTTGTCTGGCGTGGCTTGCGCAGCAAAAAAACTCCCTTGTTTGAACAGATACCCCACTCCATGTGAAAGGGCATCCTGCAATGCCTTGTGAAATGGAGGCATTCCGTTTTTCCAGAAATCCCGGCTGTCCAGAAACTGTCCGTTCAATGACAATTCATTGATAATAATACCGTCCATAGAGTCTTATAGCTTTAAAATGGCATCCAAATCAATATCAAACTGCTCGAACATGCCGGGGATATAGGATTGTATTCCTCCCTGTGGGGTAAATTCCACAGGCTCGGCATGGGTCAATCCATTCCCGTCTTGTCTGAAGTTGTACACGGCAACGTCAGACAAGGCCAACTTTTCCTGACTGATCAGGCGCCGGATACCGTTAAACAGGTGGTCGCTATGGCTCTCTATGATGATTTGCACACCGGCTTTCGCTATCTTTGCCATGAAATCAATCAGGTCGGCTTGTGCCTTGGGGTGCAGATGGATTTCCGGATTCTCCGTAATCACCATGCCGCCTTTCGGGGTCGCAAAACAGGCTATGATGACTTCCGTCATAAAGCTTACTCCGGTACCGACATGGTAAGGGAGAAGCTGTTTGCCACTGCGCGTTTCATATTTTACGTAATGATTGCTTCCTACTGTTTCCACCACCAGCCGGTAACCGGTCAGCCTGTCCAGTTGATAATTCACCTGGCCTTCCAGAGTTTGAGTACCGGGAGCCAAGATCAATGCGGCATCCAGCGTATCCAGACGGTGCTTGGCGTAATAGTCTATCACAAATTCCCCGTTACGCCCCAGCTTGTTTTCCGAATCGGGATTAACGGGATGCATATATGCCCCACCGGGGCGTGTGGCAGGCAGGTACAGCAGGTTCTCGCTTCCGAGAACTCCCAGCAGGTTCGGAGATGCGTCAGCCGATTGTTCCACAAAGGTGGTTTGGAATGAGTCATCGCCCGGAGTAAAACAAAGCCGGGTCGGATCTTCTCCATGATACGAAATACAGATTTCGTATGACTTGGCATTGGTCACAAAGTTCCTTACATCATTGAAATTCGATGCTTCAGTCCTCCGGTTCTTCAGACCGTGTTTGCCTTTCGTCTCCGTCACGTTATCCGAAGCAATCAGCAAGGCTTGCAGTGCGGTAGATTTTCCCGATGAATTCGGACCTGCGAACAGGTTCAGAGGTTTTAATTCCAACGAACATTCCACCAGGCATTTATAATTGTTGACAGTCAGATTGTTTAGCATAAATTCAGTTCATGAATAAGTCGGTTGATAATTTCATAACGCTTATAGGTCTGTTTTCCGCTATCCACGGAGCGTGTGAGAGAATCCAGATAGGCATCATTGCACATTAATTGCATATAAGTATCCTGAACCTGACGATGGAATTGTTCCCCTTCTCCGTTCAGTCTTGACAGAAGATAACTGAAACTCTCAAAGAAAGCCATGTTTATCGGCCGTTTCTTGCCGGGTAACGAAGGCAGCCTGAAGCCGCCTGACGGAAGCAGTTGTATAGCAAGCTCCATGGCACGTGTAAACCGGTTGTCCAGTTCTTTGAACAAACCGTTTTCCGGCTCCAGCTGATTGAGAAAACGCATCGTTTTCCCCAAAAAATCCTCTACATTGCTTCGGTAATCCAGAGGCTCATGAGTGTCCGGGTCTATGGTGATATGCTGCTGCCACAAATAAAAAGCCGTAAAACGGAGTACCAGATACCTGTCTTTCATATGGTCGTCTGGAATGGAACCTTCTGTAGCTTCAACGAATACCTCTTTCTTGGCCAGCCGGTTGATCAGTTTCGTGGCATTGCCCTGATAGAGCGCATTGCGCATCTCTTGATTGTTAAGCCGCGTCCCACCACGGTTCACCCGGTCAAACAAGTCAAAGGTAACTCGGTCACTGGTAGGTGCCTTAATCACATGCAAGGTAAGCGAACAGTCCTCTATTTTATTCTGCTCCAACGGAGTCAAATCTGCGAATCGGGAACCGTTCTTGTCCTTTAGGATAGTGAGTTTGTCCAAGGCAAATTCATTGTTGATAAAACTGAACAAGGTGCTCAGACGCTGCTTGCCGTCTACAATAAGATACACTCCCTTCTCATCTTCCTTCACATAAATCAGAGGTAGAGGAATGCCCATCAGTATGGATTCTATCAGCTCGCTTTTCTGTTTGGTCTTCCATACCAGTCCCCGTTGAAAATCAGGGGTCAGATTCAGCATCGGAGGAGTTTTTTCCCATTTCCGCTTCAGTTGGAACACGGAAGCCGATTCGCGGGCTATATTTAGCACTGCGTCCGGATATACGGTATTCGGCTCGTATGTCTGCTGGTTGGAAGCCGTCCGTATGGTATATTCTCCTTCAAAGTCCATTTACTCTCCTTTTTTCTTCAACAGATGCAAATATACGACGTTTTTTTGATACATGACTTGAAATCAATTGCCTTTTATGGATTGTCTTATGATTTTTGATAGAAAATAGTAGGAGAATGTTTTTCTTTTTTGATTTTAAATGATACATTTGCAAAAAGCAGACCGACCAATCGGTTTAAAAACAAGAATCAAAAAGTTTCATTATGCCGGATGTGTTCAAGAATATAGCTGACGCCGCCGGTAGCAGCAGCGTCAGACGGGGCTTTGCCGACCTTTTTTCAGCCTCCAAGGCGGCTTTGGACGAGATTCAGGCGGGTCTGGGCGGAATCCTTCCTTCCATGCCGGGTATGCCTGTCGCCAAGTTCGGCGACCTGTCCATCGGGATAGATATGCATCCTACCGTTACCCCTCCCTCTCCCATCATGCCTGTGCCTCATGTAGGCAAGGTGTACGACCTCATGGCAGACCTCATGGCCGGCATGGCGGCTGCCATGCCGCCTGCGGCTGATGGAGTGGCCGGAGTGGCGTGCAACATCCTCAAGAGCATGGCTCCATCGGTCAAGGTGCATAACCAGTGGATTGCGCAGGCAGGTATCGGCATCGTGCATCTGCCGGCATTTGTATTGCATCCGGCCCCGTTGGTCAGTGGTATGTCCGAGTCCGAGATGTGGATGGGCAGTTCCACTGTCCTAGCGGACGGTGCGCCCTGTTCCTCTCTCACACATCCGGCACTCTCATGCAACATTGTGGGAATACCGACGATTCCCCGCAAGGGGAAGCCCAGGAAGGTGAGCAAGGCCCTGCTTGCCCCCACTTCCATGCTCTCCACCATCACATCCGTAGGAAATCCCGTGCTTGTGGGCGGACCGCCTACCATTGATGTATTTGCGCTGGCGATGAAGTTCGGACTGAAAGGCTTGGGCAAGATGTGGAAGAAGATAGGCGACCGCTTTCAGAACCTGATCGACAGGCTGAGGAAAAAAGGCATGAACAGGCTGGCGGACATTCTCCAGCCCATCAAGTGCAAGACTTTCGGCGAGCCGGTGGACGCTGCTACGGGCAGGGTCTATCACACCAATGTGGATTTCGAGCTTCCGGGTCCGATTCCCGTCGTATGGGAACGTACCTATTACAGTGATGCCGCCGTGGACGGTCCGTTGGGATACAACTGGCACCACAGTTACAATCTGGGAATACGGCAGCTGGAGGAAGGGGCGTTCGCATTCCGCCATGCTGACGGACGGGAGTCTTTCCTGCCCGCGCTGAAACTTGGAGAATCCCATTTTGACCGCAGGGAGCAGCTGGCATGGACACTCGACGGCCGGGGCTACCTGCTTACGGACATCCGGGGATTGCAATACCGTTTTGACGGTCCCGAAAACCGCTCCGGCTACCGCATGGTGTCGGGCATTTCCACGAAGGACGGATTCCGGCTCCGCTTCGAATACGCTTCGGGGGGAAGGCTGGCAGGTATCATATCCTCACGGGGAGAATTCCTGAAAGTGGAAACCGACGAGTCGGGACGGGTACTCTGCGTTTCCGTGAATCAGGATGGCGAGGAGGTGAAGCTGGTCCGTTACCGTTACGATGACCGGGGCGACATGGTGGAAACGCTGGATGCGCTGGATGTCAGCAAGCATTTCGTCTATTCCGGCGGGCATCTGCTGGTACAGCTTACCAACCAAGGGGATATGTCCTTCCATTGGGAATATGAAGGTAAGGGGGAGAATGCCCGCTGTGTGCATACATGGGGCGATGGAGGCGTGATGGAATATTTCATCCGTTACGGCAAGGGATATACCCATATCCGTAACGGGGAAAATGCCGAAACCGAATATTATTACGGTGAGGACAAACTCATCTATAAGATAGTGGATGCCAACGGGGGAATCACCCGCCGCCAATACAACAGCTTTCAGGAGCTGGAGGTCACGGTCAATCCCGAAGGCTATACCCGTAAGACCGCCTACAACGAGTTCGGCCAGCCGGTCCGGATAACGGACGAGAACGGGGAGGACACCTTCCTGGACTATGACAACAACCGCAATCTCGTCTCGCTCTACACTCCGGGTGGAAAGAGGCTTTCATGGGACTATGACGGACAGGACCGCGTCGTCAGCCGGACCACACCGGGCGGAGAGACTGTGAAATATGCCTACGATGGAGGCGTATTGCGTACCATAACGGACGGACAGGGACGGGTTTACACGCTCACGTTCAACGACAGGTACGATCTGGAACTGCTGCAGTTCCCCAACGGACTGTTCCGCCGGTGGGAGTACGACGGCAGGGGAAGGCTTGTACAGGCGGTGGATGTGAAAGGCAACGTTACCCGTTATGCCTACGACCGGGCGGACAACCTGATACGGCTGGAAGAGCCGGACGGCAACGTGCACCGGTTTGAGTACGATGCCATGGGGAACATGGTACATGCCAGCGACAACATCCGCGAAGTCAAGTTCACCTATGGGGCGCTGGGGGTGTTGAAAAGCCGCGAGCAGGACAGACACTGGATTACATTCGGCTACAACAGCGAGCTGCAGCTCCGGCGCATCGGCAATGAGGCGGGCGACAACTATTTCTTCGAGCTGGACGGACTGGGACAGGTCGTTGCGGAAACCGGCTTCGACGGTCTGCGGCGTGAGTACGAGCGCGACGGTGCGGGTCGTGTCACCCGTGTGAACCGTCCCGGAGGAAAATGGACGGAATACCAGTATGATGGCCTGGACAATATCCTGAAGGAGGAACAGTATGACGGGGAGGTCTCCCTCTACACGTATGACAAGGACGGCATGCTCGTCAAGGCGAAGAACAGCGAGAACCTGCTGGAGTTCATCCGTGACAGGAAGACGGGACAGATTATTGAGGAAAAGCAGGGAGAATACACCGTCAGCCGTACCTATGACAGCGAAGGCAACTGCACCCGCATCACCAGCAGTCTGGGAGCGGACATCCGTCATACCTATGACCGGGAAGGCAACCTGCAGACCATGCAGGCAGGCGAGAGCTGGCAGGCATCATGGGTGCGTGACAACACGGGGCTGGAGGTGCAGCGCACCTTCTCCGGTGGCGTAACCGTCAGCACCGAGCGCGACCGTTTCGGGCGCGAGGTGCGCAAGTCGGTACGGTCGGGCGGCATCGAACGTGGAGCGTACCGCTATGAGTGGGGCATTGCCAACCGCCTGCTTTCCAAGGAGAACGAGCTGACCGGAACGGTCATGCGCTACGACTACGACCGTTTCGACTTCCTCATCCGGCAGGAAACCACCCAGGGCTCGGAAACGGATGTGATTTATCGTGTGCCGGACTTCGTGGGCAACCTCTTCGGGACTCCGGACAGGAAGGACCGCAAATACGGTGCCGGTGGAAAACTTTTGGAGGACCCGGATTGTTTCTATCACTACGATGATGAGGGGAACCTCATTTTCCGCGAGTTCAAACAGTTGCAGGAAACGGGCGTAAGATATGACCGGAAGCGCATGGAGAAGGAACGTGGCATCCGCTGTCTGGCAACGGGAACGGGATGGCTCTACGAGTGGGCTTCCAATGGTATGCTAAAGAATGTCATACGTCCGGACGGAAGACCGGTAGAGTTCCGTTACGATGCGTTGGGACGCCGTACTGCCAAGCGGTATTTCGGCAAGATCACACGCTGGGTATGGAACGGAAACGTGCCTATACATGAGTGGAGCTATAAAGCCATCGGCTTGCAATCGGAAGAAGAGGGAAACATCCCTCCAAAAGAACCGGCGGAAGATGTTACCACCTGGGTGTTCGAGGCGGGCACGTTTGTGCCAACGGCAAAGATTCAAGGCGATAAACAGTATTCCATCGTGGCCGACTACTTGGGCACCCCCATCCAGATGTATGACGGGCAGGGAAACAAGACTTGGGATTGCACGCTGGACATTTACGGGAAAGTGCTTGCCGTTGACAAGGGAACGGAGTTCGATTGTCCGTTCAGGTTTCAGGGGCAATATGCGGACAAAGAAACAGGGCTGTATTATAATAGATTCAGATATTATTTACCTAATTTAGGAGGATATATTTCACAAGACCCTATTAGATTGGTAGGAAACAATCCCACTATTTATGGCTATGTAGATAATCCTAATTTTATATTTGATATTCTAGGATGGATTGTTATACCTATTTATACACGTGGTTTACAAAACGAAATATTAACAGCAAAGGCTACAATAACCAGTAGCGATTTAGGAACTGGCACAAAAACAAACAAGAAATCAATAGCACAAGCCCGTGGATTAGGTTTAGATACAGATGATGCCGGTCATATTATTGCAAAGCGTTTAGGAGGGTCTGGTGATGTTGACAATGTCTTCCCTCAAGATTCACATATAAATAGAGGTCAGTTTAAGGCTTTTGAAGCAAAAATTGCAGATGCTGTTAAAACATATGGTAGTGTTGATATCTCAATTCAATTGAAATATGGGAAAGGAGGAACAAGACCCACTTATATTATATATTCATACACAACTCCTAACGGAGATACAGTAACAAAACGATTTAAAAATACCCATTAAAATACGAATTAATTATGGATGATATTACTAAAAAAACAATTGAAGAACTAGTCCTAAATTTTATTTCAGAAATGAATAAATGGGAGAAATATTGTAACAAGTTTGACGAAGACCAGTTAGAATTGGACGAAACAGAGCATAAGATAAAGCAAATGGTTGCTTCTATCATTAGTAAATATTGTACAGACAAGGAACGAAAAATGAGTCGCCCGAATGCTTTGTCATGGGGACTTGAAGGAAGTTATGACTATGATCCGAATAAGGAAAAAATAATAGATATACAAGAAAGCAGGAAAAATAGATTTATTGTGACAACACGAACTGATGACGAATATCTACAATATGTTGTTGTCAAAAAAAACAACAAGTACTTGATAGATAGTAAAAAAAGAAGATTCTTAAGCGAGGATAAATGGTACGTGGATTATTTATAAGGACTGAGATGTCTAATTTAAATAATTTCACTGTTTGTGTCCCATTAAGTTCTAATATCATTTATTTTTTAATATAAAAAAATTATGTCAACACCAAATGTTCAATTAGTAATGCTTCCTATTCCAGATTGGAAAGTGGCAAGAGTAAT
>OIMI01000174.1_pt1 | contig 16107 bp, 10 predicted proteins | sample 1584801 | NCBI WGS metagenome assembly OIMI01 (sample SAMN02674693, study PRJEB24791) | human gut metagenome, SKBSTL018 | isolation source: stool | host: Homo sapiens | place: USA
AATATTATACACCCCTCAAGTAAAACAATAGTCCTTGCGGATTTTTTCGATTCCATCAATTCCTCTGATGTCATGTGCATATTAGGATGATTCACTGTACCAATCAATCCTATCCCCGTTATAGCAATTACCAATATTGCAAATAACCATTGCGGATGTTCTGACAGTCTTGCACTGATAATTACAATAACTAAATAAGAAACAATGGTTGCCAAATAACATTTATAATACTTGTCCAGATGATATCCGCCAGTTCGCTTTCTTAATTCTAAGAAAAACACAAGAAAAAATATAGTTGGAAACAGTTTATGGAACGCCAAACTGATTACGATAATACTGCCAACCGTAATAAATTTCTCAATCCAACAGATAAAGACATAAATATATCTTTCTTCCATGTCTTTATCAATTAACCTTGCTTCAGTCATCTGACCAATTAAATCATCCGCCATTTTTTCAATCATAGTTATGCCTCCTGTCAGATTAAGTATAACTTTATCTGTTTACAAAACAATATCTATTGCAGAAAGTGACCTTTTTTTGCAGAAAATGACAAAAAAAGTGATTTGCTTGCTACAAATCACTTTTTTAAGGTTCATCTTAGATTAGATGTAAGTGCTCTTGTATTGGGATTAATATAACTTGATATTGATTGCATCATCACAATCTCCAATTATTTTCATTCCTCTGTCATTCGGAATCTATTCACTCTCCATAACGGTCCAAGTGATCTATTACTTTTATGACCATCTATACCAAGTTCCGCCATTCAAAAGCTGTGACATACTTTCTTCATATCTTTTCACTGCTTTCTGCTGAATGGAACTAGGCACCACATAATCGTTACCAACTTCACTTATTTTCCCATTTACCAGTTCGCAATGTGTCCCGTTTATCACAAATTCTCTGCTTGTATCCACTCCCTGTGACGCAAGAAAATCTAAAATATAATCGGTGTATGTATCTGTCATACTTGAAAAATACTGCTGATCCGCAAAATGTATCAGGGAGCTCAGACCACCTATCATCATATTGCATCTTTCATCATCTGCCTTGCTTCCGTTTCCATAGCCCTCGCCCCAGACAAAATCTTCCTGTACCGTCATGCTGTATCCATTTCCAAGATTAAATCTGCTTCCAACCCCAATCGTGATACTGTTTGTACTGGGATCATATGGTTTGTACCCTCTGGTTTTAAATGGCTGCTGTACGGTTCCAAAGGTTTGAATCTCGGATGGGAGATATGACATACCCGTAATTGCCGTAAACGCTTTCTGCCCATTCACATAAAAGGAAGTATGGGTTGCACTGTCTATATCCGCTGTAATCTCGACTTTCTCATCATTGGCAAAAGGATTCTGTCCGGTCATTCCGGTTCCATATGCAAACAGCATTCTTGTAAACTGATATCTTGTATGCTCATCAAAATGATTCAGTGTCTCTGTATCTTCTCCCTTTACATCTCCATTGCAAAAATCAACAAATTCATTTTTGCTGCCATCTTTTGTAGATAATTTACCTGTCTTTGTGTTATAAATGAAATTATAGGAACTTCCAACTTTCGTTATACTCATAAAATTGTTCTCCTTTCTGCATAGGAGTCAGTAATATGCTCTGACTCCTACATGAAATACTTTTTAAAAATCTAATTCATTACCCGGATATGGCTCCATAATACACTTAAACTTTCCATTTTTTGAAATGCTTTCAACTTTCACCGAATCCTCAAATGTGACTGTCATCTGTGTATCGTAAGTTTTCCATTCAAACTGCTACCAGCTTACACCGTTACCGGTATGATCATAAGCCTTGATTGCATCGTTATATTGCTTTTTTGTTTTTCTGAATATTCCGGCACATTTTCAGTATTATTTATTTCCAACAACATTCTTAAACTATCCGGCACTCCATCTATCGCTTTTCTCCACGCTTCACTCTGTTGCTTTGCAACCGCCATCTCATGCTTTTTCCTTATTATTTCAATATTTCTCAAACATTTTAATACCCGCATTAAACAATAAAACCAATTTTTTCAAACAGAAATTCACAATATTTATGCATATCCTGATTTCCGCTTCTTAAAACAGAAGAAAACAAAGACTTTATATCTATATTTCCTCCCGTTCTTTCATATTGCTCCAGATAAAGTGAACGGAACTCTAAATAAGAATCTTGAATATAGTCACATGCCTGATTTATATCAAAGGCATCAAACGATTCATCCAATTTTGTATTCTGAAATTTCTGCTTATTTTCTGCATTTTGCTTTTGACTTTTGGCAACCATTTTGTCCCATTTTATCAGTTCCTCAAAACCTTTATTTAGCTTTTCCAATTCTTCATCCATTGACAACAGACGTCTTTTTCCACTCTCTGGATTATCGCATACATACACTTCTCTTGTTCCATTCCTATATCCTTCTACAATTTTTTGATACATAGTAGAATAGGCATATGCAGCTCCCATTCCAATATCATCGAAACCATACCCATTTTTACTTTCACGGATACTCTTTAAATATTTAGCATTTTCATCCCATAATTCTCGAAGATAATCATTTGACCAAACAGTTTTAGGCACCGTTTCTCTGATATAATTTGCATAACCAGCGTCTAAGGCAAAACTATTATGTATATATGTGTTTTCCTGATTTCCCCCATCTACTTCATCTGAATGTCCTATCTTCCGCTGTTTCAGCTCACTACCCATATGGATATCTGCAACACGTTCTCCTACCCTTATCATCAATCATCTCCTCCATTTGGTTCTTTTCCATTCCAATAAGGATAATAATATTTCATGGTATAAGGTCTGGTAAAGGAAAGTCTATAATTTAAGTTCTCATAAAAATAATTGTACCATTCAATATCTATCACTTTACCTGTATCCGGATCAATATATAAATTTGCCATGTTCAAATCTTTCCAGCATGTCATGTCACTGGAACTTCCTGTCCCTCTAACATGAATCCAATAACAAGGCGTACTCCAGTCAAATACCGATAATGTTAAAACATACTTATCTTTTATTCCTGAAAATGATGAGTTTAAAACATATACCGCATCAGGAATTACCTGCTGATATTCTAATGGCAGTGATGTTCCTTCTGTTTGTAAAAGACAAACATTAAAATTTGATGTTCTTCTCAAAGAAATATCATAATTTACCGAGCTTGAACTTCTCTTGTAAGAATATGAGAAATCTATCTCATTTCCATTTACATAAAAATTTGTTCTGGCGGCATTAAATTGAAAAACTATATTTGCCCTATCACAAACGGCGTAGAATTTTGCAGTTGTATCTGTTGATATTGGCGCAATATTATGTATATATAAGGTATAACCTCTTGTTGCCGAATAACTGCCATCCGTACTTAAAACAACAAAATAATGAGTTCCTTCATCTAATGCGTATAGATTATCCTTGACTGCATACAGTGCATCGCCAGAATAATAATAGACCGCATACTTATCTGAAGTATATTTTAATTCGAACCTTACAGCACTAGCCTCTGAAAGAGTAATCTTATAAAAATCAACATCATATGGACTGTCAATAACACCGCATGTTCCATTTAAATCAAACACACCTGAAACTTCCGTTGCAGTTGAAGGAGAATCATTAAACTCATAGTCCACATCTCTTGTACTGGTATAAAGACCTAATGAAAAATTGCCGCTGCCTTCATACCCTCTTACCGCAATAAAATAAGTTCCTGCTTCAATCTTTCCAGCGATTGCCTCATCAACTCCAGTTCCTTCGTTCAAACTGTTTCCTATGATCGACAATTCTCCACTATCAGCATTTAAACTAAGCAAATATAAATCTGCATCAATTGTATCGTCCATTTCTAAATATATCGTTAATTTGCTTAATTGTTGTATGGTAAAATGATACCAACGAAACTCGTCTGTTATTAACGAATTTGTTTTCTTTTCACCATTCAGTATCTCTACCGCATTATTCGGATCAGTATTGTCCTCCTCATCATTCGTATCCAATGTCTGAATCCCTTCAAAGAAAAAGGTCTGTTCACATTTTTTATTTCCTTCAGCATTATAAGTAATTTCCGGCACTTCAACTGTCGGTATCTCGATTTCTTCTTTTTCAAAATTCTCAAATGTAGTTACAGGAGCTACACTTTCATCATTTTCTGTTGCTTGAACATTCATACTGCTACTAATACCTACTGTAAAAAAAACCGCTGCTGCCATTAACATTGCTAAAAGTTTTCTTTTTACCATTTTGTTTCCCACCTTTCCACTAAATTATTGATAAAGTAATTAAAATTTCAATTTTACAATAGCAAATTCAAATCGTATTTACAATGTACCTTGCAGAAAATGACCTGTCTTTGCAGAAAATGACCATCCAAATAAAAAATCCCCTTGAATCACCCATAAATCAACCCTAAAGTTCAATCAAGGTATTTTTTACAAAGCAAATAAATCTATTGTTTTTAGTCCATTCTGGTTATTTCTTGAAACATCCTCCAGATCATAAACTGTTTCAGACAAATAAAAAGGACGCAGGATTTTACTCCCACGCCCCTAAACTTATCTGGCTTTATCTTCCCTGACTTTTGGCAGCTCCTTCCCCACCGTTTCCTGCTTTGCTTCCGATGTCTTTCTTGCCTCAAAAGCATCTGCATTATACTTGTACTCCTGTGGTTCAGCTACCATCGGTGAGTAGATGACCTCTCTTTCTGTATCCGGTGCTTTCTGTTCCTTATCCTTTGTGTGCTCCATACGCTTTTCCTTATCAAACTGCACAGTCATATCCAGATTATCCAGCTTATCAATCGAGGCGTCCAGATGCATCTCCATTGATACAAGCAGTTTTCTCACTGCTTTCATAGGGGCAAGTACAGCCTTTGTGAGATGGTGTTTCTGTTCTTTCTGTGAATAATCCACCTCCGGCTTATCTGCAAAGGTACGGAACGCATTGTTTACGGTCTGCCCGGCTTTTCGGAGTCCCTTTGCAAGAAGTGCTGTCCTTGCAATATCCCTGTCTGTAGATACAATCGTATCTTTTACCACTGTTCTGACATTGAGAAGTCTTTTCTTAATTCCTACAAATTCTGTCACCCTGTAAAGTGCCGCCCTGCCCTTTGCCTTTGTTTCATCAACAATATTCTTGGCAGTAGATTTTACCTGTACCTTTATCTCAGATACCTGTGACTTTATCTGCTCACATCTGGCATTGAGTCGCTCCTGTGCTTCTGTTAATGCTTTTTTTGCATTATTGATAAGGGTATCTTCCTGCATTTTCTTGATCTGGTCCTGCATACTGGTAAGTTCTTCTGTCATAGACACAATCTTTTTTTCCAGACCATCCACATAGGTGCATATCTCAAATACATCATTTGCCTGTTCTTTCATAGTATTCTTTTTTAATAAATCGAGAAGTTCTCTTATGATCTCCTCATTAGTAAGTGTCTTTTCTGCTTCCATCTGCTTTTCCTCCTTATAAACGGGGCAGCATATGCCGCCCCTTAGCCTTAATTATCGAAAAGGTGTATCCTTTTTATCCCTGTCGGGATTTCCGTGGTTCTGTCCGGCATTCTCCCTTGCTTTTTCGTTGCTCTTATCCTTTGCTTTCTCATATTCTGCAATAATCTCATTATAGAGCTTCTCCCTGAAATCCTTTGTGACCGGATAGCAGACATCCTGATAAATCGGTTTGCCGTGCTCGTCCACCTGCTTTGTTTTATAAGAAGGCATTGATACAAAGATTTTCTCTTTGCCCTGAAGGATGTTTACATTATTTACAATGAAGCTGTTTTCAAAGTAAATACGGGCAAGTCCCTTGATATTACTGCCTTCCCTTTCATAAGGTGTTACCGTCACAGAAAACTCCGGCATTTCCTGAGTTTTTCCCTGTGTCTGTGTTTCTGCTTTCTCCGGCTCCCTGATTTTTACATAAGCCTCAAGGATATTAGTATAGAGTTCCTCACGAAACTCTGCCGTGATAGGATTCCACGGGCAATCGACATGGTGCATTGCAACAAGGTGTGTCTGTACATTAACTCCGGTTCCGCACTTATCTGTCGAACCGATAAGGACTTTTTTCTTACCTGTCCTCATTTCCTTAAAGAGTGCATCCCTCTGTGCGTCTGTTTTTGCATCGTGAATAAATGCTATCTCCTCCGCAGGGATACCATACTTGATAAGTGACTCCTTCAGATAATCATAAATCGTAAAGTCCTTGTCCGGTCCCGGTGTTCCAATATCTGAAAAAATAAGCTGACAGCCTATATGACCATCAGCATTTCCTTTTACATATTCTTTCCAGACATTTTCCGCTACCTTATTGAGCTTTCCGTCCGGGTTGTTCGGTGCGTCCTTATCAATCAGTCTTGCGTCTGTTCCAAGAAGTCTTGCTTCGTGCGTAATCTTTAAGAAGTTGTCAACACTTGGATCAACACCCCCGCCCCTTATCCTTTCTGCCCTTACAACAAATTCTTCCATTACCTGCTTCACATACCAGTCCGGCTCCGACTCCACGATAATAGGCTTGCCACCACGAAGTGCAGGCACATCAAGGTCAAGCATGTCTGCGGTCTGCACATCTGCTACCTCACGGAAGATATTCATAAGCTCCGGCAGATTCGTAAACTTATTGAATCTGCTCTTAAAACGAAATCCGCTTCCCTCTACAGTAAGCTCCAGTGCTGTTGTCACTTCACCAAAGTTCGCTGCCCATGAATCAAAGTGATAAATTCCCATCTCTTCAAGTGCTGATTTCTGCAAGTAAAGCTGCATGACATACATCTCACACATTGTGTTGCTTATCGGTGTACCTGTTGCAAATACAATGCCTCTGCCATCATTTATCTCAGACAAATACTGGCATTTAAGCTGCATATCCGTTGACTTTTTAGCCCCACTACTGCTGATTCCCGCCACATTATTCATCTTGGAAAAAATCGCAAGGTTCTTAAAATTATGTGCTTCGTCTACCATGATAGAATCTACACCCAGCTCCTCAAAGGTTATAAGGTCATCCTTCCTGCTCTCATCAGATAGAGATTTCAGCTGTTCCTCCAGCTTTTTCTTCTGGCTTTCCATCTGTTTTACAGTCCATCGCTCTCCATTACGTTCCTTCATCTCATCAATCGCATAGCTGATTTCATCTATCTGCTCGTTAAGCATTCTTTCCTTTCTCTCTGCGGAGATTGGGATTTTCTCAAACTGCGAGTGGGACATGATAATACAGTCATAGTCACCTGTTGCAATCCTTGATACAAACTGCTTTCTGCGGCTCTTTTCAAAATCACGCTCTGTGGCAACTAAGATATTTGCTGACGGATAAAGCCTTAAAAACTCTGATGCTGTCTGACCGATAAGCGGCTTTGGAACAACCATGATGGTCTTATTGGCAAGTCCGAGTCTCTTCTGCTCCATGCAGGCAGCCATCATCTCAAAGGACTTTCCGGCACCAACACAGTGTGCCAGCAGGGTATTTCCTCCAAGAAGGATTCTTGCCACTGCATTTTTCTGGTGAGGCTTTAGCTCAATCGCCGGATTCATTCCCGGAAACTGTAAGTGGCTTCCGTCATATTCACGCAGACGGATGTTATTAAATGTCTCGTTGTAATACTCCACATACTTCTGTCTTCGCTCCGGCTCTGCAAACAGCCACTCCTTGAACTTCTCCTTGATCATGTTCTGCTTTTCCCTTGCAAGCATTGTCTCATTCTTATTGACTTCGTAATGATATTTGCCATCACCGTCATCAATCCTATCCCTTACTGTTACAGTTTTAAGATTCAGCGTATCCTCAAAAATAGAATAAGCATCCATGCGGCTTGTACCATAAGTCTTAGTAGCTGCCACTGAATGCTTATCCATGCTTTTATTCTCAATGAACCATTCCATGCTCATCTTATTTAAGTGTACCTGAATGCCTGTATTGTAAAACTGGCTTCTGACTTCCCTTGCACGCCTTGTAGAGTAGGCGGATGAAAATTTCATCCGCCCCTCATCAAACCGTGCATGAGGTTCTCCCTCACACGGCTTTCCGACATTCTTCTTTCTACAGCATTACGTCATGCTCTAGCCATTTTCTTTAATCCTTTTTCGTAAATGCTATTTCTAACAAATCCCACTCTTGACATATGTTTACGCCTTTGGTGTTTCTTGTTATACCATCTTGTAAAGGTGCAGATAATATACCAGTCTAATTCCTGCATCCATCATATTTTACATTAAGAAGTCTCTGCTTATCAGAAAGCTCCTCCTCGCTGCAGCCATCCATCTGGATATCAATCAGCTCTCTTGTTATCTGTCTGATTTCATCAAGGCTTCGGATTCGCTCCTCGGCAGTCTGTGATACTTCTTTTTTTACCATCTCGGAATTTTCCCTGTAATAGAGTTTTCCTTCAAAAAATGTGTAAGTGTAGTTTCTCACATTCGGATCAGCCGGGATAACTTCCTCCGTCTGCTCCGCCTCATCTGCCACTCTCTCAAAATCTGTCATCTGGGCTTTGATATTACCGATAGCCTTATTGAGAGTCTCATACATATTGAAGTTCTCATCATTATTCACACAGACTGTATATCTGCTGTCCTGTCCGTAAATCCTTGTGTCATATTCCATAGATCCAAGCATCATCTCCGGATGCTCTGCAAAATAAGAGTTGACTGCAATGCCATTCTCAGTTACACCAAGGTGTACCCAGTCAGGTTCAATATCAATCTTTCTCTCCCTCTTCTGCAAAAACAGGATATCTGCTGTCACTTCGGTTCCTGCATTATCTTTAAATGCAGTATTCGGAAGTCTTACTGCTCCCACAAGCTCTGCTCTTTCAGCCAGATACTTTCGGATAGTAGGATTTGCCTTATCAAGTGTTCCCTTTGTGGTGATTACTGCAACCATGCCTCCCGGTCTTACCTGATCAAGTGCTTTTGCCAGAAAATAATCGTGGATACGGAAGTTATACTTGTTGTACTTTGGATCAAATACCTTATAATCACCAAATGGCACATTTCCGACAACCACATCAAAGAAGTTATCCGGATATGTGGTATTCTCAAATCCTGTGATACTGATATTGGCATTCTGATAAAGCTGCTTTGCAATTCTTCCTGAAATGCTGTCAAGCTCCACCCCATACAGATTACTTCTCTGCATAGGTGCCGGCATACTTCCAAAGAAGTTACCGATACCCATAGATGGCTCTAATACATTGCCGCCTCTGAAACCAAACTGGACAAGTGCCGAATTTATGCACATGGCAATCTCCGGTGAAGTGTAAAAGGCATTGTTTACTGTTGCCCTAGCTGCAGCATACTCTTCATCCGATAACATCTCTTTGAGTTCTTTGTACTCTTTGCTCCAGCCTGCGTTTTCCTCGTCAAATGCCTGTGACAGTCCGCCCCATCCGACAAACTTCGACAGAACTTTCTGCTCCTCCGGTGTGGCAATCCTGTTTTCTGATTCAATCTGCTTTAAAGTACGGATTGCATCCATATTCCACTGGTATCTGGTCTTAGCTCCACCTTTTTCCATTTCCCAGAGATTATAGTGGAAGTTGTGCTTCGTCTGCCTGTCAACATTCTTCTCATTTTCAAGACTTTCTACTTGCTGTACTGGTTCCTGCTTTGGTGTAAAATCTACAGTTTCCTGTGATTCTGTATCAGCCTGAATATCATCCACAGATACTGATACTGCATCATCTGAAACCACATGTCCATTCTCATCAATCTTGGTTTCCCAGCCATTCGCTATTGCTCTTTCCCTGGTTTCAAGACGATTGGCTTTTACACTATCCTCGATATCAAAGAATCTCTTATAGACCGGATTCATCTTATCCCTGTCAGCCTTCTGCTTTGTCTCCTGATAATACTTCTTCTGGTCTTCTCCGCAGTAAAATGGCTGTTTTACCATATAAGATAAGATTTCATATAACTCACGCCAATCGAGAGCACCTTCCTTACGCACACCATTCCTGTTCTTATAGCTGATCTTCACATATCCGCTTCTGATTGAGTACTCCACAAGACCATACTTATTGTTGGAATATGCCTTTCTTTCTGCATTATCTGTCCCTAATGCAATATCCCTGATAAGGTCAAGTTTTATTGGGCATAAATGCAAAATCAGACTGCACCACATCCATAAGGAATCTGCATCTGTTTCTTCCACATCTTTCGTTCCTGTACTTGTAGTGTATGAACACATATCATTTACAACTGCCTGCAGCCAGCCTTTTGAAGTATCATTCATGACTGTTGCAGTATCTCCGACACCATGCTTGACCATATAGACTGCCATGATGTCATAGTAATTGCTTGGGTTTTCTTCCATACCTTCATAATCCACATATACAAGCTCTCCAAGGTCATATCCGGTATGCTCATTCACTTTCGTATTCACATCCCCGTTAAACTCCTGCACATAAGCACTCGTTACTGTCTGCACGGTATCTCCTGATTCAAGTGGTGGCAGGAATAAAGCAAATGGAGAATTGTAAAGGATTGCTATCACCGCTATAACCGGAACCGCAATCATGGCAACTACAAGAACAAGTAATAAAAGCACCAATCCGATAATCGGTGCAGCTGCCTTTACCCAGGTAATCGCTTTTCGCACAATCAGATCCTTTACCAGCTTTGCCACGCTGTCCGTCTGATTCTCCTGTGCTCTCATCTTATCCAGAAAGAACTTTATCTTCCTGCTCCGGTTGGTCATCTTTTCATCCTTGACCTCTATGGACACACCTGCAGCATATCCGGCTGCCATGCCGATTGCCGTGCCAACTCCCGGTGCAACCGCTGTTCCTGCCGCCGTAGCAGCTGCCTTTGTCGCAGTTTTTGTTGCAACCTTGGCAGTAGTCTTTGCTGTTTCTTTTGCCGTCTCTTTAGCTACAGTCTTGGCTGTATCTTTGGCAGCTTTCTTTGCTGTCTTTTTTGCCAGCTTCTTTCCTGCCTCTACCTTCTTGATACGCTTTCTTGCCTCGGCTGCCGCCTTTTTCCTGAAAAGTGCTGCACCCTTGGAAGCAGTTCCGGTAACAGGTCGGCTTGATTCATATGCAAGATATGCTGCCTGCGATATCTCCTGCCCGCCCTCCACCTGCTCCGTTACTGCCCCAGCTGCAAGTGCTCCTGTTCTTCCTGCAATGTGAAGATTGGTGTTCTTGGTCTTGATGGAAGTTCCTGACTCTCTGATGTTACGCTTAAACCTAGAAAGACCTTTATCCTTAGCCTCCGATTGATGAATGGTACTCTTTCTATAAGTACGCTTTCCACCAGCACTTTTCTGAAGCATTAATTTTGCAGATGCTTTTTTATCCATTTCATTGGCTTTAGCATCATGCACTTTCGGACCTCTCTCTACTGTATAGATGTTGCTGCCTTTAATCTTGGCACCCTTTGGCTCGTGGGCATGAATCTTGGCTTTCTCCTTGGTGTGAATGACCATTGGTTTGTCATCCACTTTCTTTATCTTCATTGTTCTCACCTTCTTTCTACATCCATTACCCAAAAATGGGTAAAAAAATAGCCATCTGGATGATTAGTCCAAATGGCTTATGTAAAAATCTATTTGATTCTATTGTAAAGAACTGTCTCTATTCTGGTTGATAAATCAATCTTTTTCTTATAAAGAAGTGTCCACGATGCTTGATTTTTTGAATAATCCATCTTTTCCTCTGGAAAAAATGAACGACAGAAATAATTATCTCCTTCATCATTAGATAAAAACAAAAATAGATTCCTGCTCTCCACGTTGTTTTCCATAAGATAATCAGCCTCAATCATTGAATACATATTTGCTTTCTTATTATACTTAAACACAGTATCATTACTATCAATCATTTGTTCAAGCAATGGCAGGAAATGAACTCTTTGCTCTATCTTATTATAAAAATCTGATGACTCTATTTTTTCAATTGTAATTGTTCCATCTGCTATCTCATCAAATACTCTGCCTCTGTCTCGGCTCAATTCAGGTCTGTCTACCAGATATTGTAATCCCATAAGATGAAAACAATCTTTTTTATCAAATGAAATTCTTAATGTAACTGAAACACCTTTTCTCCCTAGTACAAGCTCATATTCGGTTGATAATAGCGGAATAAATGCATTTATGCAATCTAAAACATTCCTCATTACAGTTCTCCACTACATCCTTAGATTAAGAAAGGCTCTGCATAAGCAGAGCCCTTCTAACATTTTCTTTCGAGGATTAACCTCTAGCCAGATTGTGGTAAATGTCAAACCCTTATAAAGCTCATAAGGCACTGCTCTCTGGCACAACACCTTACTTTGCCGCTTGGCAGACACTCAAGTTGCCTGTCTTTAATATTATATTACCTGTCATATGAAAATATGTCAATCCAAAATTCATGACTTCATAAAGAATTAACATTTTTCATTTGCATGCTTTTTCATCTCAATTATCTCGTGAATGTTGGTATTGTACAGCTTATACAAATCCGTATCCTTACTTATCTGATTATCAAACGGAATCACCACAGAACCACACTTGATAAGTCCCATTCCAGATGCAGTATTGGTTACAAATCTAAGCTGTGCCTCTGATACTCCGATAACCTCCGCCATCTTGGAACTGTCTGTATTCGCCTGCTTTAAAAGTGCCACAAACTCTGAGTTTGCAAGCATTGTGGTTGCTGTGTAATTCTGCAACAGATCGATGACATTCTGCGTGATACCGGTACAAAGACCTCCCTGCTTTCTTACTTTCTTCCAGAGCTGCTGCAGATATTTTGCAGAATACTCGGAATTAAGCAGGACATGGAACTCATCAATATAGAGCCATGTTGCCTTGCCTCTCTTGCCATTCTCAACAATCCTGTTCTGAATAGACTCCATCATGACAAGCATTGTGATAGGACTAAGCTCTGTACCTAAGTCCCTGATACCATATACTGTGAATCTGTTATCCACATCCACATTTGTCTGGTGATTGAAGATGTTAAGTGAACCATTTACAAAAAGCTCCAAAGACAATGCAATATCTTTTGCCTCGTCCTCCGGCTGTGCCATAAGGATATCGTAGAAATCACTCATCACCGGGATATACTTCTCTTTGCTTCTTGCAATGTCGATATACAGCTTTCTCACACAGCGGTCAATGATTGATTTCTGTCTTGAATTTAAGCTGTCTCCGATACACTGCTCACAAAGACCAAGCATGAACTCGCCCTTTTCTCTTACCATTCCCTTGGAATCATTTGGATCAAGGCTCCATACATCCATCTCCAGCGGATTTACATAGTTATCCGTATAAGTAGACATATTTACTACAGTTCCGCCATAGGTTTCTGCAATATCAAAGTACTCATTCATTGGATCTATGACGATTATCTCATCATCACCCGACAAGAATACGCTGCCCATTTCCATCTTACAGAAGAACGATTTACCGGAACCAGGCACTCCGAATACGAATCCATTTCCGTTGATGAGCTTCTTTCTGTTGCCGATATTCACATTCTTGCTGATCTGGTTGATGCCATAATAGTTTCCTGTGCTGTCATTTAATTCCTGCACATTAAATGGCATAAGCACCGCAAGTGACTGGGTAAGAAGGGTACGCATTGTCTCCACCTGTCTTACACCAATCGGAAGTGCTGTGTTGAGTGCTTCCCTCTGCTTTAAGTAGTGTGTATCAATCGTGCAGCTGTTACGCTTTCCGATAGTCTCCACAGTCTCACATACACTCTCAAGCTCCTTCTTGCTTTCTGCCATAAGAATAATGGCTACTCCCACAAAGAAAAGGCACTGGTCATTCTCACGGACATCATCCATGATTTCCTCAATCTCCTTTTTCTCCGTTCTCTTGGCATATGAGATTTCCGTAGAAAAATCGTTATTCTTATTACGGACTCTCTGCTGCTTAATGATATCCGACTCAATACCAAGGTATTTCTTCTGAAGCACCTTTGTTGTCAGATCCTTGGGAACAGGCACCACATCAATGCTCGTGATGGAATGAACCGGAAGGGAAGTAATCTCATTGATGAATCTGTCTGACAAACTGCTCGGATACTTTTTGATAAAAAGCGCCTTGCAGAATTTACTCTCATCCTCAAAATGGTCCGGGAAATATTTCACCATGCCATTGCACAGATCATTTCTAAAATCTGCCCCGACCTTCTTTGCCTTTTTGATATCAAAATCAAAGCTGCCCTCATCTCCAAGATGATAATAGTCATAGAGCACTTTCAGTCTCTCATTGCCATTAAGCGGCACAATCTCTGCCCCAAGCTCAATGAAAGCCTTGTGTATCGTTGCCTCAAGGGTAGCAAACTGTGCCTTTGCCTCCTCGAAATTCTTTCTCTCAATCGTGATCGTCAGGTATCTCTCCTGCTCAATCCCCTGTCTGCCCTCAATAATCTTCTCTTCAATGATGTCATTGTAAATTCTTCTGTAATTATTGAAGCCATCATTTTTCTCAGCAATCAGAACCTTGTCACGGAGTTCATCCATGTTTTTGTTCTTATTGTTGATCGTAATCTTATAATTACAGTCCAGCGACCGGTGACTGTCCAAGCATTGCAAAGACCAGGGATATCTGATGTGTTTAGCCGTAACCACCTCCTTTCAAGGTGCAAAAAAAGCACCTTAACCATATTGGCTAAAGTGCTTGTATATTAATTATCTTTTCTCTCTTTTGTTCTATTCCATTCAATTTTAAGATATATCCTCATTGCATTAGTTAACATATCCACATCACTAAATAATTTATTATTCTGTTCAGCAACACACTGACATTTTGCAAGATTGCCATTTATAAAAGAGCTACACTCATTTTCTTGTTGTTGATTTGAATAATGCTCATTATATATATTGCAATTCTCATATTCACTTCCCGATTTACGGCATGACTTACATAGTGAATCCAAATCATTACATGTTTTCATTGTCTTGATATTGATAAAATAACTACAACATCCTATATATATATCTTCTATCAACTTGACTATATGCTGATTTTTAGAAATATTATCACCCTTATTTAATAAATCAACTTTATCATTTTCCACTTTATCTGGTCCAAAATAAAGAATTAATAAATTACTCTTTTCCCTTACAGACATTAAATTCATTTTTACCAAATCAACATCATTTTCGTCAGAATAAATATAATTATTTATTGCTGTGAGTAAATCAGAAGTTTCTCGTCTTACATTTTGTATCCACTCAACTCTTGCTGACCATACAACACTTGCATCTATTTGAGTTTCATTTCTCTTATTTTCAGCATCTTGCTCAAACATAGCTATTTCACTATTTGTTCTATTATTCACTTCATCTCTTTGTGCCGCTCCTTTTTTTGAATCTTTTGCATTATACAATGCAATTCCTGCCGATACTAACGATGCTACTGCTGCAATTACTGCTGCAATTATTGTTGCGTTTCCACCATCCATTGATTTAATTCTCCTTTTATTGTATAGACACAGTATACCATATTCCCTACGCCTATGCGATAACATTTACTGCTTCTTTCTGTAAAAACTCATCTTCTCCACAGTAACCTCCGGATAAAAGTAAGTAAGAATCGTTGCTTTGGGAACACCTGCAGCAAGTGCTTTCTTCACCTCTTCTTTCTGCTCCGGTGTATATGACCAATGCAGCATTCTGTTTGTGATGGTATCCTCCCATTTAGGCTTTTCCCTCTCAGGATTCCTTACAGGTTTAGCACCAGCACTTCCACTAGAAGCATTGGCACTTTCTGTTGCTTCCGACTTCTGCGATTCATCGACATACTCAAGCTCATTTGCCTGTTCCCTGTCAATCTTTGCTTTCTGCTCTGCTTCATCCTGCATAGAGAATCTTCTGCTTAATTCCGCATCACCAAGCATCATAAACTGCTCATAGGTAAGAGAATCTATATACACATTCTCGCCCTTATCCTTCAGCTTTTCATAATACTTAACTGCTTTTTCTGAAAGAATCTCAAATGGCGGACCAATCAGATTATCCGTACCTCTTACTGCATGAACATATGGCTCTCCTTTACCATCTGCTGTCTGGTTAAACATCGGATGATTAAATGGAATAAACTTGTTGTCCATGATAGGATCAAATCCACGGATAAAGATAATACACTTTTTGTTATCCAGCTTTCTGACTT
>OIMI01000175.1_pt1 | contig 16107 bp, 13 predicted proteins | sample 1584801 | NCBI WGS metagenome assembly OIMI01 (sample SAMN02674693, study PRJEB24791) | human gut metagenome, SKBSTL018 | isolation source: stool | host: Homo sapiens | place: USA
TCTGCCGCACCTCGCTCGCCGTATCGGCACTTAGAATTATGCGGTATTGCCCTTGGCCTTATATTTCGTGGTGGGTGCCCTTCGGGTCGCCCCAAAGCACTTCGCTGTCGCCCTCGTAGGGGGTGTGACGCAGTTTCCACATGTTGTCCTCCCATTTCCAAAGGTGGGGACTGCGGAAACGGTCGGCCAGGTGCATAAAGTATTCGCGGTCCATTTTGGGCTGTTCAAACAGCTGGCTGGCCCACGGGAAGTGCTGGCGGTCCAGGGACAGATACTGGAAGATCTCTTTTTCAAAGCGGTCGGGATACTCGCCGTCAAACTTTTTGCACAGCGCCTTGCCCTCTTCCAGGGTGATTTCCTCGTTGCGGATCTCCTGTGCAGCGTCATAGGTGGTGCGGCCGATGCCGTACTTGATGTAGGTGGTGTAATAGAAGAAGTCGTCGATCTTATCATCGATGGAGTTATACTTGGAATAGGTGCCCTGGGTGCGCTCCGGTGCGGGGCGGAAGCCGCCGTGTTCTACACTGTAATAGTAGGCGCCCTGCGGATGCCATTTTTCGTAATAGCCAAGGTAGCGCACCTGAACATGGTTTTTCTCCAGGTTGGAAGTTTCGGACGGCAGGTAGATGGCCAGGTCGGCTTTATCCACCTTATAATCCTCTTCCAGCTGGCGCAGGCTGACACCGCCCAGATAGATATGGTCATAATCATTGACGGCAAAAAAGTGCTCGTCACGCAGGGCAGAGTTGTTATCCGCAATGGGGTTGCCGAACTCGGCCTCGTTCTCGCCATAGAACACCAGGGGAATGCCGAACTTGGCAGCCATCTTGGGGGCCAGCTGCTTTTGGCCCAAAATGAACGGCTGGAACGGGTGGAACAGGTTCTCGGTCGCCAAACGGGTCAGCAGACGGTGGGTCATGCCGTTGGGGGTACACAGGTAGTTATCAAACCCGGCGTGGATCCAGGCCTGCATGTTATCCCAGCCCCAGGGGGTGTAGATATGCGGTGCCCAAGTCACCGTCAGGGGGTGCATGCCGTATTTGTATTTCAGGATGTGAGCGGCATAAAAGCTGTCCTTGCCGCCGGAGCCGGGCACCAGGCAGTCATAGCTGCCGTCATTTTTGCGGTATTCATCGCACAGCTCACGCAGCTCTTTTTCGCGCAGGGCCCAGTCGATATGGCCGTTAGCCTTATTGTGGCAGGCATGGCAGGCATCGCAGGTGCCGTCCTCCTGAATGACCATCGTCTTTTTAATGGACTTGATCGTATGTTCAAATTCATAGCAGGAGTTCGGCTTCTGGTTGCTCATCACGCATTCATTACAGAACTGTACATGTTTGGGCAGGCCGTAATAAGCTTCCAGCTGATCCTCCGGGATATCGGGCGCGTATTTGGCGTAATCGATTTCGACATAACGAGGATTCTTTTCCATATTTCTCACTCTCATTCCATCCGTGGTAATTCCTATTGAACCAAAAAAGGCGCTGTCCGTATAGCAATGCTATCGGACAGCGCCTTTGCTGTTCTGTGGATATTATAGCACAGCACCCTGCTGTTTGCAAGATGCCAGCCTATTTTTTACATCGGTGCAGTGCTTTTTATTTCTGGCTGACCACTGCGCCGTTGATCAGAACGGCTTTCACGTTGGTCATAACCTCAAACGGGCAGCCATCGGTCAGCACCAGGTCTGCATCCTTGCCGACCTCGATGGAGCCAACACGGTCAGCAATGCCGATGTGCTTGGCCGGGTTGATGGTGATGGCCTGCAGCGCGGCAAACGGATCCATGCCGGCTTTGACCGCCATACCGGCGCACAGCGGCAGGTACTGCTGCGGAATGACCGAGTTATCGGTGATGATGGAAACATGGCAGCCCGCTTTTGCCAGAACGCCCGGCGTTTCCCAGGATTTGTTCTGCAGTTCAAACTTGCTGGCAAAGGTCAGGCTGGGGCCGACGGCCATGGGGATATTGCTTTCCTTGGCCAGTTCGTCCACGATCAGGTGGCCTTCGGTCACATGTTCCAGCGTCAGGCCCACATCGAACTCTTTGGCAATGCGGATGGCGGTAAAGATATCGTTGGCCTGGTGTGCATGGGCTTTCAGGGGAATGGTGTGGTCCAGCACCGGCAACAGAGCTTCCAGCTTCTGGTTATAAGCGGGCATTTTGGTCACATCGCCGTTGGCGGCAGCCTTGCGGGCACCGTAATCCCTGGCGGAAGCCAGCGCCCCGCGCAGGAACGCAGCGGTGGACATGCGGGTAGAATCGCATTTATCTTTATAGCAGCGCTTGGGGTTTTCGCCAAAGGCGCATTTCATGGCAACGGCTTCCTTGACGATCATGTTGTCCACACGCTCGCCCACCGTCTTGATGGCGGTAAAGGTACCGCCCAGCACATTAGCGCTGCCCGGCCCGGTGCACACGCAGGTAATGCCTGCTTCCCGTGCATGGGCAAAGGAGGGATCGCGAGGGTTGATGCCGTCAATGGCGCGCAGCTGCGGGGTCCAGATGTCATTCATCTCGTTGTAGTCGCAGCCTTCGTACCCGATGCCATAACCATCCAGGCCGATATGGGTGTGCGCATCCACAAAACCGGGGAAAATATCCAGCCCGGCAGCATCCAGCACGGCGATATCGGCGGGCACGTTCAGTTCATGCCCCATGGCAACAATGCGGCCGTTTTCCAGCAGCAGGTCGATCTGCTGTGGTTCCGGGTGAACGGCGTCATGAACCCGGCCCCCGCGCACCAGCAGCGGCGCGGCGGTATGTTCTGTATTCTGCATCATTGATGGATCCTTTTTTTCAGCTTAATAGCTTACCCTGTTATACTTCAAAATCCAGGCAGGTGCGCACGGCGGTATAGGGGCGCACTTTGCCATCAGCCACAGCCACATGGGCCGGGTGAACGGCATAGCCTTTCAGGGCGGCTTCATCCACAAAGGTGGTATCCAGCATCAGGTCCGCATTGGCGGAGCTGGGCAGGGCCTTGGTGTAAACATGGATCTCCGTCAAACCGGGGATCTGCCCGGCCAGACCTTCCAGCCCGGCTTTGATATCCGCCTTGACGGTTTCCTGTTCAGCGGCGGGCATCTCTTTCAGTTTCCACAAAATAACATGACGTACCATTATTTGTTTTCCTCCCAGATGGGGTGTTTCAGCACCCATTCGCCGCAGTCGTTCTTTTCAAACAGATCACGGTTATAGAACTTGTCCATGATCTTCCAGAACTCGCTCTCGGTATAGCCGCAGAAATCGCAGAAATCACGCACGCACAGCGGGTCCAGCTTGCCATCGCGGGCCTTGATGATGGGAATGGCTTCCTCGCGGGTCATCATGCCATAGCGGATATAGCGGGCGGTATAGTCGGTTGCAGCGGCATGGCCGAACTTGGGGTACTTGAGCCAGGAGTGCACCAGGTAGGCGCGGGAATCGATCTGGTCAAAGTTTTCGGCATGGTGGGTGCGGTCCCATTCATGGGTCAGGTCATGGAAGCCGTGCTCCTTGGCGATCTGGTAGTTCTTGTAGCTGTTCCAGGGCACAAAGTAGCTCATATAGAACGGGTCCAGCTTCGCGCGCTCTTCGGCAGAGGGGGCCAGCGTCAGGGACAGGTCGTTTTCGGTCACGCCGTCGCCCACCAGCTCTTCCATCGGGAAGCCGACCGCCACGCCATTTTCGATCTGATCCATGGCGGAATAAGTCTCCTTATCGGAGCAGCCGCCGTATTCAAAGCTGACGTTCTCGCCATAGCACAGCATGGGGGTGTTGAACTTGGCTGCCATGTGCAGCGGGAAGGTATAGATCAGGCGGTCCACATACCAGGTGGGCTTGCCGTATTTTTCAAAGAACTTGCGCATCAGCACTTTCTGGGCGCGGATGTTGGGCTTGCAGCTGATGATGGTGCAGCCGAATTCCTCGCTGATGTTTTTCAGGTTATGGATGCCGGCCTGCGTCATGGGGAAGTTATCCTCCACGCTGAACAGGATGGGGTTCATGTGCATGACTTCTTTCAGCATCCAAACCTGGAAGTGGCTGTCCTTGCCGCCGGAAACAGCAACAGCGCAGTCATAACCGCCGGGGCCGTTCATGCCGCGGTACTTGTTGCAGTAGGCTTCAAACTCCTTAAAGCGGGCGTCCCAGTCCACATTTTTGCGGTTTTCGTAATGGCGGCAGGCGCTGCAAACGCCCTCAGAGTCAAAGGTGATACCGGGGCGGGTGTCCGGCATGGTACATTTTTTGCAATAACGCATAACAGGTTCTCCTTTGCTGTTTCTTACCCAATCTGCCGGGTGTCCGGCAGAATATTTCTACTTATTGTTATCATACCCGATTTTGCCTGCATTGGCAAGTAGCGCGCAGCGCAAGACACGTCAGAATGCACGTTTTTCTTTTGGGCTGCACCAAACCTTCCCTGCCCTGCAAATTCAATCGTTGATGGGGGCATCGACACGCAGAATTATGCGGTATTGCTTTCAAATTTTACATATGTAACCATTCCCAAGGCTATGCGGTTGTGGTATAATGATAGTTAATGATGTTCACTTTGAAGGAGGAATAAATTTTGAAAGGGACTCTAAAACTGCGCACAGCCAGCCTGGCTGCGGCAGCTGTTATGGCAGCAGGGCTGTTTGCGGCGCTGCCTGCGGCGGCCGAAACCAGCACGCCGGAAACCGCACAGGAAGATTCCGGCGTACCGTATGATGTGGCAAACGGGCTGGAAAACAGCTTCCGCTACAAAGATGGCGTGCCGATCTATGATGATTCCGTGCCCGCCATCGAGTGGGAGGATATTGTCCAACAGGACGCTGCCACCTACAGTTCCAACGGCATTGCCACCTGCAGCGTTACTTATAACGGCTTTGATGTCAGCTTCCATCAGGGCACCGTTGACTGGGACGCCGTTAAAAATTCCGGCATTGATTTTGTCATGATTCGCTGCGGCATTGGCAGCGAATACGACGGCGTGGGCGAAAACAAACAGGATGACGCCCAGTGGTACCGCAACGTAAGCGAGTGTGAACGGCTTGGCATCCCCTATGGCGTGTACCTTTACTCTTACGCTGAAAATACCGATATGGCCGCCAGTGAGGCCCGCCATACCCTGAGCCTTTTGAGCGGGCACAACCCCACCCTGCCGGTATTTCTGGACATTGAACACACCCGTAACGGCAACCCCATCGCCAGCAACTCTACTTACGGCGATATTGCCCAGACCTGGTGCAACATGGTTTCCAACGCCGGCTACCGCGTGGGCATTTACTCTTACTATTATTTCTTCCAGAATTACCTGACGGACTCTCGGTTCAGCAATTCCGGATGGTACAAGTGGATGGCCGACTACCGTTCCGGCGTAAGCTATGACGGCAGCAGCTGCAACATGTGGCAGTACAGCAACAAAGGTACGGTTCCCGGTGTGAATGCCAATGTTGACCTGAACTACTGGTTTGGCGAGTATCCCGGCAATAACAACAACTACACCGGCTGGCGCAGCGAGAACGGCCGCGATTACTGGTATGAGAACGGCGTAAAGCAGGGCACCACAGGCCGCGGCAAGGAAATTTACGATTCCGGCAGCAACGCCTGGTACTGGCTGGATGCCAACCAGGGCGGTGCCAAGGCCGTGAATAAAGACGTTTATCAGGAATCCAACGGCGGCAAATGGGTGCGCTATGATGCCAACGGCCACATGGTAAAAGGTGAGGACTGCCAGAACGGCAAGTGGTACTATTTTGAGCCGGTCACCGGTGCCATGATCAAAGGCCCCTGGACCCTGCCGGATGGCCGCAAGGTGTACTATGACCCCAAGACCGGTATTATGCAGTATGGTTCCGTTGCGGTAAACAACCAGCTGTACTACTTCGACCCCGTTTACGGCAAAATGACCAGCGGCACGCCGGGCAACTTCTGGTACACGATTGATGGCAAGAGCTACTGGTACGAAAACTGGGTGCGCCAGGGCTGGCAGCCCAGCAACGCCAACTACCGCGGCAAAGAGATCTATGACCCCGCCAGCGGTGCCTGGTACTGGCTGGACAGCGTGCAGCAGGGCGCCAAAGCCGTAAGCAAGGAAGTATACCAGGATTCCAACGGCGGCAAGTGGGTGCGGTATGACGCCAACGGCGCTATGATCAAAGGCTGGTACGCCCAGGATGGCAAGCGCTGGTATTACGACCTGAACACCGGTGCCATGTACAAGGGCTGGAGCACCATTGATGGTCAAACCTACCACTTTGATGAAACCACCGGCGTACTGATCCAGTGATATACACAGGCAAAACCACATAAAGAAAAATCAGCGCCCGTACCGGATCCTTACAGTCCGGTGCGGGCGCTGCTGCATATCAGGATTATTATTTCTTTATTCTTCGTCTGTCCGCTTTTCGCGGCCCACTTTTGTGGCAACGCCGTGGCGCAGGCGGCTGAGAGTGACCGGGGTAATGCCCAAAAACGATGCAATATAGCGGTTATTGACCATATCTATCATGCCGGGATACTCCTTGCAGAACCATTCGAACCGCTCGGTCGCGTCCCCCTGGCTCAGGCTCACGGCGCGGGACTGATAGATCATGCCCCACTTGACGATCTGCTCCTGATAGACGCGGATCACCTCCGGCTCATCTTTCATGTTCTGCAACACATAATCAATGGGCAGCAAAATCAGGGTTGATGGAACCAGTGCCTGGTCCGTGCTGATATGGCAGCCGGTCAGGTCCATGTTGGAAAGCACCACATCGCCGCGGTTCATGGTAAAGCCCAGGGTTTTCTCTTTGCCCTCACTATCCAAGGTAACGCAGCGCATCATGCCTTCGATCAAAAACGGCAGCATGGTCTGGCGTTCCCCTTTTTTATTCAGGATCTCCCCTTTTTGCAGCGTTACCGCCTGGGATACCACCTCCAGCTTATCCAACAGTTCTTCGGAATGGACCCCAAGATCTTCCCGGTAGAACTGCCGGATATCAACATTCAGTGCTTTCTCCATGTGTGTTTCTCCCCTTCAGGCATATCTTTTTTTGTCTCTTCGCATCCGGGGCACACAGCCAGCCCGCAACTTGCTGACAGTGTTACCCCCCCCCATAAATAATATACGCTCCTGTTTTCTTCGTTTTTGTTCATAGCCAACATATTTGGTATTATAACACATATGACTTCCGCATTTCATTATCATATGTTAATATTGAATTTTTTTCTTCATTATTTCCATTTTGCACAAAAAAGAGGCCCAAAAACTGTCTTTTCGACAATTCTGGGCCTCTTTTACTTTATTTGATTGCTTAGTCAACGATCAAGCTCTTACCGGTCATCTCCGAGGGTACCGGCAGGCCGATATAAGGCAGCATGGTGGGGGCAATATCTGCCAGGCAGCCGCCCTCGCGCAGCTTCACATCGCCGCAGCCGATGGCCACAAACGGCACCGGGTTGGTGGTGTGGGCGGTAAACGGGGTGCCGTCCGGGTTCTTCATCTTTTCGGCGTTGCCGTGGTCAGCGGTCAGGAACACGCAGCCACCGGCGTTCAGCACAGCGGTCACAACCTCGTTCACAGCGGCATCAACAGCTTCCACAGCCTTGACAGCGGAATCAAACACGCCGGTATGGCCGACCATATCGCAGTTGGCAAAGTTCAGTATGATCACATCGTACTTGCCGCTCTCAATGCGGGCCTTGCACTCGTCAGCAACCTCCGGGGCGCTCATCTGGGGTTTCAGGTCATAGGTGGGCACATCCTTCGGGCTGGGGATCACCTTGCGGTCCTCGCCCTCATAGGGGGCTTCCACACCGCCGTTGAAGAAGAAGGTCACATGGGCGTACTTCTCGGTCTCGGCAATGCGCAGCTGGGTCTTACCGTTCTTGGAAAGATACTCGCCCAGAACGTTGCTCAGCTCAACCGGCGGGTAGGCAACTTCGCAGTTGGGCATGGTAGCATCATACTCGGCCATGCAGACATAGTGAACCTGCTTGCGGCCGCCGCGGCGCTCAAAGCCGGTAAAGGCATCATCGCAGAAAATGCGGGTCATCTGGCGGGCACGGTCGGGGCGGAAGTTCATGAAGATAATGGTATCGCCATCCTCCACGCGGCCACCCTCACAGGTAACGGCGGGGATCACGAATTCATCAGTCTTGCCGTCCGCATAAGAAGCCTCAATGGCCTCCTGTGCATTGGCGGCATGGTTGCCCTCGCCGTAAACAAAAGCGGCATAAGCTTTTTCTTCACGGTCCCAGTTGTTGTCACGGTCCATAGCATAGTAACGGCCGCTGACACTGGCGATGGTGCCAATACCCAGCTCGTCCAGCTTGGCCTGCAGGTCAGCCAGGAATCCCTTACCGGAATGGGGGTCGGTATCACGGCCATCCATGATGCAGTGCAGATAAACCTTGGTTGCGCCCATATGCTTGGCCATTTCCAGCACGCCGAACCAGTGATCGGCATGGCTGTGAACGCCGCCGGTACCAACCAGGCCCATCAGGTGGATGGCCTTGCCGGCATCAATGGCAGCTTTCATGTTCTTGACCAGCACGGGGTTCTTGAACATTTCGCCGTCCTTGATGGACTTGGTGATCAGGGTGAGCTGCTGGTACACGATGCGGCCAGCACCCATGTTGGTATGGCCAACTTCAGAGTTGCCCATCTGGCCATCTGGCAGGCCGACAGCCATGCCAGATGCGTTGATGGTGGTCATAGGGTATTTTTTCATCAGTGCATCCAGATGCGGCTTGTTGGCAGCAACAACGGCGTTGCCATAGGTTTCGTCCGGGGTCCAGCCGAAGCCGTCCATGATGCAGAGCATTACAGGTTTCTTTGCCATTGATTGGTTCTCCCTTAGTTTTAGTTAGAAGTTAGAAGTTAGGAGGGAGAAGTTAGGAGTTTGTGGTGGACAAAGGCTCGTTACGCATCCCACCGTAGGGGCGCACAGAATAATAGATCCCATTTTGGTGCCACACTTGGCTTCCCTTGAGGGAAGCCGTCTGCGCAGCAGACTGAAAGGTGGTTCCATCGGCTCAAGCCTTTCCGGTTCAGCCAATTCCTAATTTCTCATTCCTAATTGCTCATTCATTCTCAGCCTTTGGTAGCAGCTTCCACGATAACAGCAAACTGGTCTGCTTTCAGGGATGCGCCGCCGATCAGGCCGCCGTCAACATCGGGCTTGGAAAGCAGTTCCTCTGCGTTTTTGGGGTTCATGCTGCCGCCGTACTGAACGGTCAGTGCCTTGGCGGCGTCAGCGCCGTACAGCTCGCCAACCACCTTGCGGATGGCTGCGCAGACTTCCTCAGCCTGGTCAGCGGTAGCGGTCTTGCCGGTGCCGATGGCCCAGACAGGCTCGTAGGCGATGACAACGTTTGCCATCTGCTCAGCGGTCACGTCACGCAGGGCGATCTTGGTCTGCATACGGACCAGCTCCTCGGTAACGCCCTCCTCGCGCTGCTGCAGGCTCTCGCCCACGCACAGGATGACCTTCAGACCGGCGTTCAGAGCAGCCAGCGTGCGCTTGTTGACGGTCTGGTCGGTCTCTGCAAAGTACTGACGGCGCTCAGAGTGGCCAACGATAACGTACTCCACGCCCAGATCCACCAGCATATCGGCGCTGATCTCGCCGGTGAAAGCACCGGACTTCTCAAAGTGGACGTTCTCGGCGCCAACATGGATGTTGGTGCCCTTGGTCTTAGCCACAGCGGTGACCAGATCGGTAAACGGAGTGCAGATGACCACCTCGCAGGTAGCGTCCTTCACAGCGGGGATCAGCTCGTCCACCAGAACAGCAGCCTCGGAGGCGGTCTTGTTCATCTTCCAGTTGCCAGCGATAATAGCCTTGCGCTTTGCCTTATCCATTGTTATTTTCTCCTTACCTTCGTAACTATTTACAAATTGCCTGCACAAAAAGAAAAGATGCGGCGGCGTAAATGCCGCCGCACCCATTGTGATGCCGGAAAAATTATGCGTTCTGGATGACTGCGATGCCGGGCAGCTCCTTGCCCTCCAGATACTCCAGAGAAGCGCCGCCGCCGGTAGAGATGTGGGTCATCTTGTCGCCCAGGCCCATCTGCTGCACAGCTGCTGCGCTGTCGCCGCCGCCGATGACGGTGGTAGCATCGCTCTCAGCCATAGCCTTAGCAACAGCCAGAGTGCCGGCTGCCAGAGTGGGGTTCTCGAACACGCCCATGGGGCCGTTCCAGACAACAGTCTTGGAAGCCTTGACAGCGTCAGCAAACAGCTTCATGGTCTCGGGGCCGATGTCGCAGCCCTCCATGTCAGCGGGGATTGCGGTGACAGGCACCACGGTCACGTCCACAGGAGCGTCGATGGGATCGGGGAAGTCCTTGATGCAGACTGCATCCACGGGCAGCAGCAGCTTGACGCCCTTCTCCTTGGCCTTAGCCATCATTTCCTTGCAGTAGTCCAGCTTGGTGTCGTCGCACAGGCTCTTGCCCACTTCGTAGCCCTGAGCCTTGACGAAGGTGTAAGCCATGCCGCCACCAATGATCAGGGTATCGACCTTCTCCAGCAGGTTGGAGATGACGTTCAGCTTATCAGCGACCTTAGCGCCGCCCAGAATAGCGGTGAAGGGACGGACGGGGTCATTGACGGCGTTGCCCAGATACTTGATCTCCTTCTCCATCAGGTAGCCGACAGCGGTATCCTTGATGTAGTCGGTGACACCTGCGGTGGAGCAGTGTGCACGGTGGCAGCTGCCGAAGGCATCGTCCACATAAGCATCAGCCAGAGAAGCCAGCTCCTCGCTGAACTCGGGCATGTTCTTAGTCTCTTCCTTGCGGAAACGGGTGTTCTGCAGCAGAACGACGTCGCCGTTGTTCATGGCAGCCACAGCAGCCTTTGCGTTCTCGCCCACAACGTTGTCGTCGTCAGCAAACACAACGGTCTTGCCCAGCTTTGCGCTCAGAGCCACAGCAACGGGAGCCAGGCTGAACTTAGCCTCGGGGCCGTTCTTGGGCTTGCCCAGGTGGCTGCACAGGATGACCTTAGCGCCATCGTTGACCAGCTTCTGGATGGTGGGCAGTGCTGCGTTGATGCGGTTCTCGTTGGTGATGACACCGTCCTTCATCGGGACGTTGAAATCGCAGCGGACAAGCACCTTCTTGCCGCAGTAGTTCTGATCGTCGATCGTCTTCTTACCTAAACCCATGGTAAAAACTCCTCTCAAGTTATAATTCTGAACCAGAGTCTCGCTCACAATCGGGGCGTTGCCCCGTACAGCTACTATTATAAACAAAAACTGCGCGCATTGCAAGGATATGAGATAGATAATTGTTTAACAAACATTTGCCGTTGTTGCACGGAAATGTGTCTATTTTGCCCGAAGTGCGGTTTTTTCTGCCCGCAGACGCCGGAAATGCTGTTTTCCTTCATGACAAAAGGGGTCGAAAAACGCCCACAGGCGTTTCTCGACCCCAAATAAAAATAATTTTTCCGCTGTTGATGCGTTATGCAAAATATTCCTGTGCGCGGCGAGCGGCATCGTTGATGCAGTCCCGCAGCTGGTCCAGCGTATCAAACTTTTTGCTGGGGCTCAGGTAAGCGTGGAACTCCACCACCGGGTCGGTGCCGTACAAGTCACCGGAAAAGCCCGGGATAAAGGTCTCGCAGGTCACCTTGGTGGCATCATCGTTCACGGTAGGGCGGCTGCCCAGACCGGTGGCCGAGGGATACCACACCCCGTTGATGCAGGTGCGGGTGATATAAATGCCGCTGCGGGGCATCTGGAAGCCCTGCGGGTACAGCTGGTTGATAGTGGGCACACCGAGGGTGTGCCCCAGCCCTGCCCCGTGCTGCACCGCAAATCGGATGGCATAGGGCATGCCCAGCATGGCGTTGGCGGCCGGGATGTCCCCGCCCTCCAGCGCGGTGCGGATGCGGGTAGAGGACACCGGCTTTTCCTCAAACTGAGCCATGGGCACCACCACTACCTCTACCCCAAGAGGGGCACAGAGGGTGCGCAGCAGCTCCGGCGTACCGGCAGCCTTTGCACCAAAGGTGAAGTTTTCGCCACAGAACAGCGCCCGGGCGTGGCAGTTTTCCACGATGCCGCGCACGAACTCCTCCGGGCTCAGTGCCTTGATCGCCTCAAAGTCCGGGGTGAGGTAATACTCCACCCCAAGACTGTGGATCAGGGCGTGCTTGTCCTCGGTGGAGAGCAGGCGCTTGCCCTTCATTTTATTTTCCACCGGCAGGCGGAAGGTGAACACCGCCGGAGCTGCATCATGGGTCTTTGCCCATTGTACCGCCCCTTCGATCACCGCCCGGTGGCCGATATGGATGCCGTCAAAGTAGCCCATGGCCACGGCGGTGCCTTTTTCAGGCCGTGCCAGCGGCAGCGGGGCAAACTGAGAAATGATCTGCATGGGTCTTGTTTCCTTTATTGCTCAATTACGTTCCACGAACAGTTTTTCCACCCGGAGCACCCCGCCGTTGATGTTAGCAAGGCCAAGGAACTGCCCGGCGGCATTGCGCACCCGGTAGCGTCCGTCTGCTGCGGGGTAGCGGCTGGTGGGACAGCCGTTGTACAGGTGCTGCTCCACCCATGGCTCCACCATCAGCAGCGGCAGCGGGGTGAACACGCTTTCCACCGGCAGCATCAGTGCTTCCAGCGCGGCAGTTCCCTGCTCCTTTGCTGCAAGGATCTCTTCCAGCGTGTGGGCATCTGCTTCGGTGTACAGACCGGCAGAAGTGCGGCGCAGCGCGCTCATGGTGCCCTTCTGCCCCATGGCGGTGGCGATATCCTCCAGCAGGGTGCGGATATAGGTGCCCTTGGAGCAGCGCACCGTCAGTACATACTCGTTTTCTGCCGGACTGCCGCCGTACTCGATGCCGTAGATTTCAATGGGGCGCGCCTTGCGCTCCATGGTCACGCCCTCGCGCGCCAGCTTATACAGCGGCTGTCCGTTGATCTTGACCGCCGAGTACATGGGCGGCACCTGCATCTGCGGGCCGATAAACTGCGGCAGCACAGCCAGCAGTTCCTTCTCTCCGGCGGTGACGGGTGCAGTCTCCAGCACCGTGCCGGTGCTGTCGCCGGTATCGGTGCGTGCACCCAGGCGCAGGGTGGCGCGGTAAGTCTTGTCGTGGTTCAGCTGCAGGTCCACCGCCTTGCTGGCACCGCCGCAGAACACCGGCAGAACGCCGGTGGCCATGGGGTCCAGCGTACCGCTGTGCCCCAGCTTGCGGGTGCCCAGCACGCCGCGCAGCTTTGCCACCACGTCAAAGCTGGTCCAGTCCATGGGCTTGTCTACGATCAGGATGCCCTGCATCATGCTTCCTCCTGCGGTGCGTCCAGCTCGGCTTCCACCTCTGCAAGGATCGCATTCTTGGCGTTTTCAAGGTCGCCCAGCAGCTCACAGCCCGCTGCGCGGGTGTGGCCGCCGCCGCCCAGCCGCCGGGCAATGGCACAGGCGTCCACGCCCTTTGCGGTGCGCACGCTGATGCGGTAGCTGCCGCCGGGCTGCTGGCGCAGGGTCAGACCGACCTTGACTCCCTCGATGCTGATGGGCAGGCTGGTCAGCTCTTCCAGATCTGCGGGGTCTACCCCGCTCTGCCGGATCTCGTCCCGTGTCAGGTAGATCAGGGCACATCGGCCGTCCAGATAGTACTCCAGATGGTTGCGGGCGATGCGCTCGGCCTCCATGCGGGCACGGGGCTTGGTGTCGAAGAGCAGGGTGTTCAGTTCCTCCACATGACAGCCGGCTTCAATAAGCTTTGCCGCCACCGTGTGGGTGTTGGCTGTGGTGGAGGAGAACTTGAAGCAGCCGGTGTCGGTGGCAATGCCGGTGTACAGACAGTCCGCAATGTGGGGGGTGATGGGCACGCCCATCTCCACGATGACCTGATACAGCAGCTCTGCTGCCGCAGCGGCACCGGCATCCAGAAGGGTGAAATCGGCATAGCCGTTGTTGCCAGCGTGGTGGTCGATGCACAGGTCCACATGGCGTGAAAACTGCGGCACACCGTTATTTTCGCCAAACAGCTGCAAGCCTGCCACGTCCACCGCGATCACGGTGCGGGGCTCGAACTCACCCTTGAACAGCCGTGGGTTCGTAAAGGCGTAGCGGGACGGCACGGTATCGGAGCAGAGCACCGCCGTTGTTTTTTCCAACGCTTTGAGCGCGTAGTACAGGGCGCTGCCGCAGCCGATGGTGTCACCGTCCGGGTTTTTGTGGCACAGAATCAAAATGTTGTCCGCAGTCAGCAGGCGCTGCGCCATCTGCTGCACATTCAGTTGTTCTGTCATCCAATGATCCATCCTTTCCGCAAAGGCAGTCAGTCCTCGGTCTGTTCGGTATCGGCAGGCTGTGCTTCCTCCTCGCCGTTCACGTTCAGGCTGCGCAGCAGCTCATTGATGTGGGCTGCATAGGCGGCACCGTCGTCCTCCACAAAGATGAAGCGGGGTGCCTTGCGGATGTGCATTTTCTTGCTCACTTCGGTGCGCACATGGCCTGCGGCACGGTTCAGCGCTTCGATTGCGGGCTTGGGGCCGTCCGCACGGCCCATCACGCTTACATACACCTTTGCCACATCCAGATCCGGCGTCACGTCCAAACGGGTGACGGTCAGCAGACCGCCCTCCAGCCGCGGGTCCTTCAGCCGGCCAATGATGGCAATGACCTCGCGCTTCATATCCTGCGCAAGACGGCCCATATTTTTCTGAGACATAGTTTTCTCCAAATTCTGTCGGCAGCTTCCCAAAGCCCTTCCCCGCCCGGGGAAAGGCGGCATCTGTCTGCCAGAACGACGGATGAGGGCGCACGCTCCACACCTGCGAAAGATACGCCCTCATCAGTCTCACTTCGTTCGACAGCTTCCCCCGGACGGGGGAAGCCTTTTCTGCCGGGAAGCTGTTATATATTCGGTTTTTGCTTAGTCGCGGTACTCTTCCATCTTGAAGGCTTCGTACACGTCGCCTTCCTTGACGTCCGCAAACTTCTCCAGCGTCACGCCGCACTCGTAGCCCTCGGCCACTTCCTTAGCGTCATCCTTGAAGCGCTTCAGGGATGCGATCTCGTCCTCGGCAATGACGATGCCGTCACGCACCACGCGCACCTTGCTGTCGCGGGTGATCTTGCCGCTGGTCACGCGGCAGCCTGCAACGGTGCCCACGTTGGAGATCTTGTACACCTGACGCACCTGCAGCTCACCCAAAGCGACCTCGCGGAACTTGGGTGCCAGCATACCCTTCATAGCGTCGGTGACATCGTTGATGGCGTCGTAAATGACGCGGTACATACGCATTTCCACCTTGGTGGCAGCGGCTTCTTCCTTGGCCACGTTGTCCGGGCGGACGTTGAAGCCGATGATGATGGCGTTGGAGGCATCGGCCAGATCGACGTCAGACTTGCTGATGGCGCCGACGCCGGCGTGGATGACGCGCACGCGCACCTCATCGTTGGAGATCTTCTCCAGACTCTGCTTCACAGCCTCGGCAGAGCCCTGCACGTCGGCCTTGACGACGATGGCCAGCTCCTTCATATCGTTCTGAGCCATCTGGCTGAACAGGTTATCCAGAGTGACCTTCTGGAAGGAGGAGAACTGCTTCTCCTTGGCGGCAGCGATGCGCTGCTCGGCCAGCTCACGGGCCAGACGCTCGTCCTCGACGGCCTCGAACAGGTCGCCGGCCTCAGGCACAGCGGTCAGACCGGTGATCTCCACAGGAGTGGAAGGGCCGGCGTCGTTCAGCAGAATGCCCTTGTCGCTGCGCATGGTACGCACACGGCCCACGGCGGTACCGGCGATGATGACATCGCCGGAGTGGAGGGTGCCGTTCTGCACCAGAATGGTGGCGATGGGGCCCTGGCCCTTGTCCAGACGAGCCTCGACGACAGCGCCCTTGGCACGGCGGTTGGGGTTAGCCTTCAGCTCCATGACCTCAGCTTCCAGAGCGATGCGCTCCAGCAGGTCGTTGATGCCCATGCCGGTCAGGGCAGACACCGGGATGCAGGCCACATCGCCGCCCCAGTCCTCGGTGATGATGCCGTACTTGGTCAGGCCTTCCATCACGCGCTCGGGGTTTGCGGTGGGCTTATCCATCTTGTTCATTGCCACGATGAGCTTGACATTTGCAGCCTTGGCGTGGTTGATGGACTCGATGGTCTGGGGCATGATGCCGTCGTCGG
>OIMI01000274.1_pt1 | contig 12352 bp, 8 predicted proteins | sample 1584801 | NCBI WGS metagenome assembly OIMI01 (sample SAMN02674693, study PRJEB24791) | human gut metagenome, SKBSTL018 | isolation source: stool | host: Homo sapiens | place: USA
AGCAGCTGCCGCACCTCGCTCGCCGTATCGGCACTTAGAATTATGCGGTATTGCCCTAATTTGGAGGTATTGGGGTATGAGTTTGTTTGACTTGATCATGATCGGCATCAGCCTTTCGATGGATGCGTTTGCGGTTTCCATCTGCAAGGGGCTTTCGGTGCGCAAAGTACAGCTGTCCCACGCGCTGATCTGCGGTGCCTGGTTCGGCGCGTTCCAGGCCATTATGCCGTCCTTTGGCTACTTTCTCGGTTCCCGGTTCGAGCACCTGCTCAACAGCGTTGGCCCTTGGGTTGCCTTTATCCTGCTGACTGTGATCGGCGTAAACATGGTGCGGGAAAGCTTTGGCGGCGATGAAACTGTGGACAACGATTTTTCCGCCAAAGCCATGCTGCCGCTGGCCGTTGCAACCTCCATTGACGCCTTTGCCGTTGGCGTTGGCTTTGCCGCAATGGAAGCCAACATTGTGGTTGCTGCCCTGCTGATCGGCTGCACCACCTTTACCCTGTCTGCCATCGGCGTTAAGGTTGGTGCCGTGTTTGGCGATAAGTACCGCGCCGTTTCGGAGCGCATTGGCGGCCTTGTGCTGATTTTGATCGGCCTGAAAACCTTGATCCAGAGCTTCCTGTAAAATTTGGCTTTCTCTTATTTCCGTTATTCTGATAAAACAGCTGCCCGCATCCTTTCCGGTTTTTGGCCGGAGTGATACGGGCAGTTTTCTTTGGGATTGATCCTGCACAAAAAAGTCCCGCCCGGCAGCGAGGGGTGCTGCGGGCGGGACTTATTTTTCATCAGGGGATATTCTGACGCTTTAAAATAAATTACTTTCTGCTGCGCTTTTTGCGGGAGTTTTTGCCCTTTACAGCAGGCTTAGCAGCCTCAACAACCGGCTTTGCAGCTTCCACAACGGTCTTAACGGCTTCGTCAGCGGCCTTGGCGGCAGCCTTGACAGCAGGCTTCTCGGCAACTTCCTTCACGGCCTTGTCGGCAGCTTCCACAGCAGCCTTGACAGCGGGCTTTTCGGCAACTTCTTTTACAGCCTTCACAGCTTCATCGGCAGCGGCCTTAACGGCGGGCTTTTCAGCAACTTCCTTGACAGCGTCGGTGGCCACGGCAGCAACGGCAGTGGCAGCCTCGGCTGCCTTCTTTGCGGTGGTCACAGCAGCCTCGGCAGCCTTTTTGGTGCTGGTCTTGCAGGTGGCCTTCTTGGCGGTCTTAACAACCTCAGCGGCGGTTTCGGCAACCGGCTTATCGGCAGAAGCCTTCACGGCGTCAACAACCTCGGTAGCAACTTCGGCAGCAGCCTTGGCAGCGGCGTCAACGGTCTTGGCAGCGCTTTCAGCGGCAGCCTTCACTTCAGCCTTTGCTTTAGCGGCGGTAGCCTTGGCGCTGGTCTTGGGCTTGCGGGTCACTTCGTTGATGGTCCAGTACTGGTTATCGCCGTTCACATCGGCCCAGATCTGCAGGACTGCACCGTTTTCGGTGTTCATGTTGACCAGGTCCAGGCACTTGCCGGCCAGGTTGGACTTGATCTTTACGCGGCCATCATTGGCGGGCTCCACGATCCACAGCTGGCTGGAAGCGTTAGCGCCTTCCCACTGGTGAACATGGGTGCCATCGGTCACGCCGGAGCAATCCAGGTCCATCATCTTGCCGGTGAAACGGTTCTTGATGCGGTACACGCCCTCGCCGGCGCGCACAAAGCTCCACTGCTGCCATTCGGCGTTGGCATTATCCCACAGCTGGATCTGAGCGCCGTTCTCGGTGTTGTAATCCTTTACTTCAACAACCTTGCCGTTTGCAGCGGCGATGGTATAAAACTTATCCTCAGTAATAACGGTCTGAGCAATTTTCTTGGTAGCCATGTATAAGCTCTCCTCTCAGTTTATCGTGTTGGTTGTTCAGTTTTGTACGCCTGCGGCTGGCAGTGTTCTGCGCAGCCCCCCTCCAAAGCGTCATCTATATAAAAAGGAGTGCTGTGTTGGTTCAGCCTCCTTGTGTTCCCCTCTATTATAGCCAATTATTCCCACATCGTCAAGTTTTGTGCGGCGTGACGGCATTTTACACAAAAACGCCGGGAAGGGTGGAATCCTTCCCGGTATTTTTATGGGGATTTTCCGTTTTTATGCCGATTGCGCTTTTGTTGCGCACTTATCCGGCAGAAAGGCTATTTCAGGAGTTTTCCGCAAAATTGCCGGTGTACAGGCGGTAGTAACGGCCCTTTTGGGCAATCAGCTCATCGTGGGTGCCGCGCTCAATAATGCGGCCCTGTTCCAGCACCATGATGCAGTCCGAGTTGCGCACAGTGGAAAGGCGGTGGGCGATAACAAAGGTGGTGCGGCCATACATCAGGCCGTCCATGCCCTGCTGCACCAGGCGCTCGGTGCGGGTATCAATGCTGGAGGTTGCTTCGTCCAGGATCAGTACCGGCGGGTCCGCAACAGCGGCACGGGCAATGGCAAGCAGCTGGCGCTGGCCCTGGCTCAGGTTGGTGCCGTCGCCGGTCAGCGTGGTGTTATAGCCATCCGGCAGGTGGCGGATGAACTCATCGGCGTTGGCCAGCTTGGCGGCGGCGCGGCATTCCTCGTCCGTTGCATCCAGGCGGCCATAGCGGATGTTATCCATAACCGTACCGGTAAACAGGTGGGTATCCTGCAGAACAATGCCTAAGGATGCGCGCAGGTCGTCTTTATGAATATGGGTCACATCAATGCCGTCATACTCAATGGTGCCCTTTTGGATATCATAGAAGCGGTTGATGAGGTTGGTGATGGTGGTTTTGCCTGCGCCGGTGGAACCGACGAAGGCGATCTTCTGGCCCGGACGGCCATACAGGTTGATATCATGCAGGACGATCTTGCCCGGATCATAGCCAAAGTCTACATCCTTAAAGACGATATCTCCCTTCAGTTCACGGTAGTCTGCGCTGCCATCGGCGTTCACACGCTTCCAGGCCCACAGGTTGGTGCGCTCCTTGGTTTCGGTCACAGAATCATCCGGCAGGCGTTTGGCGTTGACCAGCATGACCTTGCCCTCGTCCACTTCCGGCTTTTCGTCCAGCAGGTCAAAGATACGCTGGCCGCCGGCCAGAGCCATGATGATGGCGTTGAACTGCATGGAGATCTGGCTGATGGGCATGTTCAGGGTGCGGTTGAAGGTCAAAAAGCTGGCCAGCTTGCCCAGGGTCAGGCCTGTCATGCCAGACAGAGCCAACGCACCGCCGATCATGGCGCAGAACACATAGGAAAGGTTGCCCAGCTGGGTGTTAGCCGGACCGCCGAGGTTGGAGTAACGGTTGGCCTTATCCGCGCTTTCAAACAGCTGGTCATTGAGCTTATCAAACTGCTCAATGGCTTCTTCCTCGTGGCAGAACACCTTAACGACCTTCTGGCCGTTCATCATCTCTTCAATGTAGCCGTTCACTGCACCAATATCACGCTGCTGGGAAACAAAGTACTTGGAAGAGTTGGTGGTAAGATACTTGGTGACCAGCAGCATAATCCCGACCATGACCAGGGTGAGCACCGTCAGCGGCACGCTGAGTACAACCATGGAAACCAGCACGCTGACAACGGTAATAGCGCTGTTCAGCAGCTGCGGCATGCTCTGGCTGATCATCTGGCGCAGGGTATCAATATCGTTGGTATACAGCGACATGATATCGCCGTGGGCGTTGCAGTCAAAGTATTTGATGGGCAGCGTCTGCATATGGGTAAACATTTCATCGCGCAGGCGCTTCAGGGTGCCCTGGGTAACGTAAGCCATCATACGGGCCTGGGCAAAGGCGGTAACAATGCCGATGCCGTAAAAGCCTGCCGTGCGGGCGATGGCATGGGCCAGGCCGGAAAAATCACTGCTCTGCTCTTTCAGCAGGGGCAGGATGTAGCCATCGATCAAGGTCTGCATGAACAAAGTGCCCTGCACGTTGGCAAACACGCTGACAAAAATGCAGATGACGACCGCAACGACCTGAATGCGGTAGCATTCCATCACATAGCGCAGGATGCGCATGAAGATCTTGCCGGGGTTCTGGACTTTGGGGCGCGGGCCGCGGGGGCCACCGCGGCCAACCTTAACCACTTTTGCTTTCTGCTCAGCCATTGTTATCGCCTCCCTTTTCGTCAAAGTCGCCGGAGCCTTTGGTCTGGCTGTTATAAACTTCCTGATAGATGGGGTTGGTGGCCAGCATTTCGGCCGGGGTACCGTAACCACTGATCCTGCCGTTATCCAGCACGATCACATGGTCGGCGTTTTCCACGCTGGAAATACGCTGGGCAATGATGAACACCGTGGTGCCGGGAATCTTTTCGGCAAAGCTCTTGCGGATCTTGGCGTCGGTGCCGGTATCCACAGCGGAGGTAGAGTCGTCCAGAATCAGGATGCGGGGCTTTTTCAGCAGAGCACGGGCAATGCAAAGGCGCTGCTTCTGGCCGCCGGAAACGTTCGTGCCGCCCTGGTCAATGTGGGTGTTGTATTTATCGGGGAAGCGCTCAATAAATTCATCGGCGCAGGCCTGCTTGCATGCCTCCTCGATCTCGGCATCGGTGGCATCCTTATTGCCCCAGCGCAGGTTTTCGGCAATGGTGCCACTGAACAGTTCGTTTTTCTGCAGCACCATGGCAACGCTGTTGCGCAGGATCTCCAGGTCGTAATTGCGTACATCCACGCCGCCAACGTACACATGACCGGCGGTGGTATCATACAGGCGGGGCAGCAGCTGCACCAGGCTGGTTTTTGCGCTGCCGGTGCCGCCGATGATGCCGATGGTCTCGCCGGAACGGATGTTCAGGTTGATATCAGACAGCACATCGCGACCATCGGCCTTATAGCGGAAGCAGACATGATCAAAGCGGACAGCGCCGTTCTTGACTTCCATAACCGGGTTTTCGCCGTTGGACAGGGTGCTTTCTTCTTCCAGCACTTCAGCCACACGCTTGGCGGAAGCGGCGGACATGGAGATCATGACGAACACCATGGACAGCATCATCAGGCTGGTCAGGATGTTGGTGCAGTAGGTCAGCATGCTCATCAGCTCGCCGGTGGTAAAGCTGGTAGCACCGGACAGCACGATCATGCGGGCACCCAGCCAGGAAATCAGCAGGATGCAGGTGTAAACGGTGGCCATCATCAGCGGAGAGTTGAAGGAAAGAACTTTTTCAGCACGCAGCAGCAGATCCTGCACATTGCCGGATGCCTTTTTGAACTTTTTACTCTCGTAATCTTCGCGCACATACGCTTTGACCACGCGGATGGCGGAAACATTTTCCTGCACGCTCTCGTTCAGGTCATCGTACTTTTTGAATGCGGCGGAGAAGTAGTTGCTGGCGCGGGACATGATGAGCACCAGGCAGCCGCCCAGAATGATGACCGCCACCAGATAGATGGAAGCCAGCTTGGCGTTGATGGTGAACGCCATGATCATGGCAATGACCATGCTGGACGGCGCACGGATGGCCATACGCAAAATCATCTGGTAAGCGTTCTGGATGTTGGTCACGTCGGTGGTCATACGGGTGACCAGACCGGCGGTGGAATATTTATCGATATTGGCAAAACTGAATGTTTGGATATTGCGGTACATGGAGCGGCGCAGATTGCGGGCGTAACCGGTGGAAGCACGCGCACCAAACACACCGCCCAGCACGCCGAACAGCAGGCCAAAGGCCGCTGCCACGATCATCCAGCCGCCAATGCGGTAAATGTGGGAAAGATTGCCGGCGGTAACGCCATCATCAATGATGGAGGACATCAGCTTGGGGATGATCATTTCCATCACCACTTCGCCGATCATGCACAAAGGGGTCAGGATGGAAACCAGCCGGAACCCCTCTGTTTCTTTGTAAAGTGACTTAAACATATGGTATCTCCTGTTTGGCTGCCCGGGGGCAGCGCCTGAACTTCTTAAGCCAAAGCATTGCGGAACACTTTGGGGTGTGTCTGAAAACAAAGAAAATAACGGATATTTCGCAAACACAAGCAGGATTTAAGGCAAGGAGCCGCAGGAATCCTTTATGGATCCCAAGGCTTTTTAACGCAAAATCCGGTTGCGCTTATAGAAATAGACCAAATTTTTGACTTTTCAGATACGCCTTAATTTTTGCCGCGGATGGCTTTTGCATTTTCAATCAGCTTGTGCAGGGTGCCCTGGATAGCTTCCAGTTCCTGCGCGCTGACCCCGTTTTGCAGGTCATGCTCAAAATCCGAAATGCACTGGTGGATGGCGGCGGCGCATTGGCGGCCTTTCTCGGTCGGAACCAGGCTTTTGAGCCGGGCGTCTTTGGCGACAACTTCCCGCGTGATAAAGCCGGACTGCTCCATGCCCTGCAGCATGGTAGTAATGCTGGAACGGTTGGTGTGGAACCGGGCTTCCAGATCACGCTGGTAGATTTGCTTGCCGCTTTCCGTTTCCTGCATCAAAAACCCCAGCACCATGCCGCGCATACCGGTCAGCTCCGGGCTGACCCTGGTGCTGATGTACGCATCCAGCGCGCAGGAAATTTCCCGCGCAGCATAGTTTAAGGTGCGGCCCACATGCACAAAGCCGTGGTCATCCTGTTGGTTGCGGTTCTGCGTTTGGATCACCTCACTTTCCAATTCGTTTGATTGTCAATTGTTTGAATTAAAACAGTTTGATTTACAACAGTACGATTATAAACAAATCCCGCCGGTTTGTCAACCAGCGGGATGTAATTATTTTCAAAGAAAATTGTGAAAAGTTTGTGACGGCTTATTTTTTATGGGAATGCCGCAAATCCGCACGCCTGGCGCATGGCTTCATCGCTGGCGAAACCGTAAATCTTTACGGTTTTATCCTCATAGATCAGCGCATCCTCCGGCATGGCATCGGCAAGGGCCTGGGTAGTGGGCTGGCGCTCGCCGTATGCTTCCCATTTGGAGATAACAAAGAAAATTTTACCCTGCGGAGGGGTTTGCAGATGGCTGGTGACTTGCAGCCAAGGGCGCAGCTCCGGCACACTGTTTGGGGTCAGGGTCCACACGTTCAGGGTGCCGTCCGTCAACTCGGTCATCACATTACCGTCCCAAAAAGAAGCGTACCCATCCCGGTAGCCGTTCTGCACCAGGAACTGTGCCGCCCCTTGGTTGGGGTTGGTTGCCACTGCCGCTGCGCGGTAGTCTGTTCCGGCGCGCAGCAGTAATATCGCCGCCAGCAGGGCCGTCAGACCACGGGCATCCGAGCGGTGCAAGGGGGTGCAGTCCGCCAGCATGATTTCCAGCAGCGGTACAAATAAAATTGCCAGCGGCAGCAGGTAGCGGTCCGAATGGCCGCTGTTGGTCAGGCCGTACAGCAGTGCAAAGCAGACAGCCCCGGCCAGGAAAAATGCTCCCACCAGCCGGTGCCCCAGCGGGTAGCGTGCTTTGCCGCGCACCAACCGAACAGAAAACACAAAGCAGAAAAGGATCAGCGCCGCAGCCGCAAGGTTAAACAGCGCGGCCAGAGAAAACACTTTGCCCTCCTGCCAGCCAAAGGAAGCCAGCAGCGCGTTGACAAACCATTGCAGGCGGTCCAGGTTCAGCCCGGTAAAGGCCACATATCCCTGGTCCTGGAAGTGATATTTTTCCGCCAGCACCTTTGCGTTGACCAGGTACCCCGCCAGCGCGGCAGCATCCGCCGCAAGGGTGGGCACCAGCAGCGCCCCGCCGGGGGTGCGCCAGGCATTGGCCAGCTTTTGGCGCAAGGTATCCGCAGGCGGAGCATCCAGCCAGCAGAGCAGCGCTGCCGCCACGGTAAGCGGAATGTTCAAGATGAACAGCTGCCGCGGCCCGCCCAGCGCTGCAGCAAAGCTGCACAGCACCATGCCCGCCGCCGGGGCCAGCCGCCGCCCGCCGCGCAGAATGCGCACCGCGCACCCCAGCACCACAAAGCTGATGGCAATGTGCGGAATATAGTAAAGGCCCTCCAGCACATACTGGCGGTACAGCGCGCCATAGGGCAGCACCAGCAGCCCGGCCCCCAGCAGGCCGCTGTACTTGAGCTTTGCACTGCGCCCGAACCAGAACCACGCCGCGAGATACAAAAGGATCAACACCACGCTGCCCACCACGCGCACAGTATGCCAGCTGGTGAACAGCCGGAACAGCGGTGCCATGACCAGCTGGGTGTTGAGCACCCGCAGCTCGGTGGAATAGTACCAGTTGGTGCTCATCACGCCGCCCTCCTGCGCCAGCAGGTTGGCAAGCAGTTGTTCGGACGCCATATCGGCGTCCAGCCGGTTGGGTGCCCAGCAGCACCAGTCCACCACCAGCAGGGCAAAGCAGGCCGCCGCCCAGAGCAGCAGTATCATATAGGTGGTTCGTTTTTGTTTTGCGCCGTTTGTTTGCAGCTTTGGCAAGCGGCTCCCCTCCCCTTTTTGGGATAAACTTTATATTATTGTATCGCAAATGGGGCGGGGGTGCAACCACTCGGCGTTATCCTTCGTCCGCTGCGGGGTCCAGCTGGCCGGTGGTGTCCAGCTGGATGGCGGAGCCGCGCCGCACGGTGGTGCCTGCCCGCGGGTACTGGCTGACGACCCGCTCCCCCTGCCCCAGCACATCCGCAGTCAGGGTATACTCGTTCAGTTTTTGGGCCGCGGCTGGGGCTTTCCAGCCGGTCACATCGGGCACGGTGGTAAAATATTTTGCCTGTTCTGCTTCGGTATAGCTGGGCTGGATGCCTAAGCGCGGCAGGCTTTTTTGCAGCACTTCCGCCGCCACGGGGCCGGAAAGCGCGCCGCCGCTGGTGGTCCAGCTGTGGGGTTCATCCAGGCAGATGAGGACTGCGATTTTTGGGTTTTCGATCGGCGCCACTGCCACAAAGCTGGCAATGCGGGCGCGCTCATTCTCGCTGTCCAGCTTTTGGCTGGTTCCGGTTTTGCCGCCCACACGGTAGCCCGCCACAGCACCGTTTTTGCCGGTGCCGGTGGTCACAACACCCTCCATCAATTCGCGCATGACAGCGCTGGTTTCGGGCCGGATGACCTGCGCTTTTACGGTGGGCTCCACCTGCTGCACGGTATTGCGCTCGGCATCATGGATGGACTGCACCACATGGGGCTGCATCAGCTTACCGCCGTTGACCACCGCGCAGACGGCTGTGATCATTTGCAGGTAGCTCACCTTGCTGCTTTGCCCGAAGGAGCAGGAAGCCAGCTCCACCGGGCCCATGCGGTCGGCGGTATAGTATTCGCTGCGCTTGATCTCGCCGGGCAGGTCAATACCGGTTGCGGCGCGCAGGCCAAAGGCGGCAAAGTAATCGCAAAAGTTCTGTTTGCCCAGCCGCGCCCCTACCTGGATAAAGCAGGGGTTGCAGGATACCGCCAGCCCCTGGGCCAGGGTTTCACTGCCATGGATATGCCCGTTTGCGCAGCGGAAATTTGTGCCCGCCACATTGATCTTGCCCGCGCAGACAAAGCGGCTGTTCCGCGTGACTGCACCGGTATCCAGTGCCGCAGCGCAGGTGATGAGCTTGAACACACTGCCGGGTTCGTACAAATCGGAAATTGCCTTGTTGCGCCACTGGGCCTGCTGGGCGGTCTGCAACGCTTTGCTGCGTTCTTCCCCGCTCAGGGCGTTCACCTGCTGGCGGATGGTTTCATCCACAATGGTGCGCGGATCGTTGGGGTCGTAATCCGGCTTGGTGGACATGGCAAGGATCGCGCCGGTATCGACCTCCATCACAATGCCCACCGCACGGGCCGCCACATGATGCTCCGCCACGGCGGCACTGAGCGCACTTTCCAGATAGTGCTGGATGTCCGCCCGGATGGTCAGAGTGATATCATTTCCCGGCACGGCATCCTGCAGGGTGCTGTAATGGGTGGGCATATCATACCCCCAGGCATTTTTTGCAGTCAGGATGGTTCCGTTCCGGCCGGTCAACTGGGCGTCATATTGCAGTTCCAGCCCCCAAAGGCCCTGATTATCCACATCGGTAAAGCCCAGCAGACAGCCCATAAAGTTGCCCTGCGGGTAAACGCGCTTGGTATCCTGCAAAATCTGGATCCCCTGCGCGTTGTTCTGCGTGCACCAGGCCCGCACGGCGTCCGCCAAATCGGCATCCACCCGGCGGCGGAGCAGGCAGTCATTGCTGGTGCGTTTGCTCAGCTTTTGCAGGGTAGCGTCATAATCAATATCCAAAATTTCGCTCAGCGCTTTGGCGGCGGGCTGCACCAGCTCATCCGCCAGTTCCCGCGGGGAGGCCCGGATGGTCCAGCAGGTTTTGCTGGCGGCCAGGGTAACGCCATCGGCGGAATAAATTTCGCCGCGGGCGGCGGGCAGCGTGGTATCCCGCAGCTGCTGGGCCGCGGCACGGTTGGCGTAACCGCTGGGGTCCAGTATTTGCAGGGTAAACAGCCGGGCCAGCAGCCCGCCAAAGCACAAAACCGCCACCAGCCCTGCCAGCACACGGGTGCGCCGCCGCATGTGGCGGTTCTGCGCAGGATAAATGCTGCGCGGCGGGCGGTGGGTCTGTTTCATGGCGGTCTGCCTCCCCCTGTATTTTCTTCCACACACAAGCGTATGTGCTGGCAGGGCGGTTTATCCCGGTTTTGTGCGCCAGTATTGCAAGATTGTTTCCTTGCCGCACTGAAATTGCCCGGTGTTTAACGCTGGATTTTGCCATTAGTCGATATTTGTTTTTATCTTTTTCCTTTTCTTTCAGAACAAATTTCGCTCAAGCGCTGTTTTCATCGTTGCTTTTCGTTTCAGATACCCGTGCAAAATCCATTCTTTTTTTGCTTTTTGAAAACGAAATTGCTCATTTGCAAGGACAATATCGTTTCAATTCGCACAGATATTGCTTTTCTGCTTTTCTCGTCTTATAATGATAAACATGTAAATTTTTCGTAAAGCGAATAAGGAGTATCGGGAACGAATGAGCAACACAAAAAGCGCTGAATCCACCCTGTCGGAGCCGATTTTTAACCGCCAGGCATTGGTTCGGCTGATTTTGCCGCTGCTGGCGGAGCAGTTTTTGTCGGTAACCATGGGCATGGCGGATACCCTTATGGTATCCGGCGTTGGCGAAGCCGCTGTGTCCAGCGTGAGCCTGGTGGACAGCCTGAATATTTTGATCATCCAGATCCTGTCCGCCCTGGCAACCGGCGGCGCGGTCATCAGCAGCCAGTACCTTGGCCGGCGCGATGGTGAAAAAGCCGCCAAAAGCGCCGCACAGCTGTACACCGTTCTTGCGGTCAGCACCATCGCTGTCATGCTGGTCATTCTGGTGCTCAGCCGCCCCATCCTGCGCATTGTTTTCGGCCGCATTGATGACGATGTGATGAGATTTTCGCAGACCTACTTTTTGATCAGCGCCATCTCCTACCCCTTTATCGGGTTTTACAACGCCGGGGCCGCTTTGTTCCGTGCGCAGGGCAACAGCCGCATTTCCATGCTGGCCAGCCTGGTCATGAACATTATCAATATCTGCTTCAACGCCCTGTTCATTTATGGGCTGGGCATGGGGGTACTGGGCGCTGCGCTGGCCACCCTGCTGGGGCGCGTGTTTGCCGCGGCGTGGGTGTTCTGGCAGCAGCAGCAAATTGAAAACCCGCTCTGCATCCGCCATATTGCGGATATGAAGCCGGACGGCGACCTGATTCGCCGCATCCTTGGCATTGGCATTCCCTCCGGTTTGGAGAACGGCATGTTCCAGATTGGCAAGCTGTGCGTCAGCAGCTTGACTTCCACCCTGGGCACCTCCGCCATTGCGGCCAACGCGGTGGCCAACACCATCAGCGGCATCGCCAACATTCCCGGCAGCACCATGGGCCTTGCCATGATCCCCGTCGTCAGCCGCTGCCTTGGCGCAGGAGACAAAAAACAGGCCAAGCATTACGCCAAGATGTTTATCCTGATGGCAATGCTCGGTTTGTTCTGCACCAACGCCTGCCTGTTTTTTACGATTCCTTACATTGCACGGCTGTTCAGCCTTTCGGATACTGCGCTCAACATGTGCGTTGCCGTTATGCACTGGTTCTCTTTGTTCAGCGTTGTCTGCTGGGCTACCAGTTTTACGCTGCCCAACGCCCTGCGCAGCGGCGGCGATGCCCGCTACACCATGACGGTGAGCATTTTCAGCATGTGGCTGTTCCGCGTAATTTTGAGCTACATCTTTGTGCTCAAGCTCAACATGGGGCTGACCGGCGTGTGGTTCGGCATGTTCATTGACTGGATCTGCCGCAGCGTATTCTTCATGATCCGCTTTGTCAGCAACAAGTGGATGGACCACAACGTAATCTGATACTATTTCTGCTTTAAGTTTCCTTAGGGCAATACCGCATAATTCTAAGTGCCGACACGGCAAGCGAGGTGCGGCAGATGCCAAGCCAAAAGCGCAGATAATACTGGATGCTGCAAA
>OIMI01000308.1_pt1 | contig 11576 bp, 7 predicted proteins | sample 1584801 | NCBI WGS metagenome assembly OIMI01 (sample SAMN02674693, study PRJEB24791) | human gut metagenome, SKBSTL018 | isolation source: stool | host: Homo sapiens | place: USA
TCCGCGACTGCGACGGCACCGACTTTCCGCAGCAGCTCAAGGATGCGGACGCCAAGATATACTCCACCTACTATACCACCCGCAAGGACAACGCATGGGCAAAGGCAAACCCGGACGAGGTACAGCAGTGCTACATCATGACCGGCTTTTACACCGCCCCCGGCGACACCGTGACCATCCCGCTGATGAAGGGCATCAGCCCGGAGCTGATGCAGGTGAACACCAACGACGACATCACCCGCTGGTGGGAGGTCATGGATCGAACCACCGGTCAGCCCGTGCCGCCGGAGCAGTGGAGTTACGCCGACGGCAGTGTGACCGTACAGGCCGTACCGTTCCATGAGTATACCGTCAGTTTTCTGGCTTACCTCATCTGGGACCCGGTGCATATGTACAACGCTACCACCAACGGCTGGACGAATTTTGAGCACCAGATCACCTTTGACGTGCGTCAGCCCAAGACCCACAAGTATTCCATGGAGCGCCTGCGCAAGTTCATTGCAGAGCACCCCTATGTTAACGTCATCCGCTACACCACCTTCTTCCACCAGTTCACCCTGATCTTCGACGAGCTGAAGCGGGAGAAGTTCGTGGACTGGTATGGATACTCTGCTTCGGTCAGCCCTTATATCCTCAACCAGTTTGAGCAGGAAGTGGGCTACAAGTTCCGCCCGGAGTACATCATCGACCAGGGCTACTATAACAACCAGTACCGGGTGCCCAGCAAGGAATTCCGGGATTTTCAGGCCTTCCAGCGCCGCGAGGTGGCAAAGCTTGCCAAGGAGATGGTGGACATCACCCACGCGTGCGGGTGCGAAGCCATGATGTTCCTCGGCGATCACTGGATCGGCACCGAACCTTTCATGCCGGAGTTCAAGACCATCGGACTGGATGCCGTAGTGGGCAGCGTGGGCAACGGCTCCACCCTGCGCCTGATCTCTGACATTGAGGGCGTGAAGTACACCGAGGGCCGTTTCCTGCCGTACTTCTTCCCCGACACCTTCCACGAGGGCGGCGACCCGGTGCGGGAAGCCAAGGAGAACTGGGTTACAGCCCGCCGCGCTATCCTGCGCAAGCCCATCGACCGCATTGGCTATGGCGGCTATCTGAAACTGGCCTTGCAGTTCCCGGAGTTCGTGGACTACGTGGAGAGCGTCTGCAACGAGTTCCGCGAACTGTACGAGAACATCAAGGGCACCACACCCTACTGTGTCAAGCGAGTGGCCGTGCTGAACTGTTGGGGTAAAATGCGGGCTTGGGGCTGTCACATGGTGCATCACGCCCTCTATTACAAGCAGAACTATAGCTATGCCGGTGTCATTGAGATGCTGTCCGGTGCGCCCTTTGATGTGAAGTTTATCAGCTTTGAGGATATCAAGAACGACCCGCATCTGCTGGATTCGTTGGATGTCATTATCAATGTAGGCGATGCCGACACCGCACACACCGGCGGCATCTGGTGGGAAGACCCGGAGATCTCCTCCGCTATCCGCAAGTTCGTCTGGAACGGCGGCGGCTTTATCGGCGTGGGTGAGCCTTCCGGTCACCCGTATCAGGGCCACATTCTCCAGCTTGCCAGCGTGCTGGGCGTGGAGGAAGAAAACGGCTTCACCCTCAACTACGACAAGTACAACTGGGAAGAACACCCGGACCATTTCATTCTGCAGGATGCCGACCAGCCCGTGGACTTTGGCGAGGGCAAAAAGAACATCTACGCCCTTGAGGGCACCGAAGTGCTGGTGCAGCGAAACAAAGAAGTGCAGATGGCGGCACACGACTTCGGAAAGGGTCGTGCCGTGTACATCAGCGGTGTGCCTTACAGTTTTGCCAACAGCCGCACCCTTTACCGCGCTATCCTGTGGAGTGCCCACAGCGAGGAGGAACTGCATACATGGTTCAGCTCCAATTATAATGTAGAAGTTCACGCCTACGTCAAGAACGGCAAGTATTGTGTGGTGAACAACACGTACGAGCCGCAGGACACCACCGTTTACACTACAGACGGCAGCAGCTTTGCTCTGCATCTGGATGCCAACGAGATCAAGTGGTATGAGATCTAAGTTCTCCTTTTCATAAACGAACACAACGGGCAGCTCTGTTACCAGAGCTGCCCGTTGTGTTTGCTGTATTTGCCGATAACTCAACCTGTGTCAATCGAACGCTGCAATGGAGATGGCTGGAAACGCAGAAATTCAGTAATGCGAGCGTAATAGACCTGCAGAAAAAAGAAACTGCCCGTGCGAGTATGCGTAAGATGGTGAAACACTTACTGAAAAATTTAAGTATCCACCGGTGGCATATGATAAAATTTGTATACTTCAATACGTTAAAGAAAGTTTGGAGAACCATTCAAAGAAATGCTCCAAACAAAAGCGGAATACAGTTATTTTGGCCTAGCAACGCTGCTTATATAGAGTGAAGCACTACTTATAAATAGTGGTGTCAGGAATTGAGATTTTGTGATACCAAAAAAGACACCCTCGCTTTTGATAGGAATCTCATGCGGGGATGTCCATATCTCAACGCGAAGGTGTCTTAATAACGAGGGTCAGATGCCACGGAACGTAAAGGTGAACTCCACAGGCTTGGTCACATCAGGAATATACTCCGGGTGGACATTGGCACCCCAGCTGTCATCACCGCCGACGCCCATCTGCTCGCCGATGGCACGGATGACCGTGTAATGGACCGGGGGCAGCTCATAGGGATGCTTGGCACTCTCCATTTCATGGGGAGTGTAGGGCAGCGCAGAGAAGAACATGGGCTTTGCGGCATCTGCGGTAAACAGCAGCCCGCGACCCTTGCGGTCCACTACCTTTGCCCAGCGCACAGCGGTCTTTGCACCGCACTCCTGCGGCACAAGGTACTGTGCCATGTTGTCTGCGACCTTGTTCTGGTAAATGCCCAGCTTTGCACCATGCTGACGATCCCAGTAGGTCTCCGCAGGGCCGTTTCCGTACCACTCCACCGTGTCGTAGTCAGCGTCGATCTTGAACAGTACGCCGAACTCCGGCATTGCTGCAAGTCCTTCCACCGGGTCATAGTGCAGGGTGGTCTGGATGCGGCCATCACCGAACACACGGTACTGCAGGCTGCACTCTGCTGCGGGGCTGGTCTGGAGGTTATAGAGATAGGTCACGACCACGCTGTCGGCTTCCACCTCGCAGGTGGGATTCTGGAGAATGGTGCCGCCATGAACAGACGGAATCTCCTTGCCGATGCCCTTGGCGGTAGCGTACAGGCTTGCCAGCTTCCACTGACCGCGAACGCCGCCCATGTTGTTGCCGCAGTCGTTGTCGGTGGGAGCGCGCCAGAAGTTGGGACGGGGAATCTCCTGAATCATCTCCTTGCCGGCATAGCGGTAGGAAGTCAGACCGCCGTTCAGATCGGAGAACAAAACATCGAAATTCTCACCACGGACACCGATGTTGTGAGTACCGTGCGTAACGGTAAACGGCGTGACCTTCTTGCTGGGAATGGAACGAACCACAGCGATCACACCCTGTCCAAAGGCGACTTCATGGCCCTTCTTTGCCCAGCTGGTGTCCTCCTTCAAACGGAAGCTGATGGTCACTGCATATTCACCGGGGAGCGCAGGAACCATAAACGGCAGCGGGAAGCTGGAACGCTCTTCGGGAGCAACATCAATATTGGTCAGTTCCTGCTGCTGATACAGCTTTCCATCACGATGCAGCAGAGCAACGCAGTCGAAGGCACCCGTAGAGGTGAACAGGTTCTTATTCCAGACTTCGAAGCCAGAGTTGTCGATGGAAATGGCGATGTTCTGATAGCAGAACTTGACCTCCTGCATCTTGGGAGAAGGAGCACGGTCACCACCGTAGGCAATGCCGTTTCCGCTGAAATTATAGTCGGTAGGACGCTCACCGAAGTCGCCGCCGTAGGCTTGGAACCACTTGCCGTAGCGGTCTTTTTTCCAGATGGACTGGTCGATGTAATCCCAGATGAAGCCGCCCTGATAGCCGCAGTCCTTCTGGTCGGCAAGTTCCGTGTACTTGTGCAAAGCACCGTTGGAGTTGCCCATAGCATGAGAATATTCGCACTCGATATAAGGCCGCTTATCGCTCTGTGCCAGATACTCTTTAATGTCCTTGACCGTGCTGTACATGTGGCTCTCAATATCGGTGGTTTCGAGGAAGCGGGGATCATTGACCACACCTTCGTAATGCACCAGACGGGTGTCATCAAAGCGGCGGACCATCTCTGCCATCTGGAGCAGGGTCTCACCACCAAACGATTCGTTGCCCAGAGACCAGATCAGAACAGCAGGATGGTTTTTGTTACGCTGGTAAGTGGAATTCATGCGGTCAAACAAGACAGCTTTCCACTCCGGCTTATCATTGGGCAAAACGCCCTCGATGCCGCGAATGCCAGCCTGATGAATATCCCATGTGCCATGGGATTCCAGATTGTTCTCTGCGATCAGATACAGACCATACTCGTCGCACAGGTCGTACAGTGCATCCTGATTCTGGTAATGGCTGGTACGGATGGCATTGATGTTGTTCTGCTTCATGGTGATGATGTCCCGAAGCAGTTCCTCATGGGTGTGTACGCCCACAGCACGACCCGTAATGGAGCTGAACTCATGACGGTTGGCACCCTTGAACACGATGCGCTTGCCGTTGAGCAGCATCCGATTGTTCTTCAGTTCGAACTTGCGGAAACCGACTTTCTGCCCGGTCACCTCTACCAGATGGCCTGCGTCGTCCAGCAGCTCAATTTCCAGTTCATACAGAGCCGGGTCCTCTGCACTCCACAGGTGGGGGTTCTCCACCGCATGGCTGAACAGAGCAGAGCCGCCGTTCAGTGCGATTTTTTCGGAGAACACTTCCAGTTCACTGCGGCGCAGGGTCAGACGGGCTGCGCCCTTACCCTCCACCTGCAATGCAACTTCCAGCGTGGAATGAGTAAAATCATCCCCGGCAAACAGCGTTTTGACGGATACATCTTCCAGATGCACGGTGGGGATGGCGTACAGCCACACGCTGCGGAAGATACCAGAGAAGCGGAAGAAGTCCTGATCTTCGCACCAGCTGGAGGAAGTCCACTTGAACACCTGCACAGCAAGTTTGTTCACGCCCGGCTGGAGATAGGGAGTCAGATCGAATGCGTGTGCGGAGAAGCTGTCCTCGGTGTAACCCACATAAGACCCGTTCAGCCAAAGAGCCATGCCGCTTTCCACACCCTCGAACTCGATGTGGACGGGCTTGCCCTGCATGGATTCCGGCAGCTCGAAGTATTTTACATAGCTTGCCACCGGATTGAACCGCTGCGGGATCTCGCCCGGCTGTACTTCTTCACGGCCATCCCACGGATACTGAACATTCGCGTACTGGGGAATGTCGTAGCCCTCCATCTGGATGTGTGCCGGAACATGAATGTCATCCCAGCCGCTGCAATCGTAATCTGTCTTTTCAAAGCCGGGGATGGCACTGGTGTAGTTCTTTGCGTAGGCGAATTTCCAGATACCGTCCAGCTTCAGCGCAAGCGAAGATTCTCCTGCCAGATATTCTTCGCGGGAAGCGTAAGTACGGAAACTTGCATGAGCATTCAGCACGTTTTCCTTGAAAAAGGTGGGGTCTTTTACTTTTGCAAAATCAAATGCAGCCATAGTATTTCCTCATTTACCTTTTATAATTTTATAATATTTCTCCAGCCTCCCCGGAGGAATCGCTGGATTCCTCCGGGGAACAGCAGATGAAGGAGAAATGATAATGGCTTGTTATCAGACTGCTGCACGCAGTTTTTCATTTGCTTCTTCGACCTTCATACGAGAGAGAATGAAGGTGATGATGGCATCCAGAGCAAACGGAATCACCAGATACATGATCTTCAGCATCGAGATGCAGGATTCGGGCTGGACAGCCAGCGCACTATCGAAATGGCTTGCTGCCAGCAGCCAGCCGGTGATGGCAGTACCCAGACCGCCGCCCAGCTTCACACCGAGAGAAGTGCAGGAGTACATCGTGCCATCCACGCGCTTATGCTTCGTCAGCCAAGTATATTCAGAGCAAGCAGCAATCGCAGCGTTCATATCGCCCTGCCAAGGACCCTGACCAAGAGCTGCGATTGCAGTAAAGAGCAGCATCAAGGTCACATTGCCGCTGCCCATGTAACCGGCTACAGCAACCAGTGCACGAGAAATCGTTGCCAGAGTATAGCTCATTACATTCAGCTTATACATTCCATTCCACTTTGCAACCAAGGTCGGGGTGAACACCAGTGCGATGATCAGAGGAATGTTGATTGCCCAAGAGAATACACCGAACAGATTCTGGTTGCCAAGGATGTAGGTTGCATAGTAGGTGCCCATGCTGATCATGGCACCGTAGATCTGCTGCAAAATGTAGGTGACGCAAATCATCATATAATATTTGTTACCAGCAAGCAGCTTTGCAGCCTGAACCAGATTGTACTTTTCGTCCTGCTCGATTTCCTTTTTGTCGGTGGTATCCACCAATTCGCCTTCCGGCAGTTCCTTCACGGAGAAAACGGAGAGGGTGTTGACAAGCAGACCGATGATGGCGTAGATGATTGCAACAGTGCGCCAACCGGCAGCACCACCGCCCAATGCCGTAACAGCACCCAGCGTGATGGACTGGATGAGCAGGCTGGTGGCAAAGGCGAACATGAAACGCCAAGAACCCATCTCGACCTGTTCGGCACTGTTCTTCGTGATGAGAGCAGTCAGTGCAGAGTAAGCAATGTTGTTAGCAGTGTAGAATACAGCGTTCAGCAGAGTATATGCGATCAGGAACCATGCGTACTGTGCAAACTGTCCCAGATTGGTCGGGATGGCGAAAATTGCCACCAGCGTAATGGCACAGCCAATGTAGCCGTACAGCATCCAAGGACGGGCTTTGCCCATCTTAGAATGCGTTTTGTCAATCAAAGAACCAAAGAAAATGTCCGTCACACCGTCCAGCAGTTTGGAAACTGCAATCAGAGTGCCGACAATACCGGGGTTCAGGCCAACGGTGTTGGTCAGATAGATCATGACGAAGGAGGACAGGAATGCATACACCACGTTGCCTGCAATATCGCCTGAACCATAGCCGACTTTATTATACCACTTTAGATAACGTTTTTCAGTCATTGTGCTTTCTCCCATCTTGCTTGTTTTGTGTGGGCGCGACCAATCTGCTGCGCACTTCAGACTGGAATTCTCATTACGCAAGTTACCCAAATCTCTTGCGTTTCGTCTGAAAATATTATAGAATCTAATGGAACGAAAAGATATAGACAAGATGGAACAAAATATGCACAAAATCAAAGAGTTTGTAATTTTTTGATAGAACATTTCCCAAATCACTGTAAAATCTCTGAAGATGAGGAGGACGCAGGGATGTATTTCAACTCAGGATATTTGAACAACTCCCGTTTGGATTTCAAAGACTACTCAAAGCCGCTGGTCGTAGGCAGTTGTGGCACTTATCGCTTGAAAAAACGCCCTAAGCTACCTACTTTTTGGGCAAAGGGTCGCAGAGACTATCAAATCCTCTATGTGGCATCTGGTAAAGCACACTTCTGGTTCGATGGTGTTGAGGAAGTGGTGACTTCTGGACACATGGTGCTTTACCAGCCGAAAGAAGTCCAGAAGTATGTTTATTATGTAGAAGATCACCCAGAGGTGTTCTGGATTCACTTTACAGGATATGATGTCAAAAACATCCTGAACTATTACGGAATACCATTGGACAAGCACGTTTTTTACAGCGGCACACTGCCGGATTACAAAATGCTGTTCCGAAAGATCATCCGGGAACTGCAACAATGTGAATATGGCTATGAAGACTATATTGCTTCTCTCTTCAACATCATTCTGCTTTTAGTAAGCAGGCAACAGCAGGAAAGCGAGAAAACAACTACAAGCATCCCCGAAGAAATCGAAGCCGCCGTTGCCTACTTTAACGAGAATTATAATACAAAGGTCAGTGTGGACGATTACGCAGAATCGCTGCATATCAGTACGAACTGGTTTATCCGTAATTTTAAGCTGTACATGAAAATAAGCCCTGCACAATACATCCTGTCCCTTCGGATGGTAAATGCACAAAGCTTATTGGAGAACACCGAATACAATATTGGAGAAATTGCAGAGATCGTAGGGTATGATAACCCACTCTATTTTAGCCGGGTATTCAAGAAAGAGTATGGTGTCAGTCCGGCACAGTACCGAAAGAATCTGGAAGAATCTACTGAAAAATGAGAAAAATTCCTTTGGCTTTGACCACAATGCGGCGATTTTATATTGCGATAAAAAAGCGGGTAGCCGTTTTGTAGCTGCCCGCCGGTGGATATAGAATGCATTATTTGTCCTGAAACCAGGAAGCCGAGTTACAGAATATACTCCATCTGCCGTTCCTTGGTTTTCATGCCCATTTTTTCATAAAAGTGCTCTGCCGAAGTGTTCCCCGCCCAGACGTTCAGGGTCACCTCGTAGCAACCCAGCGCTTTTGCCTGCTGCTTTACATATTCAAACAGGCTTTCCCCGATGTGCTGTCCGCGCGCCTGCTTATCAACGCAAAGGTCATCAATGAACAGTGACTTGAAGGGCACCATATTGGTGGAAAAAGGCTGCTTCTTTAGTTGACAGAAGGCATAGCCCATGCACACATCCTCCTCGTTCACGGCAACGTAGATGGGCTTGTCCTCCTGCTTCAAAAGCTCTGCTAACTCGCAGACAGTGTATTTTGTGGTGCCGGGAATAAAAATATCCGGGCGTATCTCTGCATGAATTTGCAGCACCTGCCCCAGCAGCGCAAGCAGTCTGGGAATGTCTTTTTCTTCGGCTTTACGAATGTTCATTTGTACTTTGCTCCTTTCCATTTTTGCCTCTACGTTTCCAGTATACCACACCGGGCGGCACCGGAAAAGAGAAAATGTAACCCGTTGATAGCAAAAACGCGAGCGACCGTTCTGGCCACTCGCGTTTTTATATGTTGGACAGGCTGCTTACACGAGATATGGGTCCAGCAGGGCGTCCACTTCTTTTTTGCGCTTAGGGGAGGGCTTTTTCACGGCACGGCCGCGGCAGACCACCAGTTCCAGATGTTGCAAAGCCCGCAGATCCTCCAGCGGGTTTTCGCGCGTTACGATAAAGTCTGCGCTTTTGCCGGGCGCGATAGAGCCGGTCACATCGCCGATGCCCGCCAGCTGCGCGTTGCGCAGGGTGGCCGTGTAGAGGGCAAAACGGTTGCTCACACCGCAGTATTTGTGGAAGTAGCACAACTCCCGCCAGAAATCGTACTGGGTAATGTAGGGGCAGCCTACATCGTTGCCCAAGCCCACCGGGATGCCGTTTGCCAGCGCGGTCTTGGCGCTTTCAATCACGCCGTCAAAGACGATCTTTCCGTTATACTGGTCTTTTTCCGATGCGCCCGAAACGGTAGTGTCAAACAGTGCGTAGGGCAGTGCGGGGGAGATGGTCGTGCACAGAAATGCGCCCCGCTCCTTGTACAGACGAACCGTCTCCTCGTCCATTTTTGCGCCGTGCTCAATGGAGTCCACGCCGTTTTCCAGCGCAGCCTTCACGCCCGCAGGGGATTCGGTGTGGGCGGCAACAGTGTAGCCCAGCTTGTGGGCTGCATCGCAGACGGCTTTGATCATCTCCGGCGGCATCTTCATCTCGCCGGGGGTGCCCTTTTCGGTGGCGTCCAGCACGCCGCCGGTGATCATCAGCTTGACAAGGTCTACCTTCTGTGCGCTGGCCTTTTCCAGCTGCGCCAGCGCTTCGGCGTTGTTGTGCGCTGCCACGGCCACCGAGCCTGCCATGTGCCCGCCCGGTACCGAGATGCCCTCGTTGGCGGCCAGAATGCGGGGTGCCAGCACCTTTCCGGCGGCGCTGTCGTCCCGGCAGCGGGTGTCAAAGTCCGCAATGCCGCCCACGGTGCGCACGGTGGTCACGCCGCCCAGCAGTTCCAGCTTGGCATAACTGCACACCAGCCGGTATGCGATGGCGCGGGTCAGCCTGTTGCTCAGGATCTTGCGTACCAGCGCTGCATTGTCCCGGGGCTTTGCGCTGGGTTTGCCGTTGCCTGCCAGATGGACGTGCAGGTTGATGAGCCCCGGGCACAGATACCCACCGTGCAGGTCGATGACCTCGTAGCCGTCAAGGCTTACACTCGCATCTGCAATGGCGGTGATCTTATCGTTTTCGGTCAGCAGCACCTTGCCCTGTACCGGTTCCATCTGCTCGGTACCGTCCAGAAGAATACCGTTTGTGTATGCGCGCTTCATGTGTTCCGTCCTCTTTCCGTTGTATTTTTAGAGTGCAGACTGCCTTATCCGTCCAATTTCTCCTGTGCCCGGTATTGCAGCGCTTCCAGCAGAGAGTCCTCGTCCAGCAGGGTCTTGCCCGCAAGGTCGGCCACGGTGCGGGCGACCCGCAAAATGCGGTCATGCGCCCGGGCAGAAAGTCCCAGTGCATCGTAGGAGCTGCGCAGCAGCTGCTCGGCACCGGGGGTCATGCGGCAGATGCGCCGCACCTGCCCGGCGTTCAGCTGGGCGTTGCAGTGCACCCCCTTAAAGCCCGGCGCGGCGTAGCGCCTGCCCGTGGCCCGTGTGGCCAACATCGGCGAGACCATCCGCCGCCTCAAGGAGCAGGGTGTTTTCGTCTACTGCGCCGACATGGACGGCGTGTCTCTGCGCAAGAATAACCTCACCGGCCCCATTGCGCTGGTGCTGGGCAGCGAGGGCAGCGGTGTGTCGCAGCTGGTCAAGAAGCTCTGCGACGGCGTTGTGAGCCTCGATATGACCGCACAGGGTACCGGCGTGGACAGCTTCAATGTCTCGGTGGCCGCAGGCATCATCCTGTATGAGATCCAGAGCCAGCGCGCCGCACAGGGCTGAGCTGGTCCGTGCCGAACGAAACGAGGGAGGGAAGATCAGGATGCCAAAGGATGACGAGCGGAAGGAAATGACGCAGGAAGAGCTCGACGCCCGCGAAGAAAAATTCCGCACCTTTTTTACCACCAGTGTAGCCCAGGTCCCGGAGGAGATGACCCGGCGGGACGATGAGAATGAAGAAAAGCCCAAGAGCCTGCTGGGCCGGCTGTTCCGCCGTGAAAAGGGCGAACAGCAGGAAGGCGGCACACCCGAAGAGAGCCGTACCGGCGAGATACAGCTGGGCGGCGAGGAGCCGGAGGAACCCTCCGACCTGGAGCTGGTCCTGGCGCTGGAAGAGGAAGTCGCAGAGCCGAAGCCCGAGCAGCCGAAGCCAGCCGAGCCGGTCAGCGCCCCCCAGCCTGAGCCGGAAAAGCCCCAAAAGCCCGCAGGACCCCTCAAAGCGCCGGAGCCGCCTGCTCCCAAGCCGGAGAAAAAGCCGGCAGAAAAGCAGGCCGCGCCCCGGAAAAAGGCGGTCCAGTACGAGCCGCGCACCCCGCAGGAGCAGTACGAGGACCGGGAGATGCAGGCGCTCAAAGCCATGCTGTTTGGTGCAAAGCTTCCGCCGCAGGAGGAAGAGCCTCCCCAGCCGGTGAAGCCCGCAGAACCGGAAAAGAGCACCCCGGCGGTTCCGGTCATTGCAGCGAAACCGGACGCAGAAAAAGAGCCGG
>OIMI01000326.1_pt1 | contig 11188 bp, 7 predicted proteins | sample 1584801 | NCBI WGS metagenome assembly OIMI01 (sample SAMN02674693, study PRJEB24791) | human gut metagenome, SKBSTL018 | isolation source: stool | host: Homo sapiens | place: USA
AAGAGGGCGCAGGCAAGGTGTTCCGTGATGAGAACGAGGCTCTGATGGCTTACGCTGAGCACATCGTCACCCTGCACGCACCCATCAAGGTGCGCCGCACCATGGTCATCGACGGCGTGGAGCGCACCGGTCTGGTGGACGCCACCGTCGGCCGCATCATCTTCAACAACCCCGTGCCTCAGAATCTGGGCTATATCGACCGCACCGATCCTGAGCACTGGCTGGAGTACGAGGTCAGCTTCCGCGTGACCAAGAAGACCCTGCCCGACATCATCTCCCGCTGCATGACCCGCAACGGCACCCGCAAGTGCGCTAAGATGCTGGATGCCATCAAGGCACAGGGCTATAAGTACTCCACCCTGTCTGCTATCTCCGTGGCTGTGTGCGACGCTGTGATCCCGCCCCAGAAGCAGGAGCTGATCGCCGAGGCCGATAAGGAGATCGCCAAGGTCGGCAAGCTGTTCAACCGTGGTCTGATCTCGGATAACGAGCGTTACAACAAGACCATCGATATCTGGCAGAAGACCACCGATAAGGTCTCCAAGGCTCTGGCAGACAACCTGCCCAAGGACAACGAGATCTATATGATGGCAGACTCCGGTGCTCGTGGTTCTATGAACCAGATCAAGCAGCTGGCCGGTATGCGCGGCCTGCTGGCAAACACCGCCGGTCACACCATCGAGATGCCCATTCGTGCAAATTACCGCGAAGGTCTGAACATTCTGGAATATTTCGTTTCTGCCCGTGGTGCTCGTAAGGGTCTGGCTGATACCGCTCTGCGTACTGCCGACTCCGGTTACCTGACCCGCCGCATGGTCGATGTTTCTCAGGACGTCATCGTCCGCGAGATCGACTGCGGCACCACCGATGGCCTGTGGGTCTCTGAGATCCACGAGGGCAAGGAGAAGATCGAGAGCTTCCGCGAGCGTCTGATCGGCCGTTTTGCCGTGGGCGATGTGGTCAATCCCATCACCGGCAAGGTCATCGTGCCCGAGGGCAAGATGATCGACCTGTACGATGCCAACGAGATCGAGGCAGCCGGTATCACCCGTCTGAAAATCCGCAGCCTGCTGACCTGCCGTGCAAAGACCGGCGTCTGCGCACGCTGCTACGGTTCCGATATGGCCAACGGCGAGCCGGTCCGTCTGGGCGAGTCTGTCGGTGTTATCGCCGCAGAGTCCATCGGCGAGCCCGGTACTCAGCTGACCATGCGTACTTTCCATACCGGCGGTATCGCATCTGCCGAGGATATTACACAGGGTCTGCCCCGTGTTGAGGAGCTGTTCGAGAGCCGCCGTCCCAAGAGCATGGCCATCATGAGCGAGATCTCCGGTGTCGTCTCTCACGACGATACCAAGAAGAACGTCGTCGTCAAGGTCACCGGCAAGGACGAGAACGGTGCAGAGGAAGTCAAGAGCTACTCCATCCCGTTCACCCAGCATTCCCGCGTGATGCCCGGCGACCGTGTGGAGAAGGGCGACATCATCACCCGCGAGGGCGTGCTGTACCCGCAGGATATTCTGGCCATCAAGGGTCTGGAGGACGTGCAGAACTACCTGATCAACGAGGTCCAGAAGGTCTACCGTCTGCAGGGCGTTGAGATCAACGATAAGCATATCGAAGTCATCGTCCGTCAGATGTGCCGCAAGGTGCGCGTGACCGACTCCGGCTCCTCCAACCTGATCGGCGGTGCTCTGGCAAGCCGTCTGGAGGTGGAGAACATCAATGCCGATCTGCAGAAGCGCATTGATGCAGGCGAAGAGGGTCTGAAGCTGGTGGAGTACCAGCAGGTGCTGCTGGGCATCACCAAGGCTGCTCTGGCCAACGACTCCTTCCTGTCCGCTGCATCCTTCCAGGAGACCACCCGCGTGTTGACCGAGGCCGCCATCAAGGGTAAGGTCGACCCGCTGTCCGGTCTGAAGGAGAACGTCATCATCGGTAAGCTGATCCCCGCCGGTACCGGTCTGCCGGAGGTGCGTGAGGATCTGAAGAACCGTGAGGCTGAGCGCGATGCCGAGATCGCAGCCGAGCTGGCTGCCTCCGCACAGTAAGCGCAGCATCCGTCAGGATCTGATCAGTTAAACAAAGCCGCTCCGCGGGCGAAAGCCTGCGGGGCGGTTTTTGCGTGCCAAAGGCAGCGCAGCAGGGGAGGGAAAAGGCACTTTTTCTGCCAAAAACTGTTTGAAAGAAAAAATCTGGAATAAATACAAAAAAATTTGCAAAAACTGTTGACATCCGGCAGCAAAGCGGGTATTATATAACTGTTGCGCGTCCCTCATGGGGATAGTGCGGCAAAAAAGTCGGAAAATCTTCCGATGTTCATCATTAAGAAAGGAGAAACAAAATGCCTACTTTTAACCAGCTTGTACGCAAAGGCCGTGAGGTCCTGACTACCAAGAGCACCGCTCCCGCTCTGCAGAAGACTTATAACTCTCAGAAGAAGCAGTACTCTGATCTGAGCAGCCCCCAGAAGCGTGGTGTCTGCACTGCAGTTCGTACCATGACCCCCAAGAAGCCTAACTCTGCTCTGCGTAAGGTTGCTCGTGTCCGCCTCACGAATGGTATCGAGGTCACCTCTTACATTCCCGGTATCGGCCATAACCTGCAGGAGCACTCCGTCGTGCTGATCCGTGGCGGCCGTGTTAAGGACCTGCCCGGTGTGCGTTACCACATCATCCGTGGTACCCTGGATACTCAGGGTGTGGCAGGCCGTAATCAGGCCCGCTCCAAGTACGGCGCAAAGCGTCCTAAGGCCGGTGCTGCAAAGAAGTAATTGAGGAACGAACCGCCATAAACGGCTTTCCATTATATAAATAACAAGTCCGCAGAAACGTGCGGAGGGCAACAGTTTATGTAAGGTCAGCTCTTTGTGACACAACGGGAGTTTTATTACTTTCGAGTACCGATGATATCATTCTGTGAAGGAGGGAAGAAAGATGCCTAGAAGAGGTAACATTGCTAAGCGCGATGTCTTAGCTGATCCTATTTACAATTCCAAGATGGTCACCCGCTTGGTCAACAGCGTCATGCTGGATGGCAAGAAGGGCGTCGCTCAGAAGATCGTTTACGAAGCTTTCTCCATGATTCAGGAAAAGACCGGCAACGATCCTCTGGAGACTTTCGAGAAGGCGATGGAGAACATCATGCCCAGCCTCGAGTGCAAGACCCGCCGTGTTGGTGGCGCTAACTACCAGGTTCCCCTGGAGGTCAGCCCCGCTCGCCGCGAGACTCTGGGCCTGCGCTGGCTGACTGCTTACAGCCGCAGCCGTGGTGAGAAGACCATGGCCCAGCGCCTGGCTGCTGAGATCATGGATGCTGCCAACAACACCGGCAACGCCGTGAAAAAGCGCGAGGATACCCACAAGATGGCCGAGGCCAACAAGGCTTTCGCTCATTTCCGTTATTGATCTGTTCTGTAGGAGGTTAATTTCATGGCTACACCCAGAGAAGTTTCTCTTCAGATGACGAGAAATATCGGCATTATGGCTCATATCGATGCCGGCAAGACGACCACTACCGAGCGTATCCTGTACTACACCGGTATCAACCATAAGATCGGTGAGGTCCACGATGGCGGTGCCACGATGGACTGGATGGTTCAGGAGCAGGAGCGTGGTATCACCATCACTTCCGCTGCTACCACCTGCTACTGGTCTCACTCCGAGACCCAGAAGGATCCGGTCACGTTCAAGAAGAATCGTCACCGCATCAACATTATCGACACTCCGGGCCACGTGGACTTCACTGTTGAGGTCCAGCGCTCTCTGCGCGTTCTGGACGGTTCTGTGACCGTTCTGGCCGCAAAGGGTGGTGTCGAGCCTCAGTCTGAGACCGTTTGGCGTCAGGCTGATGAATACAAAGTCCCCCGTATGGTGTACGTCAACAAGATGGACACCATGGGTGCTGACTTCTTCCGCTGCATCAAGATGCTGCATGATCGTCTGCACGCCAACGGCGTGGCCATCCAGCTGCCCATCGGTCAGGAGGATACCTTCCGCGGTATCGTTGACTTGGTCGATATGAACGCTGAGGTCTACTACGACGACATGGGCAACGATATGCGTACCGAGCCCATCCCCGAGGATATGGTCGAGCAGGCTGAAGAGTACCGTAACATTCTGGTCGAGGCTGTTGCCGAGAACGACGAAGAGTTGATGGAGAAGTACCTTGAGGGCGAGGAAATCACCCGCGAGGAACTGAAGAAGGCTATCCGCAAGGAAACCATTGCAAATACTCTGGTTCCCGTTGTCTGCGGCTCTTCCTACAAGAACCGCGGTGTGCAGAAGCTGCTGGACGCTATCGTTGACTATATGCCCGCTCCTACCGATGTTGAGGACATCAAGGGTGTGAATCCTGAGACCGAAGAGCAGGAGACCCGTCCGTCTTCCGACGACGCTCCCTTCGCAGCTTTGGCTTTCAAGATCGCTACCGACCCGTTCGTTGGTAAGCTGGCATACTTCCGTGTGTACTCCGGTAAGGTTGAGGCAGGTACTACTGTTTACAACTCTGTGAAGGACAGCAAGGAGCGTATGGGCCGCATCCTGCAGATGCACTCCAACCACCGCAAGGATATCGACTGCTGCTATGCAGGTGATATTGCTGCTGTTGTCGGTCTGAAGAACACCACCACTGGTGATACTCTGTGTGATGAGAATCATCCCATCATTCTGGAGTCCATGAAGTTCCCTGAGCCCGTTATCCGCGTTGCTATCGAGCCTAAGACCAAGGCTGGCAACGAGAAGATGGGCATCGCGCTGGCAAAGCTGGCCGAAGAGGATCCGACCTTCAAGACCTACACCGATGAAGAGACCGGCCAGACCATTATTGCTGGTATGGGCGAGCTGCACCTGGAGATCATCGTTGACCGTCTGCTGCGCGAGTTCAAGGTTGAGGCAAACGTGGGCGCACCCCAGGTTGCTTACCGTGAGACCATCCGCAAGGAGGCCAACCAGGAGACCAAGTACGCACGTCAGTCCGGTGGTAAGGGCCAGTACGGTCACGTTAAGATCAAGATCGAGCCCAACGAGCCCGGCAAGGGTTACGAGTTCGTCAACGCTATCGTTGGCGGCGCTATCCCGAAGGAATACATCCCTGCTATCGACAACGGTATTCAGGGTGCTATGAAGGCTGGCGTTCTGGCAGGCTATCCTGTTGTTGATGTTAAGGTCACCCTGTGGGATGGTTCTTATCATGAGGTCGACTCCTCTGAAATGGCCTTCTCCATCGCTGGTTCTATGGCATTCAAGGATGCTATGCGCAAGGCTGATCCTATCATCACCGAGCCCATCATGAAGGTTGCTGTTATCGTTCCTGATGAATATCTGGGCGATGTTATCGGCGACCTGAACGCTCGCCGTGGTCAGATCCAGGGCATGGAAGCTATGGCTGGTACCCAGCGTGTCAACGCATTTGTGCCTCTGGCTCAGATGTTCGGCTACGCTACCGACCTGCGTTCCAAGACTCAGGGTCGTGGCCAGTATGTTATGGAGCCCTCTCACTACGAGCCGGTTCCCAAGAACATTGCTGACCAGATCATTGCTGGCCGTACCAAGGGCTAAGCGCTGAAAAGCATGAGAATTTTGCCGGGGTAGTGTAACTCCGGCAAAATTTCCTGTAAAAGCACTTGATTTTACAGGGCAAATTTAGTAGAATAGCCTTGCAGTGCAATGTCTGCATTTTGCAGGGTTGTTGTAACCAATATCAAAACCTAAATTAAGGGAGGATATTCCAATGGCTGAAAAGGCAAAGTTCGACCGTTCTAAGCCGCATGTTAACATCGGCACCATCGGTCACGTTGACCACGGCAAGACCACTCTGACCGCTGCTATCACCAAGTACCTGGCTCTGAAGGGTGATGCAGAGTTCATGGACTACGCTAACATCGATAAGGCTCCTGAGGAGCGCGCTCGTGGTATCACGATCAACTCCGCTCATGTTGAGTACCAGACCGAGAAGCGCCACTACGCTCACGTTGACTGCCCGGGCCATGCTGACTACGTTAAGAACATGATCACCGGTGCTGCTCAGATGGACGGCGCTATTCTGGTCGTTGCTGCTACCGATGGTCCCATGCCCCAGACCCGTGAGCACATCCTGCTGGCTCGTCAGGTCGGCGTGCCCTATATCGTTGTGTTCATGAACAAGTGCGATATGGTCGACGACGAAGAGCTGCTGGATCTGGTCGAGATGGAGATCCGTGAGCTGCTGAGCGAGTACGACTTCCCGGGCGACGACACCCCGATCATTCGTGGTTCCGCTCTGAAGGCTCTGGAGGCTCCCAACGATCCCGAGGATCCTGCTTACGCTTGCATCAAGGAGCTGATGGACGCTGTTGACTCCTACATCCCCAACCCGGATCGTGAGGAGGACAAGCCCTTCCTGATGCCCATCGAGGATGTCATGACCATTTCCGGCCGTGGTACTGTTGCTACCGGTCGTGTTGAGCGTGGCGTTGCTAAGGTTGGCGATGCAATGGAGATCGTCGGCATCAAGCCCGACCGTCTGTCCACCACCGTCACCGGTCTGGAGATGTTCCGTAAGTCTCTGGACTTCGCTGAGGCTGGCGATAACATCGGCGCTCTGCTGCGTGGTGTTGACCGTACCCAGATCGAGCGTGGCCAGGTTCTGGCTAAGCCCGGTTCTGTCCATCCCCACAAGGTCTTCGAGTCTCAGGTCTACGTTCTGACCAAGGACGAAGGCGGCCGTCACACCCCGTTCTTCTCCAACTATCGTCCTCAGTTCTACTTCCGTACCACCGACGTGACCGGCATCATCACCCTGCCCGAAGGCACTGAGATGTGCATGCCCGGCGATAACGTCATGATGCACGTTGAGCTGCTGACCCCCGTTGCTATGGAAGAGGGCCTGCGTTTCGCTATCCGTGAGGGTGGCCGTACCGTTGGTTCCGGCGTTGTTGGCAAGATCATTGAGTGATTTTGTCCTTGAACGTAAGTTCCAAGGCTAATTAGCAATTTATAAAGACCTTCCCGTTCCGGAGAGCGGGAAGGTCTTTTTGTTTGTTTATGGCAGCTACAAACGGCTTTGTTTCACAGCTCCTTTACCGGGTCAGGGTGTTATAGCAGTCTGCAAAGGCCTGCAGAAAGACGGTCACTTCCTCTTCTGTGGTAATGTGGCTCAGGCTGATGCGCCAGGAGGAAAGGGCGTTGCGCCGGTCTTGACTGACTGCAAGCACTGCGCGGGAAGGCAACCCATCGGACGAACAGGCGGATTTGACTGAGACGCATACCCCGCGTGTGTCCAACTCCCGCTGGAACACGGTACCCTTTACGCCCTGCACGCTCAGGTTCAGGATATGCGGCACAGCGTTTGCCGGGCTGTTGATGCGTACTTTTGGATAGCGGGAAAGCTCTGTGCGCAGCCGGTCGCTCAGGCTGCGCACAGTTGCGGCGCGGGCTGGCAGCTCCGCAGTAGCCTTTTCCAAAGCCAGCGCCAGCGAGCAGGCAAGGGCTATGGTAGGTGTGCCGCTGCGGTAGGGGGTAGTGCTCTCTCCGCCGTGGATGAGGGGCGGCAGTGCCAGCCCCAGCCGCTTTACCAGCACACCGATGCCGTTGAGCCCGTAAAACTTATGGGCTGTCAGGCTCATGGTGTCCATGCCCTCAAACTGCACAGGAATTTTCCCCACAGCCTGCGTGGCGTCCACATGGAAATGGCAGTTGGGGTATGCCTTTAAAAGCTCTGCAATCTCTGCAATGGGCTGTACTACACCCAACTCGCTGTCCACAGCGGTCACAGCAACCAGAACGGTGTCCGGGCGCAGCCGCTGTTTCAGGTCAGCGAGGTCCACCGTGCCGTCCGGCAGGATGTCCAGCAGCTCCACCTCGTACCCCTGCTTTTGCAGCGCCTCCAGACTGCCGCTGACAGATGAATGCTCCAGCGGGGTAGAGAGGATGTGCCTGCCTGCTGCACCTCCCAGCGCTGCCAGCCCCTTTACGGCAAGGTTGTTGGCTTCGCTTGCACCGGAGGTATAGATGATGCCCGCAGGCGGTGCGCCCAGACAGCGGGCAATGCTGCGGGTCGCCTCGTTTATAGCAGCCTTTGCGGTAGTGCCTGCCTGATGGTGGGCGTTGGCGTTGCCCGGGTAGCGCCGCTCAGCTTCGCAGAAGCATTGCAGCACCTCCTCGTCCACAGGGGTGTTGGCAGAGTAATCCAGATAGAGCATAAAGCCTCCTGTAATATCAACACATTATAATGGTAGGAAATAAGAACAGGCTCTATTATAGGGCATTCCGTCCAAAAGCGCAACCCCCGCAGCCCACGGCGCAGTGTAACCGGCAAGAAAAAGCTGTCAACACCTTGCTGGAAAGCCCAAAATCTGCTATACTTAACAAAAAGGCCGCAGCGTTGCTGCTGCCTTGCCGGAGCGATTCCGGTTGTTGGAAAGAACACAAAAAGAAGGGGAGGAGCACAATGTTCAAGCGTGAGCGACTGCATAGTGGTTTCTTTCCCATTTTTGTGTGGAGGTCTTGTTCCTGAAATTCAGAGGCACTGCTGTTTCAACGGCAATGCCTCTTTTTTTGGGAATAACAGGATAGGAGGTTTTCTATGAGCGAAAAGATCGATTACTCCAAGGGCGTATACGATGCCAAAAAGTTGGGCACCGGCAGAATGTTTATTCTGGGTGTGCAGCATATGTTTGCCATGTTTGGCGCAACGGTTCTGGTGCCGCTGCTCACCGGCCTGAGCGTTTCCACCACTCTGCTGTGTGCCGGTCTGGGCACGCTGCTGTTCCACCTCATCACCAAAAAGAAGGTCCCGGCATTCCTCGGCTCCTCCTTTGCATATCTGGGCGGCTTCTCCATCGTGGCTCCCATGCTGGCTGATGCCGATGGCAACCTGACCGTTGCCAACACCAAGATGCTGCCCTATGCCTGCGCTGCCATTGCATTCTCGGGTTTGGTCTATCTGGTGGCCAGCCTGCTGATCTCCACCTTTGGCATCCGCCGCATCATGAAGTTCTTCCCGCCGGTGGTCACCGGCCCCATCATTATCTCCATCGGTCTGATCCTTGCTCCCTCTGCTATCACCAACTGCCAGTCCAACTGGCTGCTGGCCTTTGTGGCACTGGGCACTGTCATCGTGTGCAACATCTGGGGCAAGGGCATGGTCAAGATCCTGCCCATCCTGATCGGCGTTCTCGTCTCCTACGCAGTGGCCCTTGTGACCGGTGCCGTGGACTTTGAGCGCATTGCCTCCGCCGCATGGTTCGGCATCCCTCTCCACAAGGAAGCCATGGGCCTCTTTGCCATCGACGGCAGCCCCGAGTTCATCAGCGCCCTGTTCACCATCATCCCCATCGCTCTGGCTACCATGATGGAGCACGTTGGCGACATCGCTGCCATCAGCGCTACTGTCGGCCACAACTACATCAATGACCCCGGCCTGAACCGCACCCTGATGGGCGATGGTCTGGCCACCACCATGGCTGGTCTGCTGGGCGGTCCCGCCAACACCACCTACGGCGAGAACACCGGCGTGCTGGCACTGAGCAAGATCTACGACCCGCTGGTCATCCGCATTGCCGCTGTGCTGGCTATCATCCTGAGCTTCAGCCCCAAGTTTGAGGCTGTCATCAACACCATCCCCACCGGCATCATCGGCGGTATCAGCTTTGTGCTGTACGGAATGATCTCCGCTATCGGTGTGCGCAACGTGGTGGAGAACCGCGTTGACTTCACCAACAGCCGCAACCTGATCGTTGCCGCCGTCATTCTGGTGTGCGCACTGGGCTTCAACTCTGTGGGCGGCGTTGGCTTTACCGTTGGCAGTGTCACCATCAACCTGTCCGGTCTGGCCATCGCTGCTATCGTGGGCATCCTGCTCAACGCCATCCTCCCCGGCAACGATTACGAGTTCGACTCTGCCGATGGTGCCGACGCTCCTTCCAGCGGCAATCTGCAGGTCTGACCTCGACAGGGAAGCCCCTTCTTCGGCAGAAGTGACAGCTTTTTGAAATGTTCTTTGGGCAATGTGCGAGACTTCAAAATAAATGAGAATAATTCTTAAAATAAGCCTTGACTAACTAGGAATTATTCGCTATAATAGAGTCACAAACAAGGTCTGCTGTACCAGAGCAGACCCCTAAAAAAAGAACAAACCAAATGGAGGATAAATCTTATGAAGAAGTACGTTTGCACCGTCTGTGGCTACATCGCTGAAGGCACCATCCCCGAGCAGTGCCCCGTCTGCAAGGCTCCCGCTTCCGCATTCGTCGAGAAGACCGGCAACACCTACGTCACCGAGCACGTTGTGGGCATCGGCAAAGCTGAGGGCGTGCCCCAGGAGATCGTGGACGGTCTGCGCGCCAACTTTGAGGGTGAGTGCAGCGAGGTCGGCATGTACCTGGCCATGGCCCGTGTGGCCCATCGCGAGGGCTATCCCGAGATCGGCATGTACTGGGAGAAGGCCGGCCTGGAGGAGGCCGAGCACGCCGCCAAGTTCGCCGAGATGCTCGGCTCCGACCTCGAGCCCAACATGAAGGCAAGCACGAAGGACAACCTCAAGTGGCGCGTCGACTGCGAGTTCGGCGCCACGAGCGGCAAGTTTGACCTCGCCCTGTGCGCGAAGAAGAACGGCCTCGACGCCATCCACGACACCGTCCACGAGATGGCAAAGGATGAGGCCCGTCATGGCCGCGGCTTCGAGGGCCTGCTGAAGCGCTACTTCAACACGGAAGTCTGAGCAAGGGTACTCCAGTCATTGTAATACGCCGCCCCGGCGTGCAGTTTGCAGCTGCTGCCGGGGCGGCTTTTTTGTGGTAAAGTATTTACAAAAGTCTTCGCAGTCGTTCCAGCTCTTCTGCGGTATCTGCATCTTCCAGCTCTTCCTGCCGTGCCGCATATACAGCCCGCACAGACTCCGGATGCCGGCGGATGACCACGCCGCCGCCCTTGCCCTCGGGCAGGGAACACAGAGCACCGAAATAACGGCTTCCGAACAGAACGGGACTTCCCAGCCGCTCCGTGCCGTCCTCGGCACGAAAGCCCAGCCGAAGGATGGCCCGTTCTTTTTCGTCCAGCGCCGAGAAATCGCGCGCCATCGCTCTAAGGCTTTCTTTCCGCAAGAGCGGCTGATCCCCGGGCAGGAAGATGCATCCCGCAAGGCCGGGCAGCTCCGAAAGCAGCGCTTCGAGGCCGAGGCGCACCGTGTCGTTAGATCGGAAGAGCACACG
>OIMI01000368.1_pt1 | contig 10522 bp, 7 predicted proteins | sample 1584801 | NCBI WGS metagenome assembly OIMI01 (sample SAMN02674693, study PRJEB24791) | human gut metagenome, SKBSTL018 | isolation source: stool | host: Homo sapiens | place: USA
AGCAAGACGCGCGTGCCGCCCAAGGCACGATGCGGATGCTGGGTGCCGCAACCCGTAAGACGCGGAAGGCATTTTAAATCGTCCTTCTTACAATATAAACATACCGCTACTGGGCGGCGGCTCTGCTTACATCACCATGGTGATGATCAGCGCACACAGCGGCAGGGTGACGATGCTGAGCAGGGTGGTCAGTACCACGCTCCCGGCGGCAAAGTGCTCATCGTGGCCGAACTGCACCGCAAATACCGAGGTGATGGCGGCGGCCGGGCAGCATTCCAGCAGCGTTACCACCTGCGCGGCAGTGCCGTGGAAGCCCAGCACCCCGAACAGCGCCAGCGTAGCTGCCGGGATCAGCAGCATACGCACAGAGGCAAGCTTCCAGATGTGCTTGTCGGTCACGATGCTGCGCACATCACCGGCGGCAATCAGCATACCGGTAATGAGCATGGACAGCGGGGTGTTTACCCCAGCCAGCAGCTCCAGCGGCTGGGTGATCAGGGTGGGAAGCGGGATCTGCAGCAGATAGATGCCCAGCCCCACCACAATGGCATACAGTACCGGGGTGCGTACCAGACTGCGGGCAACCTCTTTTACACTGGAACCGCCGCTGACAAGGCCATAACCCAGCGTCCACAGCAGAATGTTGAACACGGTAACGTAGGCACTGGCATACAAAAGACCTTCGGAGCCGAACAGCGCCGAAATAAGCGGGAAGCCCATGTATGCTGCGTTGGAAAAAATGCAGGCGAACCGGAAAATGGGCATCCTGCTGCCAGTCTTGCGTGCCGTGAGCAGCAGAGTGATCACAGTGCCCAGCAGCACGGACAGGACGCTCATGCCGAAAGCCGCCAGCAGATTGTGCAAGATCTGGGCGCTGAACTCCATGCGGTAAGAGTTTACCACCATGGCCGGCACAATGATGTACACCAGCAGATTGGAAAGCGCCTGCTTGTTTTCCAGCTTGAGCACGCCGGTTTTGACCGCCACCATGCCTGTGCCGATCAGCAGGAACAAGACCGCGACCTGCTGCGCGGTGATGAGAGCCAGTTCCATAAAATTCTCCTCCTCTAGGCCATAACGCGTATACCACGAAAGATACAACACAGGTATAGCACAAACCCCTGCGGATAGCAAAGCTGAACGCAGGGCTTTGCAAGATTTTGCAGTTAAAGCTTACAAAATGACATTTTTGATCAGCAGGGAAATGCTGCCGTCATCGGCGTGCAGGAACTCTACCTCCGATTCGGCGTTCAACAGTTCGGTGGGGATCTTTACTTCAATGCCGTTGGCGGTGCGCAGGCTGCGGCTTTCCATCCGGCGGATGCGGGCAGGGGTCACGGTCACCGGCTGGGCGGCGCTGTCAATGACATCGCTCTTTTCCACATAATCGTCAAAGGGCACGGCGGCAAGAGGATATTCCTCTTCCAATTGCTGGCGCACCTGCTGGATGGACACCTGATTGTCGTTGTCGGCAGCCTGATTGGCAATCATCATGGCCACCTGTGCCTCCACATGGGGCGTTTCAGCGTAGTTCTCCTGCACAGCCTGCACGGCAGCTTCCTGAATGGCCTGCAGCTTTTTCTTTTCCGGCTGGGCGGTGGTGTACTGGAACACCACGGTGGAAAGGTAAAACTCCTTGTGGCCGTCAATATCGTACTTCTTTTCCAGCAGCCGCATGGAGTAATCGGTCAGGTCTACCAGTGCGCCCTCCTCCACCTTGCCGCTCTGGGTAGGCAGGCAGGCGCGCTGCTGGATGATGGAGTTTACCGGTGCGCCCTCCACAGTCTCCGTATAGTGGGTGTAGCCGTTTTTATAGTTCAACTTCAGGATGCCCAGCCACGGCGCACCGTCCCGGGTAAAATCCACCACGGCAAGGTCTGCCCCGGGGATGGTGGTGTGGGCGTGCATATAGTCGAACAGCACCCCGGCAATGCGGCAGGAAAGATCCACAAAGTCCTGATTGTGTTCCAGCTCATTTTTAAAGGCTGAGTCCGGCAGCGGGCGGCACTGGCGGATGTCGTCGCTGGCCAGCAGCTTTTCAATGTGGTTTTGCAGGTAGGCGTTTTTTTCGGCGGTCAGCTCCATGGGCCCGCCGCTGAGCACCGGCGCATCCATGGTGGTATCCAGAACGTGCAGAATGGCCTGATGAATGATGATCTCCATTGTTGCTCCTCATTTCGTGACGTAGTGTTTGCGCCCAGTATAGCACAACCGCCGGAAAAAGGCGAGAGCCGCCCGGGGATTTTGCGGATTCTACAATTTACAAATCCCGCCAAAAGGGCTATACTTATAATATCTGTGCAAAAGGAGGTGGAGCTGGTGGACGAGCAGCAGCTGGAACAGATCGAAGGCGTCGTGGAGGATATCATCTACGAGAACGAGGATAACGGCTATGTGGTGTTCGAGATCTCCGGCGGCGGGGTGCTCACGGTGGTCTGCGGCATCGTAGGCGAGCTGCACGCAGGCGAAAGCGTTATCTGCCGCGGCAGGTACGAAAACCACGCCACCTATGGCCGCCAGTTCCACGCGCAGGAATGCGAGACCGATATGCCCAAGGATCTGGAAGCGGTATATGCTTTTCTGGCCAGCCGCTCCCTGCCGTATATCGGCGCACGAACTGCGGATAAGATCATTGATATGTTCGGCGCTGAGGCGCTGGAGGTCATCGCCAACGACCCCGCCCGGCTGACCAGGATTCCCGGCATCTCGCCGGATAAGGCCGACCGCATCCAGCAGGAGTTCAAGCGGATGTTCGGAATGCGGGAACTCATCGCCTATCTGGCGCAGTTCGAGATCAGTCCCCGCAAGGCTATGGAGGTGTTCAAAGCCTTTGGCGTGGGGGCGATGCAGGCCATTGCGTCAAACCCCTATCTGCTGTGCGGGGAGCCGCTGCAGCTGGACTTCCGCCACGCGGACAGCATCGCCCAGTATTACCACATGGAAGGGGACTGCGCCCAGCGGCTGGAAGCTGCCCTGCTGCGCACTTTGCGCCACAATGCGGGCAACGGCCACACCTGTCTGCCCCGGGCACAGCTGCTGGCAACTGCCTCCAACTTTATCCACCAGCCGCCGGAAAAGCTGGCGCGTGCGCTGGATCACTGCATCGAAACGGAAGAACTGTGTGTAAAAATGTTCGATGCCGTGCCCTATATCTACCTGCCGGATCTGCTGGCTGCAGAGCAGGACATTGCCGACCGGCTGAACCTGCTGGCAAAGCGCGGCAAGAACACGGCCCGGGATCTGGATAAAAACATCCAGATCTTGGAGCTGACACAGGGCTTTGCCTACGCCCCCCTGCAAAGGGAAGCCATCCGCAAGGCTATGACTGAGAACTGCCTTGTGCTCACCGGTGGCCCCGGCACGGGCAAGACCACCACGGTCAACGCCATTTTGCAGCTGCTGGAAAATCAGGCTGAGCGGGTAGCCCTGTGCGCGCCCACCGGCCGCGCTGCCAAGCGGCTCAGCGAGCTGACCGGCCGCAAGGCCAGCACCATCCACCGCCTGCTGGAGGTGGACTACACCGGCGGTGTGGTCAGCTTTATCCATAACGACAAAAACCTGCTCAAGTGTGACGTGGTCATTCTGGACGAGATGAGCATGGTGGACGTCAAGCTGTTTCAGGCGCTCATTGCAGCGCTGCGCTACACCTGCCGTATTATTATGGTAGGCGATGCCGACCAGCTGCCCAGTGTAGGTGCGGGCAACATCCTCAGCGAGGTCATCCGCTCCGGCTGCGTGCCCACCGTCTGCCTGAACGAGATCTTCCGGCAGGCAAAGCGCAGCCTCATCGTGGAAAACGCCCACCACATCATCTCCGGCGAGCCGCTGCAAAAGGGCAGCAAGACCGATGACTTCTTCTTTTTGGAGTCCGACGGCGAGGCCGCCCAGCGTCTGGTGTGCGACCTTGTCACCACCCGGCTGCCCCGGAGCTACGGCTTTGACCCCATCCGGGATATTCAGGTGCTGTGCCCCACAAAGCTTGGCCCCACCGGCACACAGGCACTGAACGTGGAACTGCAAAACCTGCTCAACCCGCCCCAGAAGGGCAAGCCCCAGCTGCAAAGCGCCGCCCGGGTGTTCCGGGTAGGGGACAAGGTGATGCAGGTGCGCAACAACTACGAGATCGTCTGGAACCGCATCGGCGGTGAGCAGGGCGTAGGTGCCTACAACGGCGATATCGGCATTGTGGAAAGCATCAACCTGCGGGAGCGCTCCATGGTGGTGCGCATGGACGATCGGCGTCTGCTCTACCCGGCGGAAAACCTGAACGAGCTGGAGATCGCCTACGCCATCACGGTGCACAAAAGTCAGGGCAGCGAGTTCCCGGCGGTGATCCTGCCGGTGGCGCAGGTGCCGCCAAGGCTGTGCTACCGCAACCTGTTCTACACCGGCGTCACCCGCGCACGCAAATTGTGCGTTGTGGCGGGCCGCAGGGACGTGGTGAACAGCATGATGAGCAACATCCGGCAGAACCTGCGTTACAGCGGCCTGTGCGCCCTGCTGCAGGCCGGACAGCCGCCGGAGCAGCTCAGTACAGAAGGGGAGAGCTCCTGATAAAACCGCGCAGAACAGCGGCAAAGCTTGTATACTTTTTGCCGCAACTATGTTATACTAAAGCAGTCTTTGTTTTTTGCCCGCAGCTGCGGGCGTTACATACATGATAGAGGAACGCAGAGAAAGGATTCAGGCAATTATGGCACAGAATGATATCGGCATCGACCTTGGTACTACTACCATCATCATCGCGCAGGAGGGCAAGGGCGTGGTGCTCAACCAGCCCAGCGTTGTGGCAATGGATACCCGCAAGAACACCGTGCTGGAAGCCGGCGACAAGGCACTGGCTATGGTGGGGCGTACGCCCAACTATATCTCCGCCATCTTCCCGCTGAAGGACGGCGTCATCAGCGACCACACCATGACCCGGGAGCTGATCTGCCGCTTTGTCAAGCAGGTGTACAGCTCCCACATGGTCAAGCCCCGGGTGGCAGTGTGCGTGCCCGCCGCTATTACCGGCATTGAGAGCGATGCCGTGGTAGAGGCTGTGGTGGCAGCCGGTGCCCGTCAGGTGTACCTGATCGACGAGCCTATCGCCGCCGCCCTCGGCTCCGGCATCGACATCACCCTGCCGGACGGCCGCATGATCATTGATATCGGCGGCGGCACCACGGATATCGCGGTGCTGAGCCTTGGCGGCAAGGTCAAGGCCACCAGTGTGCGCGTGGCCGGCAATCACTACGATGAGGAAATCCTCAAGCACGTGCGCAACAAATACAGCATTGCCATCGGCCAGCGCACCGCCGAGGAACTGAAAAAGCACGTTGCCTGCTGCCCCCAAAAGACCGATTTCCACGAGACCATGGAGATCAAGGGCCGCAGCCTGCTCACCGGTCTGCCGGTGCGCGTGACCGTTTCCACCGATGATCTGTACGAGCCGGTGATGATGCTCAGCGAGCAGATCGGCACCGCAGCCCATCAGGTGCTGGAAAAGACCCCGCCGGAGCTGGCAGGCGATATCTACCGCAACGGCGTCATGCTGACCGGCGGCGGTGCCCAGCTGCACGGCCTGACCGAATATCTGAGTCAGGAACTGAAGGTGGAAGTGACGGTCTCGCCGGACCCCGTGAACTGTGTTGCACTGGGTACGGCACAGAGCCTTTCCCTCGGTGATAAGCTGGAAACCGGCTTTACGGACGCTACCCCGCGTATCGGCCGCCGCTAAGTCAGGCTCGTTTTGTCCATGCCATATCACAAAGCGGCAAAAAGAAAAATTGTTAATTTTTGTTGAAATGAATGGCAAAATACGGTATACTATACCCAAATTGATTTTCTGCTAACGATGTTGTATCGCTTGCAGTATCCAACAAACAGGAGGAAAAACCATGGACTTAGGTTTCGATGTGGTCGTTACCATTACTGGTATCGTGCTGGTGTTCCTGATCCTCGTGCTGCTGATGGCTATCATCACGCTGGAGGGCAAGATCTTCGACTCGATGAATGCCAAGAAGAAGGCCGCTAAGACTGCTGCGCAGGCACCCGCCGCAAAGCCCGCTGCCGCTCCGGTACAGCAGGCTGCGCCCGCTCCTCAGGTAGAGGAAGGCATCCCCGGTGATGTGGTGGCCGCTATTATGGCTGCTATCCATGCAATGGGCAACGGCAAGTACACCCTTAAGGCAGTGCGTCGTGGCAAAAATGGCTGGGGCAAGGCCGGCGTGAACGACACCACGGCCCCGTTTTAACACAGGAGGAAGAGCATGACACAGTTTATTGATACTCTGGTCGGTATTTTCCAAAGTTCCGGCTTTGCACAGTTTGGCCAGCCCGGCGGCTGGCTGTACGCCGTGATGATCTGCGTGGGCTGCTTTCTGCTGTACCTCGCTATCGTCAAGGAGTTCGAACCCCTGATCCTGCTGCCCATGGCCTTTGGCATGATCCTTGCCAACCTCCCCGGCAGCGGCATCATCCACATGCAGTACTTCGTTGGTGACGGTCTGGAGCACCCCATGTGGGTCGAGATCCTGAACAACGGCGGTCTGGCCGATATGCTCTACATGGGTGTTAAGCTGGGCATCTACCCGCCGCTGATCTTTCTCGGTATCGGCACCATGACCGACTTTGCACCCCTGATCTCCAACCCCAAGAGCCTGCTGCTGGGCGCTGCCGCACAGTTCGGTATCTTTGGTACTTACATGGGCGCCCGTCTGCTGGCCGCTACCGGTCTGGTGGACTTCACCCAGAAGCAGTCCGCTGCCATCTCCATCATCGGCGGTGCCGACGGCCCGACCGCTATCTTCGTTACCTCCCGTCTGGCACCTGAGCTGCTGGGCAGCATCGCTGTGGCAGCGTACAGCTACATGGCACTGGTGCCCGTTATCCAGCCGCCCATCATGAAGGCAATGACCACCTCCAAGGAGCGCTCTGTGGTCATGAAGCAGCTGCGCACCGTCTCCAAGACCGAGAGGATCATCTTCCCCATCATGGTCGCTATCATTGTTTCCCTCATCGTGCCGGATGCCGCCGTTCTGGTCGGTATGCTGATGCTGGGCAACCTGATGAAGGAGTGCGGCGTTGTGGATCGTATCCAGAAGACCGCCGGTAATGAGCTGATGAACATCATCACCATCTTCCTGGCTCTGTCTGTTGGCTGCACCACCTCTGCAAACACCTTCCTGAACAGCCGCACCCTGTTCATCATCGTGCTGGGCCTCATCGCCTTCTCCTTCGGCACCGCTGCCGGTGTTCTCTGCGGCAAGGTCATGTATATCCTGACCGGCGGTCAGGTCAACCCCCTGATCGGTTCCGCTGGCGTTTCCGCTGTGCCTATGGCTGCCCGTGTTTCTCAGAAGGTCGGCCAGAGCGAGAACCCCTCCAACTTCCTGCTGATGCACGCAATGGGCCCCAACGTGGCCGGTGTTATCGGCTCCGCCGTCGCTGCTGGTATCCTCATCAACATCTTCGGCTAAGCATTTCCTGAGATCCCCGCTCCATCGTGGTATTGACCGCGGTGGGGCGGTTTTTTGTTTGCATTGTTTTTATGTACAACTTTTTTGAAATGTGATATACTATATTTTAAGTGATATATCCAGAAATGATTGAAAAGAACAGGTGAAACAATGGCAACAGATCTCGCACAACAATTCTGCGCTTTGCGTGATACGTATATTGAAAAGCAGTTCGGACGCCTGAACGATATGCAGCGGGAGGCGGTGTTCACCACCAACGGCCCTCTGCTCATCCTCGCGGGTGCAGGCAGCGGAAAGACCACCGTGCTGGTCAACCGCATCGCCAACCTCATCCGCTTCGGCTCGGCCCACGGCTCCAGGTGGACGCCCCGGGAGGTGACGGAGGACGATGTGAAAGCCCTGCGCACCGCCATCATGACCGGCACCGACGCCCCGTCGTGGCTGGATGGGATGCTGCGGAAGGACGCCGTCCGGAGCTGGAACGTCATGGCCATCACCTTTACCAACAAGGCCGCCGGTGAGCTGAAAGAGCGCCTGCGCCGGATGCTGGGCGGGGAAGAGGGCGACGAGGTGTTCGCCTCCACCTTCCACTCGGCCTGCGTGCGCATCCTGCGCCGCTGGGCGGAGGAGATCGGCTACCCCCGCAGCTTTACCATCTATGATACAGACGATGCCCAGCGTGTAATGAAAACCGTATATAAAGAGCTGAGCATCGACGATAAATTCCTGCCCATCAAGGCCGCCATCAACCAGATGAGCCGCTGGAAGGATCAGCTGGTCAGCCCGGAGCAGGCCCTTGCAGACCACGCCAGAGACGTGAAGAGCACCCAGACCGCCCGCATCTACGCAGCTTACGAGAAAAAGCTGAAAGAGGCCGGTGCGTTCGATTTTGACGACTTGATCTACCAGACCGTGCAGCTGCTGGCTGAACACCCGGACGTGCGGGAGTTCTACCAGAACAAGTACCGCTACCTGCTGGTGGACGAGTATCAGGATACCAGCGTGGCGCAGTTCCGTCTGGTCAGCCTGCTCACCGGGCCGGAGCGCAACATCTGCGTGGTGGGCGATGACGACCAGAGCATCTACCGCTTCCGCGGCGCTACCATTGAGAACATTCTCAACTTTGAAAAACTCTATCCCGGCACCAAGACCATCCGACTGGAGCAGAACTACCGCTCCACCTCCAATATCCTCAACGCAGCCAACTGCGTCATCCAGCACAACACCGAGCGCAAGGGCAAGACCCTTTGGACGGACAACGGCGAGGGCGATAAGGTGCAGGTGTATACCGCCGAGAATGAGCAGGACGAAGCCAGCCATATCGCGGATATCATCGGTCAGCACCTGAAGGAGGGCGGGCATCTGGCAGACCACGCCATTCTCTACCGCATGAACGCCCAGTCGGCTCCCATCGAAAGCTACTTCACCCGCGCGGGCATCCCGCATAAGATCGTGGGCGGGCAGCGCTTCAACGACCGCAAGGAGGTCAAGGACATTCACTCCTATATGTCTATTGTAGCCAACCCCCGGGACGATGTGCGACTGCGCCGCATCATCAACGAGCCCGCCCGCAAGATCGGTGCTACCACCGTGGATGTCATTGCAGACCTTGCCGGGCAGCAGGGGGTCAGTATGCTGGATATCATCAGCCATGCAGACCAATACGCGAAACTTTCCCGCGCGGTCATGCCGCTGCTCAAGTTTTGGCAGATCTACCAGCGTTTGCAGGATTCTCTTGCAACCCGCACACTGGACGAGTTTGCCTCCGACGTCATTGAACTGACCGGCTACAAGGCCATGCTGGAAGCAGACGCCGCCAAGGGGCACGAGGATGCCGCCGACCGTCTGCAGAACTTGGGTCAGCTGGTGAACAACGTCAAAAACTACTGCGACCAGCACGGCGAGGAAGCCACGCTGGAAGGCTATCTGGAAGACATCGCCCTCATCAGCGACATCGACAGCTACAACGAGAGCGCCGACCAGGTGGTGCTGATGACCATCCACTCGGCCAAGGGCCTTGAGTTTCCCTATGTATTCCTCATTGGCATGGAAGAGGGGGTATTCCCCAGTGAGATGAGCAAGTATTCCGAGGCTGACCTCGAAGAGGAACGCCGCTTGGCCTATGTCGGCATCACCCGCGCCAAGAAGGAGCTTTACATCTCCAACAGCGTCACCCGGATGCTCTATGGCCGCACCCAGCGCAACGAGCCCAGCCGCTTCCTCCGGGAAATCGAGCCGGAGTACATCGAAGAGACCCGCAGCCCGGTGCTGGAACAGCGCTCCCGTCTGGGCGGCTGGGGCAGCGGTTACGGCAGCGATACCGTGCCGGGTGGCGCGTCGGGCTACTCCGGCCCCTCCGGCTGGGGGCGTGCGGCCTCCGGTTACGGCTCGGGCTATGGCAGCCGCGGCGGCTATCTGAATAAAGAATATAACGCACCAATGTCCAATAACCGAGGCTTTGGCTCCGATTACGCGGGCCGGGGAAGTGCTTCGTCGGGTCATGGCGGCTACGACTCCGGTTCGGGAAGCAGCGGCTTTGGTTCTGGCTATGGCCGTCCGACAGCGCCCAAAGCGCCGGTCAGACCCGCAGGCGGCGGTGTGACCTCTTCGCCCCGTCCGGCAGCGGCATCCACCGGCCCCAAACACTATGAGCCGGGCGACATCGTGGAGCACAAGGTCTTCGGGCGCGGCAAGGTGCTGAAGGTCAAGCCCGCCGCCGGCGACCAGATCGTGGAGATCAGCTTCGAGAAGGTGGGCGTGAAAAAGACCATGGCCAACTTTGCGCCCCTTGTGAAGATAACGACGGAGGAATGAGAAAAATGATGACTGTCCGATTGATAGCACATACGCCGGAGCCGGAGAAGGTCGTGGCGGCTGCGGCAAAGCTCTGCTACTCCGACGCCCACATCACCGACCTGCTGGACGGGCTGGATGAGGAAAAGACTGCCCGCTTCCTGACCATGCTCAGCGATTTGGGCCACGCCAGCCCCATTGAGCACGCAAGCTTCACCTTCGGCATCGAGGGCGTCAGCCGTACCCTGCTGGCCCAGATCACCCGCCAC
>OIMI01000371.1_pt1 | contig 10500 bp, 8 predicted proteins | sample 1584801 | NCBI WGS metagenome assembly OIMI01 (sample SAMN02674693, study PRJEB24791) | human gut metagenome, SKBSTL018 | isolation source: stool | host: Homo sapiens | place: USA
GTGTGCTCTTCCGATCTGAAAAAAATTTCCTGTACAGGCCGATGCAAGCTGCTTTGACCTGTATTTTTGTTTTATCGGGATGGACTGTATTTCGATTCAAGTGAAAAAGTGAAAAATATTTCACTTTTTTCAGAAAATGGATTCTCTTGGATGGTGGTATGTATCCAAGAATTCGCCGTTTCTCACAATGTAAAAGTAGTACTTTTATGTTTTTATAGGTCAAAAAAGCAAAATTTTCTCTTGACAGAGCTTTTTTTGTGCGGTAAAACTATAGTGTAAGATTTGATATCGATTTCACTCCCGTTTCACAGGATTTCAAAATTCGTACATCATAACTGGTGCATTGTAAAAATAAGTAAAGGAGAGAGCATCCTATGACGATCGCAATTCTTGCCCACGATTCCCGCAAAGAACTGGCTCTGCAGTTCTGTACCGCTTACAGTGCCATCCTTTCCCGCAATAATGTTATCGCCACCGGTACCACCGGCCGGATGCTTGCGCAGACCACTGGTCTGCCGGTGCATTGCTACCTCTCCGGCAAGCTGGGCGGTGTACAGCAGATCACCTCCCGCGTTGCCTGCGATGAGGTGGATCTGGTGCTGTTCTTCCGCGACCCGCTGAAGGCTGATGCCGCCAGCCTGACCGAGCAGAATCTGCTGCGCCTGTGCGATATGCACAGCGTACCCATTGCCACCAACATTGCTACCGCAGAGGTGCTGCTGCGTGGTCTGGATCAGGGAGATCTGGACTACCGCGAAGGGATGCACCCGGCTATGATCGAGCCGATCCCCGCCATGCAGGCCCGTGCCGTGTAAGCCTTTATTTGTGTGTTACTTTGTGTATAGAGGGAAAAAAGGAGCTATCGCAGCGTGTTGTGCGATAGCTCCTTTTGTTATAATGATATCCTGCCCGCAGGGCAAACATTACTCCTTAAAATAAGCTTTCTGGACAGCCAGCAGCACACCGGCGCGGCTGGCGGCAAAGTTCAAGCCGCCCTGCAAATAACAGGTATAAGGGGCGCGCAGAGGACCGTCGCAGGAAAGCTCGATGGTGCTGCCCTGCGTAAAGCTGCCGCTGGCCATGACCACCTCGTCGGTGTAGCCCGGCTCCGGGCTGGGTTCCGGGGCGGCGTAGCTGTCCACGGGGCTGGCAGCCTGAATGCCCTGACAGAAGCCGATGAGCGCCTCTGCCGTACCGGCATCAAAGCAGGTGACGATATCGTTGTGAGCCTCGCAGTAGCGTGGGATGGGCTTTTTGCCCAGCAGCTCCAGCATACACTGGGCGTAGATGGCGGTCTTAATGGCCTCGCACACCACGCCGGGAGCGTAGTAGAAGCCCAGATACATATCCCGGGGGGTCTCCAGCGTGCAGCCCAGCTCCTTGCCAAGGCCGGGGGCGTTCAGGCGGTAAGCGCACAGTTCCACCAGATCCTTGCGTCCCACGATGTAACCGCCGGTGGGAGCAATGCCGCCGCCGGGGTTCTTGATCAGGCTGCCCACTGCGATATCCGCGCCCGCCTGGCAGGGCTCCTGTGTCTGGGTGAATTCGCCGTAGCAGTTGTCCACAAAAATGATGATTTCCGGGTTTGCGGCGCGGGCGGTATCGGCAATTTTGCGGATGGTAGCCAGATCAAATGCGTTGCGCTGCAGATAGCCGCGGCTGCGCTGGATGTGGCATACCTTTGCACCGGGGGCTTTTTGGGCGATCAGGTCGTAGTCCGGAGTGAAGTCTGCTTTAAGGGGGGCTTCGTCATAGTTTACGCCGTAGTCCATCAGGGTACCGGTGCCCTTGCCCTTGCCGTCCAGACCAATGACGCCCTCCAGCGTATCGTAGGGGCGGCCGGTGGCGGCCAGCAGGGTGTCCCCTGCCCGTAGCAGACCGAACAGCGCCACCGCCAGCGTGTGGGTGCCGCTCTGGAACTGGCTGCGCACCAGTGCATCCTCTGCGCCCATGACCTGCGCAAAGATCTGCTCCAGCTTGGCACGGCCGGTATCCCACAGGCCGTAGCCGGTGGTGCCCAACATATCGGTGGAGGACATCTGGGTATCGGCAAAGGCCTTGAGCATTTTCAGCTGGTTGAAATCCCGGATCTCCTCCATCTGGCGGAAGTAGGGTTGGCACAGCTCCATGGCCTTTTCGTCCAGCGCCAGCACCTCGGGCTTATAATCAAAAAAGTGGTTCAGAATCGACATTATAACGTGATAGTTCCTTCCTGTTATTATTGGGTTCTTTGTGCAAGAAGCTTTAGCATTTCTCGGGCACATAGCGGGCGTACTCTGCCTGTTTTGCAAAGCCAAGGCGGGTATAAAACCGCACCCGCTCCGGTGCACAGAGGAACACCGGGCGCAGCCCTTCGGCGGCAAGGCTGTTTGCCATTTCCACAATGAGCCGCCCGCCGATGCCTTTGCCCCGCAGCGGCTCTGCGGTCTGCCCACAGGCCATATATGCCTGCCCATTGCACAGGGCATAAGCGCCCACGGTGCAGACGACTGTACTCCCCTGCTCCAATGTCCACGCCACTGCCCTGCCCCGGCTGCGCTTTGTGCACAGTTCTGAGTAAAAATCTGCCTGCCGGGCGGGGTCTGCTGGGTAAAGCGCTGCTGCCACCCGGGCGGCGGGTGCTTCCCGGCAGAGGGACAGCTGCGTCCACAAAGCTTCGTCCACGGCAGGCAGGAGCAGCGGCCCAGCCTGCGGCAGACCGAACACGGTCAGTGCTTCCGCCTTGTGCCAGCCGTCCGGCGGCGGGCAGACAGTCCCGTCCAGAATGGCGCTCTCGCACCCGCAGAAGGACAAAAAGCCTGCCAGTTCTGCGGGGTTTGCGTGCCCGGCCAGCCATGCCGTGTTGCCGGAAAGTTCCAGCGCCAGCGTAGGGCCCGCGTAGAACCGCCACGGCTGACTTTTGCGAAAGAGCGTACAATCCAGCGGCAGCAGAGCGTCCAGCACCGGCAGACCCCGGCAGGCATTCGCGAACCGGGTACGGCGCTTTGCATCCTTTACCTGTGCGATCACTTGAGCGCGTTGACGATCTTTTTGAACTCGCGGCCGCGCACCTCAAAGTTGGGGTACAGGTCAAAAGAAGCACTTGCCGGGGACAGGATGATGATATCGCCGGGCTTTGCTGCGGCACGCGCCAGTTCTACAGCGTGCTGCATATTGTCTGCGTGCTGAATGGGCAGCGCGGCTTCGTCAAAGCCGGAGCACTCCCGTACAGCCTGCTCGATGCGGGGGCCAGTAGCACCCATCAGCACCAGATTTTTGACGTGGGCAATGATCTCCGGTGCCAGCGGCTCGTAGGGGATGTGCTTATCGTAGCCGCCCGCGATGAGGATGACCTTCCGGTCAAAGCTGCGCAGACCGGCGATGGTGCGGGTGGGGCTGGTGCCGATGGAATCGTTATAGTACAGCACGCCGTCCAGAGTACGCACCGGCTCGATGCGGTGCTCTACGCCGGTAAAGGTGCTGCCCACCTGACGGATAGCTTCTACGGGCACCTCGCCCCACACGGCAGCGGCAGCAGCCAGCAGGTTTTCGATGTTGTGCAGACCGCGCAGCTTGACATCCTTCTGGGCAAGGAAGGGGGTCACGACACCATCCTCGGCCATGCAGAGCATGCCGTCCTCCTTGCGCAGGAAGGCACCGTTGTCGGTATCGTGCAGGCGGGTGAACCACACCTGCTTGCCCTTGCAGTCTGCCTGCATGGAGCGGCTGATCTCGTTTTCATAGCCCAGCACGGCGCGGCAGGGCTGCTTCTGGTACAGCAGGATATTGCGCTTGGCATCAATGTATTCCTGCATATCCTTGTGGTGATCCAGATGGTTCGGGGTCACGTTGGTGACCACCGCAATGTTGGGGCTGGCGTGCATACTGATCAGCTGGAAGCTGGAAAGTTCCACCACAGCTACATCCTCCGGGGATACTTCCGGCAGCATGGGCAGCAGGGCTGCGCCGATGTTGCCGCCCAAATGCACCTTGCGGCCTGCGGCCTCGTAGAATTTGGAGATAAGGGTTGTGGTGGTGGTCTTGCCGTCCGAGCCAGTCACGGCCACGATCTCGCAGGGGCAGAAATCGAAGAACAGTTCCACCTCACTGGTGACCATGGTACCGGCGGCCATGGCATCCTGCAGGGGCTTTTCAAAGTAACCCACAAAACCCGGGGTGCGCATGATGATGTCCTGTCCCTTGAAGCCGTCCAGATAGTTTTCGCCAAGGCTCAGGTCGATGCCCAGCTCCCGGATGGTGGCGGCGTAATCGCCAAAGTCCTCCACGCTCTTTTTCTGGTCGCACAAAGTCACATGAGCGCCCAACTCCACAAACTCCTTGATGAGGGTCTTGTGGCTGACGCCTGCGCCGATAAAGGCGACCTTTTTGCCCTGAATAAGCTGGGCAAGCTTCTGCTGATCTTTCTGCATAAAAACAGTTCCTCCTCTAATAGGATCATGGTATAACACCGCGCCGCACGGGCAGCGCGGGGATCACTTCGCTGTACCATTATAGTCCATTTGCGCGCAATTGGCAACGGAAAACCGCACAGTCTGCTTCAAAAAGCCCGATAAATTCACAAAAAGGCAATTGTTTTTTCTGCTGCTTTCTGCTACACTTGTCGTTGCAGAGCGCTTTTTGCCGTTTCTGCGCGAAGATAAACGGAATGAGGTTATTCTTTTTGAAACGATGGTTGCGTTTTACCGCAGCGGTGCTGGCTGCTGCGTTTCTTTTTGCTCTGACCGGCTGTGGCAGCTCCACAAACTCTGCCAGCTTTACTTGGTTTGTGGACAGCATCCCCGCAAATCTGGACCCGCAGGTAGCCTCCGGTGCATCGGATGTCATCGCCTGCGAGAACCTGTACGGCACGCTGGTGCGCAAGGGCGACCTGCGCCGCGCTCGTGCTGGTGCTCAGAACATCGTTCCTAACTCCACCGGCGCTGCCAAGGCTATCGGCCTGGTTATCCCCGAACTGAACGGCAAGCTGATCGGCTCCGCTCAGCGCGTTCCCGTTCCCACCGGCTCCACCACCATCCTGGTTGCTGTCGTTAAGGGCAAGGATGTCACCAAGGAAGCTATCAATGCTGCTATGAAGGCTGCTGCTTCCCAGAGCTTCGGCTACAACGAGGATCCGATCGTTTCTTCTGACGTTATCGGCATGAAGTACGGCTCCCTGTTCGATTCCACCCAGACCATGGTCGCTAAGATCGACGACGACACCTATCAGGTTCAGGTCGTTTCTTGGTACGACAACGAGAACTCCTACACCAGCCAGATGGTTCGTACCATTAAGTACTTCGCTGAGCTGTAATAGAGATCTTCCCAACAAAATAGCGTGAAATTAGCAGTTGGCAAAATGTTACTGCGTGCGCCGGGTTCCGGCGGGCAGCAGGCAATCCCTGTTGAGCAATAACAACTGCCAACGATTGCCGTGGGTACCCTGCGGCAGACTGAATACACGATAGAAAAGCCCCTTCCGGCTGTGAATGCAGCGGGAAGGGGCTTTTTGTATGAGAAATTTCAAATCAGTACTTCAAACAGACCGATCATCAGCGGCATGGTGAAGATTGACAAAAGCGTGCTGAGAACATACAGTGCGCTTGAATGTGCCGCATCACGATTGTACAGCTGAGCCATGGAAGTGACAGTTGCACAGGAGGGTGTGATGGCAGAGAGATAAACTGTCATCAAAATTGCCTTGCCATCGGAAATCCAACCTGCTGCATGTACCACCCGGAGTAATAAAAGAACAATTACAGGAACCACCAGCAGACGAAGCACAACAGGGAGGTAGTTCCGCAGTGTGCAAAATACCTTTTTCAGCGGGACCTCTGCGATTGCCATGCCGGCCAGCAGCATTCCCATAGGTCCAATCATATTTCCTACGCTGCTGAGTGTGCTCACGATTGGCGCTGGCAAAGAAATGTGTAACAGATACAAGAGCGCTCCTGCCACAATCGCGATCAGATTGACATTGGTCAGGATCTTTTTCCATTCCAACTTGGTACTCCCTTGCAGGCAGGCGCTTGCGTGGGTCCAAAGTAAAATTAACTGCACGATGACAAAGGCGCAAGAGTATACAACATACTCACTGCCAAGTAAAGCTTGTACCAACGGAATAACCAATGCTGCCGCATTGCTGTAGATGATGTTGACTCTCTCAACTGCATCCAATTTCAGCGGCTTGCGTATCACTGTATCGAACGCCAGAAAGACAACGTGCATCCCCACGGCAATCGCCATCGAATACAGAAGCCCAGCACGAATTTCAGGAGTATCATCAATCTGAAACGCATTCAGAACTACGCAAGGCATAATCAGATACACAAAAACAACAGAGAGCACCTTGCTGTCAGAGGGCTTTAGCAATTTGGCCTTGACCACAATGTACCCCATCAGCAGGACAATGAATAGTTGAGCAATCTGCTCCATCAGCAAAAGACTAACTTCCATACAAATCCCTTCCTTCATCTTGTCCGCACTATCGTACTCTTTTAAAGCTCGATAGTCAATACGCAGCTTGATGGAAATTCCCGGGAAGATGTGATAACCTTTTGACTGTGTGTATGCAGCCGAAATGAAGTTTGCCTATTCTGGCAAAATATGATTTTTTGATATTTTAGATAAAAATCAGAAAAAACACTTATAAATATACCAAAAATATCTATACATCGTTTAAGGAAACTGCTAAGATATACGTAGAGCACCTTATGAAATCATAAAAGATAGTGAAAATGTGGGGGGCTGTGTATGAAATACAGCGTGGTGATTCCGCTTTACAACAAGGAGCATTACATTGCCGGCACCCTGCGCTCCGTTCTGACACAGACATTCCCTGATTATGAAGTGATCGTGGTGGATGATGGCTCAACCGACAACTCTTTGCAGGCTTGCAAAACAGTGCAGTCAGATAAAATCCGGATTGTACAGCAGGCGAATCAGGGCGTATCTGCTGCACGCAACAAGGGCATTGAGCTGGCGGCGGGGGAGTACATCTGCTTTCTGGATGCTGATGATACCTGGCATCCGGATTATCTGCAAAATATCGAAACCATCGTGCAGAAATATCCCCAAAGTGATATCTTTGTTACGGCCTACCGTGTAATATATGCCAATGGCCGCTGCAAGGAATCGCGCAGACTGCCGCAGGCGAATGGCTGTTTGCCTAGCTACTGGGAAACACTGGGCAAGGGTTATGACTTTGTCTGGACCTCCGCCACAACGGTGCGGCGCACGGCACTGTTGGCAGCGGGTGGGTTCCGGCTGGGTGAAAAAATCGGGCAAGATCTGGATCTTTGGGCGCGATTGGCGAGAAATAACCCGTGCGTTGCCTATGCCTCCCGTGTTTGCGTGGATTATAACCGTGGGGCAGAAGCCAACGCCAGAACACGGGTAAAAGTGGCCCACGCCAAGGCATTTATGCAGGATTTGGAAGAGGAACTGAAGAATCCGAACCATAGCAAAGTCGAGATTGCGGCGATCCAGAGAAAATACGATTTAAAGATGACAGTTTATATTTATACAAGCCTGATTGCAGGGCAGAAACACCAGGCAAAGCAGGCGCTGAGCAGTTGGAAAGGCAGACCGAACCTGCAAAATATTTTGCTGCGTGCAGGGCTTGGGTGCGCAGCGCTGCTGCCTGCCGGGATCAACGCGGCCGTCTACCAGGTGCGGCTGGCGCTGTTTTGAAATAGCATGATAGAAAAAATGAGTGTTTACCTTGTGCTTTGCCTGCTGCTTGCCTACCCGGCGCGCCTCTGCGTGTTGGCACGGCGGCAGGGCAGGAGCGCGCAGCGTGTAGCACTGGCCATGTCCTGTGTGGTGCTGTGGTTTTTTATGGCAATGCGGGCACAGACTGTTGGTGTGGATACCAAGTATTATGTCTGCATTTATCAACAATTCCCACAGATTTCGTGGAAAGAACTGTTTACCGCCCAGCTTTACCCAACGTCCCGCCGGACATGGGAATTGGACTTGGAACCTGGGTACCGTCTGCTGAATAAGCTCCTCAGCATTTATTTGCCTGCGCCACAGTGGATTACAGTGGCAAACAGTGCGCTGATTATAGCGCTGCTTTACCGCTGGCTGCGGCGGGAATCCCCCAATGCTATGCTGAGTATCTGGCTTTACCTTACGCTGGGTGTTTATCAGACAGAAATGAATGTGGCCCGCAATGCGATTGCAATTTTACTGGGTTATACGGCATTCCACTGGATCAAGGAGCGAAAACTTGCGCCGTACTTTTTGCAAATTCTGATGGCAGTATCGTTCCACAAAAGTGCAGTGGTCTTTCTGCCGCTGTATTGGTTGGTGAACCGGCGGTGGAAATATCGCCATGTGTTGTACTGTACCATGGCAGCTTGTATCTTGGGCGCAGCATATCCGGTTGTGGCGGGGCGCGTGGCAAATTTGCTGCCCTATGCGCTGGCAAAATATTTTACGAAGAGCAACAGCAGAATGGAATCCATTGCGGTTGGTGCGTTTTATGCTCTGCTGGTTGCCTTTGTTCTTTACAAAATGACACCAGAGGAATGCAAAAAGCTGGAATCCAAGGAACCGCAGGGACTATTTCTTACAATGGCGGCACTTTCGCTGTACGGGCTGAACCTTGGGCTAGCCTCTGCGGCGCGGATGGCTGCGTTGTTTGGGCCGTACCTGATCGTATTGCTTCCACGCATGTTGGAGTATATAAACTGCCCGCGCAGACGGGCTGCGACAATCCAATGGTTGGCAGTGGCGGCGGGCCTCCAATATGTTTTGCGGCTGCTGATAAATAATATTGGCGGGACGATGCCGTATCAGTTTTTCTGGGCAGCATAGTTCTGGTATGGAGAAAATATTTTGAGTATCGTTTTTCTACTTAGTGTAATATTAAAAGGGCTTGGTGCAGTGCTGGAAGTGCTGCTGCAGGTTATGATCACCCGGATGCTGGGCCTTGCGGGATACGGAACTTACTCTACCTGGGTCAGTGCGGCGGATCTTGTGTACTGGGTATTGTTTTCCGGTATTACGAAATGCAATACTTTTTACTTATCAAATAAGGGAATAGAGCTGCGCCGGTTCAAGGCAAAATATTACAGCTGTTATGTGCTGCCAGTCCTGACGACATTAGCGTTGGTACTGGCATTGGAAAAAGGACGGGGCGGTTACACGGTCATAGCACTGATTACCGGGATGGAACTTCTGGTAATGGACCATAGCAGCACAATGATGGCGCAAGGCCAGCCGGGATGTGCCTTATTCGGAGAGTATGTGCTGGGAAGACTGTTCCTTGTATTGGGAACACTGGTTTTATATAAAACGGAAAGACTCTCGCTTGGCACACTGCTGGCGCTGTACGTGATACAATACGCGGGAATCCTGGTGCTTTTCCTGATAAAGCGAGACAGAGAACCCCGGAGGGATATCTCGAAGGAACTTTCTTTGCGCAAATGGGGGAGCTATCAACGGGCGGATCTGATACAGGCGTTGATTTCGCAAATGCCAATCCTTTTGCAGTACTTTTTCACAGGCGCGTTTGAAGCGGGAATTGTCAGTGTAGTGCTGATGGTAAAAAAGCTTGTCAACTTCATCTCTGGTCCAACAGCAAAAGTGTTTCTGCCAGAATTTTCGCGCATGTATCATGCAGGGGATAAAGCGGGAATCAAGCAGTGCTATGCGTCCATTATGCGGATTCAAATGTTATTTGCCGGCAGTATGGCAGTTGTGCTGGTGGGCTATCCGCAGGTGCTGCTGTCGATTCTGGCGGAAGAGCTGTTGCCTTACACCAAACAGTTTGTTGGGTGTGCGCTGGTGTTTATTTTGATTGCGACACTTGGACCCTGCAGCGGGGTGCTGCAAATGACGGGGAACGAAAAGAAAGATAACCTGTATCGCGAAGCTGCACTGGGGGCTATGCTGGTGCTGCTGTTTGTTATGCGGGGCAGCCGGTTGGTGATGCTGTATGCACTTTGTGTGCAGGCGCTGCTGGAAGGGGTGGTGAAATACTGGTATGTCTGCCGCTGGATGCAGGGGAGTGCCGTTAAGCTGAAGACTTACTGTATATGGTGGAGCGTACCGGCTGCAGTAATTGCGGGCGGCTGCTTGCTGCATTTGCAGCATTCTGCACTGGCGATGCTATTGGCGGCAGGGGGGACATTTGCTTTTGGCTTGGTGTGCGAACTGCGGCCCGGAGGGTGCTTGCATGGATATTGGGAAGAACTAAAAAAGAAGTTTGAAAAAACTTGAAAGAAATTTTGAAAAAGGTGTTGACTTTAGGCGAAAGTGTGGTATTATAAATAAGCTGTCGCGCAAGACAGCAGCTCTTCAAAGGCCAAATAAAAGCGATGTACCAGCAAAAACGCAGCGGGGAACCGGACGGCGTGCAGGTGGAAAGCTTTTAAAAAGGCGTTTGGAAAGCTCAAAAAAATATCGAAAAAAGTGCTTGACAAAAAGTACGACCTTTGATATAATGATTGAGCTGTCCGAGAGGAGAGCAAGCAGGACCTTGAAAATTGAACAATACTGAAACTTGTGGAACCT
>OIMI01000379.1_pt1 | contig 10381 bp, 7 predicted proteins | sample 1584801 | NCBI WGS metagenome assembly OIMI01 (sample SAMN02674693, study PRJEB24791) | human gut metagenome, SKBSTL018 | isolation source: stool | host: Homo sapiens | place: USA
GGCCTCTTGAACCCCATTCAAGCGCGCTACCAAAACTGCGCTACACCCGGATATCTGTTTGCGTTTGCCGCTCACAGCTTGATTAGTATACCCGACTTTTCCCGTTTTGTCAAGCGCTTTTTCCAAATTTCTGATGCAGTTTTTACATTTTACTGTCCCGGCTTTTGCCCGCCAAAAGGATGCGCGAAAGAGCGTTATTTTCAAAAATCGCGATACACATCTTCCTCATCGTCCTCATGGATGGGGGTGGTGTCGTCCGGCGGTGCGCCAAACTCCACCGTAGCAAAGGCCAGCGCGAATACACTGTCTACCTCAGCGTGAAGCAGTGCCTGCGCGCAGGCAGCAGCCGTTGTGCCGGTGGTGATGACGTCATCCACCAACAGGATGCGCTTGCCCTCCAGCTGCTGCGGCTGTGCCGCCCGGAAAGCACCTGCCACGTTGGCTATGCGCTGTTCCAGCGGCAGACCGGCCTGATGCCGTTTGGCGCGGGTGCGCTCCAGTGCCTGCGGTGCCAACGGCACCTCCATAGCCTTGGCCAGCGGCAGCGCCATCAGTTCCGGCACATTGTAGCCGCGCCTTTTACCGGAGGCCGGCACCGGTACGATCAGGTCGTACCCGATGGCCGCCCACGGCACCGGCTGCGGGAGCAGCTCGCCGTACTGCACGGTCAGTTCACCGCCAAAGGCCAGCTGTACCAGACGGTTGCCCATCTCCACAGCCCGCCACGGCTTGCCCTGATACTTCGCGTTCAGGATGCCGCGCCGCACACAGCCGCTGTAACGGTAGGGCGCAGCCGCACCGGCCAGATTGCTGATATAGTGCTGCGCCGGGTCCAGCCGGATACCCGGCTTGCGGCGCAGCGCTTCCAGCTGCTCTGCGCAGTCCGGGCAATCCCGTACATCTCCCAGCACCCGGCCGCAGAAGGGGCACTCGCGCGGGTAGAGCAGCTGCCGTACCGCCCGCAGCGCCCTGCGCCGGGGGTCATAGTAGTCCATCAGTCCTTTTTGACCGCCACGATCACCCGCACGCGCTTGCCTGCTGCGCAGCCAAAGTTATCGTACCAGCCGGTCAGGTAGTAGCCCTCAGAGTTCACCTCAGAGAGCTTGGTGGCGTAATACTGCCCCTTGTACCATAGGTACACCTGCATATCGTCAGCCGTCTCGTAGCGGGTGCCGTTGCTCATCACCGAGGCTGCACCCACCTGATCGATCTTCATGGGCATCAGCTGGATCATGGCCTTTACAGTGCCGTTCACGTTTTGCCGCACTGCCAGACCGCCCGCCAGCACCGGATACTTGATGGAGGTGGAAAAGCTGGCCTGACTGCCGTTGACGTAGCAGATGTAGGTAGCGCCGCCGCCCACAAAGTTGAGGATGGTGCTCATGGGCTGGCCGGTAATGTTGGCCAGCTGCTTGAGGCCGATACTCAGCAGTGAGCCGGAACTGCTGGTGATGCGGTTCCAGACCGTGCTCAGCAGCGAGCCGTCAATGACGCCCCACAGGATCTCGCTGGTGGTGGGCACCAGCACACTGCGCAGATCATCCACCACCGTGGTGGTGTTGGTGGTGCCGCCGGTAGAGCCGGAACCGGAAGAGCCGTCCCCGGTGGAACCGCTGCCGGAGCCGGAAGAACTGTCCCCGGAAGAGCTATCCCCCGAGCCGGAGGAGCCGCTGCCGGTCAGGGTGCCCAGAATGGAACTGGCGTTGAAGGCCAGATTCTTCACATCGTCCAGCACGCCGTATTTCCACAGATCACCGGTGACATCGTTCAGGATCAGGCGGTCGATTTGTCCCTGCTCATTCAGCGTATAGTAACGCACGGCCAGTGCGTTCAGCTTTGTCCCCGCTATTCGGCTGGGACGAACCGTCCCAGCCAACCCCTCCGATGTCGTTTCCAAGATTTGTACGTCATCGGCCAGAGCATAGTCCCCCAGCGCGGTGGCGGTGTCGTTGATGGTGCCGCTGACCGATTTGGACTCGATGGCAGTCACCTGCTCCCCTTCGGGGGTCACGTTGATCTCCACCAGCCAGCCGGTGGGGTAGTTCAGGCTTTTGTCGATATTCACAGTGCGGGTAATGCCGTCGGTGCACATCACCGAGATCTTTTGCAGCACGTCTGCGCCGTTATCCTCTACAAGGCTGCGGGTAGCGGTCTGCACCACGCCGTAGAACACGCTGTCGGCTTCCTCGCCGGTGATCACATCGGCTACCTCGTTGTCCATGCCCAGCAGCAGGGTGACCACTTCGCCCACGCCGCCGCCGTTCAGGGAGGAGATCTTGGACGCCACGGCAGAGCTGCCCAGCGTGTAATTGCTGCCCGCCACGGTCAGCGCGGTAGGCGCGCTGGCGCTGGGCGATACTGCCGTGATGCGGCCTGCGGCGCGGCGGGTGTAGATCCACACCGTCTGCAGGCTCTCGCTGTAATAGTACACGTCGTACTTGTTCAGCTCTGCCGAAGCAGAGGCCTTATCGTTGCGGTAGACGCTCACCGGCGTAAAGGGCAGCTGGGTGCCCTCTTCTGCTACAAAGGGACCCTTGCGGCTCTTGAGCAGCACCGAAGAGGTATCCACCTGACCGTTGGACACCGTAAAGCCCAGCGAGCTGCCGTAAGCGCTGCCGCTGGCGGTGTTGGCGCGCAGGGCGTTGTACAGCAGCAGGGTGCTCTGCTCGTAGGTCATGGCCTGTCCCTGCGTGCAGGTCAGCTGATCCCGCAGACCGATCTGCTGCGCCTTGTTCAGCTGTGCCTGCGGGAAGGAGCCGGTCATGTCGGTGGTCTTATAGCTCAGCAGCTTCAGCACCGCCGCACAGGCTTCCTCCAGCGTGACGGTGTTGTCCGGGCGGAAGGAGCCGTCGGTGTAACCGTTCATCCAGCCCTGCTGCACCGCAATGCGGATGTAGGGTGCCCACTGGGAGCTGCCGGGCACATCCCGGTACAAAGTGCCCACCGTGCCCTGTGCGCCTACGCTCTCCCGGTAGGTGGAAAAGGACACCAGCATTTTGGCAAAAGCGCCGCGGGTAATGTTGGCGCTAAGCTCCTGACCGGTGGGCACAGCGCCCAGAGTAATAGCCGTCTGCAGGGCCGTGTTGTTGATGCTGGCCGCCGAGACCGGCAGCACCAGCACCGACACCGCAATGCTGACCGCCAGCAGAAATGCGAGAATCCGTTTTTTCATTGGTCGTACCTCTTGTTCTTTGTTTATCACGCCGCCGCGATCAATCGTAGCGCAATGCTTCAATGGGGTTCAGCCGGGCTGCGCGCCGCGCCGGCAGATAGCCGAACAGCACGCCGATGCCCACCGAGATGCCAAAGGCCACCACAATGGAGTTGAAGGAGGGGCTTACCGTAACAGTGGTATCGGTCATGAACATGGGCAGCACCTTGTTTGCCGCCATGGACACCGCATAGCCCAGCGCAATGCCTAAAACGCCGCCCAGCGCCGAGGTAGTGGCTGCTTCCACCACAAACTGCGCCAGAATGGTGCGCTCCTTTGCGCCCAGCGCCTTGCGGATGCCGATCTCGCGGGTGCGCTCGGTCACAGACACCAGCATGATGTTCATAATGCCGATGCCGCCCACCAGCAGCGAGATGCTGGCAATGCCGGTAAGTATCACGATGACCATGTTGATCATCTTGTTCATTTCCTCCAGCCACTCGCTGGCGCTGTACACATAGTAGCCGTTTTCGGTCTTGAGGATCGACATCAATTCCTCTTCCATCGTGCTCTTGGCCTCGTTGGCAAGGCTTTCGTCGGCCATCATGGCGGTGTAGCAGTCCACCATGCTTTGGCTGGAAAGCCGCATCACGGTGGTGTAGGGCAGGTAAACGCAATCGTCATCGCTGCCCTGCTGCATAGTGGGGTCGCTGACTTTGGCAGACAGCACACCTACGACGCGGAACTTGTTGGCACCGATCTTGAGCGTCTGCCCCACACCGTTGCCGCCAAAGGCTACGCGGTTGAGGTAATCGCCGATGACGCAGACCTGCTTGTTGTCCTGCATATCCATGTATTGCAGGCCGCGCCCCTGAACGATCTGGTAATTCTTCATTTCGGTAAAGTTTTCGTCCACACCGCTCATGTTGGACCAGCGGTAGCTGGTGGTACCGATCTTCAGCGTACCGCTGGCTTTGCCGCTGAAGTTGACCTGCGGCGACACCGCCTTGATCAGGTCGGAATGCCGCTGGCAGATATCATACATCTCCTCCACCGACACGGAGCGGGAGCCGTAGCCCCACACCTGAATGCTGAGGGTGTTGGTGCCCAGTGCGGAAAAGCTGTCCCGCATGCTCTTGGTCATGCCGTTGCCCAGACCCACGATGACGATGACCGCCATCACGCCGATGATGATGCCCAGCATGGTCAGAAAGGTGCGCAGCTTGTTGCTCCACACGTTCTGGATGGCCTGCCGGAAGGTTTCAAAGATCATGCCTGTTCCTCCTTTTCCGGCGTTTCGGGCAGCAGGGTGGGCTGCACCATGGCCTCCGGTGCGTGGGAGTCGCCGTCATACACCACCTGACCGTCCTCCAGCCGGATGATGCGGTCGGCCTGCACGGCAATGGAATTGTCGTGGGTGATCAGCACTACGGTGTGTCCCTGCTTGTGCAGCTGCTGCAAAAGCCCCAGCACCTCGCGGCCGGTATGGGAGTCCAGCGCGCCGGTGGGCTCGTCCGCCAGAATGACCGGCGGGTTGCGCACCAGTGCCCGCGCAATGGACACGCGCTGCTGCTGGCCGCCGGAAAGCTGGTTGGGGCGGTTTTTCAGCTTGTCGCCAAGCCCCACCTGCTCCAGCACCTCCCGGGCGCGGATGTGGCGCTCGGCGCGGGAGATGCCCGCATACACCAGCGGCACCTCCACGTTTTCCATCAGGTTCAGCCTGGGCAGCAAATTGTATTGCTGGAAGATAAAGCCCAGCATCTCGTTGCGGACAGCGGCCAGCTCGTTGCGGTTCATCTTACCCACATCCCGGCCATTGAGCCGGTAGGTGCCGTAGGTAGGCACATCCAGACAGCCGATGATGTTCATGCAGGTGGATTTGCCCGAACCGGACTGACCCACGATGGCCACGAACTCGCCTTTTTCGATTTTCATGGTGATGTGGTCGGCAGCCTTTACCGTGGTATCGCCCATCTGGTAATATTTGCAGACTTCATCAAACTCGATCAGAGCGCTCATTCATCCCTCCTGCGTCAATCCACCACGACTGCGCCGGCCTCGGCGGGGTCGATGCCCTCTGCGGGCTCTTCAGCGTCCGCTGCGGGGGCTTCACCGTTTTCCGTCTCCTCCGGCAGCGTCTCCTCGCCGCCCTCGGCAAGGTCTGCATTGTTTCCGGCGCCGCCGATCACTTCGCCGTCCATATCGTCATAGCCGCCGTCGTCATAGTAGCTGTCGCTGCTCACGGAGCTGGGGTCGTAGGCGATGGTATCACTCTCGGACAGGCCGCTGGTCACCTGCGTATAGTTGTCGTCGCTGACACCGGTCTTGACCTTGACATACACATAGCCCTCCGGTGCGCTCATGGAATCATCGGCGTTCACGGCGCTGGGAGAATCCTGCCGCACCAGCACATAACCGCCCCGCACAATGGCGGCATTGGGCACGGTGAGCGCATTTTTCGCCTGCGCCACCACGATCTCGGCGTTGGCATTCATGCCCGGGCGCAGACCATCGGTCTCGTCAATGCGCACGGTCACCGGGTAGGTGGTGGTACCGCCGCTGGTATCACCCTTCATGGACACACGGGTGACCAAGCCCTCGTAGGTCTTATCCTTCACGGCATCTGCGGTCACCTGTACGGACTGCCCCACCTTCAGGCTGCTGACCTGCAGCTCGTCCACGTTGATGGTCATTTCCAGATAACTCAGGTCGTAGATGGTGCACAGGTCGCTGCCGGTGCTCAGGGCATCGCCCACCTTGGCATTTTTCTCGATGATGGTGCCGCTGATGGGCGAGGTGATGGTGTAGTTATCCATGGCGTCCTGCATATTTTGCATGGACAGTTCCGCGCCGCGCAGGGTCTCGGAGGCAGACTGGATGGACTCTGTCAGTTCCTCACCGCTGAGGGTCAGGATGATATCGTCCTTGTTCACGCTGCCGCCCTCCCGCACATTGATGGCGGTGACGGTACCGGAAGCCAGCGCAGTCAGGGTACGCTCGGCCTGATACTGGAAGTTGGCTGCCGCAATGGAACTGACCCCGTTGACAGTAGCCGTAGCAGCCTGTGCCGTGGTCAGACCACCCGCATTGGACACCGAGAGGGTCACAGTGCGGGTGAGCAGGTTGCCCGTGCTCAGGGCATCGGTGCCGGTCACAGCGGTAATAGTGCCGGGCAGCACCTCAAAAGTACCGTCCAGCGTCACCTGGGCGGTCTGCCCCGCCGAGAAGTTAGCAGCATCCGCAGCCGGGAACTCCAGCACCAGATTCATCTTGGAGCTGTCCCGCACCACGGCCACCTCCTGACCGCTCTTTACCTCATCGCCCTTGTTCACCTTCAGGCTGCTGACGACGCCCGCCACCTCGGCACGCACATACTGATGGTCGGCGGTCTTGTCGTAGCTGCGCTGCGCCTGCTGCAGGGTGATGGCTGCCTGCTCCACCTTGGTGGTTGCATCGGAGGAATCCACCGTGTAGAGCACAGTGCCCTCCTCCACGATATCGCCCTCCTCAAAGCCGCCGGTCAGCACCTTGCCGGGCACCAGCGATTTGACGCTGTAAGTATTGGCAGGCTTCAGCGTGCCAGTGCCGCTGAGCGTGTTGGAGACATCCCGGGTCTCCGGCACTGCTTCTGTATAGGAAGTATCCACGTTGGCGGGCTTTGCACCCTTGGGCTTCAGCAGCCACCAGCCGCCTGCCAGCACCACGATGGCCACCGGCACCAACCACTTCCAGTTCTTTTGGGCAAAGGCTGCCGCACCGCCTTTTTTGGGTGCAGCCGCTGCGTCCTGCTGCGGGTCGGCGGGCTGTTTAGACTTGTTCCAGATCATTCTTGCCGTTCCTCCTAGGTTCTTTTATGACAAGGTGCTTTTTGCAAAAGCACCCGTCAGAAACTCTTATTTGTAGTGTATCGCATTTTGCCCCGATAAACAAGCGTCCAATTTTCGTTTCACGGCATTTCCACAAAGTTTCAGACTTTTTTAACAAAGAATGGCTTTCTTTGTGCGCCGCTGAGCAGTTGCATATCTTTATATAATACGATTCAAACTGCCTCTTCTCTGCTCTCCTTCCTGTGAAAAAGGATTCTGAAAAGCCCGCAGGCTTTTCAGAATCTCAGACAAAAAATCAAATTCCTTAAAATATGGCCAAAGCGCACGCGGCGGCCATTTGGAATCGTTTTCCCTCAAAAAGAAAATCAGCCGGACCCGAAGGCCCGGCTGATTTATTCTTTTTTACTCTGCGTCTGCGGTGGGTTCTACCACCACATACACCCCTGCGGGCACACAGGCGGCCCATGCGCCGTCCTTGTCCAGCCAGCCGAATTGCTCACAGACATGGTCCGGGCACTGGCTGTCCAAAAACGCGATAGCACCATCCTTCACCTGCAGATGCACGATGTAGTCCCCTACCTCGTACAGGTAATCGTGATCCTGCGCAAGGGGCAAAGTCTCGGTAACGCCGTCACCGAAATCCACAACGGCCTGTAAGCCGCTGCCCTTGGCGGGGTGCTGCGCCCGCACCGCAAGAAAAATACCTGCGGCCAGCACCAGCACCACCAGCGCAAAGATCACATTTTTCTTCCACGCGCTGCCCTTGGGGGCGGCGGTGTCAGAGTTTTTTTGCTTTATGCTCATGCAGCGTACTTGCTGGCAGCTGCACCGGCAATGCGGCCAAAGACGGTAAAGTCGGCCACAGCGTTGCCGCCCAGACGGTTTGCACCGTGCACGCCGCCGGTCACCTCACCTGCTGCGAACAGGCCGGGGATCACAGAGCCGTCAGCCTTCAGCACCTCGGTGTTGGTGTTGATCTTCAGGCCGCCCATGGTGTGGTGCACACCTGCGGTGACCTTGATAGCATAGTAGGGAGCGGTATCCAGAGCCTTTGCAAAGCTGGTACGGCCAAAGTCGGGGTCGTTCTTGGCGGCAACGTAGCCGTTCCAGGTCTTCATGGTCTCGGCAAAAGCAGCCTCGTCCACGCCCATGGCCTTTGCCAGTTCCTCGTAGGTCTGGCCGGTCACGGTGTAGCCCTTCTTGATGTAGCCCTGAATGACGCTGGAGGCATCGACCATAGCCTGATCCACCACCAGCCAGCTGTAGCTGCCGGTCTGAGCGATCTCGGCAGCGGAAACCACGTCACGGGTGCCCACTTCATCGATGAAGCGCTTGCCCTCGGCGTTGATCAGCACAGCGCCGTCGCCGCGCAGACCCTCGGTGATCAGAGCAGCGGTGTTAGCCTCCACGGTGGGGTGGATCTGGATCTGATCCATGTCCACAGTGTCAGCGCCCACAGCGGTAGCCATCTCAATGCCCTGACCCTGTGCGCCTGCGGCGTTGGTGGTCATAAAGCCCTTCAGCTCGGGCTTGTACTCGGTGACCATGTCCAGATTTGCGCCGAAGCCGCCGGTGGTCAGCACCACAGCCTTGGCATTCACGGTGATGGTCTCGCCGGTGGAACCGGTAGCCTTCACGCCCACAACAGCGCCGTTTGCATCGGTCAGCAGCTCGGTAGCAGTGGTGTTCAGCAGGGTCTGCACGCCGGCCTTGTCGCAGTTCTCCTGCAGCAGGGGGATCATGTAAGAGCCCACAGAAAGGGTCTTGCCCTCAGCATCCACGGGGCGATGGATACGCTTGACGGATGCGCCGCCGAAGCTGGAAACGCTGTGCAGGGTGATGCCGTGCTCGTCCAGCCAGTCGATAGCGTCAGCGCTGTTGGAGCACAGAGTCTCCACCAGTGCGGGGTCGTTGATGCCCTTGCCGCCGATCATGGTGTCCAGCTCCATCAGCTCCACAGAGTCGAAGTAGCCCTTGGGGTCTGCCTGATAAGCAGCCCACTGCTCGGAGACAGTCTTTGCCAGAGCGGTGATGGTAGCGTTGTCGGCGTACTTTTCAGCAGCGGTCTTCAGGGTCTTTTCCACGCCTGCGGACTCGCCGAACTCGTTCTCATCCTGATACACGGTCTTGCCGGCGTTCATGCCGCCGGTAGCGCGCACGGAGTTGCCGCCCACCATGGGCTGGCTCTCCAGAATGACCACGTTCTTGCCCTCGGCAGCAGCCGTGATGGCAGCAGTCATACCTGCACCGCCTGCACCCACGATGGCAATGTCTGCATCAATGGTGGAGTCCTCGGCCTTGTTCTCCTCAGCCTTGACCTCGGTCTTGTAGTCGTCAGCGTTCAGGCCGGCTGCGACCAAAGCGGCAGCAGCAGCTTCCTTGATGGCGTCGGAGGTGATAGTTGCAGTGGCCACGCCGTCCACGGCAATGCTGCCGCTCTCGGCAATCGCGCCGGGCAGCTGCTCCAGAGCCATGGTGCCGATGCCGGGGGTCTCGTCCTTACCCTCGGCGGTACAGCCGGTGATCTTGCCGTCGGTCAAAGTCAGAGTGACGGTAACATCGCCGCCCATGCCCTTGGCCGTGCCGGTGAACTCGCCGGACACGCCTGCGGTGGAGGAGGCAGACTTGCTGCCGCAGCCGTAGCCCAGCAGGCTGACGCTTACAACAGCCGCCATGGCCAGCGCAGCCACGCTCTTGCGGATCTGATTCTTTTTCATTGTTTCATCCTTCTTGTTTTGGGTTGCTTGTGTTCGGATATCTATCAGCAAAAAAGGGGAGCTGCTCATTCGGAAAGCAGCTCCCCCTCGCTGAAACTTAGGAAAGACTTAGGCGTTGGCCTGAGCTGCAGCAACAGCGCAGGCAACGGTAGCGCCGACCATGGGGTTGTTGCCCATGCCGATCAGACCCATCATCTCAACGTGCGCAGGCACAGAAGAGGAGCCTGCGAACTGAGCATCACCGTGCACGCGGCCCAGAGAGTCGGTCAGGCCGTAGCTTGCGGGGCCTGCAGCCACGTTATCGGGGTGCAGGGTACGGCCGGTGCCGCCGCCGGAAGCGACGGAGAAGTACTTCTTGCCGTTCTCGATAGCCCACTTCTTGTAGGTACCGGCAACCAGATGCTGGAAGCGGACGGGGTTGGTGGAGTTGCCGGTGATGGAGCACTGCACGTCCTCCTTCTTCATGATGGCAACGCCTTCCATAACGTCGTTAGCGCCGTAGCACTTAACGGCTGCGCGCTCACCCTCGGAGAAGGGGATCTCCTTGACGACCTTCAGGGTCTGGGTGGGGATGTCGTACTCGGTCTGCACATAGGTGAAGCCGTTGATACGGGAAATGATGTAAGCTGCATCCTTGCCCAGGCCGTTCAGGATAACACGCAGGGGGGTCTTGCGGACCTTGTTTG
>OIMI01000382.1_pt1 | contig 10361 bp, 8 predicted proteins | sample 1584801 | NCBI WGS metagenome assembly OIMI01 (sample SAMN02674693, study PRJEB24791) | human gut metagenome, SKBSTL018 | isolation source: stool | host: Homo sapiens | place: USA
GAGCGTAGCTCTGGAAGACCATGGCGATGTCGCGATCCTTCGGGGGAACGTCGTTGATGAGGCGGCCGCCGATGTACATCTCGCCCTTGGAGATCTCCTCCAGACCGGCGATCATGCGCAGGGTGGTGGACTTACCGCAGCCAGAGGGGCCGACGAAGATGATGAATTCCTTGTCCTGGATCTCCAGATTGAAATCGGTGACGGAAGGAGCCGTAGCACCGGGGTAGATCTTGTAGATATGCTGGCAGCTGATAGAAGCCATAAAGCTTTTTCCTCCATTGATGTTGTTGCACTCAAAGGCTCAGCTTGACGATGAGCCGTTTCATTGCTATTATAATATCAGATTATTTTGTGTTATAAAATAGCATTTTATTGATTTGAGGTGTCAGATATTGATTTACTCTCCCAGCACGACTGCCGCCCTCGGCATCGTGGAGGATGCCCAGCCGGAAGAGCCCCTCACCCTGCGGGGCGAAGGGCTCTGGGTCTGCCTCATTTCCAGCGGAAAATGTGTCGTCTCGCTGTCCGATCTCGACCCGATGCCGGCAGGTTCTGCCCTGTTGCTGCCGCCCCAGAATGCCGCAGCGGGCCATCTCGTGCTGAGCCGGGGGCCGCTGACCCTCGCGCCGGAAAACGAGTGCCATCTGCTCTGCGTCCAGCTCACCGGGCAGGCAGCGGAACAGTTCCTCGCAGGGCTTTCCGAGATGCCCTTCCTCGCCCGGGGCGAGACCTGCCCGGCGGCGGCAGAGCTGATGGGGCGCCTTGCCGAAGAGCAGGACGCCTCGGAGCGGGTGCGCAGTCAGCTGGCCTTCGCGCTGCTGTGCGAGCTCTCAGACGCCGACAGCGCCGCCCCTGCCCTGCCCCCGCTGGTGGCCGCCGCCATCGAGGACATCCGCAGGAACTACGCCGGGCTCTACGGCGTGGAAGAGCTGAGCGAACGGCTGGGCGTCTCAAGAGCCACCTCGTCCGGGCCTTTACGGCAGCGCTGGGCGTCTCGCCGGGGCGGTATCTCACCAGCGTCCGCATAGAAGCTGCCATGCGTCTGCTGCTCCACCGGGAGTACACGCTGGACGTCATCGCCAGCCTCTGCGGTTTCTCGGGAGCCAACTACCTCTGCCGCGTCTTCAAAAAAACGACCGGCCGATCTCCCACGCAGTGGCGGGCGATGGCCGGTCGGAGCGCTCTGCCCGAGCTTTCGCCCGAGCAGCAGCGGTTGGAACAGGAATTGTTTATTTAATTTTTCCGTTTCAGCAGGAAGAGGGTCAGGCAGGCCGTGATGGCCTCAGAGGCCGGGAACGCGGCCCAGACGCCGTTCATCCCGAAGAGGGCGCTCAGCACCAGAGAGCAGGCCACGATGGCCACGATGCCGCGGGAAAGCGACGTCGCAGAAGCCTCTGCGGGGCGGTCCACCGCGCCCAGATAGCCGGCGGCCACGATATTGAAGCCCGCGAAGAAATAGCCGAGGAAGTAGATGCGCATCCCGCTGAAGGCATACTGCGCCATGAGGGCCGAGTTCTCACTGTTGAATACCGCGACGATCGGCCCGGTGAACCCGAACAGAACTGCATACAGTGCCGCCGCCAGCGCAAGCGCTGTTCCGCTGCCCAGCAGCAGGAGCTTGCGGGCACCGGCGGCATCGTTTTTGCCGTAGCACCTGCTGACCAGCGGCTGTGCGCCCTGGGCCACGCCGTTGAAGATAGCGGTCGCCACCAGCGCGTAGTTCGCCACGACGCCGTAAGCCGCCACGGCCACATTGCCCGCCAGACGCAGGAGCAGCAGGTTGAAGACGGTAGTGGTCACGCCGGAGGACATCTCTCCCACGAAGCCCGAGACGCCCAGCTGGCAGCTCTGGGCCAGCAGCTTCGGCGAGGGCAGCTGCCGCACAAGGCGGACGGTGCTGCTCTTTTTGAAGAAGTGGCGGCTGCAGATCGCAATGCTCAACACCGGCGAGACTGCCGTCGCCAGCGCCGCGCCGGGCAGGCCGAGGCCCATGGGGAACATGAAGATGTAATCGAACACCACGTTGAAGAGGCTGCCGCAGAGAGTCGCCACCATGGCCAGTGAGGGATCGCCATCGTTGCGGACAAAGGCCGAGACGATGTAGTTGCACATGAAGAAGGGCGTGAACAGCAGGAAGATGCGGGCGTACCCCACGCCCAGTGCAACGATCTCCGCGTCGCCGCCCATGAACCGCAGCAGCACCTCGGGGCAGAAGATGCCCGCCAGCATGAAGGGCAGGGCGAACACCAGCGCCCAGAGCAGGGCGTTGGAGAAATAGCGCTCCGACCGCTCGTCGCCCTGCGCCCGGAGGATGGCGTAGCGGGTGGCCGCGCCGAGGCCCAGCATGGAGCCGATGGCGAAGATAAAGTTGTAGATGGGCAGACAGAGGTTCAGCAGAGCCACACCGCTGGTGCCTGCCGCCTGCGAGATGAAATAGGTATCGGCCAGGATGTAGCAGGACGTCCCCAGCAGACCGAAGATGTTCTGGCTGACGTATTTGAAATACTGTTTGGTAAGGCTCATATTCTCCTCGTCAAATGTCACATTTTTATCATTCAAATTTCAGATATACTGCCATATTGCGTCAGTTTATCACAATCCGACCGAAGCTGTCAAGCTCTCCATTTGCACAAACGCCCGGATGGGTGTATACTGTAGTTTGTTTTTGAAAACAGGCAGAAGGGAGGGTGCATCATGCCGGGCAAGACTTTATACTGTCTGGGCGAAGCGTGGCTGGAATTGAACAGCACCGCGCCGCTGGCGTCGGCCAAGACGTTTTCTCCCCGCATGGGCGGAAGCGCCGCCTCGCTGGCACTGGCTTATGCCGCACAGGGCGGCAGAGCCTCTCTTTTAACGCAGCTTGGCGAGGATGCTTTCGGACACCGCATCGCAGACGCTTTATCTGCTGCCGGTGTGGACATCAGCCGGATCTGCTTCACCTCCCGCGCCCCCACGCCGCTGCTGTTCGACGGCGGCGGCGAACAGCTAGGCTGCCGCACCCGTTCTTCGGAGCTGCTCTATGCACCCGAACAGCTGGGCGCTGACTGGGCCGCAGATGCTGAAATGCTGGCCTTTTCCAGCGCCTGCCTCGTGGACAGCCCCTGCCGCTACACCCACCTTGCCGCGCTGGACACCGCCCGCACCGCCGATGTGCCGGTCTGCTTTGTTCCCTCTCTCCGTCCGACCCTCTGGCCCGGCGAAAAGACCCTGCGGGACACGGTGATGCAGTTTCTCCCCTTCGCAGACATCCTCCTCCTCACCGCCGACGAGATGGAGCTTCTGCTGGACACCCGGGAGTATCAGGTCGGACTGTTCGCCCTGCTGCGGGGGCATACCCAGCTGGTGGTGCTTGAGACAGAAGAGGGCGTCCACGCCTTTACCCGGGCAGCGCACGTCTTCTGGCCCGGGCTGTCCGCCCCGCCCGAGGAGCTGGCCGCACGGCTGCTGTATCAAATCTCTCAGCAGGAACTGACCCTGAAAAAGCTCATGAAATGCAGTGCTCCGGCACTCCAGACACTTCTATAACGCCGGAAAGCCCCCGCCTTTGCAGGCGGGGGCTTTCCGTTTATCCTGTCATCCGGAGGAGGATGAGCTGATCAGCTTATCAGTGGATGAACACCGGGCCAAGCGGGTTGGTGATGGGGCTGACGTAGCCGCCCAGCAGCTTCGGGATCGCGAGGCTGATGTCAGGCACATAGGTCAGCAGCAGCAGAGCGATGAACATGCACAGATAGAACGGGAGAGTAGCCTTGACGACCTTCTCCATGGGGCGCTTCGCAACGGCAGAGCCGATGAACAGAACCGCGCCGACAGGGGGAGTCAGCAGGCCGATGCCGCAGTTCAGGACCATGATGATACCGAACTGGATGGGGTCGATGCCAATGGAGGTGGCGATGGGCAGCAGGATGGGGGTAGCGATCAGGATGATGGGAGCCATATCCATGATCATGCCCAGCACCAGCAGGATCAGGTCGATGAGCAGTGCAATGATGTAGGGGTTATCGGTGAGGTCGGTGATGGCGGTTGCTGCCAGATCAGGCACATGCAGCATGGTCAGGCAGTTGCCGAACACTGCAGAGGTAGCGATCAGGATCAGCACGATGGACAGGGTGTTGACGCACTCGTCCAGAGCGTGCCACACGCCCTTCCAGTCCAGACCCTTATAGACGAACACGGAAACGAGCAGAGAGTAGATAACGGCGATAGCAGCGGACTCGGTAGCGGTAAACACACCGCCGACAACGCCGAACACCACGATGATGACAGCGGCCAGTGCCCAGATGGAAGTGCCCAGCTGCTTGACAAAAGCCTTGATGCTGAAGGGATCACCCTTGGGGTAGTTGCGCTTGACCGAGATGATGTAGGAGCCGATCATCAGCACGATAGCCAGCAGAGCGCCGGGCAGGTAACCGGCCAGGAACAGGCTGCCCACGGAGATACCACCGGCGGTGGTAGCGTAGATGACCATGTTATGGCTGGGAGGAACCAGCAGACCCTCGCAGGAGGAGGTGATGGTAACAGCGGTGGAGAAGTCTGCGCCGTAGCCCTGATCCACCATCATGGGGATCATGATAGAACCGATGGAAGCGGTATCGGCGGAAGCAGAACCGGAAATGCCGCCGAAGAAGTAGGAAGCCACGATGTTGACCATGGCCATGCCGCCGCGCATCCAGCCCACGCAGGCGTCAGCCAGTGCGATCAGCTTTTCAGAGATGCCGCCGGAGCCCATGAGCACGCCCATGGTGATAAAGAACGGCACAGCCATCAGGCTAAAGGAGGAGATGCCCTTGACCATCAGGCGGCAGACGTCGGTCAGTGCCTGACCCTGCACCAGCATGCACAGCACGCTGGACAGACCAACGGCGTATGCAATGGGGAAGCGCAGGAAGATCATAACAAAGAAGCTGACAAGAAGGACAATGATTGCCAGTGTCTGAACTGTCATATTACATTTCCTCCTTTACAAAAAAGCTCTTGATATGGTTATACAGCGACTCGATCTCGAAGATGATCATGGCAACACCGGCCAGCGGCACCGGAAAGTACATCCAGAAGCGGCTCAGCCAAGGCATGGAAACATAGAAGCCACGGCCGCCCAGCGTGGTGGCGTAGTTCCAGCCGACCGCCATCATCACCACACCAAGGATCATCACGGCCACGTCAGACAGGATGTCCAGCGCCTTGACCACTTTCTTGGGCAGGTACATATCAAAGGCAGTCATGCGGATGTGTGCGCCGCGGCGGATGGCCAGCGCAGCGCTCAGCACAGCCATGTAGCTCATGCAGGTCAAAACGACCTCCTCAGACCAGGAGGGGTCCGGAATAAAGGGGACGTAACGGCCAATGACCGACATCGTGGTAATGAGGATATCTGCGATCAGCAGGATCTTGCAGATGAACAGAACCACCTTGTAGGTAAAGTCGTACGCCGGTCTGATCTTATCCAGAGTGGTAAAGATTTTCGGCATAGAAATTCCTCCATATAAAAACCCGGCGAAGCCTGCGGGCGTATTCCCGTGGGCCCCCGCCGGGCAATGTACTACTTAGATTGGATGGAAAGCCAGCTTATGCCTTCATGTCCAGCAGCTTCTGGTACAGCTCAGCCTGATCAGAGGTGTTGTCCTTGATGACCTTAGCGCAAGCTTCCTGCCAGGGAGTCTTGTCGTCCACATCCACAACGTTGCAGCCGGAGGAGCGCAGCTCTTCCAGAACCTTGTTCTCAGCGGTCTCAGACAGATCAGCGTTGAACTTCTGGGTGTCGGCAGCAGCAGCCATAACGGCAGCCTGCTGGTTAGCGGTCAGCTTGCCCCATGCGTTGTCGGTGATAACAGCCTGCACAGCGCCCAGAGTGTGGCCGTCCAGAATCAGGTTGTTAGCAACCTCGGGGAAGGCATTGGACTTGTAGTTTGCGATGGGCTGCTCAGCGCCATCCACAACGCCGGTCTGCAGTGCGCTGTACAGCTCGCCGAAAGCAACAACGGTGGGGTTAGCGCCCAGACCCTCGACCATGCCGTTCATAACAGGGTCGTTGGACACACGCAGCTTCATGCCCTTCAGATCATCGATGGTTGCAACGGGCTTGACGGTGAAGAAGTGACGGAAGCCCTCCTCGCCGTAGAACAGGCCGCGAACGGGCAGGCCCAGCTCCTGGGGCTCGTTCAGGAACTCAGGAGCCAGATCGCTGTTGGCGAAGTTCCAGAAGTGAGCGCGGTTGTTGAAGGTGAAGGGGATGGACAGGAGCTTAGACTTGTTGCAGCCGTAGCTGGTCAGAGCGAAAGCAGAGATACGGCTGATATCGATGGAGGTAGAGCCGCCCAGAATAGCGTCCAGAACGTCGTTCTCAGAGCCCAGAACACCGGAAGCCTGCACGTCAACGACCACAGAACCGCCGCTCAGCTCCTCGACCTTCTCCTTGAAGTGAGAACCGGTCTGACCAACGATGGTATCCAGCGGGTTGACCTCGGCGTAGACCAGAGTCACCTTGGGATCGCTGGCAGCAGCTGCTGCATCACCGGCAGCAGCAGAAGAAGCTGCGGTAGAGGTGGAAGCAGCGGTAGAAGTGGAGCCGCTCTTGGAACCACCGCAGGCGGTCAGAGCAACAGCAGCGGTAGCTGCACCGGCAACGGCCATAAAGCTACGACGAGAGATCATTTTCATAGGAATCGTCCTCCTTAAATAATTGTGAAATTCTCCGGGCGCACAGGTGCCGGAGCTTTCGTTCATTGACTGTACACACTTTAGCAAATTTTCCGAAATGAAACAAGAGCTTTCGAAAAATGTCCTGTTTTTCGAAAGAATGTCAAGATAGATTTTGCCATATTGCACAACCGTTTTCTGTCTTGTTTGTGCAACACTGCCGACCAGTTGGATACATTCCTGCATTCATAGCAAAAAACAACACTCCGAAAAATGTCCATCCGGGCACTTCTCGGGGTGTCTTTTTCAGCTTTTCTGTATCCGGTCGATCAGTTCCTGCTGGGTGGAGAACGCATCATACATGGGCTGCACCGCTGCGCGGAAGCGGGCTTTTTCGGCCTCGTCCAGCTCGGTGACGCAGATGCCCCGCTTGCGCATATTCTGCTCTGCGTTCGCCTCCCGCCGTGCCCAGAGCTCCCGCTCTGTCTGTGCGCTCTCCCGGGCGCAGGCGCGGATCACCTCCGGGAAGCTTTCGTCCAATGCGGCAAGCTTTTCCATCACCGCCGGGCTGGCCAGCTGCACCTCCGGCACCCGGGTGTGCTCGTCCTTCAGGAAAAAGGGCGCTACCTCGTAGTGTCCCATCACCTCGTAGCTGGGCCAGTTGTTCTCTGCCCCGTCGATCTCGGCATTATGCAGGGCGGCATACACCTTGCTGTACACCACCTGCGCCGGCTTTGCGCCCAGTGCGGTGATCATGTCGCTCATCATGTCCGACTCCTGCACCCGGATGGTCAGCCCCTGCAAATCATCCAACCCGGTCACCTTTTCCCGGGTGTAGAAGCTGCGCACACCGGCGTCAAACCACGAAAGCCCTACTAAGTCCATCCCATCCAGCATGGCCAGAAACTCATCCCCGATGCTGCCGTCCAGCACCCGCCACATCTGCTGGGCATCGCTGTACAGGTAAGGCAGCTGCAACACGCTGAGCTCCGGCTCGTACTCTGCCAGCTGGCTCAGGGACACGCGGGAAAAATCCACCCCGCCGAACTGCATCTGCTGGATGACGCTCTGCTCTGCGCCCAGTTCCGCCCCGCTGTATACCAGCACCTTCACCCGGCCGCCCGTGCGCTGCGCCACAAGTTCGGCAAAGGCCTTTGCCGCCTTGCTGGTGGGGTAGTCCTCCGGCTGGTTCTCCGCATAGCGCAGAATGAGCGGCTTCTCCTGCTGCGAAGAAGCAGACTGCGCCGTACAGCCTGTAACTGCCAGCGCCGGGGCTGCTGTCAGCAGACGCAGCAGCTGACGGCGGGTCACAGCCGCGCCTCCCGGGCTGCCTTTGCCGCTTCCTTCCGGTACTGAGTGGGGGTCATGCCGGTGCGCTTTTTAAAGGCGCGGGCAAAGTAACTGGCGTCCTCGTAGCCCACCATGGAGGCCACCTCCGCTGCGGAGCGGAAGGGGTCGGCCAGCAGCTCCTTGGCGGCGTTGATGCGCAGCTCGGTCAGGCAGTCCAGAAAATTCATCTTCTGGTATTTTTTGAACTGCGCCGAAAGGTACGCCGGACTGATGTGCAAAATTTCGCTCACGCTGTCCAGCGAGAGGTCTGCCATATAGTTATCTTCCATATACTTGCGCACATGATCCATCACCAGTGCGTTGCGGTCGCTCTCCCCTTCCCCGGCGGGCTCGGCCTCCTGCTCCGGGGCGGTTTCCGGCTCCGGGGCTTCCGCAGCCAGCTCGGCCAAGCGGCGGCCGGCCTCGATCTGTCGGATAGCGCGGCGGATGGCGGCCTCGGTCTCGTCCGGGTCCACCGGCTTCAGCAGATAGTCGCAGGCACCCAGATGCACCGCCTCGTGGGCGTACTGGAACAGGCTGTACGCCGTGATGAAGATCACCTTGCACTCCGGCCGCTGCTCCAGCACCGCGCGGGCGGCATCCAGGCCGTTCATGCCCGGCATCTCAATGTCCATCAAAATCAGGTCTGCTTCCCAGAGCACAGCGGTATCGGCGGCTTTGCGGCCGTTTTCCGCCATCTCCACCGTCACCTCATGCTCGAACCGGCGCATGACGATATCCGCCAGCGCCTCCCGCTCCATCCTCTCATCATCCGCGATCAACAGACGAATCATTCCTCAAATTCCTCCTCATTCTCCACCAGCGGCAGATACAGGATCACCGCAGTTCCCCGCCCCGGCCGGGAGCGCACCACCACCCGGCAGCGGGCATCCAGCAGCCGCAGACGGGCAGCCACATTATAAATACCGATATGCTCCCAGCGGGGCGCGGGCTGCTCCAGTGCCGTGCGCAGCTGCTGCAGCTGCTCCGGCTCAATGCCCATGCCGTTGTCCATTACCCGGATGCACAGCAGGCCTTTTTCCCGCAGGGGGATCATGCGGATGCGCACCACGCCGCCCTCTTCCTTGGGGCAGATGCCGTGCTTGAAAGCGTTTTCCACGATAGGCTGCAAGATAAAGGACGGCACCATAGTCTCGGTCAGATCCAGCGAATCCGAGAACGCCCACTCCATCTGCACCCGGTCGCCAAAGCGCACATGGTAGATGGAGTAGTACTCGTCCACAACGCGCACCTCCCGGGAGAGGGGCACCTGCTCATCGTTGCTCATCAGGCTGTAACGCAGCAGATGGGAAAGCGCCATGATGAGCGCCTGCGTGCGGTAGGCGGACTCTGTGCCCGCCATCTGCTGGATGACGTTCAGGGTGTTGAACAAAAAATGCGGGTCGATCTGGCTGCGCAGCTGCTGTAACCGGCTGCGCTCCATGCGGTTCTGCAGTTCCAGCGCCTCGGTCTTTTGGCGATGCAACTCCCGCTCGATCTCGTTTTTCTCCTGTAAGGTGCTCACCTGCTGCGCCATAGAGTGCTTCATGCGGTTGAAGGACTCCGCCAGCTGGCCGATCTCCGGCTGCTTGGGCAGCGGGATGTCCGGGGTATCGAACTGGCTGCGGCTGATAGCGCGGGAGGCCTCGATCATCTGAGACACCGGAGTCAGCAGCTGCATGACCATCAGACCGGAGGCGCAGCCCAGCGCCACGCACAGTGCCACCACCACGATCTGCATCAGGGCGATCCGCTCGCCCAGCTCCGAGATCTCGGTGTAAGTAGTGTGGGCATCCAGGATCGAGGCTTTCAGCAGCTGCATGGTGTACTGGCTCAGATACCCGCCGCAGACCGAGACCTTGTTGTAGTACAGCTGGGAAGCCTTTGCTTCCTGCCCACTGGAAAGGTAGCCTTCCAGCTCTTCCAGCAGGGTGTTGTAGCTGCCGTAGGTGGTCTCCACCGCGCCGTACAGCACCCACTGCTCATCGCTGACGTTCTGCAAGCCGTCCATATTGGATCGGATGCGCCACAGCCATGCGTTGCTGGTGGAGCAGGCCGCCTGAAGCTTTTCCAGCATTTCCTCAGTCTCGCCGTTCTCCCAGCGGTACGCTTCCAGAATGCTGATGGAGCTTTCCACACCGCCCTGAAAGCGGCTGATGGCGTTAAAGTTGCCCATCTGGTCGTCCTGCACCTGCTGCACCGCCCGTGCCTGATAGCCGTTCAGGGCAAGCTGCAATGCAAAGGCCGCAAAAAATGCTGCCAGACACAGCACCATGCGCTGCTTGAGCGTAACGCTGTGCTTCCAGTTGCGCTTTTCCATGCAAGGCTTCCCCCTTTTTCGTAAGGTGTATCTGAAAACAAAGAAAATGACGAATATTTCGCAAGCACAAGCGGGA
>OIMI01000388.1_pt1 | contig 10309 bp, 7 predicted proteins | sample 1584801 | NCBI WGS metagenome assembly OIMI01 (sample SAMN02674693, study PRJEB24791) | human gut metagenome, SKBSTL018 | isolation source: stool | host: Homo sapiens | place: USA
AATCCATCTGTGCAAAAAGTGCCGATACCACAGGCATCGGCACTCAGATTAAAAAAGCATTTTGCAAAAATGCGCAGCCTGCATCCAACGGATGCAGAACACAAGGGGTTTGGGCACAGCTCAACAAGCATTTTGAATTTGGATTTTGAAAAATCCGATTCAAAAATCGCAAGTTGGTACCAAGTTGCACTGCTTGCGACGTAGATGTTTCCGTCAACTGCTGCGTCAGAAATTTTCAGATCACTTCAGCTTTGCGAGGATATCGTCTGCGCTCACGCCGCTCGCCAGCAGTTTTTTCAGCACATCCTCGGCTTCAGCTTTCTTTGCGGATTCCGCTGCTTTAGTTTCAGCTTTGACCTTTTTAGCTTCGATTCTGGCGATTTCCTTGTCGATAGATTTCAGCTCTGCCTTTTTGGTTTTCAGGTCGGCTTTCAGCGTATCGATGTTAGCGGTGATGGATGCGATTTCAGCGGCAGCGGCTTCCTTTGCGGACTGCTTTTCGGCAATCTGCGCAGCAAAGTCAACGGTTGCTTTTACGGTCTTGGTCTTGTTCTTGCTTCCTTTGGGACGGGGCATAGGGGACACCTCCAATGTTTTTTGATGGTTTCAGTATAACACGCGTTTTTTGTGTTCGCAAGAGGTGCATTTTGTAGAATAAAAATATATCTATGAGTGAAGCAATAAATCGATTTTGGAATATGCACCGGCGTGGGTTGCCAACTTGTTGGGATGTATCTCCCGCTGGTCGTAGAACTGTTCAAAGCGTTTGGCAACGGCATCTTTTACAGTCGTGATGAAGTTCACCTCACTATGATGTTACAGAAATCCGTGCAGCTATGCATACGCATCTGCGTATGATGCAAAAGTATTTTATGATACAGAGAATGTGCAGCCGCGTAATGGCAAAGAATATATTTAATAAAAAAAGTATCCTCCATAGTGATAATGGAGGAACGGCAAAGAAATCGCGCGATATTACGTTATATTTAGCACATCCCCGCCCCTCATGGACACCTGATGGGAGAAAATTCGGTTCATCTCCCGGCGCTTTCGGGTCAGGTCAGAGTGCACATAGCGCTGCAAGGTGATGTTGGCGTTAGCGTGTCCTAACAATTCGCTGAGGGTCTTTACATCGCACCCCGCCTGCAGACAGGTCGTTGCAAAGGTATGGCGCAGCGCGTGCGGACGTACCTGCCGGACAGTTGCCTGTTTCAGATATGATTTGATGCTTTTTCGGTAGCAGCGGGGCTCGGTGGGCTTGGACTCGTTGCCGGACAGAAACCATGCAGCATTGCTGACACATCCGCGCAGCTTTTTCAGCATAATAAGCAGCTGCTTTGGGATTGGAATTTCCCGGCGGGAGGTGCGGGTCTTGGGCGTTTGAATGACTACCTTTGTATGACCGTTTCCACAGGAAATTCGACAGACCGTCCGGTTGATTTTCAGCGTTCCGAGTTTCAGGTCGAAATCGCCCCACTGTAAGCCGCAGATCTCGCCAATACGCAGCCCCAATTCCACCCCTAATAATAAGCCAATTTTGCGGGGCGTGGGGTCCTCCTGTACATACTGATAAAGCCGCTGCTGCTCTGCCGGGGAGAGAGGCACAGAAATTTTGTCGATGGCTTTTGGCAGCGCTACTTCTAGCTCCATCGGACGGATCAGGCGCAAGTGCGCGGCATATTTGCAGATACGGCGCAGCATCGAGAGGCATTCCCGGGCAGAGGAGTTTCCCAGCGGCTTGTGGGTGGCATCTATCGGCGCGATGATCTGCTGCATAGCTTGTTCCAGAAAACTTTCCTCAAGAGATGCAACGGGCACTTTACTCAAAACCGGAAGAAGATATTTGTGCAGCGTGTACGAGTAATGCGCATAGGTGGATTCTTTTACTGCATTCCGCTGGGAGTGCAGCCATACCTCAGCCAGTGCTTCAAAGGCCAGGTCGGTTCTCTTTAGATTGTAGAAGCCTGCCTCTGCTTTCTTTTGAATCAGCACACGTTTGACCTCAGCATAGACCGTGCCATAGACGTAGCCCCACTGGATTTTGCCTTCCTGTGTGCGTGCTTTGATGTAGCGGCCTTCCCACGGGCCATCCTTGCGTTTATGAATGTTTTCTCCCCGTCGTGCCATTTCTGTTTCCTCCTGCGTCTTGGACACCCTTCTGACCACTTATTCTGTCCACCTTCGTTTTTTGCTGGATTTTTCATGCAGAACTGGGCAATGTGCAACAAACTTTTAGCTTCTGCGAGTTTTTTTCTAAGGTCAGGTGGGATGCATTTGTAAGGATTTCTATTGATTCCCAGATATAACCATGATAAAATAAGAGAAGAATTCAAACAACGATGTCGAAAGATCGGTATCCTCCATTATCACTGTGGAGGATACCCCTTTATGCGGGAAGGGGTGAACAAGGTGGCATTATGCCTGTTTGAGCACAATGAAAAAGCATATCATGCGGCAGTCCGGATGATGGACCAGTATGGCAAAGCCGCCATTGTTCATCCCACCGGCACTGGAAAGAGCTATATTGCGTTCAAGCTGATCGAGGACAACCCAGAGAAGGTCGTAATCTGGCTTTCTCCCAGTGAATATATCTTTAAGACCCAGCTGGAGAGCCTGAAAAGGAACGACCCGGATTTTCCGTTGGCAAACGTTCACTTTTATACCTATGCCAAACTGATGTGCTGCACGCAGGCGCAGCTGGACGAAATAGCAGCGCAGAAGCCTGCCTATATTATACTCGATGAATTCCACCGTGCCGGTGCTGAATGTTGGGGCGAAAGCACGGTGGCTTTATTAAAGTTATGCCCGGATGCAAAGCTTCTGGGGCTGACGGCAACAAACATCCGCTATCTGGATAATAACCGTGACATGGCTGAAGAGCTTTTTGATAGCCGTGTTGCGAGCAACATGACCCTTGGCGAAGCAGTCGTCAGGGGTATTTTGCCTGCCCCGAAATATGTGACCACGGTCTACCAGTACCAGAAAGCGCTTGCAAAGTATCAGGCACGAGTGGATAACCTGCGGGCACCGGGCATTCAGGATGTGAATCAGAAATATCTGGACGCGCTGCGCCGCGCACTGGAGCAGGCAGACGGGCTGGACAGGGTCTTTGCCCATCATATTACAAACAAATCTGGAAAATACATCGTGTTCTGCGCCAACAAAGAGCACATGGACGAGATGGTATCCCACGTGCCGGAGTGGTTCGCCGGGGTTAACCCAGACGTTGTGGTATACGAAGCTTACTCGGATGATCCGAACACGGACAAGGCTTTTGCGGACTTCAAAACGGACACAAGCAACCGGCTGAAGCTGCTGTTCTGCATCGATATGCTCAACGAGGGTGTCCATGTGGAAGGTATTTCGGGCGTCATTTTGTTCCGGCCTACCATCTCGCCCATCATCTACAAGCAGCAGATCGGACGCGCCCTGACCGCTGGGGATAATACGACACCACTTATCCTAGATGTTGTCAACAACTTTGAAGGTCTGACCAGTATTTCCGGCCTGCAAAGCGAGATGCAGGAAGCAGTCCATCGTCTGTATGCCAACGGCGAGGGCGATAAGATCGTGACCGAACGGTTCGAGGTCATCGAGCAGGTGCATGACTGTCGGGTGCTGTTCGAGCAGCTGCAGGCAAGCCTTTCTTCTAGCTGGGAGCACTATTTCTCCGAAGCAAGCATCTACTATGCGGAGCACGGCAATTTGGACGTCCCGAAACTGTATACGACGCCCGGTGGTCTGAGCCTTGGGGTGTGGCTGGTCACCCAGCGCCGTGTGCGCGAGGGACAGATCCAAGGCAATCTGACCGAGCAGCAGATCGCGCGGCTAGACAGCATCGGCATGGTCTGGGGCAACCGGAAGGAAATTGCGTGGCAGCATGGATTTGAGGTCGCAAAGAAATACCATGACACCTACGGAAACCTGATGGTGCCCGGAAAATATGTAGACCCAGACGGCTACCCACTGGGACAGTGGATCATCAAGACCCGGCAGCAAAAGCTGAACGATCGCTTGAAGGAAGAACGCATTGCACAGCTTGATGAGATCGGCATGGTGTGGAACATTTTCGATGCCAAGTGGGAAAAGGCTTATGCGCTGGCTGCCGCCTACTATGAGGAAAACGGCAACCTGAATATCCCGCGTTCCTATGTGACAGCGGCTGGTGAGCGGCTGGGACAGTGGGTCGCAAGCCAGCAATGGGCATACCCGAAGGGAAAGCTGACAGACGAACAGGTCGAACGGCTCAACAGAATCGGAATGTACTGGGGCAACCGCAATGACCGCCAGTGGAACGAAGGGTATCAGGAAGCGAAGCGCTACTTTGATGCCCACGGCGACCTGAACGTCCCGGCAGAATATGTGTCACCGGGCGGTTACAACCTCGGAAATTGGGTCAAGCGGCAGCGGTATACCCGCCAGAATCCTGAAAAAAGCTGCGCTGTTCTGACAGAGGAGCGGATTGCAAAGCTGGATGCAATCGGGATGCGGTGGGAGAAAGCGGATTCGAGGCCGCGCCGGTTAGAACTGGCACAAGAATCTAAGAGGAAAAGTGAAAATCTGAATGTTTCGGCTAACCACAAAACGGGGGAAGATATCGGTTTGTGTAGTTAATAGCTCGACCCAAAACAGTTGCTGTAATCTGGGTCGTAAAAAGAAAATCTAAAGGAGTTATTGGAGAGGATTATGTCAAAGTTTCAGCATGATGTAATGTTGCGGATTGTAAAGATCTTGAATGTTCTGATGATCGAGCTGCCGTTTGCGGCCTGCTGGTTCCTGTACTACTCGCACCAGACCTATGCAAATCTGGCATGGGAGGGTCATTTTGCGATTTTAGGCCTGTTTTTTATCCTGTACATTGTACTTGGCAAGGTCTACGATGCGTTCTGGATGTCCATGCAGCGGGTCTCGGAGCTGGTGTACGGCCAGATCCTTGGTGCGATGGCAACCGATGGCATCTTATACATTGTAATCTGCCTGATGTCGGCAAAGCTCTGCAATCTGTTGCCGGGTATTGCGGCAATTGTAGGGCAGCTGGTGATGGCCGCGATCTGGGCATCTTGTGCACATAAATGGTACTATACGACCTTCCCGCCGCAGAAGACCGCAGTTGTCTACGATGTACGTCATGGTATGGAAAAGCTCATCAACGAGTATGGTCTGAACCAGAAATACGACGTGCAGGTTACCCTGAGCGTGTCGGAGTGCTTGGCAGACCTGAGCATTCTGGACGACATGGAGACTGTTTTTGTCAGTGGTGTTCACAGCCATGAGCGAAACATTATTCTGAAACACTGCGTAGGGAAGGGCATCAATATGTTCGTCATTCCCCGCGTTGGCGACGTTATTATGAGCGGCGCGTGGCCCATGCATATGTTCCATCTGCCGATGCTGCGCGTCGGTCGCTACATGGCAAGCCCGGAATTCCTGTTCGTTAAGCGCACGATGGACATTGTGATTTCGTTGGTGGCACTGGTGATTCTGAGCCCGGTGCTTTTGATTACGGCCATTGCGGTCAAATCCGATGGTGGTCCTGCCTTCTACAAGCAGGTTCGCCTGACCAAGGACGGCAAGCAGTTTGAGATTCTGAAGTTCCGCTCCATGCGCGTGGATGCAGAAAAGGATGGCGTGGCACGTCTTTCCACCGGCGACAAGGATGACCGTATTACAAAGGTCGGTCACATTATCCGCGCCTGCCGTCTGGACGAACTGCCTCAGTTGCTGAACATCCTGAAGGGTGATTTGTCTGTTGTGGGCCCTCGTCCGGAGCGCCCGGAGATCGCCGCACAGTACTGCGAGGAGATGCCGGAGTTTGCGCTGCGTTTGCAGGCTAAGGCTGGTCTGACCGGCTATGCACAGGTGTACGGCAAGTACAACACCACCCCCTATGATAAGCTGCAGATGGATTTGATGTACATTGCGCATCCCAGCCTGATCGAGGATTTGAAAATCATGCTGGCGACCGTGAAGATCCTGTTTATGCCGGAGAGCACAGAAGGCGTGGCAGAAGGTGCGACTACGGCGATGGGGCAGCAGCAGTGTGAGGAGACTGGAAAATGAAAGTTGCGGTAGTATCAATTGGAAGTTTTGATACGCAATACTCGGATTATCACATTATGCGTGATATTATCCTCGGCCTTTTGGAGAGAGGACATGAGGTAAATCTAATTCAGAAGCAGTATTTGGAGACGCCTCAGTATCCGCAGCAATTTGAAAAGTACTTGAAAGGTCAACTTCAAGTTCAAAATATTCGTTTTGAAAAGAAGGCAAAGGCTGATTTGAAGGCTCGTTATCTGGCAGATCTGTCTTATTACAAACAAGCTTGTGCGCTAATGAAAAAAGACAAGCCAGATAAGATCTTTCTTCAGTCTAATAACACGGCTTTTTTTACAGTATTCTACGCAAAGCACATTTTAAGGTGCCCGATTCTCTATAACGAGCAGGACATCTTTCCAGAGAATGCTTTTTTTGCTGGCATTCTTTCTGAGAGTAGTCCGGTCTACAAGGTGGCTCATGCACTGCAAAAATATGCTTACAAAAATGCAACGGCCCTCAGTACGATTTCTGATGACATGAAGTCGACTATCGTTACTCGGTATGGCATTTCGGAGGATAAGGTGCAGGTGATTTACAACTGGGGGCATGAGGAATTGAAAGCCCACAGTGAGCAGGATAATGTGTTCTTAAAAAAATATCCGAAGAAGCCCGGGGAGTTCCGTGTGGTGTATGCGGGTAATCTGGGCAAGATGCAGAACGTGGAGCTCATTTTGGAGACCGCTGCTTTGATGAAAGATGATCAAGATGTCAGCTTTTATATCGTTGGTGGCGGTGTAAACGAGGAGCAACTTAAGACGTTTGCAAAAGAAAAAGAATTGAACAATGTGACATTTGTAGGAATGCAACCGCCTAAAGAAGTGGCGGATCTCTATGCTGCCGCAGACGTCAATGTGATTCCTCTTCAAAAAGGGCTTATCTATGCAGCACTTCCGAGCAAAACGGCTGACTGCTTGATCGCTGGTAAACCGATTATTACTTGTGTTGATAATGGAACGGCAGTTGAGAAGATAATCAGGCCGTACGGCATCGTCAATACTGGTGCGGATGAAAAAAGACTGAAAACAGCAATTCTGAACGCAAAAGAAAAAGCTGGATTGTGTGAAACCAAAGGGCTGCTAGAAAAATATTTTTCGTTGAAGCCGAATGTTGCTAGTCATTGTCAAATGATCGAGATGATGAAATAAGAAAGGAAGCAACGGCATGAATAAAAATCTCCTGCGTGCGCCAATTGAGTTGGCAAGCCGTTTCAACAAAAATACTGAAACTCAAACTGCTTCTTACCGTAGCGATTTTATGCGTGATCGTGACCGTATTATGTACTGTAATGCGTTCCGTAGACTGGATGGAAAAACGCAGATCTATCTGATCGGGAGCGATGATCACCGCAGAAACCGGCTAACCCACACGCTGGAGGTTGCTCAGATTGCGCGTACGATTTCGCAGGCTTTGGGCTTGGATGAAGACTTGACCGAGGCTATTGCGCTTGGACACGATTTGGGGCATACGCCGTTTGGTCATGCGGGCGAGCGGGAGTTGAACCAGATCATGAAGCCGGGCAGCACCGTGAAAATTCCGGAATCGCCACTTTACAAGGAAAACCATGACGGTTACAAAATCTGCGAAAAAAGGCTGAAAAAGCCATTATACGGATTTAAGCACAATCTTCAAAGCGTCCGTGTGGCGGCACGTCTGGAAAATGGCTACGGTGACAGTGGCTTGAACCTGACCAATTACACCCTTTGGGGAATGATGCACCACTCGAAGTTGGCATACGGCGACGAGGATGGAAGCCCCAATTACTGTGAAATCTTCAATAAGGATCTCGAAGTGAAGGATGGTCATCAAGCGTGGTCGTTTGAGGGCTTTGTAGTGGAGCAGGCAGATGAAATTGCACAGTGGCATCACGATTTGGAAGATGCACTGAGAAGCGGAGCAATGTCGGCTAAAGCAGTGTGCAGGAAAATCAGAGAGATCCTGATTACGATCATGAGCGAAAGTGATCTGCGCTGTTTTGAAGAGATGGAACGTGATGCGGAACAGGAAAATTACGACCAGAAGCGTTTTATTACACTGGCATCCAAGGTTGTAGTAAACACGTTGGTCACCTGCATTGTGACCTGCTCTAATCAAAATCTCCTGAAGCTTTCGACAGATAACAAGCTGAATGAAAATACCCGCCTCAACTTTTTCCGGGAACACACAGGAGACGAGGATGATATCAAAAATGCAATCGCGTTTGATGTGTATAGTGATGCAGATAACAAGAAAACAAAAGAACACCTGAAAAAATTTGGTGAAGCGATTCGAACCGAGATCCACCATTCGCCTGAAGTGGAGCGAATGAATGCAAAAGGTCAGTACATTATCCGTAAGCTGTTTCAGGCATACGCGACACATCCCCAGCAGTTGCCGGATATTTCTATTGTTCAGTTTATGGTGGAGACGCATGAGAAAAATAGCCTGTCGGGGGCAAATTATCCCGATATGGTATCTGCATACAAATTGAGTTCTGGCCAAGTCAGAAGTGATTTTGATAAGTTCTGGAACGACAAAGAGGATAATGCAGAAAGTAAAAACTTTTCTGTTCGTGTCTGCATGATGCGCAAGATTTGTGACCACATCGCTTCCATGACGGATCATTACGCAGTGGAAGAATATGAAAAATTGTATGGGTGAGAAATGAAGGTTTTATTTATCAATTCAGTATGCGGCATCGGCAGCACAGGCCGTATTTGCACAGACCTTGCACAGCAGCTGGAAGCCGAAGGCAACGAGGTCAAAATCGCCTATGGCCGCAAGGGTACTGTACCGCAGCAGTTTCAGAAATATGCAGTGCGTATTGGCACAGATTTTGACTGCAAAATGCATGCGATCCAGACACGGCTGTTCGATACACATGGCTTCGGTTCCAAGCGTGCGACCAAAGAATTTTTAAAGTGGGCTGAGGAATACAAACCAGACCTGGTGTGGCTCCACAATCTCCATGGCTACTATATCAATGTGGAGATGCTGTTTGATTGGATCAAAAAGCATCCTGAAATGCAGGTGAAATGGACGCTGCATGACTGTTGGGCCTTCACTGGCCATTGTTCGCACTTTACCATGGTAAAGTGCGAGCAATGGAAGAGCCATTGTTCGTACTGCTCTCAGCTTCGCCGCTACCCGGCTTGCTTCGCAATGAGTTCTGTCAGTAAGAATTTTGAGCGAAAGCGCAAGGCTTTTACTGGGGTGAAGAACATGACCCTCATCACCCCCAGCAAGTGGCTTGCCGATTTGACCCGCCAGAGTTTTCTGAAAGAGTATCCGGTCGAGGTGCATTATAACACCATTGATACCAGTATCTTCAAGCCGACCCCTAGTGACTTCCGGGAGCGGTATGGACTGAAGGACAAGTTTATCGTGCTAGGTGTGGCCAACGTCTGGGAGGATCGCAAGGGGCTATTTGACTTTTACAAATTGGCAGAAATGCTGGATGACAAATATACGATTGTGTTGGTGGGCCTGAGCGAAAAGCAGATCAAAGACTTGCCCCAAAATATCAAGGGCATCCAGCGCACCAATAGCCCACAGGAACTGGCAGCGATTTATACGGCAGCGGATGTGTTTGTGAATCCGACTTATGAAGATAACTATCCGACGGTTAATCTGGAAGCACAGGCCTGTGGGACGCCTGTTATTACTTATGATACGGGTGGGTGTAGAGAGACAATACATACAGATAGTGCAAAAGTAGTTGAAGCAGGAAATGTCGAAGGACTATATAAGGAGATTACTATACGATGAATCGAATCGCAAAAATCATTTTGAAAATCCCTATCCGGGGGGGGGTAGGAAAGGCATTTAATTTGTTGAATTTTGGCGGGTTTATGCGATATTCTGTCTGGTATTATAGGCGTCTTGGTATAAAAATTGAAGGTGCAATTACATATATTTGCCCAGACGTATATTTTGATTCAGCAGATTACTCAGCGATTACTATTCAAACTGGTGTAACGATAAGCAGAGAGGTCCTTTTTCTGGTTCATGACTATTCTGTTCATACGGCAATGGTCAATGTTGGATGGAATGCACCTAAAGGGAAAACAGCTCATTTTATTAAGCCCATAAAGGTTGGGAAAGACTCTTTTGTTGGGGCCAGAGCAACCTTACTGCCAGGAACAGAGATAGGCGAAAACTGTATTATTGGTGCTGGAAGCGTTGTCAAAGGAAAAATTCCGGATAATAGCATCGTAATAGGAAACCCTGCAAGAGT
>OIMI01000411.1_pt1 | contig 9729 bp, 6 predicted proteins | sample 1584801 | NCBI WGS metagenome assembly OIMI01 (sample SAMN02674693, study PRJEB24791) | human gut metagenome, SKBSTL018 | isolation source: stool | host: Homo sapiens | place: USA
GCAATCTCACTTCCGCCGTTGGTATCAAAGGTTATTGTGTATTTATTCGTATTCCACACGGGATAGAGCGTCAGTGCCTCGTTTTTGGTATAAATATCTTTAAAGTCATATACCTTTTCGCCTCCGTCAACGGTTGACCAGCCTACTTGCGTGTAGCCCGCGCGGGTGAACAAAGCGCCGCGCAGGGTAAGAATATTGTTGTGGGGTTTCATATCCGTCACCGCACTGCCGGTGCCGTATGTGCCGGGGAGGTAAATCACCTCATAGTCGCCAGTGATCGAAAGCATGGAAACATCGGCAGGTACGGTATCGCCGGGTTTATAGCAGTTCCCATTTTCATCCGACCAATACAGCTGCGCGTCTTCCGAAATGCCGTCCGGGCGGGGCAGTCCCTCGGCAGAGGGTGCAGTGAAGCTCTCGCCTTTTTTCACGATGATCTGAATAGCATCGGAGCTACCACCCAGCGTGCCGCCGCCAAGGTCAAGGGTAACGACCTTCAGTCCGTCAGAGCCCAGTGTGTCAGGGTTCAGGACTTCAAGCACGGGGCGGAAACCGACGTACGGGAAGGAGTTCGCAGCAAGTTTGTCGTTCCAGAAGCGGGCCGACAAGTACCCGCGAACCGCACGGTACGACGCGCCGCCAGAAGAAACATCCTGTCCCCACGAAAACATTCTATTCCAGTTTTGGATATATCCGCTGTCCTTGTTCAGCATCGTGTCCCATTCGTTGCTTTGGGGCACGCCGCGTTTGGAATCGTCTAAACCCGTACAGTCACTTCCCGCAGACGGTGTGCGCAGGGTATAATCCACGCCGCCGCTGGCATAATTTTTGCCGAAAATCAGATCTGCGGTATTCAGGGCATCCCAGCTTACATCATTCGTTACGGCATAGTCCGCAATGAATAGACTGTGGGGATATTTATTCTTCTGAGCATACTCCTCGGTGGTTGCCATCTCCGTTGTGAGCTTGTAGGCGTTCACCGTCCCTGCGTAGGTAAAGGGAACATAGTGCAGCGTCGTATCCGGCAAGGAAGTCGCACCAAAGATGTTTCCGGTGTTCACCGTCCCGGGAATATTCATCGCCGACAGGTCAAAATAGTATCTGCCGCCGGGGGTAAGGGAAAACTGTTCTGATAAAACAAACTGCGCCGTGAGCTTGGTAACGTCCGCCGGAACACTGGCACCGGGCGCGTAGAGCTTACCGTTGCTTCCGAGCCACATGAAGTAGCTGCCTGTATTTCCGTCCGGGCGGGTCATGCCGTCGGACGCAGGCGCGGCAAAGCTCTCGCTGCTTTTCACAATGATTTGAATATCATCGGAGCTGCCGCCGAGCGTTCCGCCGCCAAGGTCAAGGGTAACGGCTTTCAGCCCGTCAGAGCTCAGTGTGTCAGGGTTCAGGACTTCAAGGACAGGGCGGAAACCGACGAGCGGGAGGGAGTCCGTAGCATCGTCGTCGTTCCAGTGTCGGCCCGAATCGTACCCGCGAACCGCACGGAGCGACGAGTTGTATCTTGTTGTGTCCTGCCCCCACGAATATATGCCATTCCAGTTTTTGATGTAGCTGCTGTCCTTGTTCAGTATCCTGTCCCATTCGTTGCTTTGGGGCACGCCGCGTTGGGAATCGTCTAAACCCGTACAGTCACTTCCCGCAGACGGTGTGCGCAGGGTATAGTCCACGCCGCCGCTGGCATAATTTTTGCCGAAAATCAGACCTGCGGTATTCAGGTCATCCCAGCTTACCGTATGCGTTACGGCATAGTCCGCAATGAATAGGCTGTGGGGATATTTATTCTTCTGAGCATACTCCTCGGTGGTTGCCATTTCCGATGTGAGCTTATAAGCGTTGACCGTGCCCACATAGGTAAAAGGCACATAATGAAGTGTGCTGTCAGGCAAATTGCTGTTTACCGTTCCGGGGATGTTCATCGCCGACAGATCAAAATAGTATCTGCCGCCGGGGGCGAGGGTAAACTGTTCGTCAGGCTGACTTTCCACCGTCAGCGTGACATCCGCAAAAGCACTTGCAAGGTCGGTCTTGCAGTCACCATTATACTGCTCGCTGAATACCTTCATGGTATAGTCGCCCGGTGCAATGTCAGACGGGATTTTGATTTCAACCGTTCCGCTTTCGGCAGTAGGTTGTGCTACTCTGCCGTAATACTGTGCGCCGTTGTTATCCGCCAGGATGACAGAGATATATTCATTTTTCCCTGTGGTCGCCCCTTTGTAATTCAGCGTAACGGTATCGTCGGGGGCGGCGCTGACAGTTTTTTCTGTCACGGCAAAATTGCGTCTACTATCTAAAAGCGTCAGCTTCCACTCGTTTCCGCTGTATTCGGGAATCGGGGTCAGCCCTCCGTCAGGCTTTCCGCCCACAGCGGCAGATGCAAAAAGGACAGAGTTCATATTTAATTTAAAAGCGGGACGAACAGTCCGATGATTATTGAAAATGAGGATAGTGTGCCCAGAGTATTGGACAGAACCATCACTACTCACGACGGCGAGATGATATTTATCGGAGCCGGGGGAGCGCAGCCACCAAGCGGTTGTCACCCAATTCGGATGTGCAGGCTCCAAGGCACGCAGATCGTTGTTTACCGCAAACGCTTCCGCTGTGGAAAGCGGCCAGAATACAGCGTTATCCACCTGCCCTCCCGCTACACAGTCGGTATTCTCTCCGTCGTAACTTCCGCTTGTAAGCGCCCGTTTCTTTACGGCAGCATTTTCTTCTGTCGTCAGCTTTGCTGCAAGCGCATCTATCGCGGTTTTCAAATTACTCGGTGCGTATTCGTTGTTTAATATGGTATCGACAAATGGTATAACTCCCATAGCGCCTGCCGCAAGCAGGGTAATATCCCCCTGTGAGCTTGTAACACCGCTTCCGTCATAGCCGATAACTCGCCATGCAGCGGGATTATTTTCATGGTTTTGCCCGAAATACACAGTCGGTGCGGTCGCTGTGTTTACATTTTTACTTAACACACTTAGTGCATCTGCACCAAGCTGTATCGCAGCAGAGCCCCCTGCCCCAACCTCCTCGGCGAATACGCTTATCGGCGTAAGGCAGAGCGTCATGCATAAAGTCAGCAGGATACTAAGTATTCGTTTTTTCATTTTTCGCCACCTCCGTTATATAAATTTAATCAAGAGCAGTTATTGTAATAGTACCTCTGAAGCCACCGAGATAAGTATTGTATGCCGAATTTTCAAACCACAACTGCAATGTAATGTCTTTATTTGACGCATCATACATTCTGTTGAAATTAAAGGAATGTTGATCATTGGTATACGGTATTTTTGCCCCGTCCCTTTTTATTCGTGTAAGCTCCCTGCACAGATCGTCATCATAACCGTCCGTCATCTGAATAGAGTAATTGCCGCTTTTGTTAGCTTCGTTTGAACCGACTTCGAGAGAACCGCTTAAGCAGACATTGTAAATATGTCCTTTTTTGAGTGTAATATTATTCATGTAGGATGAAATCAAGCCGCCCTTGTTTATTTTTTGGTAGACGGTAATATTGGCACGACTGTTATTCTTCAGTACTACTTTAATCGGAGAGGCCGCCTCTCCGTAAAAATATCCCGAACAGCTGCCGTTCTGACCTGCGTCACCCTTGTCGCCTTTATCTCCTTTGTCACCCTTTTCGCCTTTTTCACCGATGTCTCCTTTGTCTCCTTTTTCACCGTCAACTCCTGTGGCTTTCACTCCCGTATCGGTCGTTCCAATCCACCAGTTGCCGTTTTCACCGATGAACGGGGTGTTGCCGTCTTTGCCGTCAGTGCCGTTTTGTCCGTTTGTTCCGTCCTTACCATCAGCACCGTCTTTGCCGTCAACACCGTCTTTACCGTTTATACCGTCCTTACCGTCTGCGCCGTCAAGACCTTTCAAAATTGAAAGATCGTAAAGGTTAAGCCATATTTCATCGCCGACATAACGCCACTGTAGGTTATTTTCATTTACACGGAACTCAGGTGTTTTTCCGTTTGCTCCGTCCTTACCGTTCTGTCCGGCATCTCCTTTATCTCCCTTGTCGCCTTTTTCACCGTCAACACCTGCGGCTTTTACGCCAATGTCGGTCACTCCGAGCCACCAGTTGCCGTTTTCACCGATGAACGGAGTATCACCGTTTTTGCCGTCAATACCATCGACACCGTTCTTTCCGTCGATTCCGTCTTTGCCGTCAAGACCTTTCAAATTTGAAAGATCGTAAAGATTTAACCATATTTCGTCACTGACATAACGCCATTGAAGATTGTTTTCATTTACACGGAACTCCGGTGTTTTTCCGTTTGCTCCGTCTTTACCGTTCTGCCCTGTGGGTCCTTTTATATCGGAAATGGCAACAAGGTTTTGCCAGTCTTCTCCCTCATAGCGCCACTGTATATATTCTGTTGTTCTTTGTACCTCTATGTTTTTGCCGTCAGTACCGTCTTTACCGTCAATGCCGTCTTTTCCGTCAGTACCGTCTTTACCGTCAGCACCGTTTTTACCATCAGTACCGTCTTTTCCGTCAAGACCGTTCTTTCCGTCAGTACCGTCTTTACCGTCAGCACCGTCTTTGCCGTCAATGCCGTTTTTACCGTCAAGACCGTTCTTTCCGTCAGTGCCGTCTTTCCCGTCAGTACCGTTCTTTCCGTCAGCACCGTCTTTGCCGTCAACGCCGTTTTTACCGTCAATACCGTCTTTGCCGTCAAGACCGTTCTTTCCGTCAGTACCGTTTTTTCCGTCAGTACCTCTGAGCGTGTTAAGAGCTACAAGATCGTGCCATTCCTCTTCGGCGGTATCTCTCCATTGGATTGCTGTGCCGTTGTTTCGCACCTCCGGCAACAGGGTTTTGCTATTTTCCGCCTTGCTGCATACGGCAGCGAATGCAATGCAAAGTACGATGCAAAGCACAAGACAGAGTGCGGTGGTAATAAAGTATATTCGTTTTTTCATTTGTCATTGCCTCCTCTCAAATATTGTGAACGGTATTTATCAGCAAACAGGGCAACACCCTGTTTTAAGACCTCCATTTGGGTTTTTAAATAATATTCATCCTCAAACATAGCATAGTGTACACAGGCACGGACAAATATAAAAATCAGCGGTGTAATCACCGTGTACGGAATGCCGATTTTCGGCTCAAGCAGCTTGGCATACTCGGTATAGCGCTCATTTACCCCCTCAAAAAATTTCTTGCCGTGCTCAATATATTTCGGATGGGTATAGACCTGATACATCAGCCGATATTTCTTGCCGTGCTTCTTTGCGGTCCAATACGGAACCTCTTTCACAAATCGAACAACATCCTTCGGGTCGGTTGGAGCTTTTTCCATAAAATCATCCTCAACCTTTTCCATACAGTATGCAGTTGATTCAATAATCAGTTCATCAACACTGTTGAAATAGGAATACAGATTTCCCGTTGTACAGCCACACGCTGCCGCCAAAGCCTTGATGCCCGTACCGGTCAATCCGTTTTCAGCATAGCATTCAAAGCATTTTTCCATTATTTCCCTCTTACGCTCGTTGTGCTGTTCCTCCGTTGTTCTCATAACATTCGCTTCCTTTTGATAACTAATCGATTAATTAATTATAGTATAGCACAGAGCTACGGCAATTTCAACAATTAATTAAGAAAAAATCGCAAAATATTAAATTTTTATCACATCTGTCGGAAACTTTACTGCTATAGCAGTACCATTTTCCGAACTTTCTTCCACACGAACTTTACCATTGTGCAGTGCAACGATTTCCCACACCAAAGAAAGTCCCAATCCAACTCCGCCGTATTCTCTGCTTCGGGATTTATCCACACGAAAGAAGGGCTGAAAAATACTTTCTCTGTATTGTTCGGGGATGCCGTAGCCGGTATCCGCAACCGTAATAACAAGCTGATTGTCTTTGTGCGTTACGGTAATATTCACTGTACCGTCAAAACGGTTGTAGCGTATAGCGTTTTCGGTCAGATTGTATAACAAACGGTAAATCAGCGTGTCACTGCCTGTCATAACAGCGTCGCCCGTGCTTTCAAGTGTAACATTGTTCTTCTCTGCAAGGGGTGCAAGGTCAGTAAAAATCTCTTCTACCATAGGACCTATCTCTATGCGGTCAGCACACGATACTGTGCGAAGCTCGCTCATTTCCAACAGGGTTTTTGTCATTTGTGTCATTCGTTCGGTCTGCTCACGCAACAATCGGAGAAACTCCGCCGTTTCAGGCGATACCTCGGGGTGCTCTGCCGAAAAAAGTTCAAGCTGTGCCTGCATAAGCGAAAGCGGCGTGCGCAACTCGTGTGCGGCGTTTCCCGTGAACTGTCGTTGAGCGGTAAATCCCTCATCAAGACGGTCAAGCATCCGATTGAACGACTTGACAAACTGTCTCAGTTCAGGCGGAACTTCTTCGGTTATCTTCATATCCGTCAAATTGTTAGGTTGAACCTTTTCAACCCGAGCGGTAAAAGTACGCAGAGGCTTCAGCGCATGCCCGCTTAAAAAATACGCAAGCACACCGCCTAACAATGTTGCCGCCGCCGTAATATACCAATTGGTAGCGATAAAGGATTCCTGTGCTCCGTTAATTACAATAGTCAATTCACGATCAAGCTTTTTGTGTTCGGGATCGAAAAAGTCAGGTTCTCCTTTGTCCGTATCACCGTAACCTGTAACATAAGAGCCTATGGAATCCATATAATGGCTGCCGGAATAGCCGATAAGAACATTCATAAAAATGCAGGTGGCTCCGATAAGAAGTGCAGTCATCAGAGTTATGCGCCATTGCAAGGATAGCTTTTTCATACTTTTTCTTCCTCCATAACATATCCTTCACCAATGCGATTGCGAATCGGGTCATAGCCGAGTGCCGCACGCAGTTTCTTTCGTAATGCAGAAATATGTACTCTTATTGAATTGCTGAAATTGTCAACACTGTTATCCCAAACATGGTCGAGCAGTTCTTCCTGACTGACGGGGCGACCTTGATTAAGAAGTAAATATTCAAGTATTCCGATTTCTTTTCGGGTAAGTGACAGCTCCTGACCGTCAGCAACGGCAACACGGGCTTTGGTGTCAAAAGCAACCTTTCCACAGTTCAAAACAACATTGTTTTGTGTAAACCGCCGGCGAGTCAGACTGCGTATTCTTGCCTCAAGCTCCTCCAAATGAAAAGGCTTTGTCAGGTAATCGTTTGCTCCGGCATCCAGTCCCTCCACCTTGTCGACAACCTCACAGCGTGCCGAAAGAATTAACACTCCGGTATCTCTGTCGGTTTGTCGCAGAGTTCGCAGTACCGTCATCCCGTCTGCACCGGGTAAATTCAGATCAAGTAAAACAAGATCGTACTTTTCTATTCCGAGCAACTCATTTGCTTTGTTTCCGTCATAACAAAAATCAACGCTGTATGCCAATCTTTTAAGGCTGCGAACAATTGTCTCGCACAGCGCACGCTCGTCTTCAATTACTAAAATACGCATAGAAACTCTCCTTGTTGTGTTTTCATATTTCTTTGATAATTTAATTATATCATTATATCGCTCAGACATAAAGTTTTTGTTAAGTTCTCGTTCTTAACAGGGATTTTACATCCTCTGTGCTACAATGAGAGCACAAAAGAAAGGAGTGACCGAATTGACTCGAAAGAAAAAAGCCGTATTTCAGATCGTACTGATTATCTGCGGAATTATGATGCTGTGTTACGGAGCTCTGCGTGGAGAGGCAGAAACCGTGTTAAGCAAGGCAATCCGGCTGTGTTTGGAGTGTGTGGGAATTGGATAACAAAGAACCGAAGAAAAAAAGAGGCGGTGTATCGCGGTTCCTCTCACGCTTTCGATGGCTTATTCAAGCAGGAGCAACTTTGCTGAGTAATATTCATCTGCCGAATTTATTGAAGGGCAGAATTTATCAAGGCAAAGGAAAGGCTGTTTGCGTTCCGGGACTGAATTGCTATTCCTGCCCTGCGGCATCGGGTGCATGCCCAATCGGCTCGTTTCAGGCTGTGGTGGGTTCGTCAAAATTCAGTTTTTCATATTATATCACAGGATTCCTCATATTGATAGGAGTTCTGCTCGGGCGTTTTATCTGCGGTTTTTTGTGTCCGTTCGGATGGCTTCAGGAACTGTTACATAAGATACCGACAAAAAAGCTTCCCACTAAAAAGCTGAAGCCGCTGACATACATAAAATATGCAGTTTTGCTTTTTGCTGTAGGTTTGCTGCCAATGCTCATTACAAACGATGTGGGTATGGGAGATCCTTTTTTCTGTAAGTATCTTTGTCCTCAAGGGGTACTCGAGGGAGCAATCCCTCTTGCCGCCATCGATTCGGGAATCCGCGCCGCACTGGGTACGCTCTTTTCGTGGAAGCTGGGCATATTGATTACGGTAATCGTACTGAGTGTACTTTTCTACAGACCGTTCTGCAAGTGGCTGTGTCCTCTCGGTGCATTTTATGCATTGCTTAACAAGGTGTCGCTTTTCGGAATGAAAGTAGACAAACACAAATGCATTTCGTGCGGAAAGTGTGCCAAAGTATGCAAGATGGATGTAGATGTAACCAAAACTCCCAACCATACCGAATGCATACGCTGCGGTAAGTGTATCCGTGCCTGTCCTGTCGAGGCGGTCAGCTTTTGCTACGGCTTTGGCAAAGGAAAAGAAAATGATTGTCCCGCTAAAAAAGCGGAAACAGCAAAACAAAAAATTGAAACAGAAATTAAAGCAGAAATTAAAACAGGAATTGAAACAGAAAAGGAGTAAACACTATGAAAACGACTAAAATTTTAAGCTTACTGACTGCCCTGATGATGTTGTTAAGCTTTGCCGCCTGTGGCACAAACAAAGGCAATACGACGAATACTACCGCAAATAAGAAAAGCGAAACGGCTATGCTGACAGCTGTGAATCCAAAAACAAAAGACGAGGCCGCCGACCTGCATCAAAAACTGATGGCACAGGAAAATGCTATTCTTTCCGAAAACAGCAAACTTTGGGAAAAGGTATTTATTTCAGCCGATAAGGGTATGGCGATGAATGAGGACGGCAAAAACTACGGCGATTTTCTTCTGAAAACGATTGACGGTATCAAGGATCAGTTCAGTGCAGATGAGTTGAAACTTCTTAATAAAGGCGCCGAAGAGATTAAGGAAATTGAAGGAAAGCTGACAGTTTTGGAACAAAAATTTCCCGGATGCGGAGAAAAACCGTCTGATGGAGATATGAGCGTTCCGGCTGAAAACGGTAAGCCCATCGAAAAGGATAATCTGATGAAATTCCCGACATTTGACGGCAAGGATCTTGACGGAAATGAAGTTAAGAGCAGTACGCTTTTTGCAAAAAATACCGTTACCGTAGTAAACTTCTGGTTTACCACCTGCAATCCCTGCGTGGAAGAACTTGCCGACCTGGAAGCTCTGAATAAACAGCTTGCAAAAAAAGGCGGAGCAGTAGTCGGAATCAATTCATTTACACTTGACGGTGACAAAACGGCTATCTCTGACGCAAAGAATATTCTGGCAAAAAAGGGTGTGACCTACAAAAACATTTGGTTTGATTCAAAAAGTAAAGCCGGAGAATTTACATCCGGATTGTACTCCTACCCCACAACTTATGTTGTCGATAAAAACGGTAATATTGTGGGAGAGCCGATTGTCGGTGCAATAACCTCCGAAAAGCAGTCTGAAAAGCTGCAAAAGTTGATTGATCAGGCAATTGCAAACAGCAAGAACTGATGTGTGCCTGTCCCGACAAAGTATT
>OIMI01000412.1_pt1 | contig 9672 bp, 3 predicted proteins | sample 1584801 | NCBI WGS metagenome assembly OIMI01 (sample SAMN02674693, study PRJEB24791) | human gut metagenome, SKBSTL018 | isolation source: stool | host: Homo sapiens | place: USA
CAACAAAGAACTGTGTGATACCTATATGGGGAAATATCCGGTTATTTTTCTTTCATTGAAAGGTGTTGAGGGATTGACATTTGAGGAAGCAAAATACCGTCTGATAGAGCTGATCGGTACAGAAGCTGAAAGATTTGCATTTTTAGACGATAGCGATCGGCTTTCTGCAAATGAGAAAGAAAAATACCGTGCCTTAATTGCTTTGAACAATGGAAAATATACCATGGAGGAAGGGCTTTTCATATCCAGCATTCAATTGCTGTCAAAACTTTTATACCAGCACTATGGACAGAAAACAGTAATACTCATTGACGAGTACGATGTACCACTGGATAAAGCATTCCAGAATGGCTATTACCGGGAAATGGTATCTCTGATCCGCGGACTTTTAGGTCAGGCTTTGAAAACCAATACTTCCCTTCAGTTTGCGGTTCTGACCGGCTGTTTACGTATTTCAAAGGAAAGTATTTTTACTGGTTTGAACAATTTCAAAATCCTGTCAATTGATGATGCACGATATGATGAACAATTCGGCTTTACGGATGCAGAGGTGTCTGACTTTTTGGAAGATTATGATTTGTCTGGACACTTTGCGGAAATAAAGGAATGGTACGATGGTTATCATTTTGGAAATGCCGATATCTATTGCCCTTGGGACGTGATAAATCATGTGGATCATTTATTGCAGGAGCCAGATGTCTGTCCACAGGCATACTGGATCAACAGCAGCGGAAATGATTTAGTTAAGCGGTTTGTAGACAAAGCAGACAAAACCACACGCGACGAGATTGAGCAGCTGATTGCGGGTAATGCAATAGAAAAACGCATCCGTCTGGAACTTACCTATGATGAGATTGAAAACAGTATCGATAATCTCTGGAGTGTCCTGTTTACCACAGGATACCTGACACAGGTTGGAAAAGCGGTTGATGGTGTTTACCGGCTGGTCATCCCAAACAAAGAAGTGCGGGAAGTGTTTGTATTCCAGATACAGGAATGGTTCCGTCAGACGATTGTAGAAGACGCAAAACCAATGCAGGAACTGTGCCTGGCATTTTTAGATGGGGATGCAGAAAAAATACAAAAACACCTGACGCAGATTCTTGGCCGGATGATCAGTATTTTAGATACCAAAGCTCGTGATGAACAGAAGGAAAACTTTTATCACGGCCTGTTGCTTGGTCTGCTGCGGAGTGAACGTGACTGGCTGATCCGCTCCAACGTAGAATCTGGAGACGGTTTCTGCGATATCCTGATTGAGCCGGAAGATCCGGATGCGGGAATGGTCATCGAATTGAAATATGCTGCGACATTCCGGGAACTGGACAGTGCCTGCGAAAAAGCAATGCAGCAGATCAGAGACCGCAGATATGACGAAGCCCTGCGGAATGATGGCAGGGAAAATATTCTGGCATATGGCATAGCTTTTTGTAAAAAACGCTGTAAAGTCGTTTGTGAAAAACTCTAAAGATTGTGTCAAAAATAACTATCTCCTATAAAAAAGAAATGCTAACATAAGCTTGATATTGGCATTTCTTTTTCAAATTCTTTCACGGAAAGATTTAGTTTTTGAACTCCTCGCCTGTGAAAAAATCTTTGTAAATTGAACAAAATGAACAAGGGGTGACACAATAAACACTGACTTTATTGTGTCACCCCCTTGCGTCTTAAACATGGGTTATTACGGATTACAGAAGTTTTCTTAGCATGATAGCAGAATCCACAGATTCTTTCTCCATTCCATCTGCAACTAACTGTTCCGGAGTTTTTCCTTCTTTCAGTTTCTGAACGATCTCGAGCAAGGTTTTCCTTTCTTCTGAACGACCTTCCGCAAGTCCTTCCTCCCGGCCTTCCTCTCGGAGAACATCTTCATATTTCTTTTCATCAAATTCAGTAAGACACATATCACACACCTCCCTGCGATGCTGTTCCAAAAAATCTCTAAGAATATTTTCCTCTATGCATTCCCTGACGGTAAGATCAATGGCTTCTTTTAATTCCATGGAATCCCGGTATTTTTTGATCTTTGCAACAAAGACCGCATATTCATATAAAACATGGCAGCTGTCCATGATGGACTGATTTTTCCACTGTTTATGTTAATCATTGTGGCGGTCCATTCATATTCACCAGCTCCGGTATCTGTTTCAAAAGCATCTGATAACCGTAGAATCCTTCTTTCTTCTGCAAGCTCCTTTTCGCTTCCGTTGTAAAATACAATATAATGAGGACGCGGAATTTTCAACAGATGCTTGCTATACAGCCGCTCGGATCGGTGAATCAGTTTCCGGTACAGATCCGCATAATACAAAAATCCCCGGAGTGGCATATTGGGGTTATAGGAACTCTGATGTTCGTAAAGACTCAAGGTTTTGTCGATTAGAAATGAAACATCATTTTTGTATTTCATGTAAATAACATCTTCCAGGGTCGTATACTCCAGATCATCCGGATTCGTATATGCGGTACCGTTTACCGCATTATACAGACTCAGCGCATTTTCTCTGTTTTCACCAAACAGTTTTCAAAATACGGTGTCCTTATTTTTTTTATTTACATGAATGTCATCATTTGTTTTGTCATCAAATGCAGGGATTCCTTTCTTTAAAATCCTTTGTTTATCTACCTACATTATAGCATATGACACAGAGATCACAACTGAAACAATTTGTCACTTGTCTGTCGCTTATCTATTGATTGATTGTTTGTTACTTGTAGCGATAATTTCGCCTAAAAAACTATTTGTAAATCCAGTATTTCCAACACTTCCGTGGAAAATACCAGCGATACTTCCGGTTAAGGTAACTTACAAGACTTCTACAAAGAAGACTGCTAAGACACAGACAAAGAAACTGAATTACATATTCACAGTAGCTAAGGCAAGCGTTGCTTTATCTGGCGATTCAGCAGTTGCAGTTGGAAACACAACTAAGCTGACAACTACAAAGAAGGCTTCTGACAGAGCTAAGATTACTTACACATCCAGTGATGAAACAGTAGCTACAGTAGCTGCTGACGGTACAGTAACTGGTGTTAAGGCTACAATCACAGCTAAGCTTACAATTGGTAAAGATACAGCTACAGCTACTCATGAAGTAGAAGTAAAGAACTATGTTCTTTCTACTGTAGGACAAAGCAAGTTAACAGAGCTTACAGCTACTGTTACTGGTGATACAAAGAACCTTAAGGCTTCTGATTTTACAGTAAAGAATGAGACAACAAACGTTGTTTATCCAGTATCCAAGGTATCTGTTGATTCTAAGGATGCAACAAAGGTTACATTGACACTGTTCAGCGAGTTAAATGATGCTGCTAATTATGATGTAACACTTGACGGAACAACAAAGTCTTTCAAGGCTTCTGATGGAAAGGTTGCTTCTATCGCACTTGATAATGCAACAATCCCATATGCAACAGAGACAGAAGTAAAGCTTGTTTCTAAAGATGCTAACGGCGTTGTATTAAAAGAGCTGAAGACAACAGATGCAGATGCTCATTATACATTTACAATTGATACAAAGGGAAATGGATATACAAACGGTTCTAAGTTATACTTAAATAAGGTAAACGATACTGCTGAAGCAACGATCGAGTACAAGACAGGAAAGTATGACCAGAATGGTAAGGCAGAAGGAAACATCGGACCAAACAAGGTTACAATTACTGCTGTAGATCAGGCTGTTGTAAACGGATTTGATGTAAGAATTGACAAGGCTACGACAACTAAGTTCGATAAGGCTAAGGATTCTAAGAAGCTTGCTGTAAAGGATCCAACACAGTACGCTGCATTCCTTAAGATTAAAGATGCAAACGGTAACGAGATCAAAGATTACAACAACTATAAAGTAGAGTCTTCTGACAAGGCTACATTAATGCTTGGAGCATCTACTCTTGATTCTAAGCACAGTGTAAACGTAACTGCTGTTAAGGCTGGTACTGCTTACATCCTTATTAAGAAGGATAACAAGATTGTTGGTTCTGTAGCTGTTGAAATCGTAGCAGAAAGAACTGTTGCAACACTTGAGTTAGATTCTTACAATGTAACTCTTTCTAAGCAGTTAAAAAATACAAAGACTGTTACTGCAACTGTAAAGGATCAGTACGGTGATGATATTGCCGCTAATTTAAGCGTAGAGTGCTTATCTACAGATGTTTCTAACTTAAGCACATCTGCTGTAGCTGGAAGCACATATTACACAATCAACGGAAAGAAAGTAACTTTCAATAGTGAAAATGTTGCTGCTGGAAACTATGTTTACAAGATTTCTTACAAGAACAGTGATAACAAAGAAGTAGTTGCTAAGACTGTTTCTGTAGCTGTAAAGGATGCTAAGACTACCGTACCTGATGCTTGGAGAATTGATGTTGATAACAACAATTTCGATCTGAAGGTTGACAAGGATACAACAGCTGATAAGAATATCGCAATCCAGGTTGTTGGTATGAAAGATGGCATTGATGTTAAGTATGAGACAATTAAGTCCATTTCTGTAAAGGATGCTAAGGGAAATGCTGTTGTAACAACAACAAGTGGTTCTGCTGTATTAGTAAAGGCTATTACAACAGCAACAAGTGGTTCCGCAATCGTTGCTGATAAGAAGCTTGCTACAGGAACATACTCTGTAAAGGCTACAATCACAAACAACGAAGGAAAAGATATTGAGCTTTCTACTACATTTACTGTAAAGGATACTCAGGATAAGGCTTCTGTTGATGTAAAGGATAACACTGTAGCTGGTGCTACTGTAGCTGATGCTGTAAAGAATGCACTTACTGTAACATACGGTGAGACAACATATAGCAGCCGTTCTGACAAGGCCGCAGCTGATCAGCCATTAGTTATTGCAGCTGTTGAAGGTATCAAGAACAACGGTGTTAAGTTCACATCTGGAACTCAGACTGTTGTATCTGGTGAATACTTCACAATTACTAAGCTTGCTGTAACTGTAAAGGTTGACGGAAATGTTTATACAAACATGGAAGTTTCTGTACCAGGAGCAATCACAATCAAATAATTTTGGTTTGATGAATAGGTAAAAAAGAGAGTCGCGTTTCGCGGCTCTCTTTCTTTAATTGTGCGCCTTGCGGTGCACGTTTCTAATGGGTGAAAGTCCTTAATCCGCCCTAGTAGTGGGAAGGATACAGCCAAGACCAAGGGTGTCCTATTCATAGCAGCGATTATGATTAACGTGAGGGGAATCTGAAGGAAGGTGGCGGCAAATCTCTGGTCTGACGAACAGAAATCACATCAGGCTATAGCTAAGGATAAGGTTGCAATACAAACTATGCAGAAGTGTTCGACTACTCTAAGATTACTGAAAAGAGCGGTGTCATCACAGACTATTGGACGAACAATCTTTTGGATTTGATTTTGCGAAAGGACAATCTTAATGAAGCCTACAAACAAGTTAAGAGAAACAAGGGAAAATGTGGAATTGATGCCTGTAGGAATCGAATTTTTTGATGAAATCCGGACATCCGGTTACTATTATATTGATAAAACAAAATTGATCGAGCAATTATTACAGAACATGGGAAAAGTGAGTTTGTTCACACGCCCACGCCGTTTCGGGAAAACGCTGAACATGAGCATGCCGAAATGCTTTTTTGAGATCGGAACTGCCCCTGCTCTGTTTGACGGACTTTATATTTCAGGCAACAAAGAACTGTGTGATACCTATATGGGGAAATATCCGGTTATTTTTCTTTCACTGAAAGGTGTTGAAGGGCTGACGTTTGAAGAAGCTAAAGAAAATCTGCAACAGTTAATCGGAAATGAAGCAGGACGTTTTCCTTTTTTGAAAGAAAGTCCTGAACTGTCAGACGAAGAAAAACAACAATATCTTGCACTGACCACTTTCAAAGAAGGACGATATGTATTTGCAGACAGTACACTTACATTCAGTTTGCAGTTTCTATCCAGGTTATTGCATAAACACTATGGTCACAAGACCGTGATACTGATTGATGAGTATGATGTACCACTGGATAAGGCATTTCAGAATGGTTACTATAGAGAAATGATTTCGCTGATCCGCGGACTTTTAGGCCAGGCATTAAAAACCAATACCTCCCTTCAGTTTGCAGTTTTAACTGGTTGTTTACGTATTTCAAAAGAAAGTATTTTTACTGGGCTTAACAACTTTGCTGTTAACTCAGTGGTAGATGTGGAACATGACGAGCAGTTTGGATTTACAGACACAGAAGTTCATCAAATTTTGGATGATTATAAGTTAAACCAGCATTTTTCTGAAATGAAAGAATGGTATGACGGTTATCGTTTTGGAAATGCTGACATTTACTGCCCGTGGGATGTGATTAATCACGTAAAAAAGTTACTCATCGATCCTCAGGCAGATCCACAGGCCTTTTGGATCAATACCAGTGGTAATGGATTGGTCAAACGTTTTGTCGACAAGGCAGACAAGACGACACGCGATGAGATTGAACAATTGATTGCAGGAAATCCCATCGAAAAAAGAATTCGTCTGGAACTGACCTATGATGAGATAGACAACAGCATAGATAATCTCTGGAGTGTCCTGTTTACCACAGGATACCTGACACAAGTTGGGAAAGCGGTTGATGGTGTTTACCGGCTGGTCATCCCAAACAAAGAAGTGCGGGAAGTGTTTGTATTCCAGATACAGGAATGGTTCCGTCAGACGATTGTAGAAGACGCAAAACCAATGCAGGAACTGTGCCAGGCATTTTTAGATGGGGATGCAGAAAAAATACAAAAACACCTGACACAGATTCTTGGCCGGATGATCAGTATTTTAGATACCAAAGCTCGTGACGAACAGAAGGAAAACTTTTATCATGGCTTGCTGCTTGGTCTGTTGCGAAGTGAACGTGACTGGCTGATCCGCTCCAATGTGGAATCTGGAGACGGTTTCTGTGATATCCTGATTGAGCCGGAAGATCCGGATGCGGGAATGATCATCGAATTGAAATATGCTGCGACATTCCTGGAACTGGACGGTGCCTGCGAAAAAGCAATGCAGCAGATCAGAGATCGCAGATATGACGAAGCTCTGCGGAATGATGGCAGGGAAAATATTTTGGCATATGGCATAGCTTTTTGTAAAAAGCGCTGTAAAGTCGTTTGTAAAAAACTCTAAATATTTTATCAACAATAGATAACTGAATTTCTAAAACAACAATAATTGTACCATTCCTTTATTTCCGCAAAGTGTCCAGACAAATCATAATCTTCCAAAAGGTCAGACACCTCTACATCCGTAAATCCGAATTGTTCATCATACCGTGCATCAGCAATTGAATGCTGGATATGAGAAGCCCTTCCTCCATGGCATATTTCCCATTTTTCAAAGCAATCAAGGCACGGTATTTTTCGTTTCTGCGGATTTTTTCAAAATCATCAATACCCACCGGTAATTTTAATCACTGTTCCATAAAAGCCTCCCACTCAGCCATTGCTTTTATTCATAAACATAGTATAGCGGATTACCCAGGAAAATATAATTTCATTTTGCACGCTTGATTTGTTACTTGCCTATCTCTTAATGACCTATTTCCAATAATAAATTTTTAAAGTAATATAAAAATATCCCGTTCAGGAAAAACCTAAACGGGATATAAATATTAGCTTTGTATCAAATTACTTATTTACTGAGAAGTATCCAGTAATATCCGGAACCTCTACAGCAAGCCATACTGGCACATCATCTGTACCAACGTTTACCCATACAGTAACCTTTGTAACTGTGAATCCCTCACCCTTACCAATTACTGTGGCAGCGTTATTATTGTAGACAATAGAAGAACCATTATTCTTTGTACCTTCAATGCTGCAAACTTCCAATCCAGCATGTGCATCTGTGTAATCAATTCTATCAGTATAAGTATAATCGCCATACTTAACAATTACAGAATCTCCTAAAACAGCATCTACTGCAGAACCAGTAGTAGCTCTTGCATCCACACTATTGGCCTTAACTTCTGCTGTAGCCTTAGCCTGTGTATCTTTTACAGTAAATGTTGTTGTGATTTTTGCTGTAACACTAGAATCTACATTATCTACACCTTCAGCATATACAGTATATGTTCCTGCCTCAAGATACTTAGTAATTACATAATTAGTTACTCCATTAGCTGGGTATGAAGGCTGAGACTGACCTGAAACTTTAATGCTTAATGCACCATTTGTTGTAACAGTGAATACTCCAGCCTCTGGAGCTTTTGCAGGAGTAGTGCCGCTAACAGTACTGAAAAGAACAGTTCCATCAGCTTTCTTTACCACATATTTTACATTTGTAAGACTATAAAGATCTGCACCATCAGCAGAACCGATAACCTCAGCTTTAACAACCTTGTCTGTATAGTTATCTTTATCAGCCTTGATATCAACATTATCATTGGTAATGTTTAACTTCCAAGAATTTGCTTTTGTAGCTGTTGTATCCTTAACAGAGACAACAATTGTTCTCGCAACAACTTCTTTACCATCTTTCTTGTAGGAAATCTTAAATGTATAATCTCCAGCTACATCTCCAGGAGCGAAAGTGATTTTTGCACCAGTTTTAGAAAACTTGTTTCCAGCTGCCTTAGAAGGTTTTGTTAAGTTTTCTACGTTAATATCATTTGCATATGCGCTAGTTACGTCATTACCATACTGATCTTTTAATGTTACATTTACATCTGCAGATCTACGAATTACATTAGAAAGTGTGACATTATATTTGTCTAACTCTAATGTAGCTACAGCCTTTTCAGCAACAACTGTAATAGCAACAGATCCAACTACTTTGCTATCTTTTTTAATAAGAAGATATGCAGTACCTTCTTTTACTCCTGTAACACTAACTTTCTTTGAGCTGATATCGTTCTGAGTACCAACCATTAATGTTGCAGGATCAGAAGATTCTACAGAATACTTATTGTAATCGGAAATTTCTTTTCCGTCAGCATTTTTAATCATGAAATAAGCTGTTTTTGTATCTTTAGCTGCGATCTTCTTGTCATCTTTAGCCTTGTCATAAGACTTATTGCCATCATCAATTCTTACATCAAAGTTGCTAACAGCAGACTGATCTACAGCAGTAATTGTAACCTTACCGGAAGTAACATTTCCTTCAGCCTTACCGTTCTGATCATATTTGCCAGACTTGTATGTGATTTCAGCAGTAGCTGTATCAGCAATCTTATTTAAATATAACTTAGTTCCGTTTACATATCCATTATTGGTTGTAAGAGTGAAATCATACTTAGAAGCATCTTGCTTTGTGTAAGCAGCCTCATCAATGATAACACCATTCGCATCTTTAGAAACCAGTCCGATTTCTGTTTCAGTTGCATAAGGAACTGTTACGGTATTAAGTGCAACAGAAGCAACCTTTCCATCAGAAGCTACGAATGTCTTTGTGATTCCATCAAGAGTCACATCATATGTAGCAGCATCTTTTGCTTCGCTGAACAGTGTTAATGTAACCTTAGAAGCATCCTTGGAATCAACAGATACCTTAGATACTGGATAAACAACGTTTGTTGTCTCGTTCTTTACTACGAAATCAGTAGGCTTAAGGTTCTTTGTGTTGCCAGCAACAGTAGCTGTAAGCTCTGTAAGCTTTGTCTGGGAAACTGTGCCTAATGCATAGTTCTTAACTTCAACTTCAGCAGTAGTAGAAGCCTTATCTGTTGCAGCTGTGA
>OIMI01000416.1_pt1 | contig 9569 bp, 9 predicted proteins | sample 1584801 | NCBI WGS metagenome assembly OIMI01 (sample SAMN02674693, study PRJEB24791) | human gut metagenome, SKBSTL018 | isolation source: stool | host: Homo sapiens | place: USA
GGTGACAGTGTCGATGGCGTCCACCACGTAGTCGAACTGGCTGAAATCGAAGCTGTCCTGTGTCTCAGGGCCAAAGAAGGTCTTGTAGGTGGTGACCTTGATGTTGGGGTCGATGTCGTGGACGCGCTCTTCGGCCACATCCACCTTGAACCTGCCCACCGTCTTGTGGGTGGCGATGATCTGGCGGTTCAGGTTGGTGAGGCAGACTTTGTCGTCGTCGATCAGGTCGAGAGCCCCCACGCCGCTGCGGGCCAGCGCCTCGACGGTGTAGCCGCCCACGCCGCCCACGCCGAACACGGCTACCCGGGAATCGTGCAGTTTGGTCATTGCTTCCGCGCCCAGCAGCAGCTGGGTGCGGGAATACTGGTCTTGCATATCATTTCTCCTTTAGGTTCTGCTTTTTACATTCACGGGCTTGCCCTCTCAGTCACCTTCGGTGACAGCTCTCCCAAAGGGAGAGCCAGAATGCAGCGGTCAAGCAATAGGCTCTGGCGCGAAGCGCCTGAGAGGGCCAGGCCGCTCCCCCTTATCCCTTTGCCACCTGTGTAATGGTGCCGCCGCCGAGGACGACATCGCCCTGATACAGCACGACGGCCTGCCCCGGGGTGGGGGCGCGCTGAGGCTGGTCAAATTCCAGACGGAAGTTGTCCGGCCCCGCCGGGTAGACGGTGGCAGGCTGTTCGGTCTGATGATAACGGGTGCGGGCCGTCACCCGCAGGGGGCCTTTCAGCTCCGGGATGGCGATCCAGTTCACTTCGTTCGCATAGACGATGGTATCGAACAGCTCCGACTCCGGGCCGACCGTGACGGTGTTGGCCTGCATATCCTTGGCGCAGACGTAGACCGGTGCGCCCATGGCGAGGCCCAGGCCCTTCCGCTGCCCGATGGTGTACCGCACAGCGCCGCTGTGGGTGCCTACCTTTCTGCCGCCGACGTCGAGGAAATCGCCCGCCGGGTAGTGCTTGCCGGTGAAATCCTCCATAAAGCGGGCGTAGTCGCCGTCCGGCACGAAGCAGATGTCCTGACTGTCGTGCTTGCGGGCGTTCACAAAGTGCTGCTGCTCGGCGATGGCGCGCACTTCGCTCTTGTGCAGACCACCCAGCGGCAGGCGGACATGAGCCAGCTGTTCCTGCGTGAGGTTGTAGAGCACATAGCTCTGGTCTTTGTTCTCGTCCAGACCCTTTTTGAGCAGCCAGCGGCCCGTGGCCTCGTCCTGCTCCACCCGGGCATAATGGCCCGTGACCACATAGTCCAGTCCGTGCGCTTCCGCCCAGCGAAGCAGGTGATCGAACTTCATATATCTGTTGCAGTCGATGCAGGGATTGGGCGTACCGCCGGCCTCGTAGACCCGGATGAATTTGTCGATGATCTTTTCCTGAAAGTCTGCCGTAAAATCCAGCACCTCGTAGGGAATATCCATCGCATAGGCCACCTCGGCGGCGTCCTCAATGTCCCGCTCCGAGCAGCAGGTATGCAGACCCTCGGTGTTCACGGCCTCGTTGCGGGTGAGGCGCATGGTGACGCCGGTGCAGTCGAAACCGTCCCTCTGCATGAGCCATGCCGCCACCGAGCTGTCCACACCGCCGCTCATGGCGATGAGCGCCCCGGGGCGGCGGGAAGTGTTCTGTGTTTCTGTCATTCTGTTCCTCTTCTGTTATAACATACTAAAACAGTAGTATAATACTACCGCAGCTTCTTTCTCTTGTCAAGACGCAGAAAATTTGGCCGCAAAGGCCAGAAGTTCTGCTTTTTCGTTGGGCAGCCGCCCGGTGATGACCTCTTCCAGCAGCGCTTCCAGTGCGCGGCGCAGGCCCGGCCCGGGCGCGACGCCCGCCGCCATCAGATCGCGGCCATTCACGGCCAGCTGGGAGACGCGGCAGCAGGCGTTTTGGACGGTCAGCGTCTCGGCCTCGGTTTGCAAGGCTTTCCACTCTTCTTTCTGTTCCGGGTAAAGAGCGGCACAAAGCCGAGTCAACCTGACCAGCATAGGCAATTCCAAACGCCCCAAAAGACGTTTGGTTTGTAAATTCAGTGCCTGCCGGGAGGGCGGGGAGTTTCTCTGAGGACCGTCCGGAGGGTGGGACCCTGTTGCCGAAGGCAATAGGGCGGGGGATGGAATGCCCCGGCCCGTGTCCGAAGAGAAAGCTCCCCGCACTCCTGCCCCGCACTCCTTCACCAGTGTTGCCACTCCATCTATCACAGCATTGGAGCATTTCAAGCGTTTCAGCGCCTTTCGTGTTTCATCCTCCCCCAGCGGCAGAAGCAGCGCTGCCCAACGGGTGGTCACTTCCTCTGCTCCCGCCGGAAGGGCATCTATGATCTCACGGGCTTCCGACAGGTAGTCGAGTGGCAGTTCCGGCAGGACAAAGGCCAGCACTTCCGGCTCCAGATACGCCCCCGGCTTCGGGGCAGACAGAAGCTTGTTCAGTTCTTCTTCGATGCGCTCCACCGACACGCAGTCGAGGTGGGCGGCCAGCTGCTTCGCCGCCGCTTCGGTGGCCTCGTCGATCACAAAACCGAACCGGGCCGCAAAGCGGTAGAGACGCAGGATGCGCAGAGCGTCTTCTTCAAAGCGGCGCAGCGGCTCACCGACGGCCCGCACCACGCCCCGGGCCAGATCTTCCTGCCCGCCAAAAGGGTCGCACAAGCCCTCTTCGGCGCTGTAGGCCATGGCGTTGATGGTGAAGTCCCGCCGGGCCAGGTCCTCCCGGACGTCGGGTACAAAGGCCACGCTGTCGGGGTGGCGGCCATCGGAATAACTGCCCTCAGTGCGGAAGGTGGTGATCTCGTAGAGCCTGCCGTCCCGCTTCACAGTCACGGTGCCATGCTGCAAGCCGGTGGGGATGCACTGCTTTTCTCCGAACAGCTCCATCACCTGCTCCGGGCGGGCGGCGGTGCAGAGGTCCCAGTCGTGGGGCGCAAGGCCCAGCAGACTGTCCCGGACACAGCCGCCCACGGCGTAGGCCGCAAAATCTGCCCGGTGTAGCGCGTCCAGCAGGGCGGAGGCGCCGGGTTCTATGGTGATGTTCATTCTTCGGCCTCCTCATATTGCAGGGTGATGCTCTTGCCGTCATAGCCGCACTCTGCCGCCGGGAAGAGGCTCTGCGCCTGGGCCAGCTCTTCTTCCGGGTCGGTGATCATGGGCGAATAGTGGACGAGCCAGAGCCGCTTCGCGCCCGCTTTGGCGGCGAGGGCTGCGCTCTGCCCGAAGGTGCTGTGGCCGTACTGTTTGGCCTGCGCGGCCTGCTCCGGCAGAGCATAGGTGGAGTCGCAGAGCAGAAGGTCCGCACCCGCTGCGGCCTTTTCCAATGCCGGACAGGGGGCGGTGTCGCCCGAGAAGACAAAGCTCAGCCCCTGCCGGGCCGGGCCGAGGACGGCTTCCGGCCGGATGACACGTCCACCGTCCAGCGTGATGCTCTCGCCGTGCTGGAGCGTCTTCCACTGCTTTACCGGTACGCCCAACGCCCGCGCCTGTTCGGGTGAGAACCGTCCGGCCCGAGGCAGATCGAGCCGATAGCCCTGACTGACGACACGGTGGCGGGTCGTCACCGGCGTGAGCTTCGCGCCCTGGGGCCAGCCGCCGAATTTTTCGCAGAGCGCCGCCGGGGCGTCCAGATCGCAGGCACCTTCGCCATCTTTCAGGCTGTCATGCCCATGACGGGCTGGGTCTGCGTCCACACCATCGTGGAGCTGTTCTCTTCCTTCGAGAAGCTCATCCCCTGGATCGCCCTCATCCTGCTGGGCTATATCGGCGGCAAGATGCTCATCGAGGGCATCAAGGGCGAAGAGGCCGAGGAAGCCGCTGAGCTGAGCGCGGGCGCACTCTTCATGCAGGGCGTGGCCACCAGCATCGACGCGCTGTCGGTGGGCTTCACCATCTCGGAGTACGGCTGGTTCATGGCGCTGGTCTGCTCCCTCATCGTGGCGATCGTCACCTTCTTCATCTGTGAGGCCGGCCTTGCCATCGGCAAAAAGTTCGGCACCAAGCTCTCCGGCAAAGCCTCCGTCCTCGGCGGCGTCATCCTCATCGGCATCGGTCTGGAGATCTTCATTTCCGGCATCATGGGCTGAGAAAAACAGCAGCGCCCCTGCACATTTGTGCAGAGGCGCTGCTGTTTTATGCCCGAGGGAAGCACCCGCCGGGGCAGGGAGGAAGTTTGCCGTATTTTATTGCATATTGCCGCAAAATAGAGGATTTTAAGCCCGAAATTTCGCCGTCTTTCCCTATTGCCAAAACTGTAGGGGGGGGGGTATAATAAAAAGTGTAAAAACCACAAAAAACGTAAAAAAGAAAGGAGATCACAAGGTTGACTTTTTGAAATTATCGGTTGTTCCCGCTGCGACTATTTTTTTGACGGAATTGATGAGATGAGCGATTAACTAATCTATTTATGACGGGGCGGTTTTATGCAGTTAAATGTAACAACTGACTATGCAATCAGGATGACACTATTTCTTGCAATCCTTGGAACGCCTATGGGGAGTGAGGATATCAGCAAGCAGATGGGAATCCCGAAACAAATGATTGCTCAGATCGCAAAGCCTCTGCGCGATGCGGGGATCATTGCGACAAAGCGCGGCGTTGGCGGAGGCTTTAGTTTAAACCGAAAACCGGAAGACATCAGTTTGGCTGATATATTCAATGCGGTGGAAGGAACTACCAGGATCAACCGTTGCTTGGAAGAAGATTGCTTCTGCTCGCGGCATGCAACGGAGACATGCCCGGTCAGAAAGTTCTATAAGGAGATGCAGACATTTGTGGATGAAGCGTTTTCCGGTAAGACAATTGCGTCTTTGATGTAGTCTGCTGTGTATGCAGCATGAGATACTGAAACAGAATAGTGTAAAAACCACAAAAAAACGTAAAAAAGAGAGAAGATTACTACGATAAAGAGAGGAGATTACTACGATGAAGAAGAACAACACATTCCGCCGGGCAGCAGCTCTGATGGCAGCGTTGAGCATCACGGTATCTCTGGCGGTTCCGGCCTTTGCAGATACCTACTACATCGACTACGGTGATATTACCATCACCAAAAATGAGGATGGCAGCCAGACCATCGAACAGGGCGGAGAGGAATGGACGGACAAGGCCGGGGAGGAGACCGTCATCACCACCTCTAATACGGTCATCACCACGCTGGAGAGCGACCTGGAAGGCCCCGCAGCAGAGGATTCCGGCTTTGGCCCTGTGGTAGAGGACAACTACCAGCCTGCTGCCCCGGCCCAGCCGGAGGATGCTGAGGAGCCGAAGGATGCTGACCAGCCGGAGGGCGCTGACCAGCCGGAAAGCGCCGACCAGCCGGAAAGCGCCGACCAGCAGAAGGATGCCGACCAGCCGGAGGGCGCTGACCAGCCGGAAAGCACTGATCAGCCGAAGGATGCCGACCAGCAGGAAAGCGCTGACCAGCCGGAAAGCGCCGACCGACAGGCCCAGCCCCAGCAGGCAGCCCCGGCTGCTGCTGCCGCCCCTGCCCGCAACATCATTACGGTGATCAACAACTTTGCCAATACGGTGCTGAACCTCACCCTGAGAGACGTGAAGATCGATGTGAGCGACACCGGAAGCTATTGGGTAGAAGGAAAAGCCGCCCTGAGCGTTCAGGGAAAGGGCAATGTGGAGATCGAGCTGGACGGCAATAACGAGCTGAAAAGCGGCGTTCAGAGGGCGGGCCTTGAAAAAAACACCTCCACCTCCACAGGCACGCTGACCCTGAAGGACGATAAAGAAGCCGGCAGCGGCAGCCTGAAGGCCACCGGAGGCAAATATGGTGCTGGCATCGGCGGCGGCAACTACGGCAGCGGCGAAAACATCACCATCACCGGCGGCAGGGTGAATGCTACCGGTGGTTGGGGTAGTGCCGGCATCGGCGGCGGCAACTACGGCAGCGGCAACTACGGCAGCGGCAAAACCATCACCATCAAAGGCGGCACGGTGACTGCTAAGGGTGGCGACTGTGGTGCCGGCATCGGCGGCGGTAATGGTGGCATCGGCGAAAACATCAAGATCACCGACGGCACGGTGAACGCTACCGGTGGTTGGGGTGGTGCCGGCATCGGCGGCGGCGACGGCGGCTACGGCGGCTACGGCAACGGCAAAAACATCACCATCACCGACGGCACGGTGACCGCTACCGGCGGCATCCATGGTGCGGGCATCGGCGGCGGTGATAGTGGCATCGGCGAAAACATCACCATCACCGACGGCACGGTGACCGCTACCGGCGGCATCTATGGTGCAGGCATCGGCGGCGGTGTCAATGCCAGCGGCAGCAATGTCACCGTGAGCGGAGCCGCTCAGGTGACGGCGACCGCCGGCAAGAGCGATGGCTACTACGGTGCCGGTGCTACCATCGGCAGCGGCGGCAATGAGACGGGTGGTCAACCTGTCGACGGCGATGAGCTCCAGGCGGACATCGACGGCCTGACCACCGGCTACATCCACCACATCATCTACGAGCAGGACGGCACCACCATAAAACGGGAGTGGTGGGAGCCGGAGCGCCCCCAGCCCAACCCGGAGAGTCCTCAGCCCAACCCGGAGGACCCGAATGCCCCGGCGGGGGAGAGCAATGAGGTGAGCCTGGGTACCCCCGGCCTCCATGTGGAGACGCTGGAGGGCGGCCCCCTGCCTTTTAACGCCCGGCAGCAGGGCAGCACCCTGCGGGTAACGTCCAACACTCTGGCCGCCCGGCTCCACGGCACCCGGCAGGCGCTGGAGGCTCTGCAGGAGCAGGGAGTGGAGCAGATCCAGTTTGTCACCACCCTCAAAACGACCACCCTGTCGGTGGAAGACCTGCTGGCAGAGGGGGGCAGCTGGTTTGCCCTGGAGCACGACGGCCTTGGGAGCCGGCGGCTGAGCGCAGCTCAGGCCGAGAGCCTGAAGTGCCAGATGCGCTAAAAAAATACAGACCCCTTACAGGGGCCGCCTTGGGGAACCACCCGGGGCGGCCCCTTTTTTGTATAATGAAAAACCACTCGCTAGGCGAGTGGTTCAGTAAAAGACTTCTTATGAAAAACCCCCGGCTCCGCCGGGGGATATTTATTGTTCCCCATGGAACATCATTCAAAATAATCGGCGTATTCCTCGGTGAGCTTGGAGCCCAGACGGCGGATGCCGCCGTAAAGGTGGCGTTCCACCAGCGGCTCAAAGGCCGCGAGGTCGCACCGCTCGATGGCGTCGATGAGGTTGTGATGGTCGGCCACCACCTCGGCGAGCCCGCCGGTGGTCAGGGTGTCCAGCATCCGGAAGCGGCTGTAGTCGGCGTGGGCGTTCTGCAGCGTCCGCCAGAGATACATCTTGCCCATGGCGGAGAACCACGTCTCGTGAAGCCGGGTGTCAGCCTCATAAAGGCGGTTGAAGTCCAGCGTCTCGGCCTTGGCCAGCTCGTCGTAGGCGGCGGCACGCTGGCGGATGAGGGCGCGGTGCTCCGGTGTGCAGTGGGGCGCAAAGTCCCGCAGGACCCGGGCCTCTACCGCGATGCGCTCATAGATCAGCTCGTCCACGATGTCCCGGTTCAGCCGGGTGACGGTGGTGCCTTTGTACGGCACGATCTTCACCAGCCCGTTCTCCTGTAACCGCTGCAGCACCACCCGGATGAGGGAGCGGGGCGCGCCGAAGCGGGTGCAGAGCGGGTTTTCGCTCAGCGAACAGCCGGGCCGGAGGGTCAAATCGATGATCTCCCGCTCGAGGACGGCGTATATTTCAGAATCTGTTTTATACTGTTGTTCCATTGTCGTTTTCCTGTCTGATGCCCCAAGCGGGCCATGTCCCGGGCACCGGGAGGCGGAAGTCCATTACCTTTCCGGTGTCGGGATGGATGAAGCGGAGCCGTGCGCTCTGAAGAGCAATGTCTCCCTTGATGCGGCTGCCGTATTTGCCATCGCCCCAGAGCGGGTGACGGCGGGACGCGAACTGCACCCGTATCTGGTGGGTGCGCCCGGTGTGGAGGGTGATGTCCGCAAGGCTGGTGCTGCCGTCCGGGGCGGAGGCAGAAATGCAGTATTCCAGCACAGCCTCCTTCACGCCCTTGCGCGGACGGCTCACCGGAAAAACACGGCCTTTCCGGCTGTCCTTGAATAAGTAGTCCCGCAGGACGCCTTCGGCGGGAAGCTTTTCGTCCGACCCGCCTGCGATGAGGGCGCGGTATTGTTTCACGAAAGGCGGCGCGGCCGGCGTACCGGCGGCAGGCTCGGCCCGGCCATCCTGTTCGGCATAAACCTGCTGGCTCTGCGTCACCTGCCGGCTGAGGGCGGCGGCTGCCTGCGGGGTCTTCGCATAGACCATCAGACCCGACACGCCGGTGTCCAGCCGGTGGATGACGCCCACATAGGCGTCGGGCCTGCCCCAGAGCTTCCGCAGGGCGGCGGGTACGCCGTCCTCGCTGGAAAGCCCGGCGGGCTTGTCCAGAACCACGAGGGCTGTATCTTCGTAGAGTATCACAGCCTGCCCTCGTCCACCAGCGCCTTGAGCTTGAGCACGCCCGCGATGGTCTTGCCGTCCTTGATCTCGCCGCTCATGACCATCTCGTAGGCTTTTGCCAGCGGGATGCGGTCGGGCGTCAGGAACTCGTCGTCGTCCAGATGCATCTGGGTGGTGTGCAGGCCGGTGGCCACCCACATATAGATGATCTCGGTGTCATAGCCCACCGTGGGGTAGAACTCGCCCAGCGGGGTGTAGTGGTCGGCGGTCAGGCCGCACTCTTCGCCCAGCTCCCGCTTGGCGGCTTCGAAGGGGTCTTCGCCCTTTTCCAGCTTGCCGGCGGGCAGCTCCCACAGCTCCTGCTGCATGGCGTAGCGGAACTGGCGCACCATGCAGAGGGTGCCGTCCTCAAAATACGGTACGATGCAGGCCCCGCCGTGGTGGTGGACCACCTCCCGGATAGAAGTCTCACCGTTTTCCAGCAGAGCCACGTCTTTGGTCAGCGTGACCACCCGGCCTTCAAAGAGCACTTCGCTCGAGAGCGTCTTTTCAAAATGTGCAGCATCCATCGTTTTGTGCCTGTCCTTCCCTGCGCTGTGCAGCGCATGATACTATAGATAAAGTTTACGGCAGAATCTGTACAAATGTCAATTATAAATTTAGAATTTTGTAAGAAAAAGCCTCATGGATACTTGATTTTGGAGCACAACACCGCCATGGATGCAGCAAAGAACACATCTGTAAAAAAGCGCTAAAAAATTTCTTGAATTTTTGTTGTGTTTTTACAGTCGGTTTGCGTTGCCTTTACCGGCGGAATTTGCTATTATATTAGATGAGCAATAGTGCCTTCATGGGGTTCTCCGGCCCCGGGCAGGGCTATTGCCCTTGATGAGCGTGTGCTTTTGTGGAGTTCTCCGGCTCCGGCGAAGTGCGGCGCTTATCAGTTGAGCAATACGTTTTTCAAAGGAGTTCTCCGGCTCCGGCAAAAAGACGTTTGCCCCGCGCAGAAGGTACCAAATTCTGAATGGAGGAAGAAAAATGCCTAGAGCAAAGCAAACCATGGATGGCAATACCGCTGCCGCTCATGTAGCATATGCCTACACGGACGTGGCTGCCATCTACCCCATTACCCCGTCTTCTCCGATGG
>OIMI01000439.1_pt1 | contig 9213 bp, 5 predicted proteins | sample 1584801 | NCBI WGS metagenome assembly OIMI01 (sample SAMN02674693, study PRJEB24791) | human gut metagenome, SKBSTL018 | isolation source: stool | host: Homo sapiens | place: USA
TCTCCCAGTGGCCGATGGTGGTATCCTTGCCCATGCTCTGCTCCTGCAGGCGGGCAAAGGCAGCCGCCGGGGCATCCGTCTTTTTCCCTGCGGTCACGCCGTCAATGTTGAACAAGCCCAGCTTGCGCAGATTGGGGCAATTGAAATTGGGGTGGTTCGCAATGGCACCCAAGGTGTTGGTGCCTGCATCGCCAAAGGCAGCGGCATCCGGCTCTGCGCCGATGCCAAAGCTGTCCAGCACGATCAGAAAAACGCGTTTTTCCATAATGGTCACTCCATTTCTCCGGGGCGCGTCCCGGAACAGTACTACTTTATTATTCTTATTATAAGCAAAAAGCTCCTCGGATGCAAGAGGAAGCAGCCTTGTGCGGTCTTATCAGTTTTTGCGTTTTGCAGCAGTTTTCCCCTGTCAGACAGCACGCAGAAAGCTGCGGCGCATCGTTAAAAGTTTTACAATCTTTCCTTTGGGCATCAACAGATGCAAAAACTTGTATTCAAACAAAAATTCCTCTTGCTCTCTTGCGCCGGAATGATTATAATAATAGGTGGTAGAGTTTTGGGTTTTCCCGCTCTGCCATATAAACCGACCCGCTGTACCGGGAGCTTTTACTCCCATTGGTCATACACAGCAGCCTGCAGGGATGCTGTGCCGGATATAGGTAAGAGAGAGTTGACGGAGGTATATTGCATGAGAAAGACGAAAATTATTTGCACCCTTGGTCCTTCCACCGATAAGGAAGGTGTGCTGCGCGATCTGATTGCCAATGGCATGAATGTAGCCCGCTTCAATTTTTCCCACGGTTCCCACGAGGAGCATCTGGGACGCCTTGAAAAGCTGAAGGCTCTGCGCGAGGAGCTGGGCAAGCCCGTGGCCGCACTGCTGGACACCAAGGGCCCCGAGATCCGCCTGAAGGACTTCAAGAACGGCGTTGAGAATCTGGTTGCAGGCCAGACCTTTACCCTGACCACCCGCGATGTGGAGGGCACCAACGAGATCTGCTCCATCACCTACAAAGATCTGCCCATGGACGTGGAGCCGAACGGCACCATCATGCTGGACGACGGCCTGATCAAGCTGCAGATCCAGACCGTGAACGACACCGACATCGTCTGCACCGTGCTGAACAACGGCAAGATCAAGAACAAGAAGGGCGTCAACGTGCCCGGCGTGCACCTGTCTATGCCGTATATGAGCCAGCGCGATAAGGACGATATCATCTTCGGCATCCAGCAGGGTTACGATTTCATCGCCGCCTCCTTTGTGCGCACCGCACAGGACGTGTACGATATCCGCAACCTGCTGAACCAGTACGATTCCAACATCCGCATCATTGCAAAGATCGAGAACCGCGAGGGCGTGAACAACATCGACAGCATTCTGGCTGCTGCCGACGCCGTGATGGTGGCCCGTGGCGATCTGGGCGTGGAGATCGACTTCACCGAGCTGCCCGGCATTCAGAAAACCATCATCGACCGCTCCTTCTCCTTCGGCAAGCCCATCGTCACCGCTACCCAGATGCTGGACAGCATGATAGTGAACCCCCGCCCCACCCGCGCCGAGATTTCGGACGTGGCAAACGCCATCTACGACGGTACCTCTGCCATTATGCTGTCCGGTGAGACCGCTGCCGGTGCCTACCCTGTGGAGGCGCTCAAGACCATGTCCGCCATCGCTGAGCGCACCGAGCAGGAGGGCTTCCATCTGCGCGGCCGCCAGATGGATTCCAACCCCGGCAAGATCAGCGTCTCTGACGCTACCGCCCATGCCGCCTGCCTGACCGCACGGGACGTGAACGCCGCTGCCATCGTTACCGTGTCTGAGTCCGGCACCACCGCCCGCCTGCTGAGCAAGTACCGCCCGCAGCAGCCCATCATTGCCTGCGTCATGCGCGAGCAGGTGCAGCGTCAGCTGTCCCTGAGCTGGGGCATCACCCCGCTGATGATGTCTCTGGCACACAGCACCGATGAGCTGATTGAGATGTCCACTGCTCTGGCCAAGGAAAATGGCTACCTGCACAACGGCGAGCTGGCTGTTGTGACCGCAGGCGTGCCCGTGGGCGTTTCCGGCACCACCAACATGATCAAGATCCACATGGTGGGCAACTGTCTGGCTACCGGCGTGGGTGTCGGCCCTGAGAACAACGATGTTGCCAGCGGCAAGGCCTGCGTCTGCCGCACCATGGACGAGGTGCGCGCCAAGTTCAAGCCCGGCATGGTGCTGGTAGTTCCTTCCACCAGCAATGAGATGCTGAGCTTTGTGCGCGACGCTGCCGCTCTGGTGGTAGAGGAGCCCGGCCTGAACAGCCACGCCGCCATTGCCGGTAAGGCACTGCTGAAGCCCACCGTTGTGGGTGCCGCCGGTGCTACCAGCCACATCCGCGATGGCCTGATGGTGGCTGTGGACTGCGCACACGGCAGTGTGCAGCGCCTGCAGGGCTGATAAAGGAGAGCTGTAGTATGGAACGTATCGCAAGTTTTTGCGTGGATCACACCCGGCTGGAGCGCGGGATGTATCTGAGCCGTCAGGACGGCGATGTGCTCACCTGGGACATCCGCATGAAAAAGCCCAATCAGGGCGATTATCTGACAACCGCCGCTGCCCACACGCTGGAGCACCTGTTTGCCACCTACGCGCGCAACAGCGCCGTGAAGGACGGGGTGATCTATGTTGGCCCCATGGGCTGCCGCACCGGCTTTTACCTGCTCACCCGGGGGCTGACCCCTGCGCAGGCATTGCAGCTGACGGTGGACGCCTACCGCTTTATGGCCGATTTTGAGGGCGCTGTGCCCGGTGCCAGCGAGGTGGAATGCGGCAACTACCGCGATATGGATCTGCCCGCCGCCAAGGCTGAAGCCGCTGCCATGCTGCCCGTGCTGGAAAGCCTGACCGCAGAGGATCTGCACTACTGATCTGTCAATATAAAGAGAGCGCCGCACAAAATACCGTGCAGCGCTCTTTTGTTACAAAATGATGCGAAAGTATTATTTATAATTTCAGGGCAGGGGAACGTCTGCGGATGTTCCCCTGCCCTGTTTTTACTAAAAGAAATCTCAAATCAGCCCCAAGGCTGCAAATTCCTTAGCAATGCCGTCCTCGTACACCGAGGGGGCAATGCGGTCGCAGCGCTGCTTCAGGCTTGCAGAGCCATTGGCCATACAGACGCTGATGCCGACCACATCGGTCATTTGCAGGTCGTTGTCGCTGTCGCCAAAACCGATGCTGTCCTGCAGAGACACGTTCAAATAGTCGCAGACTGCCTTGATGCCGCGTCCCTTATCAAATTTGCGGTTGATGAGTTCGCCGTTCACATAGCCGCCGTCCAAACTGTCCAGCTTGCTCTCGCAGAACACGAATCTGTCCTCGTACAGGTGCTTTGCCTCGTTCAAGTCCTCGCTGCGCTCTGCGATATACACGATCTTATATAACGGCTCGCCCTTGTACTCGGCCAGCGGGCTCATGGTCATGCCGTCCTCCATGGCCTTGCGCCAACGGGCGGCTTCGCTGTTCAGATTGCCTGCATCCCGGTGGGTAAAACTCCAACGCTCGATCATCTTCAGGCTGCCGTAGGTGGCATCCCGCGCTTCCAGCGTGCACTCCACGCCGTGGCGCTCCATGGCGCTGCGCACGCCCTGTGCCAGCTGCGGCTCCATAGGCAGGTCTACCAGCACCTTATCCCCGCAGAACACATAACCGCCGGCGCTGCATACCGCGCCGTCAAAGCCATAGTCCAGCAGCGGCTGGGTCATGCGCAGGTTGCGCCCGGTGCACAGAAACAGCTTGTGGCCATTGGCATGTGCTTTGTGCAGCGCTTCCACCGTGCTTTGGGGGATCAGCATCTCGCCCGGGGGCAGCAGAGTGCCATCGATATCTAAAAAGATCAGTTTCTGTTTCATTCGTTCCTCTTTTTTTACAGTGAGCCGCGCTCTACCAGCGTATAGCCCAGCGTGGTCTGGCGTACCGGTGCAGCGTCCGCTCCGGTGTGCTCCAAGCTTTGCAGCAGCATCCGGGCAGCCTCCTGCCCGACCTGCCGCTGATAGAAGCGGATGGTGGTCAGGCCGGGTTCCACCACCTTGCCTGCCCAGTTGTCTCCGATGCCGGCAAGGCCGACATCCTGCCCTACTTTGCGCCCGGCGTCGCGCAGCACCCGCAAAGCGCCAAAGGCCACGGTGTCTGTCACGCAGACCACACCGTCCAACTGCGGGCAGCGTGCCAGCAGCTCTTCCATGCAGCGGTGCCCTTCTTCCATGGAAAAGGCGGCGCAGTAAGCGCGGGGCAGACCATCTGCGTTTAGTCCCACCTCCCGCAGTGCATCCTGCACACCCTGACGGCGGGCTATGCCGGTGGCGGGGTCCTGCTCGCTACCGCCGATGTACACGATATTTTTGCGGCCATGCTCCAGCATCTTCCGGGTCAGGTCGCGGGCAGCAGAGCGGTCGTCGTTATAAACGCAGGGCAGGTCTGCAAAACGCTGCCCCGTTACCACCACAGGCACACGGCAGTCTTTCAGCGCCTTGCACAGCTGCGGGCTGGTATCATAGCCCAGCAGGATGATACCGGCCACATGGTTGCGTTGCAGCGCTGTAAGATATTCCAGCTCCATCTGCCCGTCCAGCTCGGTGTCTGCCAGCAGCATCAGGTAGCGGCTGGCCCCCAGCTCGGCTGCAATGCCGCTGGTGATCTGCCCCACCGACTGGGAGCTGATGCTGGGCACAATGACCCCCACCTGACGTACCTTGCCGGTGCGCAGGGTCTGCGCCGCAGTATCCGGGCTATAACCGGTCTTTTCCACTACGGCTTGTATCACGGCACGCTTCTGCTCGCTGAGGGGGCCGCCGTTCAAATAGCGGCTGACCGCAGCGCTGGAAACGCCTGCCATCTTTGCAATATCACTGATGGTCATGGGGTTATTCTCCGTTCCCTCTCCGGTGGTAATGTGTAAACGTTTTCATGCTTATTATAAATCCGTTTCATATTTCCCGCAAGAGGTGCAATGACCGTTTTTCTGTGGGGCTGCCCGCTGCTTTTTTGGTGATTTTACACAATCCAAACAATCTTGCTTTCTGATTTACCGCCAGAATTGCGAAAACCGTAGCGCTTATACAAGTCCCATGCTGATGGCGCGTGCGATAAGTCCCAGCACCAGCGCTGCCAGAATAATACCAAGTGCCACCCTGCTCTCGCCGCCGGTCTGCTGCTTTTTGCTGCGGGAGGCTGTGCCGCGGCTCTGCTTTGTACCGGCGCTGCGGCTGCGGGCAGAGGTATTCTGCCGCCCGGCAGTGCTTTTGGTGCTGCGGACAGTCTGGGGATTGCGGGGCTTTGTGCGGGCGGCGGCTTTCCCCTGCTGTGTGTTCTGCGGGCTGCTCTGGCGCGCTTTAAGAGGCTTGCCCTCGCTGCAACGGCTCAGGTAATCCTCTGCCTCGCGGTAATACTGCGCCAGTTCGTTTTCCTTAAAGGCAGTACCGGCGTAGCCCTCCTCCAGCGCCTCAATGGCTTCATTGAACAGCAGGGCTGCCTGTGCGCCGTCTGCTGCAACTGCCGCGTGAGCAGCTTCGTTGCGGGCGGTGCGGATGGCGTTGCAGGCATGGCGGGCGGCAGAGGGGTGCGCCGTGTTGCCAAGCAGGTCCAGTGGGCGGGCGGCATCGTTCTCCGGGTCCAGCAGCACCCGCATACAAAGGGTAGTGTCCAGCTGCTGCCAGCTGGTCTTGCCGGTAAGATCCGGCATACGGTCATAATAATCCGGGCTTTCCTGCTTGCGGGCAGCAATATGCTCCAGCAGCGCATCCAGACTGTGCGCCCCGGGCTTGCGCTCCCAGTGCCAGCGCAGCAGACGGTGGCTGATCTCATCGCAGGCGGTCTTGATCTCAAAAGCCACCTGTAAGGCTTGTTCCGGCATGGTATTTCCTTTCTGTGCAGTGCACACAAAAGGCGGAGAAGGCACGCTGCCCCCTCCGCCGGGATGATCTCTTATTTTACAGCACGAACTGGTAGTACACAAAGCCGCACAGCGCGATGGCTGCACACAGGATGGCCGTAATAGGCGGCACCCAGCGGATCAGCGCTTCTGCCACGCTGTCCCGGTTATCCTCGTACTCTTCGTCCTCCTCCACAGGCGCGGGCTGACGCACCGGAGCCGGACGGCGGGCGGGGATCACGCGGGTACCCTCGTCTGCCGCAGCAGCGCCGGAAAGCGGTGCGCGGACAGAGGCATCCAGCACCCGGGTAGGCTCCGAGACAGGCTGGATGGGGTCAGCCTTTGGCTCGTAGACTGGTGCTCCCACGACCCGGGTGGGCTCTTCTACGGGAGCCGCCGGAGCAGCAGGGGCTGCGCCCACGATACGGGTAGGCTCCTCCACCGCAGCGGGCGCTGCGGGAGCAGCCGGGGCGTTAAGGGGCATTTCCATCTCGTCTGCCGGGGCAGCGGGCTGCAGCAGAGTGTTCAGCGCGTTCTGCAACAGGATACGGTCGCAGCCGCACTCCGAGCAGTAAACCGTGTCCTCCTCGGTGGGATGGAAGGCACCGCAGGCGCAGTACCAGCCGTTCTCGAAGACCTGGGGCATGAACTTCATGCCGGTGCGGTTCATCCGGGCTTCGAGGGCCTTCTGCATCTCGACGCTCAGGCGGCGGGGGGCCGGCAGGCGCACCCGCTTGATGCTCTCGAGGTGGACGACCTTCCTGCCGCTGTAGACATTGCGCAGGGTGACGTCCACGCTGGTGATGGCCTTCTGGGTGACAAAGACGGCATCGTCCATGCCGAAGCTCTCGCCGGGCTTTGCGGTAAGGTCACGGTACTCGAACTCGTCCTCACAGAGGATGACGCCGTCCACGCCCTTGCACTTGAAGTGGATCTCCAGTGCGGTCAGGGTCACGCGGGAAATATTCTTAAAGGTCAGGCAGACAGCATGCTCGCCGCTGACGTCTCCCTTGAGCAGCTCCACGCAGACAAACTGCACCGGACTGCCGGGGGTATAGTAGTTTGCGCGGGTCTGTGCGACCGGGTTAAAATTTTCCTCCACGATGCTCGCTCCTTTCTTAAAAAAAGCTTAGTCCTGCTGCTCCGAGGCATCCGGCTGCGGTATTTCCGGCTGGGCAGGCTCGGCCTGCTCGGCGGGTTCTGCACGCTCGGCAGTCTCCGCAGGCTCTGCGGGCTGCACCGGGGCGGGCTGCATGGTCTGGTCGGGCTGTGCCTGCTCGGGCTTTGCATCCTCGCAGGGAGGCAGGGTGCCACCGGCCATAATGGTGTTGAACTGCTCCTCGTTGAGCTTTTCGCGCTCCATCAGAGCCTTGGCCAGCGCATGGAGCTGGTCGATGTGCTCGGTCAGGGTGCGGCGGCAGGTCTCGTAGGCCTCGTCAATGATATCGCGGGTCTCGCTGTCGATCTCGGCAGCGGTGGTCTCGCTGTAACCCTTGCCCTGACCAAAGTCGCGGCCAAGGAAGGTCTCCTCCTGCGAGGTGCCGTAGACCACAGGGCCCAGGCGCTCGGAGAAGCCGTACTTGGTGATCATCTGGCGGGCAATGTTGGTTGCCTGCTGCAGGTCGTTGGAGGCACCGGTGGAGATATCCTCCAGGATCAGCTGCTCGGCCACACGGCCGCCCAGGCTGGACACGATGTCCTCAAACATCTCGCCCTTGGTCACATAGCTGCGATCCTTCTCAGGCAGATACATGGTGTAACCGCCGGCCTGACCGCGAGGGATGATGGTGATCTCGTGCACGCGGGGATGATGCTTGCAGTAGAAGCCTGCCACTGCGTGACCGGCCTCGTGGTAGGCGGTGAGTTTTTTCTCCTCCGGGGTGACCACGCGGCTCTTCTTCTCGGGGCCAGCCATCACCTTCATGGAGGCTTCCTCGATATCCTCCATGGTAATGGCCTTGCGGTTGCGGCGGGCTGCCAGCAGCGCGGCCTCGTTGACAAGGTTCTCAAGGTCTGCACCGGCAAAACCGGCGGTGCGCTGGGCAATGACCTTCAGGGAGACGTCCGGTGCAAGGGGCTTGTTGCGGGTATGCACCTTCAGGATCTCCTCGCGGCCCTTGGCATCCGGCAGACCCACATAGACCTGACGGTCAAAGCGGCCGGGACGCAGCAGCGCCTTATCCAGAATATCAGCACGGTTGGTGGCCGCCATGACGATGATGCCGTCGTTGGCTTCAAAGCCATCCATCTCCACCAGCAGCTGGTTCAAGGTCTGCTCGCGCTCATCGTGACCGCCGCCCAGACCTGCGCCGCGCTGACGACCCACGGCATCGATCTCGTCGATGAAAATGATGCAGGGCATGGTCTTTTTGGCCTTATCGAACAGGTCGCGCACCCGGGATGCGCCCACGCCGACGTACATCTCCACAAAGTCAGAGCCGGAGATGGAGTAGAAGGGCACCCCCGCCTCGCCTGCACAGGCGCGCGCCAGCAGGGTCTTACCGGTACCCGGAGGGCCTACCAGCAGCACGCCGTGAGGGATGCGGGCACCCAGCGTATTGAACTTATCCGGGCTCTTGAGGAACTCCACAACTTCCTTGAGTTCCTCTTTTTCCTCGTCCTCACCGGCCACATCGGCAAAGGTAGCAGTCTTTTTGTTCTCGTGCTCGTCCTTCACCTTGGCCTTGCCTACGTTCATGATGCCGCCGCCACCGGCACCGCCGCGCATCATGGAGAACAGCAGGAAACCGGTGCAGCCCAGCATAGCCAGATAGAACAAAATCTCCATCCAAGGGATGGTTTCCTTGGCGGGCACATAGTCGTACACCATGGGTGCATCGGGGTTGGCTGCATCGTATTGGGCGATGTAGTCCGACACATGGTCCACGAACATCCGGGCGTAGGGCAGCTTGTAGCTGACTGTCTCGGTGCCGTCATCGTTCTTCTTCACCCCGGTGGGGGCGGAGGAAGAGGAGGACAGCAGGCCGGAAAGCAGTCCGCCCGTAGACTGGGTGGTGGTCTGCTCGGCAGCGTTGGGCAGCTCCTGTGCGCCCTCCTTCAGGGTCATGGTGATCACGCCGGTATTCAGATCCAGCGAGAATTTGGTGACCTGATTGCTCTCAAAATAGTGTACCACCGTGGAATATGCCATGGAAGAGCCGCTGGCGCTGCCGCCAGTGCCGCCCAGCACCGACCACACCATCAGCACGGCTGCCAGCACAATGGCGATCACCAGCGGATTGAAACGGGGTTTCTTCGGTTGCAAAAAAATCAACTCCAGTTCTGGATTTTTATAATGGAC
>OIMI01000450.1_pt1 | contig 9138 bp, 6 predicted proteins | sample 1584801 | NCBI WGS metagenome assembly OIMI01 (sample SAMN02674693, study PRJEB24791) | human gut metagenome, SKBSTL018 | isolation source: stool | host: Homo sapiens | place: USA
GTTGGTATCAATTATGACAAAAACGGCAAGCAGCACGGCGACTGCGCTGATGATGTCTATAAGATGGAAGATATCAAGGTGACTCCTCGTATCGGTGGGGTCGGCCTTATGACCCGTGCCATGCTCTTATATAATGTGTGCGTGGCTAAATATGGTGAAGAGAAGATGGAGGAGGTGATTGGATGAATGAAGTCCCAATTTGGGAAAAGACAACCCTGACAATCGAGGAAGCAGCGGCGTATTCTAATATCGGCCAATGCAAAATACGTGAACTTCTCCAAGATAGAAATTGCCCGTTTATAATGTTTGTTGGTAAAAAGCAACTTGTTAAACGAAAAGCATTTGAAAGATACATAGAACAAACATATTCCATTTGAATGTATGGCTCTGATGTGATATAATCAAATTGTCACATCGGAGCTCTTTATTTAACGTAAGGAGCTTATTATGGAAAGACGTAAAGATAATAAAGGCCGTGTTTTGAAAGAGGGTGAGTCGCAACGCAAAGATGGTCTATACCAGTATCGTTGGACAGATAAGTTTGGAAAGCGCCGCACTATTTATTCTGGCGACTTGAAAGAATTAAGAGTAAGGATTGAAAATTTAACAGAGTCTGAAATACAAGGAATCGACCCAATAGCAAACTCAATGACGGTGAAAGAGCTCGTAAAAAAATATTCCGATCTTCACAAGCCGTCTTTAAAGGAGACAACAACAAAGAATATAGACACTTTTATGAAAATACTTTCTGGGTGTACTTTTGCCAATAAAACAATCGCATCAATAACACCGACAGAAGCAAAAGTGTTCATGAAAGAACTGTATGATAAGGGGTACTGTTATGGTACAATAAATAACTATAAAGGAATACTACGACCGGCTTTTGAACTTGCCTGCGATGATAAAATTTTGTCAAGGAATCCTTTTGGCTTTCAACTGTCAAAAGTTGTGCCAAAAGAAAACAAGACAAAAACTATTCTGTCGAATGAACAATTTTCAAGCCTTGTTGATTTCTGCAAAAAAGATATCTATCTCAGTCAACACGTTGATGAACTTATAATTTTATATGAGACCGGACTTCGTGTTAGTGAGTTTTGTGGATTAACCGTAAGTGACATTGATTTAGAGCAGGGAATTGTAAATGTGAACCACCAGCTTGTATACCTTCATGGAGAGTTCTCAATCCAATCTCCGAAAACAAAAAGTGGTGTACGCATCATACCAATGTCGCGAAAAGCCAGAGAAGCATTTTCACACATTATAAGTACAAGACCACAGCTGGATGAAGAGCCGAGCGTAAGTGGATATAGTGGTTTTCTACAAGTCAGTTACAAAAACAGCCTTCGTTCAGCAGTTAGTGTTGAATCAAATGTGCGACAAGCTATACAGAGGTACAATAAGGTTAATCCGCAAGAGCAACTGCCAACCGCAATCACACCTCATACTTTAAGGCATATGTTCTGCACCAGAATGGTAGAGTCTGGAATGAACATTAAAGCCGTCCAGTATGTGATGGGGCACAGTAAAGTCAATATAACATTAGATGTTTATAGTCATGTGGATGCTGAAAAAGTAGTTGCGGAATTCCGAAAGATGATTCAGTAATTTTATGTACTTTATAAGAATGAATTGTCAACTTCCTATAAATTGGACGATTTTTACTACACCAGTTACTACACCACTTTTTCAAATCTGGTATGATATAATATAACGGAATATAAACTAGACGAGCGTGCAATAAAGAGCGGTAGAAAAGCAAGAAGAAGAAAAATAACGAATTATCGTTACGAATACAAAAACAAACAATAACTCGAGCGAAAATATGTGCAAAGTGTAAAAATTACAAAAAAATTACAAAACCCTATTGCAAAATGGTTTCAAAAGAGTTACAATATGGTTACAGCAAGGGCAAAGCCCCAAGGCTGTGTGTGAAATCTTTTTCTTCTTGTTTTTTGGGATACTGGGCGCGGGTCCTCCTCCTCCGGCTGTTCTCCTTCACAGCTATGACCCATGCGCCGCACAGGCAGTGTCCCGCTTCGTGTGCAAAAGGGCTCGTCCGGTGTTTCGGACGAGCTTTTTTGCATTCTGCAAGTCCTGTTTTGCCTGCAAAAGTGATACTTCAAAAATCAAAGTATGACCAATGCCCGAAAACGCTTGGCAATTTGTCTGTTTTTCCGCAAAGGACAATTATAAAGTTTGGCGCGGCAGGGGTTTGTATTCTTGCGGGCTTTGTGGTAAAGTATATACAATCAATTTATAAGCAGCAAACATGAATGATTTTGATGCTGATTTGTATCGGATGCGTTAAGAGAAAAGGAGTTTGATTATGGCTTATTTCTACGAAGAACCCTCCCGCACCTTTGGCGAGTACCTGCTGGTCCCCGGCTATTCCTCTGCGGAGAATGTGCCCACGGCGGTCAGCCTGAAGACCCCGCTGGTCAAGTACCGCAAGGGACAGGAGGAGTGCCCGCTGCAGATGAATATCCCCATGATCAGCGCCATCATGCAGTCGGTCTCCGGCGATAAGCTGGCCATTGCACTGGCTCGTCAGGGCGGCGTTTCCTTTATCTATGGCTCTCAGAGCATCGAGAACGAGGCTGCCATGGTGCGCCGCGTCAAGAGCTTCAAGGCCGGTTATGTGGTGTCCGATTCCAATCTGGCTCCCACTGCCACCCTGCATGATGTGCTGGAGCTGAAGGCACGCACCGGCCACTCCACCATCGCCATCACTGCCGACGGCACTCCTAACGGCAAGCTGCTGGGCATCGTGGCTTCCCGCGATTACCGCGTCAACCACACCCCGGACGATGCCTGCGTTACCACCTTTATGACCCCCGTTGAAAAGCTGGTCACCGCTCCGGCCAACACCTCCCTGCACGACTGCAACAACATCATCTGGGACAACAAGATCAACACCCTGCCGCTGGTGGATGCCGAGGGCAATCTGGTGTATATGGTATTCCGCAAGGACTACGATTCCCACAAGAAGAATGCCAACGAGCTGCTGGACAAGAACAAGAGCTACGTCGTCGGTGCCGGCATCAATACCCGCGACTACGCCCAGCGCGTGCCCGCACTGGTAGAGGCCGGTGTGGATGTGCTGTGCATCGACTCCTCTGAGGGCTACTCCGAGTGGCAGAGCCGCACCATCGGCTGGATCCGTGAGCACTACGGCGACACCGTGAAGGTGGGCGCAGGTAATGTCGTGGATGCCGAGGGCTTCCGCTTCCTGGCCGAGGCTGGCGCCGACTTCGTGAAGATCGGCATCGGCGGCGGTTCCATCTGCATCACCCGCGAGACCAAGGGCATCGGCCGTGGTCAGGCTACCGCTGTCATCGAGGTGGCCAAGGCTCGTGACGAGTACTACAAGGAGACCGGCATCTATGTGCCCATCTGCTCCGACGGCGGCATCGTCCACGACTACCACATCACCCTCGCGCTGGCTATGGGCGCAGACTTCGTGATGCTGGGCCGCTACTTTGCCCGCTTTGACGAGAGCCCCACGAACAAGGTGCGTATCAATGGCCAGTATATGAAGGAGTACTGGGGCGAAGGCTCCAACCGTGCCCGCAACTGGCAGCGCTATGACCTGGGCGGCTCCACCAAGCTGAGCTTTGAGGAGGGCGTGGACAGCTATGTGCCTTACGCCGGTCCTCTGGCAGACGGCGTGCAGACCACCCTGTACAAGGTGAAGAGCACCATGTGCAACTGCGGCGCTCTGTCCATCCCCGAGCTGCAGCAGAAGGCCAAGCTGACCGTTGTTTCTTCCACCTCCATCGTGGAGGGCGGCAGCCACGACGTTGTGCTGAAGAACGCCACCCCCAGCATCATGAACGGCTAAGCCTGTTCTGAAGAGAATCTATTGATTTAAGCGCAGAGACCGCTGCACAGCGTTTGTGCAGCGGTCTTTTTGCGCGAAAATACTTGCACCGGCAGGGGAATCGTGCTATCATGATAGAAACGCTCTGTCATGACAGGGCGGAGGATCCCCCTGCCGGGCAAGCGGCAGGCGGCGCGCAGTAGGGAAGAGCTGACGCCGGGTATAAATAGAGAGGAAAACATTCATGAACGAGATCAAGGTTGAGCCTTATATCCCCGATGAGGACTACGATAACCCCGCGATGGTGGTGGATTTTTATGAATTCACCATGGCAAACTGCCTGTTCCTGCATGGCTTTAAGAATACCACGCTGGTGTTTGATATGTTCTTCCGCAAAAACCCGGATAATCAGGGCTATTCCATCAGCGCAGGCCAGCGCAAACTGACCCGCTTTTTGCTGGACTATCACTTCAATGAGCAGGATATCCACTGGCTGCGCACCAAGGGCATGAGCGAGGAATTCTGCGAGTATCTGCGCACCTACAAGTGGAAGGGTGATATGTACGCCCTGCCCGAGGGCACGGTCTGCTACCCCCATGTGCAGATGGTGCGCATCGAGTGCGATCTGGTGGGCGCGATCCTCATCGAGACCTACCTGCTGCAGACCATGAACTTCCATAGCCTGATCGCCACCAAGGCCACCCGCGTCACCGGCCTGAACACCCACACCCCCCGCAACGTCATGGAGTTCGGCACCCGCCGCGCACAGGGCGAGAGCGCCGGTAACGATGGCGCTTACGCCGCAGTGCTGGGTGGCTGTATCGGTACGGCCAACTGTCTGGCAGAGATGAAGTTCGGTGCAGAGGTCAAGGCCGTGGGCACCGTGGCACACAGCTTTATCGAGTTTTTCCCCACCGAGTTCGATGCCTTCAAGGCCTTTGCCGATACCTACCCGGATTCGGTCAGCCTGCTGCTGGATACCTATAATATTATGGAGAGCGGCCTGCCCAACCTGATCAAGCTGGACGATTATCTCATTGAAAAATACCCCAACGATCCCAACCGCCGCGTCAAGAGCGCCCGCATCGATTCCGGCGACCTTGCCCGCGGCTCCAAGCGGCTGCGTAAGGCTCTGGATGCCGCCGGTAAGCCCTACATCAAGCTGGTAGCCTCCAACGGTCTGGATGAGAAGAAAATCGCCAACATGGAACTGTACGAGCACGCACACTTCGACTCCTACGGCGTGGGCGAGAACCTCATCACCTCCGCCTCCGACCCCGTGTTCGGCGGTGTGTACAAGCTGGTGGCAGTAAAGAAGCCGGATGGCAGCTACACCCCCAAGATGAAGTGCTCGGACTCCGCCAGCAAGGCTATCATCCCGGGCAAGAAGATGCCGTGGCGTCTGTACGATGAAAACGGTCAGGCACAGTGCGACTTGATCGCTATGGACGGCGAGGTTATCGAGGCCGGTAAGCCGGTCACTATGGTCAATCTGGACTCGGACGCCATCGAACGCACCATCACCTTTATCCCCACCGCTGTGCGCCCGCTGCTGGTGCCGCATATTCTGGGCGGCGAGCTGGCCATTGAACTGCCCTCTATTGCAGAAAAGAAGGCCTATATTGCAAAGCAGCTCACCGAGGAGACTTGGGAGAGCGAGTTGCGTCTGGAATGCCCTCACAAGCACTACGTCAACATGACCCCCGCAGTGGCCGAGTGCCGCTCCCGGATGTACGCCGAGCTGCACGGAGGCAAGGTGTAAGCAGCACCGAATAAGCGGTTTTTCTTGACAAAACAGGGAAACTATTGTATCATAAAAGCCGCTGATTTAATAAAAATGTTAATACCACCAGATTGCGAATAGCAGTGTGGTTGTATTAATTTTTCCTCACACCTGTTATTCCCGGCTCCCTCTCAAGCCAGAGGGCAGCAGGACTTTGTAAGCCGGGGCTGCGCCGCTGTGGTGAAATTGGCAGACACGAGGGACTTAAAATCCCTTTCTGGAGACAGAGTACGGGTTCGACCCCCGTCGGCGGCATGTAGAAGCTCAGAATTGTTCGTTGATCCGAATGATTTTGGGCTTTTTCTTTTTGTTCCATTTTCTGGAAGTGCTGAGCGGGCGAGAGGGATTTTTCGCGAAAAAAGGAGGAGTCTCTCTCGTGCGTAACCGTGATTTAAGATCCGCTGCCAAGGCAAACCCCACCATCCAACAGGCCTTTGAAAGGTTCCAAAAGTACAACCGGCTCAAGAACCTCTCCCAAGGCTCACTTGACTTCTACGCCGCTAAGGGCAGAAGCTTCTTTCGGTTTCTGGGGGATACGGAACAGCCCATTCATACCATCACAGAGGAAACGGTGGAGGACTATATCTTCTATATGAAGGACCAGCAGCTCCACGATACGACCATCAATACGAACCTCCGTATGGTGCGTGCGTTTTTGTACTGGTGCATGGAAAAAGGCTATCTGGAAAAGTATCCGATCAGACTGGTGCGTGCCGATGATCCGATCAAGGAACCCTACACCACCGACGAGCTGCAGAAGCTGCTGAAGGAACCGGACTGCAAAACCTGCTCCTTTGCCGAATACCGCAATTGGGTCATTGTCAACTTCCTGCTTGGTACTGGCTGCCGTGCGTCCACGCTGCTCAACCTGCAGATCGGAGATTTGGACCTTTCCGCCGGGACAGTGTTTTTCCGCCACATGAAGGCGCGTAATCAGCAGATCGTGCCGCTCTCTAAGGCACTGGTCAAGATCATGGAGGACTATCTGGAGCACCGCAGCGGTGACCCTACAGCCCCGTTGTTTGTCTCGGAGTATGGCAACCAGATGACATTGAATTCGCTCGGCAATGCGGTCTGGAATTATAATCATAGCAGAGGCGTGGATAAGACCTCTATGCACCTGTTCCGGCACACCTATGCGAAGCTGTATATCCAAGCTGGCGGCGATCCGTTCCGTCTGCAAAAGCTGCTAGGACACGCAGACCTCACCATGACCCGGCGGTATGTGGCACTGTATGCGGACGACCTGAGAGCCAACTATGACGCCCTGAACCCCCTAGAGCAACTGACCCGCCAAAATCGCCACGGAGATAAGATCAAGATGGGGAAGGGGGAGGGAAAGTAAAAATGGGTCAATGTCCCTTGAGCAAAACGAAATGATATGGTATAGTGAAATCAAAAAAGGAGACGCGGATCAATATGAGTGATGAAGAGAAGCGCTGGCCGTTCGATGGTTTCTACCTGAAGCTGGCTGAGGCACAACGGGAGTATGAGCAGGAGCAGCACATTGACCCTGCCTCGTTGACGGAAGAAGAACGACAGCAAAAACTGCAGGAGATTCTGGATTGTATTAAGGCCTCTCGCAAAAAGAAAAAGGATACTGACGAACAGCTTGATCCCATTGTGCCGGAGGAAGAACCGGAAACCGACGGGGCAACTCCACAGCCTGCAAAACAGTACATCACAGATCTTGTTGGCGAGGATTACAAGAACTGGCATGGGATCGTGGTGTTTGACGCGGGTACAAACTCCGGCAAGACCTATTTTATTCTGAAGACATTGCTGCCGTGGGCATATGAACATCGTAAGCGTATCCTAATTCTGTGCAATCGCGAAGCTCTGCGCAACCAGATCGAGCGCGATGCAAAACGTTTGGGGCGTATAGAAGTGACCTACGAGGACCGTGATCCCGCGCTTGGAGGAATTGTCAACAAACCCGCCATAGATAACAAGTATGAGTACACCATCCGTGTTGAAACATACCAGTGGCTGGAAACCTTCCTGCAAAGGAATGAAGATGCCGCTAAAACTTATCTGAGATCGTTTGATTATATCGTGTCAGACGAGTATCACTATATGGTAACAGATGCCAGCTTCAACGATCATGTGGATGCAAGCTATGAGGCTATTAAAGAGCTGTGGGCAACGAAGACCTGCATCTTTATGAGCGCAACCGCCCGCCCCTTCTTTGATTATTGGGAGCTGCGAAAAATGATCCCGAAGGGACAGCACTATCGTCTGCCGATGGATTATCGGTTTGTGTCAAGCGTGAAGTTCTTCTACCGTGACGATGACGAGTTGGATATCATCCGCCGGGTACAGCCGGGAGAAAAGATCCTCGTTTTTGTGAATACCATCGCCAAGTTGCGAAAACTGCGGGACACTCTGAAGGCAGAAGGCATAGAGGATGTGGCGTGCCTGTGCTCCAAATACCGTCAGGAAGCGGAGGAATTTGACAAACTGGATGATGTGCTCAAGGGCAATGTTCTGCAGCATCAGGTCACACTGACCACAACGACCCTCTATAATGGTGTGGACATGAAAGACCGTGCGCTGAAATATATTGTCAGTGAACTGTGGAACCCGCTCGTTAATGCGCAGATCCTTGGCCGCAAACGTCCCTTGGATGAGGGGGATACCTGTGCGGTGTATTTGCTGCATTACCCCAAAGAACGTCTTGAAGGAACGCTTAAAAAAATCGAGAAGTATCAGCTGAAACCGGTCGAGGCGTACCAGAAATGGTTTGATGACAAGAAGGCATGGAAGGCATATCTGCATCAGCCCGAAACACTGGAAATACTGAAAAAAAGTCATACAGTCGTTTTGGACCCACTGGAAGGTGAATACTGCTGGCGGAAACGTGCGACCTTGCAGGCTCGTGTAGAACGTGTTTTCCTGCTGCAAATGCTCGAACAGGGGTATCAGACAGAGCTGCTGAAAAAGATCGATGAAAGCCTGCTTGCGAAAGTTGAACGCCTTGAACCACCACCGCTGCTTGCATATCTGGATGCCCACCTGAATGAAGAGCGCTATTACGAAGAGTGGCAGAAGATCTTCTTTGAGCTGGGGCACATCTACAACAAGGCAGATGGACACGCCGAGAAATCGTTGCCAAGCTATACCTTTGCGCGTCAATGGTTGCAGCGCTATGGATATGATCTTGGAAGTAAGCAGAAGCGATTTGAAGCAGGACAAAAGAAAATGGTCTGGTGGGTGACAAAATTAGAAAATTGATGCCTACGAAATTCACTCTACTATATAGAACAGTGAAAAATATAGGCACTGATGTCGCTCTTTATTCGACTTTCTTTATTTGATTTTTTGCGTGGTTGTGTTAGCCGAGTGCTTCTTGAACGGCCGAAGCATGAGGACGGGACAGAAACGCTCGGTTAACATGATCACGCCAACGGAAATCTTGACTAAGCGAACCTGTGAGCTTTTTCAAGATTGGAGTTGATCTAAATGGTATGAGCGTCAGCGAATACCTTCCTCTTTATCAATACGTCACTAATAGGACGCATAGCAAAAAAGGACA
>OIMI01000458.1_pt1 | contig 9067 bp, 10 predicted proteins | sample 1584801 | NCBI WGS metagenome assembly OIMI01 (sample SAMN02674693, study PRJEB24791) | human gut metagenome, SKBSTL018 | isolation source: stool | host: Homo sapiens | place: USA
CCGAGTAATCCGCAGAAGTATCTGAACAAAAACTTTTACGGAGAATACAGTTTCAGCGGCACACCATTTCTTGATGCAAGGTGTTCATCCGACAGTACCAATCTCATAATCTACGGACACCATATGAACAACGGCACAATGTTTGCAGATCTCTGCAACTATAACGATTATTCTTATTTTACGGAGCATCCGACAGTTGTGCTTGAAACGAAAGACGGGGCATTTGCTTACTCCGTCTTTTCTGCTATGAAAGTAAAATCCGATGATGATTGGTACAGATTTATAACAACAGATTTGGACAAAACCTATGAAAAATGGATCAGTTATTCAAAAACAAAATCTCTGTATAACACAGAAATTACACCTGTTTACGGTCAGCAGATATTAACGCTTTCAACCTGTTACGGTGATAATCAAAATGACCGCATACTTGTGTTGGCAGTACGAAATTAAGGGGGGTAGAAAATGAAATTGCTCAATAGAAAACCAAAGGTGCTCACACCCGAACAGGCAGAAGAAATATACACCAAAGATTTCTTTGATATGATTCTGCCGTCTACCATTAAATTTTTCACCGATTATTACATAGTCGGTGACTCATACCGCAGTGTGTGGGCAGTCAGAGAATATCCGCCGAGTACGGAAGAACAGGCAATACTCTCACAGCTTGCCGACAGAAACGGCGTTACACTTCGCATATATCATCGCCTTGTGGAAAGTATGGAGCAGCGTAAAATCATACAGAATGCCACGCGCAAAAACAAGCTGAAATCAAGCGGTAACGATGTAAATGAAACCATCGAGGCGCAGGGCAATTTGCAGGATGTTGTCACGCTAATGGCAAATCTGAGGAAGAACAAAGAGGCTTTGCTGCATTGCTCGGTTTTTATTGAACTGAAAGCCAAAAGCAAGCAGAAATTAAAGGAGTTGCAAACCGATATTGCAATGGAGCTTACCCGTTCCAAGATTGAAGTGGATAGATTAACGCTACGGCAAAAGGAAGGTTTTTTATCTGTAAACCCTATCGGCAGTAATCAGTTCGGAAGTTTGTATGAGCGTGTTTTGCCTGCCTCGTCTGTCGCAAATTTATTCCCCTTTAACTTTTCGGGCAAGACCGATCCTAACGGCTTGTATATCGGTCGCGACAAGTACGGGTCGAACATTCTTGTTGACTTTGACAGACGGACAGAGGACAAGACAACCTCAAATATCCTTATACTCGGCAATTCAGGACAAGGAAAAAGCTATCTGCTCAAATTGATTTTGACGAATATCAGAGAAAGCGGCAAGAAAATAATTTGCCTTGATCCCGAATCCGAGTACGAGGACTTAACCAACGCGCTCGGCGGCTGTTACATCGATTTTATGTCGGGCGAGTACAAGATAAATCCTCTTGAGCCAAAGGATTGGGGGCAGGCGGATTCTGAAACCGACAGCAAAGCTCCCGAACCGTTCAAGAGAGTTACAAGACTATCTCAGCACATAGCCTTTTTAAAGGACTTTTTCCGTACATACAAGAATTTTACGGACGCACAGCTTGATACAATAGAAATTCTGCTTATGAAGCTGTACGCAAGATTTGGCATTACTGACACAACCGATTACCGTCAAAAGAAGCCCACTGACTTCCCTGTAATGAGTGATTTCTATGACTTGTGTGAAGAAGAATTTATGACCTACGACAAAAAGCGAAAGTATCTCTATACAGAAGAAATCCTGCAAGAGGTTTGCTTGGGTATTCATTCAATGTGCGTAGGTAGTGAAAGCAAATACTTCAACGGACATACAAACATCACCGACGACAGCTTCCTCTGCTTCGGCGTCAAGGGTTTGCTCGACACCAACCGTCGGCTCAAAGACGCGATGTTATTTAATATCCTGTCATATATGAGTAACAAGCTGCTCGGCGAGGGAAACATCGTTGCATCAATAGACGAGCTCTATTTATTTTTATCCAATCTCACGGCGATTGAGTACATCCGAAACGCAATGAAGCGTGTCCGTAAGAAAGATTCGGCGGTAATTCTTGCCTCGCAAAACATCGACGATTTTTTGATTCCAAGTGTTAAGGAATATACAAAACCGCTGTTTTCAATTCCAACTCATCATTTCTTATTCTTCCCCGGCAATATCAATCCAAAAGACTTTCAGGACGCACTGATGGTTGAGCCGAACGAGTATGGCTTAATAAAATTCGCAGAGCGCGGCACCTGTCTTTATAGGTGTGGCAATGAACGCTATCTTTTACTTGTTCAGGCTCCTGACTACAAAGCAGAGATTTTCGGCAGTGCTGGAGGTAGATGAATAATATTGACAAAATATTTGATGGTGTTATAATTTATTTAGTGAATTCTTAATTCGTGTCGATTGGAGATTTATAAATGCTCATAGATGAAATTGTTTCGTTCTGTAATAGTCAATATTCTCATGCAGATACAGAGCATATATGTGAAAGTTGCCAGCATGAAGAATGTCCTCAAAGTTGTAAGAAATGTTTAGAAGAAATACATTATCCATATAGATATCCAAATGGAAAAAAGGATTATGATTGTTGTAATTTGATATACTTTTATATGTGTGATTACACCTATAAATATGCTTCTGAAATTTGGTACTTGTTAAGAAAAAGTGAAGTGATTAAAAGTATAGAAACATTTCGGATATTATCGATAGGTTGTGGTGGGTGTCCTGACCTTATGGCATTTGAATCATACCTTAAAGAAAATGGTCAACGTAAAAAGATATCATATTTAGGAATTGATAAAAATGAGTTGTGGAGTCCTATTCATAATGAAATAAAAAATTATCGTAGTAATCTCATAAGAACAAGTTTTTGTTATGATGATGCTCTTGAACTTTTGAGTAGAAAGAGAGTTAATTCTGCTAATGTTTTAGTGTTGCAATATGTAATTTCGCATTTCTATAATACTGGGCAAATATGCAAAATTGAATTATTTTATGAAAGACTGATCGAAAATATAATTTTGCGCAAAGAAAAAGGAAAGCCTTTTGTAATTCTTATTAATGATGTTAATAGTAATAATCGAGGGCGGGATTTATTTGAAAGCTTGTGTAAAAAACTTGCTGATGCTGGTATGCATGGTAGTTACGCGAAGTACTACTTTAATTATAGAATACAAAATGACTATCAAAGATATGGTGAAGAACATACAAGTAATTCTTTACTGTATGATATGCCGTCAAATTTATCAAAATATGAGCCTTGGAAATACTGTTCAAGTGCTCAAATGATAATAGAAATTTCTGGGGTTGATTAATTGATTATTAGTGCAAGTAGAAGAACCGATATTCCAACGTACTATTCTGATTGGTTTTTTAACAGGATAAGAGATGGATATGTTTGTGTTCGTAACCCAATGAATATTCATCAGGTAAGTAAAATTTTCTTGTCTAAGCATTCTGTTGATGGAATAGTATTTTGGACAAAAAATCCAACACCAATGATTGATAGACTTGATGAATTAAAGGATTATATGTATTATTTTCAGTTCACTGTTAATCCATATGGAAAAGAGATTGAAGAAAATGTTCCAAGTAAAAATAATATTATAATCCCATCATTTAGGGAATTATCACGAATAATAGGACCAGAACGTATAATATGGAGATATGATCCGATTATATTAAGTAGAAAATATAGTATTGATTATCACATAACTTACTTTAATGAGATCGCTAAACGGCTATCTGGCTATACAAATAAATGTATAATTAGCTTTTTGGATATTTATCGTAACACTAAGTTGAATATGAAAAATTTGGAGTTATTACCGATTAGTGAAAACGAGATTTTCGCATTATCGCAGAGACTTGTTGATATTGCTCATAAAAATCATATTATAGTCGAATCTTGCGCAGAGAAAATAAATCTTGAGCAGTTTGGTATTAACCATGGTCATTGTATAGATTGTAATTTGTTAGAGCAGTTGCTCGGGTATAAGCTCGATTTATCTAAGGATAAGAATCAGCGTAAAGAATGTGGCTGTGTTACCAGTATTGACATTGGTATGTATAATACTTGTCAAAATGGTTGCAAATACTGCTATGCGAATTATAGTGAAAAATCGGTAATCCGTAATGTAAGTATGCATGATCCGTACTCTCCACTTATTTCTGGAAATATTTATTCAGATGATATAGTGAAAGAAAGAAATATTCAATCTTGTAAGAATTTTCAGTTGAATCTGTTTGATTAGTATAGTGTATTTATCCGATTGATTTTCGTATGAAGTCAATCGGATTTTTTGCGTTCAGGAGGTGAATTTTAATGAGTGCTACCATAGGTGCAGCATTAAAGAAAATAGCAGTTTCTCTGCTGACAGATAAAAAGGTCATAAAAACAATAGGCGGTATAATAATCGGCATAATCATAATTGTGGTTATGCCGATTATTGCTGTGGTGTCAGTTTTTAACGGCAGTATGGATATTGATACAGACAAACTCAAGCAGTCTATACAAGCAAACATTTCAGCAGAGAAGATGAAAAATCTACAGCTTATCAACGACACGATGACTGAGGTTGAAAACCAACTGAAAAATAAAAAGTTGTCCGACTATAACACGCAGGCAGAGGTTATCTATCTGTTTTCTCTGTCCGATAAATCAGAGAATGAGGACTTTGTAAAAAACTTTGTATCCTGTTTCAAGAAGAATCAGTCTGATGAGGATTTGATAAAAACCGTCAATCAGAAATTCGGAACGGAGATAAAGTATGACGAGTTCCAAAAGATGATGCAGTCAATCAAGGGCGCAGAAATCAGCACCGCAGGCTTTACTGACAAGACCACGAAGAACAATCTCGACCTTGTCAAGTGGTGCGAGAACGCATACAAAAATGGCTGGGGTTATGTGTATGGCGGTTACGGTCAAGTCTGCACAAAGCAATACCTTGACCAACAGGCAAGTCTGTTTCCCGGCAACAACGAGGCAGGCGGTGAAATGCGACAGGTCGGAGAAAAGTAGCTCGGAAAGAGAGTATGCGACTGCATAGGCTTGATAAAATCCTACGCTTGGTACAACGCTGACAGCGGAGAAATTGTAGCAGGTTCAAACGGGTTTACGGATTGCGGTGCAAATTCTATTTGGAACAATGTTACAGAAAGCGGTTCGATTTCAAGTATGCCGGAAACACCCGGACTTGCTGTCTGGATGGACGGACACATCGGAGTGTATATCGGCAACGGTGAAGTTATTGAAGCACAAGGCACAGCCTACGGCGTTGTCAAAACAGAGCTTAACGGTCGAGGTTGGACTAAGTGGCTTAAAATACCGAATATCAAATATGTAAATCAAAGCGATAAGAAATGACGAGGTGATTTTTTATGAAGAAAACAAGCGTAAGCATAATGTATGATGATGAAAAGCTGAATGCAATTAAGCTGTATATGTCACAGCGTGATTTAGATTTCAAGGAAGAGCTTGAAAAATATGTTGACTCTCTGTATGCAAAATATGTTCCTGCAAATGTCAGAGAGTTTATTGATATGAAAGGTTCACAGGTGAAACCACCAAAGCCTAAAAAACCAAAGATTGAAAGTGAGGAAAAGACTTGAGGTCGCAAAATTTTGGCATAGAAATTGAAATGACCGGCATCACTCGCAGTACGGCGGCGAAAATGATTGCCGGTTATTTTCATACAGATGCAACTCATGTCGGCGGCTGTTATGACGCTTATTCTGTCCGTGATAATGACGGCAGGATGTGGAAGATTATGCGTGACGCAAGCGTTCGTTGCGAAAATCGTTCGGGAGCAAATGCAAGCACAATGTACTCGGTTGAATTTGTCACTCCGATTTGTAGCTATGATGATATTGAAACCATACAGGAGCTTGTCAGAAAGCTTCGTGGCGCAGGAGCGAGAGTCAACTCAAGCTGTGGTTTGCATTGCCATATTAATGCGGCTCCGCATACCCCGAAAACACTTCGCAATATCGTAAACATTATGGCGGCTAAAGAGGATTTGCTCTACAAGGCATTGAAAGTGAATGTTTCCCGTGAGCATTACTGTCAGAAGATGGACACACGCTTTCTTGATGAAATCAATAACCGTCCTCCGATGTCAATGGAGCAGATAAAATCAATGTGGTATGACGGCGAGGATTACAGTTACAGACATTATGATGATACTCGCTACCACGCACTGAATCTTCACAGTGTGTTTTACAAGGGTACGGTTGAATTTCGTCTTTTTAATTCAACCTTACACGCAGGCGAGGTCAAAAGTGCTATTCAGCTTTGCCTTGCAATCAGTCATCAGGCTTTAATTCAGAAGTTTGCAAGACACACTAAAACTGTATCGGATAATCAAAAGTACACTTTCAGAACTTGGCTTTTAAGATTGGGTTTGATAGGTGACGAGTTCAAAACAGCTCGTCATCATCTGCTGAAAAATCTTGATGGCAACATTGCGTGGAAGGATCCTTCGCAGGCTGAAAAGCAAAAGGAAAGACTTGCTCAAAAACGAGCCGCAGAACTTAATAACACAAACGAAAATATAAATATCAACGAACCCGAAGTCAATCTTGTCCCAAATGATGAACAGGAAGAAACTTCGGGTTTTGTTATGAGTATGTAAGGAGAGAAATCTATTATGAGTAAAAAATTATACATTGCCTACGGTAGTAACCTCAATCTTAAACAGATGAAATATCGTTGCCCCACAGCAAAGCTTATCGGCAAGGGTGTAGTCGAAAATTACGGATTGCAGTTCAAGGGTATGCCTCACTGTTCCTATGCAACAATCGCACCTTGCATTGGCAAGTCCGTTCCCGTTGCACTGTGGGAGCTTCAGCCGAGAGATGAAAAACTGCTTGACCGCTACGAGGGTTATCCCTCCCACTACTTCAAGCAGGATTTGCCTGTGAAATTGAATAACGGTTTGGAACTTACTGCAATGGTTTACATTATGAATCTTAAGCAGGATTTCGGCTTGCCCAGTGCAAGCTATTACGATACAGTATCGCAAGGTTATAAGGACTGCGGTTTTGATATGAAAGTTTTAAACGAAGCCGTGAATGACAGCGCAGAAAAGTTCTACGAAAACCTTGAACAGAATAATCTGTTTGATTCACCCGATGAAGATGAGGTTGAAGATTTTACAAATGAGATTGGCGGTATGAGTTTATGAACGAGAGAAAGAAACTGAAAAAGCAACTCGGTGACAAATATATTTTCAAAATGTATTTGTCGGTAAACGAAGTTAAGAAATTACTTTCTGAAAATCCAAAGGACAAGCATGACACTCTCTTTGCTTCACTCACAGTCGGCTGTGTGAAAATCAATGCCGTTGTATTTCCCACACCCGATAAAATGCTCCTCGGCTTTGATATTCTTGTAAAGGACAAACCCGAGAGTGAAGAATGGATTTGCTATGACACTTTGAGTGATGAAATCAAGTTATCCCCTCGCAGTATTGAACAGGCTATGTTTGATGTTTTGAACCGTGAGGTTAAGGAGTACGGACTGTCGTATACCGAGTGTAATTTTGAAGTGATAAACGGTAAATTAATAAAAGCAGAATAACAGTGATATTCTCGCCACATTTGCCCTGTGTCGGCTTTTAAACAATAAGTCGGGAAAGTATCCGAATTCAAAGAAAAAATGAAACAGGGCGGTTTGTGGCAAGGTGTGAAAAATCGGAGTTACGGCAATTCGGGCAGTTTTTCAAGGGTGGAATTTTAAGCAGGATAAAGGCGTATTCCGTGCAAGCACAGATTCGCCGAAACACACCGACCGGCAACGCCGTTCGGGGATTTTTAAAGGTGTTATTTATTTAAAGTTGTGTTACTGCTTGTATTCCGAACTGCCCGATTTTGCCGATTTTAAGAGGTTTTTTCTGAATACTCCAAGTGTTACCGAAAGGAAAGATGAAAAATGGACAACGACTCAAAGAGAATAGGACTGTATATAGGTAAGGATTTACTCAAAGCCTGTGACAATGCCATAGCGCAAACCAACGCAATATCACGAAGCGAATTCATTTCCAACGCAATAGAGTTTTACATTGCGTGGCTTAATTCAAAGAACATAAGTAAAGTGCTTACTCCTGCACTTGAATCCGTCATCAGTTCAAAAATTCTTGATACCGAGGATAGAATTGCAAGAGTGCTGTTCAAGCAAGGAGTTGAGCTTGCAATGCTGATGCATGTTGTTGCGGCGACCAATGAGATTACCGAAGGTCAGCTGAGAGATTTAAGAAAAATATGTGTTGATGAGGTCAAACGAAACAGCGGTAAATACAAGTTTGATGATGCGGTCAGGTTTCAGAAAGGGTAAGTTATGCCGAGAATTATTATGAAATCACCGTATATCAAACCAAATTCTAAAACTCATATCGGAAATTATATTTCATATATTGCTACTCGTGACGGAGTTGAAATGGCTGACAGCACACAAAAGTTTATGGAAGCGACTTCGGTTCAGAAAAAGATTATCAATAAATTATTGATAGATTATCCTGACTCAAAGGACTTGTATGAGTATCAGGATTATCTTGATAAGCCGAACAGAGGTAATGCAGATGAATTGATTTTGCGGATTGCCGAAGCTCACGCTGAACTATTCGGCGACCGAGAAAAATATATAAGCTACATTGCACAGCGACCGAGGGTTGAGAAAATATCTTCACACGGCTTATTTACCGATGGCGGTGTGCCGATAGTTTTATCTGATGTGCAGAAAGAGGTTGCAGAAAGCAAGAGTAATGTGTGGACGCATATCATTTCTCTAAAGCGAGAAGATGCGGAACGGCTGGGCTACAACAATGCAAAAGCTTGGATGAATCTAATTCGTTCACAGCGAAATATGATAGCGGAGAATATGAAAATCGCTCCCGAAAATTTCCGATGGTATGCGGCATTTCATAACGAGGGACATCATCCTCACATTCATATGATTGCATATTCTACAAAACCGAACGAAGCGTACCTGACGGAAAAGGGCATTGAAAATATCAAGTCAAATCTTGCAAAGGTAATCTTCCGTCAGGACTTGATAAGTATTTATCAGAAGCAAACCGAACATAGAGATAGGCTCCGTGCTGAGGCT
>OIMI01000509.1_pt1 | contig 8476 bp, 8 predicted proteins | sample 1584801 | NCBI WGS metagenome assembly OIMI01 (sample SAMN02674693, study PRJEB24791) | human gut metagenome, SKBSTL018 | isolation source: stool | host: Homo sapiens | place: USA
TATCATGGATAGCGTCAAGGTTAGCAGCTTTTGCACGTTTGGCAAGGTCTGTTTTACCAGCTGTAGCACCGTTCTCGGCTTCTACACGCATCTGAAGGTTTTTCTTTGTGCTGTCTGTTACAACTTCACCTAATAATTCAGCGAATTTAGCAGCATGTTCTGCTTCTTCATAAGCTGCTTTTTCATAGTATAAACCGATTTCCGGATATCCTTCTCTGTGAGCAACTCTTGCCATTGCAAGATACATACCGACTTCGCTGCATTCTCCCTCAAAGTTAGCTCTGAGATCCTTGAGAATATCTTCGCTTACGCCCTGAGCAACGCCAACCTCGTGAACTGTTGCGAAAGACGCCTCCTCGTCCATCTGCTTAAATTTTTCCTTCGGTGCCTTACAAACAGGGCAAGCCTCGGGAGCTTCGGGACCTTCATAAACATAACCGCATACTGTGCAATACCATTTCATAATTACTTCTCCTTTGTAATAAATATTAGTGTACTTCTGCCGAACATTTAGGACATATGCCGTAGTAGATAACAAATCTGTTTTCTACCTTAAATCCCTCTTCGGCAAGCTGTGACTCAAGGTCATCAGCATTTTGATTGTCTTCAACATCAATAACTGCATTGCATTTGTTGCAGACAAAGTGGGGGTGTGGCTCTGTGTTGCCGTCAATACGCTCCTCACCGTTTACATTGCATATAACGCTGACCTTTCCTTCATCCTTAAAAAGAGCAATGTTTCTGTAAACCGTGCCAAGACTAAGGTCGGGAATTTCGGGCTTTAATTTATCATAAACCCAGCGTGCGCTCGGATGAGTGTCCGTACCGCACACAGCGTTGTAAATTGCATTGCGTTTTGAGCTGAAATTTCTTTTTGCCATAATTCATAAATCCTTATGCAATATTAGTCAGTACCGATTGACCAAAATCAGTAATCAGTATTAACTTTGGCTATATTCTATCACGCAGTTGTTTGATTATATTTACAATAAAGAATTATAGATAAAAAATCTTGCACAAAGAATTGGGAGGAAATATAGTGAAATCAAACAAAACAGTAAAAATTATCATTTTTACGGCACTTTTCCTGTCTGCGGTAATTTTAATATCGGTAATGACAGGTGCAGTAAAAGAAACAACGGCTGATACCGACAGCGTAAAACTACCCGTAATAATGTATCACTCACTTTTAAAGGATGAAAAACTGCAAAATGACTACACTGTTTCACCGACTCTTTTTGAAAACGATTTAAAATATCTTACCGAAAACGGCTACACAACCGTTGTTGTAAAAGACCTTACCGATTATGTTTACGGCAAAAAATCATTGCCCGAAAAATGCATTATGCTGACCTTTGACGACGGCTATTATAATAATTATTATTATGCACTCCCTTTGCTTGAAAAATACAACTGCAAGGCGGTCATATCTCCGATTGCGTCAGTGTCCGAAAAATTCACCGAAACCAAGGACATTTCCGTGACCTACGGGCATATAACTTTTGACGATATGAAAGAAATGTCCGATTCGGGCTATGTTGAAATTCAGAATCATTCGTACGATATGCATTCTTTGAAATCACGAAAGGGTGTTTTGCCAAAAGCGGGGGAGAGTGACGAAGCATATAAATCTATTCTTACGGAAGATGTTGTCAAAGCTCAAGCCTTGCTTGAAAATGCAACAGGGAAAAAACCGACCTGCTTTGTATATCCGTTCGGTGCAAAAAATGACCTGACCGAAAAGCTGATAAAAGAAATGGGCTTTTCGTGTACACTAACCTGTACGGAAAAGCCCAATATAATTACTAAAAATCCCGACAGCCTCTACGAGCTGGGACGATATCGCCGTGACCGCAACGAGTCAATGCAGAATCTTCTTATCCGAATTGAAATGCAGTCATAATATTTATACGGCAGATACGGCAGATTTTTCAGCCTTGGCGTTTCTTACAAAAGCCTCGCACAAAGCTATGAAGATGAAAAACAGCGGAGTTGTAATCGGCTGATAAAGGTTTACAACAGACTGAACAGCATAGCAGATAACGGCCGAAACGCACGCAATCAACATCGGATTTTCCTTTGCATACTTAACTGCGTTCTTAATCGTACCGCACACAATGGCAAGATAGGAGAGAAGTCCCGTAATTCCGATTGTTATAAGGTAGTTTAGATATTCGTTATGAGCGGCATTTGTTGAGCTGTCACCGTATTTTGAAAGGTCGTCAAAGTACGGACTGAATGCGGAGTAGAACATATCCGGACCTACGCCGAACAGCTTTTCAATGAATGAAGCGTCACCGAAAATCCATATCGACCTTATCCACATAAAGCCTCTGTGCGTACCCCATATATCGTTAAAGCGGATAATTCTTTCAAAATTGCCGAGGTCGGTTTTGGTGTCAATACAACTGAAATAAACCATAATTCCTATCATGGCAACAGCACAAAATCCGAATACAACGGCAAGAGCAATCGGCACGGCTCTTGAAATTGTGATGTTTGGTTTTTTGTAATCAATAAGATACAAAATCCCTGTAATAACGGCACAAGCTGCAAACAATATCCAGCCGATGCCTGAGAAAACGAAAATTTCCTGAAACTTATCAAAACCCTTGCTTTTGTCGTCAAAGCAGAGCGAGAACAATCTGAGCAGCTTTGCAAACAACAGCATAACAGTTGCCGAAAGGAAAAATCTTTTCAGTCTGACAAGGCTGTTTGAAAACCATACAAGGTAAATAATCATAAATACAGCCATGCCGAGAATGCCGGAATCGCTGTCGGCAGTCATAAGAGCCGCAAAGCCAAATCCTGTTGCTACAAGATAAATTGCCCTGAGCAAGGTTTTCTCCGTGATAACCGACATTGCAATCATAATAGGCATAGCGATGCAGATGTAGCTTGAAAGCAGATTTTTGTTGCCGATTGTTGAAGTGAAGTCGGTAATAGTCTGTTGGTCGGTGAGAAGAGTAAACATCCCGAGAGGATCAATATAGAATGAGTTAAGCACCGCAAGTGCATAAACTATCATTGAACCGAACGCAAGCGCAACGAATATGTATTCAAAATATTTAAAGCACCTTGTAATCATAAAATATGCTGCGGTGTAAAATGCCATAAGCACAAGTCCGTTGTTTCGCCCATGAGTACCCAGAAGTGCATCCAAAGGGTTTGCAGACAACAGCGTTGAAATGACATTTATCCCGAGGAATACAATAAATGCCCAGTCCATAAACGAAAGCTCTTCATACAAATGCTTCGGTTTAGGCTTTTCAAGCTTTGAGTCTTCCGGTGGTTTATCAACGCTTGCGGTCATAATAATAAGAAATTCCGCAATAACGAGAATACCCGTCAATATAATGAAAAAGTAATACTTGTCGTGCCTGATGTTAAAATATGCGTCCGTAAAAAACAACGGAAAAAGCGTGAACATAATAAGCAGATAATAGTTTGTGAGCGCCTGCTGTACCGAATATTTTTCTTTGGGTTTGGCAGGCGGATTTTTATGCTTTGCAGAAGTCATAATAAAATAACCTTTCAATATAATGTACTTCAATTTTATAACGCACGCACGATGTTGTCAAGAAATAAAGTAAGTTGAAAGCTCTGGTTTTCGACTTGTTTCGATTGGCATATGCTTGCAAAAGAACAATAATTGCATATTTTTCGGCACTTTTATTCCCAAATTAATACTTGTGGAGAAATTAGTATTGTATTTATCTCCGTAAAATGGTATAATTCCCCTTGAGATGTATTTCCATATTTGCAGGACAAAGACTTTTGTAAAAAATTGTTTATGAATTTATCTATTTGCAGATTGGGTGGTTTTATGAAAAAATTAGTTATTTTTGGCTTTGACGGCACTCTTGCCGACACAGCCCCCGGAATTTTATATTGTTTCAATACAACAGCAGTTGCAATGGGCTATGAGCCTGTTGAACACAGCGCACTCTACGGAGTAATCGGCGCACCGCTTGAATACGGATTTAAAACGCTCTTTAATATGAGTGATGACGAAATTGAATATGCCGTAAAGAATTACAGTAAACTTTATTCCCAGAAAGGAAAAGAGATGTTCACCGTCTATGACGGAATTTATGACGCTCTTCGTGAACTCAAGAAAAGCGGTTTTAAGCTTGCAATAGCAACTCAAAAGCACAGAATGTTCACAACGGATATTCTTGAAACCTACGAGGCGTCGGATGTTTTCGACGCAGTATGTGCAACAGATGTCGGTACAAACCTCACAAAGAGTCATCTGCTTTTGCAGGCGTGTGAGCAGACAGGAGTTTCCGTTGAAGAAAGTATCCTTGTCGGCGACAGCACAATCGAGGCAAAGGGTGCGGAAGAAATAGGTATGGACTTCCTCGCTGTGCTATACGGCTGGGGCTTTAAAACCAAGGAAGAAACCGAAGATTACAAATGCGTCGGCACAGTGTCATCTCCGGCAGAAATCTCTCAAAAAGTCATGGAACTCTGATTACGGTTAGTGCGTGTAAAACAGTGCATAAATAGGATTAAAATTGTAAATTTTCCAAAAACAAATCGGGCAGTCATAACGATTGCCTGATTTTTTTATGCAAATTTGATTCTGTATAATAACAATGATACAACGATATACTTTTGCTTGTAAACGGGATGTTTGATAAACAGAAATATGATAGTACGGAATTGATATTGTTAAATTCTTTTACATAAATTTTAAAAGTTAATTTAAAATAATATTGAATTTTCACATATTGTATGCTAAAATAAAAATGCCAAACAAAAATTTAATTTTAAGTTCACCTAAGTGTGTATTTTTATTTCGGTAAAAATGCAGGCTTTACTTTTCACACCTTATAAGTGAAATATTGTGTCGCAACAATCAAAGCTATGTATTTTTCGTGCGTAGCTTCAGCTACGCACTTTTTGTTTTATGCGAAAAATATTTGCTTTTTAAAAAAATCGACAAAATTTGAAAAATTTTAAAATTTTTTCGGATTTTATAAAATCAAAAGCCGTTTTAAATTGTCTATATTATGAAAGGAAATGAGAGGAGGTTATTTTATGAACATTTCCCACTTAGTAGAGAAAATTAAGAAGGGAGATAACAAATCATTTGAAAAGCTCTACAAGCTTACAGAGCGTGAAGTGTGGTTTACTTGTATCAGCTTTTAAAGAACGAAACAACCGCACAGGACATTATGCAGGAAACTTACATAACGGCTTTTTTAAAAATCCAATCTTTGGAAAAATCATCACAAATCAGAAGTTGGCTTAACAGAATTGCCGTTAATAAGTGCAAAAATTATTTGAAAGGTAAAGGTGAAATCCAACTGGACGATGAAATTTTTGAAAATCAGGCAATAGTTGACGAGCGTATATCAATTCCCGAAGAATACATTTCAGACAAGGCAAAGAGAGAAATTATTCTTTCGATTATGCAGGAAGTACTGTCCGATGTTCAGTATCAGACAGTGATTATGCACTATTTTAATGAAATGACTGTTGATGAAATCGCAGAAGTCTTTGAATGTTCAAGGGGTACTGTGCTTTCAAGGCTCAATTATTCAAGGGCAAAGATGAAAACTGCAATTGAAGATTACGAAAACAAAAGCGGTGACAGGCTTCACGGTGTTGTTGTTGTACCTTTCTTTACAACTATTTTCAGAGAGCAGGCAAAGAGCCTTGCAGTACCGAACATTACAATCAAGCTCCCGAACGGACAGACACTTGCAACATCTGCAACAAAAGGCTTTGCGACAGGTGCAAAGTCAACAGTTTCATCTATTGTAAAGGCAACAGCAACTGCGACAGTAAAAACCAAGGTAATTGCCGTTGTCTGCGGTGCTACAATACTTGCAGGCACATCAGCAGTCGGCATAAGCATTCTTGCAGGCTGTAACGCTGAGAAAGAACCGACAGAACCGTCAGTAATATCTTCAACCGTACAGACTTCAACCGTACAGACTTCAACTGTATCATCTGAGGTCAGCAAGGCTATTGAGGATAACGGTCTAAAAATCGACAAAGACGGCAACATCACTGATAAGAACGGTAAGAAAGTCGAAGTAAAAGACGGCAAAGTAGAAGTAAAAACCGATGACGGTAAGACAGTTACAGTTAAGGTTGACGATGTAAAAACTACAGTATCTAACAAAAACAACAGCAACAAGGGTAACACCGAAAAGAAAGAAGATACTAAGTCAAATACATCTTCAAAGAAAGACAACTCTTCAAAGACAAATACATCTGATAACGACAAGAAGCCAGCGTCTAAGCCGAGCAACTCTTCAAAGAACGACACAAAGCCAGCTCAGAAGCCAGCATCTAAGCCAGAATCTTCAAAGACTGAAACACCTACAGCAAAGCCAAAGCAGAAGGTATGGGTAGTTGACTACAAAACAGTACACCACGAAGGTCATTGGGAAGTAGTAGGTACAAAGGAAGAGCCAGTATATGAGACAAGATGGGTAAATGTTTGCAATGACTGCGGTATGATAATGACAGATGCCAACCAAAAAGAACACCTTATTTGGGAAATGGATAACGGTGGTAGAGGTTCATATCACGCTGAAGAGCAGCAGGTTCAGGTGGGCACAAAGACTGTAGATGTAAAAAAGTGGGTAGAACCTTATGATGAAAAGGTTGAATCAGGTCACTACGAGTACAGATAATTAAATTCGATAGCAAGTATAAATCCTTTAAAATAATTAGGGAAGAGAGGGTTCTATATGAACCCTCTTTTTCTATGCTAAAAAATAAATATTATACTAAAGAAAGTATTCAATTTAATTATAATATATGGTATAATATAATAAAATAAAAGGAAAGGTTGTAGAGTATATGGATTATATTAATTACTTATTGTTATTATTCATTTATTTCGTAGTGATAATATTTTCATATGCAATGGATTTAGTTGAATGGTACAAGAGAGGCAAACATAGTGTAGCTTTTTGTATATTGATGGTTGTTGGTGGAATATTACTTCTATCAGTATTATTTTATATGGGGTACACTTTTAAATAGGGAGGTTAGTTGTATTTTTAGAAAGCAATCATATTTAAAATAGAAAGGAAGTATTAAGATGACAATATACAGTTTTGTAGGTGATGAAGCATAATGTTAATTGAGAACAAAAATATAGAGGATTGTTATGGTATGGGAATGCTTTGTAATCAACAAAATAAAAAAAGAGATTAAGCATTAGAAAAAATTGCTTAACCTCTTTGTTGTTTTAATAATAGAAAAATCTTTTGTGTTACGGTGTAATAAAATTTAAAAATATATTATCTTGTTTCCTTGAAAATCGGCAGGCAAACTAAAATGACAGTAAGTTTGACTGCATTTTATCTTGTTTTAACTTAATTCAAAATTACTCAACTGAATTTTTGAAATCTCAAAAACCCAGTGTTTAAGTCACTTTTAAGGCGTTTTAAGTAATTTTGGCAAAAAATAAAAGGCGGTTAAAAAACCACCTTTACTGGTGCGGGTGACAGGACTTGAACCTGCACATCGGTTGACACTAGAACCTAAATCTAGCGCGTCTGCCAATTCCGCCACACCCGCATTTTCAATTTCTGCAAGACCTACCGTTAGATAATACTATAAATATCAGCAAAAGTCAAGTACAAGCAAGCAGTATATTACTACTGCTTGCAGAACACGATGCCGTCTTTTTTACTGATTGACTTGATTTTTGCCAAAGATTCAACTCTTATGCCCATATCACGAACGAGGTTGCCGCCGCCCTGATAAGCTTTTTCGATAACAATTCCCGCACCTGCTGTTTTTGCGCCTGCTTTTTCAATAAGCATAAGAAGTGCCGTTAAGGCACTGCCCTTTGCAAGAAAATCGTCAATGATAAGCACATTGTCTTCTTTGCTCAAAAATTCCTTAGAAACAACTATGTCATAGTCCTTTTTATGAGTGTATGAGTGGACGGTTGCGTTGTATGTATCGGAATAAATATTGATTGTCTTTGTCTTTTTTGCAAAAACAACCGGAACACCAAAATACTGAGCCGCAAGACAGGCAATGCCGATTCCCGACGCTTCGATTGTCAGAATTTTTGTTATGTTTTCGTCCTTGAAAAGTCTGTAAAATTCCTTGCCAAGCTCACACACAAAATTGACATCAATCTGATGATTGAGAAAGCTGTCAACCTTTAACACATTGTCGGCACCAATATGTCCGTCTTTAAGAATTCTGTCTTCTAAAAGTTTCATATCAATCTCTTTTCTGAAAAATAAAATAGTAACAAACAATACGATAGATTATACTACAAATATTTGCACATTTCAATTGATTTTTGTGATATTCCATGCCTTATTTTTCTTATTTTCGGGAAAAATTAAATTCAGGCACAAAAAAGGCAGTCGTGATAAAGCGACTGCCCCTGCGGTTATACTTCAATATTTTTAATTGAATCAAATTCGTCCATGATTTCTTTTGACGGCTTTTTTGAAAGAAGAGAAACAATAACATTCACAAT
>OIMI01000547.1_pt1 | contig 8063 bp, 6 predicted proteins | sample 1584801 | NCBI WGS metagenome assembly OIMI01 (sample SAMN02674693, study PRJEB24791) | human gut metagenome, SKBSTL018 | isolation source: stool | host: Homo sapiens | place: USA
GACTTTTCCTCACGGAAGTGGTGGGTCTCACGGTGATAACCAACCACTTTCTGTGCCTGTGTTCAAAATGAACACGACCACATTTTGTGGATGGCTTCAAACCAATCCACAAAGACGGTGGGATTTACAAGAAAAATACCACTGTATGTGAAATTCGTCAAGAGGGTTTTGGAAAACCCCTATTCTCACACTCATCCACCCTATCATGTGGGGAACCACGGGCATGTCTTGTGATCATGAGTTCTCCCAAAATGCTGACCCCAAATGAATACGATGTGTTTTTCAGCTTTCTGGAAAACACGGTGATGAAAAACGCATACTGACAGTAAAACCGCTCCGAGCGTTCTGCCCGGAGCGGTTTTGCGTCAGCAGTATTTATGCAGAATGGTCATAGACGGAGGGAGAAGTCATGCGTCCTTGCACAGCTTGGTCAATTCTTCGATGGCGGCATCCTCGTCCGGGCCATCGGCGGCGATGGTCACGGTCTCGCCGCACTTCACGGCCAGACCCATTACGGCAAAGATCTTCTTCATGTCGGCGACTTTGCCGTTCTTAGTCATGGTGACTTTGCTCTCAAAGCCTTTGGCAGCTTTGCTCAGGATACCGGCGGGACGGGCGTGCAGACCTTCTTTGTCCTGAATGGTGATATCGATGCTCTTCATAAAAATCTCTCCTTTTTGGAATCGTTATTGTAAGTGCTCCAGCACATAGTTCATATCGGAAGTGGTCTTGAGCTGTTCCAGCGCATCCTCGTCTTCAAGGATCTCGCAGACATTGCCCAGCAGGTCAAGATGGTCGTTGCCGACACCGGCAATGCCGAACACGAGGTAGGCTTTTTCATCGCCGAAGTCCACGCCCTGCGGATATTGCAGCAGGACAACGCCGGACTTTTTAACGGTGCCCTTCTTCTGGCTGGTGCCGTGGGGAATGGCTACGCCCATGCCCATATAGGTGCTCACCAGCTTTTCGCGCTCCACCATGGCATCGGCGTAACTGTCATCCACATAGCCGCGCTTTGCCAGCAGCGCACCGGCGGCACGGATGGCCTCCTCCTTGGTGACGGAGGGCAGACCCAGCTGGATGTCCTCCGCCTGGATCTTCATCACGGAATCGTTGGCTTTGGAAGCCTCGGTCACGGCAGCCGCCAGAGGGGCTACGGCTGCATTGCGCAGGTCGGATACGATCTCCTCATTGGCGGCAGCTTCGGCCTTGGCATCCAGTGCCGGGGTAGTGGAGGTCAGTGCGTTGTACAATGCGTCCAGATGCGGATCTGCAAGGAAGTTATCCAATGTAACAAGCTGTGCCTGCGGGGCGCACTTGGCGGCGCGGTCAGCCAGAACGCGCTGGCAGACCACTACGTCCGCGTCAGCGGGGATGGTGTCCACGCTGGTGTTGGTCACGGTCAGGTCGGGGCGCTCCGCCTTAATGCGGTTGTGGAACTTGGTAGCACCCATGGCGCTGGAACCCATACCGGCATCGCAGGCAAAGACGATCTTGCGGATCTGGCCGACATTCACGGCAGTAGGCTCGGGGATCTCGCCCTTGGCCTGTGCCTTCATCTCCTTCATTTCGTTCTGGGCGTCGGTCAGGCTCTTGGTGTGACCGGAGGTCGCTTTCAGAATGACCAAGGACAGGATAAAGGAGACTGCACCGGCGATGACAACGCCCAGCAGAACGGTGAGAATGGAATCCCGGGGAGCCATTGCCATGTAGGCGATGATGGAACCGGGAGAAGCAGGACCGGACAGACCTGCACCGGTCATAGAGTAGAACAGGATGGCACAGAAGTTGCCCACGATGGGGGCGATGATGATCACGGGGTTCATCAGGATGTAGGGGAAGTAGATCTCGTGGATGCCGCCCAGCAGGTGGATGATCACAGCACCGGGAGCGGACTGGCGGGTGGTGTCGTCCTTGCAGAAGAAGCAGTAGGCCAGCAGGACACCAAGACCGGGACCGGGGTTGGCTTCCAGCATATACATGATGGAGCGGCCGGTCTCAGCAGCCTGACTTGCACCGATGGGGCTGAAGATGCCGTGGTTGATGGCGTTGTTCAGGAACAATACCTTGGCAGGCTCAATGAAGATGGACACCAGCGGCAGCAGGCTGTGCGCCACAAGGAAGTCCACACCGGCGGTCAGCACGGTGAGGATGGCGGTCATGAACGGGCCGATGACGTAGTAGCCGAGGATGGCCAGCAGCATACCCAGAATGCCGACGGAGAAGTTGTTGACCAGCATCTCGAAACCGGCGGGGATATGGCCTTCTACCTTCTTATCGAATTGCTTGATGACCCAGCCGGCCAGAGGACCCATGACCATGGCGCCCATCAGCATGGTGTAGTCCGAGCCGCAGATGCAGCCCACCACGGCGATGGCGGCGATGACGCGGCCACGGTCGCCTGCAATCATCTTGCCGCCCTGCCCTGCAATGAGGATGGGCAGCAGGTAGGTCAGCATCGGGGAGACCATGCTGGCCAGCTTTTCGTTGGGGAACCAGCCCACTTCAATGAACAGAGCAGTGAGGAAGCCCCACGCGATGAATGCGCCGATATTCGGCATGACCATGCCGCTGAGGAACTTGCCAAAGCGGGAAACAGCGTTTTTCATTTGTAGCTCTCCTTTTTCACTTGAAAGGCAGGCGGCGCAGCTCCTGTGGCATGGGAGCTGCGGCCTGCGGACGGTTGTTCGGAGGAGCTTTCGTTTCGTTCTGGCACTATTCTAGCCGATACTGCGCCGGATTTCAATGGTGACAAGCGGTGGGGTTGTCACCGGAGGATGGTGACACCAGTGGGCTGATACGGCAACATTTCCAATGGATGCGCGGGTGATTTGTGCATATTTGCTGATGCGCCGGGATACAAGACGGGAACAAGGAAGCTTTTGTCACCGGGCAATGGTGACAAAAAACACACAACTTCTTTTCTGCGTTGGGGGCTGGCAGACGGGGTGGCACTATGTTACAATAGAAGCAATGGGTAACTTTTGGGAAAAGGAGAGAAGCAACATGGGTGCGGTGTATCGTGAGGAACTGTCGGCAAATGCACGGAAGCTGATCGAGCAGCTGCTCAGCCTTCCGCAGGGCTGGGTGACGGCGGCGGCGCTGGCTGAAAGCATCGGGGTCAGCCGCCGCACCGTGCTGCGGGAGCTGCCCGCTGTGGAGCAGTGGATGCAGGCTGCCGGGGCGCATTTTGTGCGGAATCCCGGCAAGGGTCTGCTGCTGGATGAAGCGCCGGAGCGGCGAGACGCACTGCGCACCCAGCTGAACAGCGGCGACAGGAAAGAACTTTCCCGCGCAGAGCGGCGGCAGCAGCTTTTGACAAGGCTGCTCAGCGAGCAGGAGCCCTGCAAAACAGCGGTACTGGCACGGGCGCTTGGCGTTTCGGAAAGCACGCTGTCTGCAGACTTGGATGAACTTGAGACCAAGCTACACCCCTACCGGGTGGAGATGTTCCGCCGCCCCGGCGTGGGGGTCTGGCTGCAGGGGGATGCTTCTTCCTACCGGAGGGTGGTGTCTGCTCTGTTGCGCAGCAGTATGCCGGAAAAGGAACTGGCAGAGGTGCTCTGCGGACGGATGCCGGAAAACGAGATCTTCTCGACCCTGCTGGATACAAAAACGGCCGAAAAGGTCTGGGCGGCTTTGCAGCAGTTTGAACAGGAAGAGCAGCTCCATCTGCCGGATGCAGGCTTTCTGGCGCTGGCGATCCATTGCACCCTGACCATTCAGCAGCTGCGGCAGGGCGGCGACAAGGGCAGCGCCCCCAGAGGGCTGCGCCCGGCGGGCAATCATGCTGCCCGGCTGGTGGCGGCGCTGAACCGCGCCTTCGGGCTGACCCTGCCGTCTGAGGAAGCGCAGTATCTGGAACTGTATCTCTCCGCCTATCTGGGCGCAGAGGACCCTTGGGGCAGCGCACAGGAGATGGAGTTGCGGAATCTGGAAGCCGCCCTTATCCGGGAAATGGAAAAGGCGCTGCACACAGACCTTTCCGGTTACACCTCCCTGCGGGATGACCTGTACTGCCACCTGCGCCCCATGCTGCTGCGGGTGGAGCAGAACATTCGTACCGAAAACCCCCAGCTGGACACCATCCGCACCGACTACCCCGGCCTGTGGAAAGCCACCCGCGCCGCCTGTGATGCGGTGCAGCAGCAATTCGTTCTGCCCGCCATCTCGGACGACGAAGCGGCCTACCTTGCCATGCACTTTGGCGCAGTGCTGGAACAGAATGCCATGTTCCGGCTGCGGCTGCGGGTGGTAGTGGCCTGTCCGCTGGGCATGGGTTCCAGCCGCTTTCTGGCTTCCCGGCTGGGAAACGAGTTTCCCTCTTTGCAGGTAGAGGGGTGCTGCTCGGTGCGGGAGCTGAACACTGCCGACCTGCGTCGGAGAAAAATCGACTTCATTATCTCCACCGTGCCGCTGGAACTGGATTACCCGGCGGTGTGCATCAGCCCTTCCCTGCTGGAACCAGACCGTGCCGTGCTGAAGGACGCTATTACGCGGTACAGCCAGAACCGCGCAGAACCGGAACCGGCGGTGCAGCCCGTGCAGGATACAGCCTGTGCAGGCTCCAAGCTGCAGTATTATGCACGCTTGACCCGGTCCATGACCGGGCTGCTGGAACATCTGACCATCCAGCCCGTCAAGGCTCCCGGCAGCCGCGCTGCCCTCATCCATGCAGCGGCGCAGCTGTTCTGCCCGCAGGAAGCGGACGCCCGGCTGGTGGAGCAGCAGCTTCGCCGCCGTGAAACGCTGGGCGATACCTACATCAAACCCCTGTATGCCCTGCTGCTCCATTGCAGGACAAGTGCGGTAAAGGACTGCCGCTTGGGCTATCTGCAGGCACAGCCGCCGGTCTATGAGCCGGGGCGCATCGTGCTGGGGGCACTGGTGCTGCTGGCTCCGGACGACGGGAACGGCGTCCCGGTGGAGGTCATGCAGAATGTCAGCGGGCAGCTGATCGAAACGTCCCGGCTGATGGAGGCACTGCGCACCGGCCAGCAGCAGGAAGCTGCAGACCTGCTGGAACAGGGCTTTGACCGTGGCTTTTTTGCGGACTGCAAACCGCCGCACACAAAATGAACTGAAAACGAACTCCCGGCTTTTGCCTTTTTGGGCAGAGCCGGGAGTTTTTTGTTGTTGTAACAAGATACCTATTAGAGAACTTTTGAATCAAAAATCATGTATCCCAGAAAGTTGGCGAAAAGCACCAAAAACACGCAGTGCAATTTGTTGAAACAACAGCTTGACAGGGGCGAGAACTGTTGGTATTATAATGCCAGAGCTTTTGTTTCAACAGTTTCGAGTTTCATAACAACAATCGTGAAGGAGGCTGTTGTTCCCATGATCTACACCGTAACATTGAATCCGGCGCTGGACAAGACCGTTGAGATCCCGAACCTTGCGCTGGACACCGTAAACCGGATCACTAAGATGCGTACCGATCCCGGTGGCAAGGGCATCAACGTCAGCAAGGTGATCGCAAAGCTGGGTGGGACCAGCAAGGCCATCGGCATTCTGGCCGGTAACAGCGGCAAAGCCATTCAGGACGCATTGGACGGTGAAGGGCTTGCCCACAACTTCCGTTTCGTGCCCGGCGAGACCCGCACGAACCTGAAGGTCATCGACCCGGAAAACCACACCAACACCGACATCAACGAGCCGGGCATCGAGGTAGATGCCCCGGAGCTGACCGCCCTGCTGTACGACCTGCTGAAGGAACTGAAACGGGGGGATATCGTGGTGCTGGCAGGCAGCCTGCCGAAGGGTGCCCCCAAGGACACCTACTACACATGGGTGGAATCCTGCAAAAAGGCAGGGGCAAAGGTCTTTCTGGATGCAGACGGCGAGCTGCTGGCAGAGGGGCTGAAGGCTGCTCCCTATCTGGTCAAACCCAACAACGACGAGCTTTCCCGCATGATGGGCCGGGAGCTGAAAACGCTGGATGAACTGGCCGATGCCGGTCAGGCGCTCATCCGCAGGGGCATCGAACATGTGGTGGTGTCCATGGGCGGTCGGGGTGCGCTGTATCTCCGCAAGGACAGCGTGATCTACGCTCCGGCACTGAAGGTCAAAGTTGGCAGCACGGTGGGTGCCGGCGACAGCGTGGTCGCCGCTCTCGCCTACGCCGAAGCGGAAGGGCTTAGCGAAGAAAACACCGTTCGCTTGTCCATCGCCACAGGAGCCGCCAATGTGATGTGCAGCGGCACACAGGCCGCAGAGCGCAGCCAAATCGAAGAACTGCTGCCGCTGGTCACCTTCCAGCATCTGTAAAACTTCTTGAAAACACAACGGTAACTGTTATAATAAAAGGAGAGTTTCATTATGAAAGTCAAAGCTGTTCGTCTGCACGCCGCCAACGACCTGCGTCTGGATACTTTTGAACTGCCGGAGATCAAGGACGATGAGATCTTGGTCAAGGTCGTTTCCGATAGCATCTGCATGTCTACTTACAAGTGCGCCATCCTCGGCACTGGTCACAAGCGTGTGCATCCGGATGTAGCCGAGCACCCCGCCATCATGGGTCACGAGTTCGCCGGTGATATCGTCAAGGTGGGCAAGGCGCATCAGGACAAGTTCAAGCCCGGCATGAAGTTCACCCTGCAGCCCGCCCTGAACTACAAGGGCACCATGTGGAGCCCCGGCTACTCCTACGAGTTCTTCGGCGGCGACGCCACCTACTGCATCATCCCTGCCGAGGTCATGGAACTGGGCTGCCTGCTGGAGTACAAGGGCCGTGCTTACTACGAGGCTTCTCTGGCCGAGCCTATGAGCTGCTCCATCGGTGCTTTCAACGCCGCCTACCACACCAAGATGGGGGTGTACCATCACGATATGGGCATCAAGAAGGGTGGCAAGCTGGCGATTCTGGCCGGTGCAGGCCCCATGGGTCTGGGTGCTCTGACCTACGCACTGCACCGTGATGTGCGCCCCGGCATGGTGGTGGTCACCGATATCAACGAGGATCGTCTGGCCCGTGCGGAGTCCCTCTTCCCCCCGAAGGAGGTCAAGGAGAAGGACGGCATCGACCTGTACTTCGTCAACACCGCCAACATGGCAGACCCCGCTGCCGAGCTGCGGGAGCTGACCGGCGGTACCGGCTTTGATGATGTGTTCTGCTACGCCCCCATCGCGCCGGTGGTGGAGCTGTCCAGTGCTGTGCTGGGTCGTGACGGCTGCCTGAACTTCTTTGCAGGCCCCACCGACAAGCAGTTCAGCGCCAAGATGAACTTCTACGATGTGCACTACAATTCTACCCATGTCATGGGCACCACCGGCGGTAATACCGCCGACATGATCGAGTCGCTGGAACTGACCGCCGCTAAGCGCATCGATCCGGCTGTGATGGTCACCCACATCGGCGGTTTGAACGCCGCTGCCGAGACCACCCTCAACCTGCCCAAGATCCCCGGCGGCAAAAAGCTGATCTACACCCACCTGACCATGCCCCTCATTGCCCTGACCGATCTGCGTGCCAAGGGCGAACAGGACAACGACCCCCGCTATACCGCACTGGCTGACATCGTGGATGCCCACAACGGCCTGTGGTGCCCGGAAGCAGAGGAATATCTGCTGGCAAACTTCAACCCGGAGGACTAAGCAGAACGTGCCATGGGACAGGACAAACGCAAACGGCAGAAAGAACGCAAAAAAATACGGAAATCACAAAAAACGAAGCTATGTCATCCATCTTTACACGCATCATTGCCGGCGAGATCCCTTCGTATAAGGTCGCCGAAGACGAAAACTATTACGCATTCCTCGACATCAACCCGCTGACCAAAGGGCACACGCTGGTGGTACCCAAAATGGAAGTGGACTACATTTTCGACCTCGACGACAAGACACTGGCCGGCATGATGCTCTTCGCCAAAAAGGTCGCGGCCAAAATCAAGCAGGAAATAGCCTGCAAGAGGGTCGCAGTGGTCGCCTTAGGGCTCGAAGTACCGCATGCACACATCCATCTGATTCCCATACAGAGCGAAAACGACGTGGATTTCTACCGCGAAAAGCTCAAACTGACGCCGGAAGAGTTCCGCGAAATAGCCGACAAACTCTCGAAATAG
>OIMI01000594.1_pt1 | contig 7578 bp, 6 predicted proteins | sample 1584801 | NCBI WGS metagenome assembly OIMI01 (sample SAMN02674693, study PRJEB24791) | human gut metagenome, SKBSTL018 | isolation source: stool | host: Homo sapiens | place: USA
GGCATTGCAGATCCTGCGGGACGACCGGCAGAAGCTGGATGAGCTGGCTAAGTTCCTGCACGAAAAGGAGACCATCACCGGCGAGGAGTTCATGGCCATTCTCAACCGCGCCTGACGGGCTGCGATGCGGTCGTGCAGCGATCCTGAATCACCCCGCGAAAGGAGGACCACCGCAACCGTATGAATGAAAAGCTGAAAGAAAAAGTCAAGGAATCTCTCTCGAGCGTGCTGCCCATCACCCTGATCGTGCTGGTGCTGAGCGTCACGCTCGTCCCGATGGAGATCGGCACGCTGGCGCTGTTTCTGACCGGCGCCGTGCTGCTGATCGTCGGCATGGGGTTTTTCCAGCTCGGCGCCGAGATGTCCATGACGCCGCTCGGCGAGGGCGTCGGCAAGACGCTGGCGAAGCGCGAAAAGGTGCTGCTGGTCGTACTCGTGGCGTTCGCGCTCGGGACGATCATCACCATCGCGGAGCCGGACCTGCAGGTGCTGGCCAATCAGGTGCCCTCCATCCCGAACCGCACCCTTATTTTATCGGTGGCGGCGGGCGTGGGCCTGTTTCTGGTCTTTGCCTTCCTGCGTATGCTTATCGGCGTTGCGCTGCCGAAGCTGCTGGTACTGTTCTATGGGCTCATCTTTCTGCTGGCGGCCTTTGTGCCCAAGGAGTTCCTCGCCGTGGCGTTTGACTCCGGCGGCGTGACCACCGGCCCCATGACCGTGCCCTTTATCATGGCGCTGGGTGTGGGTGTTTCTGCTATCCGAAGCGACCGCCACGCGGCAGACGACAGCTTTGGTCTGGTGGCCATGTGCTCCATCGGCCCCATTCTGGCGGTGCTGACGCTGGGCATCGCGTTCCGCGCAGCAGACAGCACCTATATCCCGCCCGTTCTGCCGGAGGTGGCAGACTCGGTGGAGCTGTGGCAGCTGTTCCGGGAGGGTCTGCCCACCTATCTGGCCGAGATCGCCCGCTCGCTGCTGCCCATCGTGCTGATGTTCGGAGCCTTTCAGCTGATCGCCCTGCGGCTGGACCGCCGCACGCTGGGGCGCATCGGCGTGGGCCTTGTGTATACCTATATCGGCCTTGTGCTCTTTCTGACCGGCGCAAACGTGGGCTTTATGCCCGCCGGTAACTATCTGGGTCAGGTGCTGACAGGCGGCGGGATGCGCTGGGTGATCATTCCCATCGGGATGCTCATCGGCTACTTCATCGTCAAGGCCGAGCCTGCGGTCTATGTGCTGAACAAGCAGGTGGAAGAGGTGACCGACGGTGCCATCTCGGCGCAGGCCATGGGTCTGGCGCTTTCCGCAGGCGTGTCCATCTCGGTGGGGCTTGCCATGGTGCGGGTGCTGACCGGCATCTCCATCCTGTGGTTCCTTGTGCCGGGCTATGCGTTCGCCATCAGCATCTCCTTTGTGGTGCCCAAGCTGTTTACCGCCATCGCGTTTGACGCGGGCGGTGTGGCCTCCGGCCCCATGACCGCAACCTTCCTGCTGCCGCTGGCGCAGGGTGTCTGCGTGGCGGTGGGCGGCAATATCGTCACCGACGCCTTCGGCGTGGTGGCCATGGTTGCCATGACTCCGCTGATCACCGTGCAGATGATGGGATTGGTGGCGCAGCTGCGCACCCGCAAGGCACGGACGGCGCAGCCCGCTGCGGTGCTTGCCACCGTGTTTGCGGACCTGCCGGATGACGCCATTATCGAGCTGTAAAGGAGGCAGAACGTGAGCAGTTTGTTTTTGATGATCACCATCACCGACCGCCGCTCTACCGATGGCTTTTTGCAGCTGTACAAAAGCCACGGCGTAACGGTAAGTATGCGTACCGTTGGCTCCGGCACGGCGGTGCAGGAGACGCTTTCCACCCTTGGGCTGGAAAAGACCGAAAAGGCGGTGCTGCTGGCTGTGGTAACGGCAGAAAGCTGGCAGAAGATCCAGAAGGATCTGCGCCGCAAAATGCAGATCGATGTGCCGGGCACCGGCATTGCGTTCATTGTGCCGCTGAGCAGCATTGGCGGCAAACGGGCGCTGATGTTCCTCACCGAGCACCAGTCCCTTACATGGAAGGAGGAGAGCACCTTGAAGGATACCCGCTACGAACTGCTGCTGGTGGTGGCAAATCAGGGCTACACCGGCTCCATTATGGACGCTGCCCGCACCGCCGGTGCAGGCGGCGGCACGGTGATCCACGCAAAGGGCACCGGCATGGAGGGCGCAGCTGCTTTTCTGGGCGTGGAGCTGGTGAACGAAAAGGAGCTGGTGCTCATCGTCAGCCGCACCAGCCAGAAAAACACCATCATGAAGGCCATTATGGAGGGGGCAAACCCCAAGGCGGGTGCCATCGTGTTCTCGCTGCCGGTGACCGATACCGCCGGTCTGCGGCTGATGGAAGAGGACGAAGCCCAGCCGGAAGCTGCCCTTTGACCCCTTAAAAATTGAACCCGATATCCGCATTTATCGCCGAAGGCTTGATAAATGCGGATATTTTCGTTATCATAGTAGAAGATACTTCAACTATAAACAAAGGAAGATGAAGATGACGCAATTAACACGCAAGCAACAGCAGCTCTTCAACGCACTGTCCATCGTGGTGGGCAACGCGATGTATGCGCTGACTGTGGTATTATTTCTGATGCCCTCCGGCCTTATCACCGGCGGTGCTACCGGTATCGCACTGGCGTTCAACAAGGTCACCGGACTGCCGGTGTCTGCAGTGCTGTTCGTGGTCAACGTGGCCATGCTGCTGCTGGGCTGGTGGGTGCTGGGCCGCCGCTTTGCCCTGAATACTATGGCAAGCACGGTGCTCAGTCCCTTTTTTATGGCGCTGTGGGAGCGCTTGCTGGGCAATCTTGTACTGACCGATGATCTGGTGCTGAACACCGTATTCGCGGGCTTTGGCATCGGCATCTCGCTGGGCATCACCATCCGCGCCGGTGCTTCCACCGGCGGTATGGATATCCCCCCGCTGGTGCTGAACAAGTGGTTCCACCTGCCGGTGTCCAGCACCATGATGGTTTTCGACTTTATCATTCTGGCGGCGCAGGCGGCCTTCAGTCCGGTGCGGCAGTCCCTGTACGGCGTGGTGATGGCCATTATCTACACGGTCGTGCTGGACAAGGTGCTCATGCTGGGCACCACCCGCACCGAGGTAAAGATCATCAGTGCCAAGTCTGACGAGATCTGCGCTGCCATCTTTGCGCAGCTGGACCGCGGCGTGACCATCCTGCACGGTGAGGGCGGATACCTGCGGGAGCCGGAGTCGGTGCTGCTGAGCGTGGTCTCCAACCGGCAGCTGCCAAGGCTGGAAAAGCTGGCGCACACCATCGACCCCACCTGCTTTATGATCGTGAGCCACGTTACCGAGGTAAGCGGGCGCGGCTTCTCGCTGGAAAAGGACTATCAGGCAGAGGGGTAAGCGGATTTCCCCAAGGCTCTTGCAAAACTGCCCCGGTTTGGGGTATAGTATAGAGGAACAGTAGGTTATACTGTATCTCACCCAAAACAGAAAGGAAAAGCTATCATGTTTGATATTTTCAATATGCTCAAGAAGGAGCAGCACACCGCACCCAAGCAGGTGACCCGCGATACCATCATCGGCGACATTCTGGATATGGACCAGAGCACCGCCCCCTACTTTATGGAGATCGGGATGCACTGTCTGGGCTGCCCGGCTTCCCGCGGAGAGACCATCGAGGAAGCCTGCGAAGTGCACGGCGTGAACTGCGATGAGCTGCTGGAGAAGCTGAACACCCATCTGGCAGCCAAGAAGGCCTGAGTGCTGCCCACACTGGATGCGCGTCTGACCGCAGCGGCAGAGCTGGTGCGCCCGGGACAGCCGGTGGCAGACATCGGCTGCGACCACGGCAAGCTGACGGCGGTGCTGGCGGCTTCGGGCAGATACCCGAAGGTCATCGGGGCAGACCTGCGCCCCGGCCCGCTGGCAAAGGCAAAACAGACGCTGGAAAATGCAGGTTGTCTGGACCGCGCTGAGCTTCGGCTCGGCGACGGTCTTTCTGTGTTGTCTGCCGGGGAGGTGGGCAGCATCGTGCTGGCGGGCGTGTCGGCGCAGACCACTTGGGAGATCATCGAAAAAGCGCCGTGGGTGTCCGCTGTGGGCGGGCCGCGCCTTGTCATGGTGCCCGCCACCCGCCACAGCGAGCTGCGCCGCTGGCTGTGGCAGCACGGCTTTGCCCTTGTGGCAGACCGCCCGGTGCAGGCCGCGGGCCGCTGGTATGCGGTGATGGCGGCGGAGTACACCGGCGAGGTGACAGAGCCCACCTTTACCCGGTGCCTGCTGGGGGACACCGACCGCTGGCCGGAGGGCGCGGGCTACGCCGCGTGGCAGCGGGCAAAGCTGCCCCGGATGCGGCTGGGCGTGCCGGACGGCAGTCCGCTTGCCGCAGAGATGGATGCCATTCTGAAAGAGGGAAACTGAAATGACCACGGTACAGCAGGTATACGAAGTAATGCAGCGGCTTGCCCCGCCGGAACTGGCAGAGCACTGGGATAACCCCGGCCTGCTGGTGGACTGCGGCGGCGCGGTGCGCCGGGTGCTGGTGACGCTGGACATCACCCCGGAGGTGGTGGCAGAAGCTGCGGCAAAGCAGTGCACAGTCATCGTGGCACACCACCCGGTCATCTTTGACCCGCTCAAGCGGCTGTGCCCCGCCGATGTGCCTTATCAGCTGGTGCAGGCGGGCATTTCCGCCATTTGTATGCACACGAATCTGGATGCCGCCGAGGGCGGGGTGAACGATGTGCTGGCGGATCTTTTCGGCATCCGGCAGCGCACCGCCTTTGCAGGCGGCTGCGGCCGGGTGGGGGAAATCGCCCCCATCACCGTGCCGGAACTAGCTGCGCTGGCGCAGCGCAAGCTGGCGGCGCTGTGCAACGCACCGGACACCGGCACGGCAGTACAGGTGAAGTTTGCCGACACCGGAAGGCCGGTGCACCGGCTGGCGGTCATCAGCGGCGCGGGCGGCAGTCTGTTTGCCGAAGCCATCGCCGAGGGCGCGGACTGTCTGCTGACCGGCGAAGCCAACCACCACCATGCGCTGGATGCCAAGCGGCTGGGGCTGTCCCTCATTGCGGCGGGGCATTACGCCACCGAGTTTCCGGTGACCGCCGCCGTGGCGGCTGCCTTGCGCGCCGCCCTGCCGGAGCTGGAGGTGCTGGTGAGCACCGAGAACCGCGACCCTTATACTTATTTATAAAAACTGCATAAATAAGATGAACGACCTCGCCCTCTCAGTCTCGCATACGCTCGACAGCTCCCCCAAAGTGGGAGCCCTTGGCAAGACCGGAAACTTTGCCGTACTGCCAAAGCCTCTCTCTTTGAGGAAAGACTTCCCCCGCGCCGGGGGAAGATGTCACCATAGGTGACAAAAGGGGGAGTGTGGCATTGCGTAAGCAATGACGGAGAGGGCGAGCCCGCTAAAATATACATCTGCAATTTTTCGTAATAACGAGGTAACATTTATGGCACTGGATGCCGCGACACTGGCGCTGACGGCTGCGGAGCTGAAAGCCACCCTGACCGATGCCAAGATCGCAAAAATTTTTGAACCGACCCGGGATGAGCTGGTCATTACCCTGCGCACCCGCACCGATACCTACGCCCTGCTGCTGTCTGCCCGCAGCGGCTCTGCCCGGGTGTGCCTGACCGAGGAGACCTTTGAAAACCCCGAGACGCCGCCCTCTTTCTGTATGCTCATTCGCAAGCACCTGACCGGCGGCAGACTGCTGGATGTGCACATGGAGCCGGGCGACCGCATCGTCTACTTTGATTTTCAGTGCACCAACGAGATGGGCGACCTTGTGCGCAATACCCTGTGCGCGGAGCTGATGGGGCGCTACTCCAACCTTGTGCTGGTGCAGAGCGGCAAAATTATTGACGCCCTCAAGCGGGTGGATTTTGAGGACAGTGACGTCCGTCAGCTGCTGCCGGGCTTGCCCTACACCACGCCTCCCAAGCCCGCCCGCCCGGATTTTCTGCTGGTGAGCAGCGCGTCCATCGTGGCAGCAGCCTGTCAGCGGGAGCTGCCGGTGGCGGATGCTCTGAACAAAACGGTGGCCGGCGTAGGGCCGGTGGTCTGCCGCGAAGCTGCATGGCGCGCCTTTGACGGCGAGCACCTGCCCGCCAACGAGCTGACTGATGCCCAGAAACGCAGCCTGATGGCTGCAATCGACGAGCTGAAGGAGCTGCACGCGCAGGGCGGCTGTCCGTGCAGCGTCACCGCGCCGGACGGCAAGCCGGTGGAGTATACCTTTTTCCGTCCGCAGCAGTACGGCGAGCAGTACACCATCCGGGAGTGGCCGTCCTTCAACGCGATGCTGGAGGGCTACTACGCCGAGAAGGACCGCGCTGAGCGGCTGCGCACCAAGAGCAAGGAGCTGCACAAGGCGGTGCACAATATGTACGACCGCGCCCTGCGCAAGCAGGCAGCACGACAGGAAGAGCTTGCTGCCAGCGGCAAAAGCGAAAAGCTGCGCCTGTACGGTGAGCTGCTGTCTGCCAACCTCTATCTGGCGCAGAAGGGCATGAAGAGCCTGACCGTGCCCAACTGGTACGACGAGGGCAAAGAGGTGACCATCCCGCTGGATCTGCGATTCAGCCCCAGCCAGAACGCCCAGAACTTCTTTAAGAACTACAAAAAGAAGCAGACTGCCGCCCGGATGCTGGTAGACCTGCTGGCCGAGGGCGAAAAGGAGATCGCCTATCTGGAAACGGTGCTCTACGAGGTGGAAAGCGCCTCCGGCGAAGCTGCCCTGAACGAGATCCGCATGGAGCTGAAAAATCAGGGCTACCTGAAGTACTACAAGCAGCGCGACAAGCGCCAGAAGCCCGCCGATTTCCTCCGCTTCACCTCCAGCGACGGCTTCGAGATCCTGGTAGGCCGCAACAACGCCCAGAACGACAGGCTCACCCTCCACACCGCCCGGGGCAAGGATCTGTGGTTCCATGTTCAGAAGGCCCCCGGCAGCCACGTCGTGGTCATGAGCCGGGGCGAGGACATCCCCGACACCACCAAGCAGGAGGCCGCAGAGCTGGCTGTCGTGTATTCCAGCACCTTCAAGGCCGGTGCCGCCGCCAAGGTGGCCGTGGACACCACCGAGGTGAAGAACATCTGGAAAGCCAACGGCGCAAAACCCGGCATGGTTCTGTATGAGGTGTACACCACCGTCTACATCACTCCCCGGGATGGGCTGGAAGAACAGCTGAAACAGAAAAAGTAAAGATCGACCCTCTCCGTCAAAGCCTGCGGGCCCTGACGGAGAGGGTCTTTTTGTATAAAGCGCCCCATTCCGGTGCATCCTGAGAGGCAGGGGAGTTTTCCACGCAAAAACGTGGAACGCGGTATGCAAAATGCACAAAAAATGCGCCAAAAGACCGTGCAGAGAAAATAAAAAAGAAAAATACGATTTTTTTGAAAAAACACTTGCCAAATGCACGCAGATGTGATAAAATATCTCTCGGCTGCAAAGGGCTTGTGCGATACAAGTCGTGCAGGCCAGCGATATGCGTAGATGCGGGAGGTTGTCATCCGGCGATAGCTGCGATGGGTTATTTCCGCGGAGTAT
>OIMI01000610.1_pt1 | contig 7487 bp, 7 predicted proteins | sample 1584801 | NCBI WGS metagenome assembly OIMI01 (sample SAMN02674693, study PRJEB24791) | human gut metagenome, SKBSTL018 | isolation source: stool | host: Homo sapiens | place: USA
CACATGATAGATATGCCCGTGGGTCGCATAAATGAGCCGCTGCCCCACCGGAAGCACCGCATAATCGGCCAGCACGGGGAATTCCAGCACCATCTGATCCACCTCGGCATCACAGTTGCCCCGCACGCAGAGCAGCTTCTCCTTTTTCCCGTTCAGCAGGGGGATGACCTCCTTGGGGGCGTACTCTCGGGGCAGGTCGTTGCGGGGGCCGTGGTAGAGCAGGTCTCCCAGAAACAGCAGGCGGTCGGCCTGCTCCCGTTCAAAGGCCTGCTGCAGCTGTTGCGCATAATAATAGGAGCCGTGCAGGTCTGATGCGATCATCCATTTCATATACAATGCCCTCCCTCAGAGCCGGTTTGCCTTATTGTAGCGCCTGCTGTAAAAATGGTCAAGTGATCACAAAAGTCATACTTTTGCACCAAAACCCCTTGACACGCCGCTGAGGATGTGGTATTCTGCTAAAGTTACAGCCCGCAAATGCGCAGGCTGCATATCGCGGACAGCTGCCGCGATCATAAAAAACGTGTGGATTTTTACAGCAACATTGCTACTTTTCGCCACACAATGACCTCACAAAGGTCATTGTGTGGCTTTTTTGTGCGCCGGAAACCGGCTGCAGGCCGGTGCTGCGCCTTCCACGCTTTGAACTTTTACAGATAGCAGGTGAAATTTTTCAATGAACGAAACTTTTATGAAGGAGAAGCCGGTGCTGCCGCTGCTGCTCTCGATGGCACTGCCCAACGTGGTCTCCATGCTGGTGAACAGCCTCTACAACATCGTGGACAGCCTGTTTGTGGCGCGCATCAGCGAGGACGCCATGACCGCGTTAAGTCTGGTGTTCCCCATCCAGAACTTTTCCAACGCCATTGCCATCGGCTTTGGCATCGGCATCAACGCCATGATCGCGCTGTATCTGGGCGCGGGCGACCGCGAAAAGGCCGAGATAGCTGCCACCCACGGTTTTGTGCTCAGCCTTGTGCACGGCGTGGTGATGATGGCGGTCAGCATCACCATCATGCCCGGCTTTCTGCGCCGCTTTACGCAGGACGAGGGGTTGATCGCTGCCGGTATCACCTACTCTACCATCGTGTTCCTGTTTTTGGTCGTGAACATGGTCTCGCTGGCCTTTGAAAAGATCTTTCAGGCGGTGGGCCGCATGAAGGTGTCCATGGTCGCCCTGATCACCGGCTGCGTGTGCAATATTCTGCTGGACCCGGTGCTCATCTTCGGGCTTGGGCCGGTGCCTGCCATGGGCATTGCAGGCGCAGCACTGGCTACCGGCATCGGTCAGGTGCTCAGCGTGGTGGTCTACCTTGTGGTCTACCTGCGCACCGAGCTGCCGGTACGGCTGCGCCGCAGCTGTCTGCGCCCGGACGCGGCGCTGGACGGCAGACTGTACGCCATCGGCGTTCCGGCCATCCTGAATCTGGCGCTGCCCTCGCTGCTGGTCACCTTCCTTAACGGATTGCTGGCGGCTTTTTCTCAGAGCTATGTGGTGGTGCTGGGCATCTATTATAAATTGCAGACCTTTTTGTATCTGCCCGCCAACGGTTTCGTGCAGGGCATGCGCCCCCTCATTGGCTATAACTACGGTGCGCGGGAGCACGCCCGGGTGAAAAAGCTGTTCCAGCTGACCCTGCTCATGAGCGCGGCCATCATGGCGGCGGGCACTGTCATCTGTCAGGTTGCTTCCGGGCAGCTGATGGGACTGTTCACCCAGAACCCCGAAACCATCGCCGCCGGACAGACTGCTTTGCGCATCATCAGCATCGGCTTTGTCATCTCGGCAGTCTCCACCACCGCCTCCGGTGCGCTGGAGGGTCTGGGCAAAGGTGCAGAATCGCTGGTCATCGCCCTGTGCCGGTACGTTGTTTTCATCATGCCGCTGGCTGCACTGCTGTGTAACTGGCTGGGCGCAGACGGCGCATGGCACGCCTTCTGGCTTACCGAGGTGCTGGCGGCAGTGGTCTCCGGTATCGTCTACCGCCGGGCGGTCACACATAAAAAATAAGAATTTCTGATAGGGGCGTTTCATAACGTCCCTATTTTTCATTGACACTACGGGAAAAGTACGGTAAAATAATTTTCGTGTTTTGACAAAAACTGTCAGTGCGCAAGATATTACAGAGGATGTGGAAGTATATGATCGAGACCATTGCCGCCGTCAATCAGGCGGTGAACAGCTTTATCTGGGGCATCCCCGCCATGGTGTGCATCATTGGCGTGGGGCTGCTGCTCAGTGTCCGCACGGGCTTTTTGCAGATCCGCAAATTCCCCTACGCCATCCGCACCACCGTGGGCCGGATGTTCCGCAAGCGGGACGCCTCGGACGGTGCCATGACCCCTTTTCAGGCGGTGTGCACCGCGCTGGCGGGCACAGTGGGCACCGGCAACATTGCCGGTGTGGCGGGTGCTATTGCCATCGGCGGCCCGGGTGCCGTGTTCTGGATGTGGTGCTCTGCGCTGCTGGGAATGTGCACCAAGTTTGCCGAGGTGACGCTGGCGGTGCATTTTCGGGAGCGCAGCGATACCGGCGAGTGGGTGGGCGGCCCGATGTACTATATTAAAAACGGCCTTGGCCGTCGCTGGCAGTTTCTGGCCGTGCTGTACGCACTGTTCGGCGTGCTGACCGTGTTCGGCACCGGCAACGCAACGCAGGTGAACACCATCGTGGCGGCAGTGGATACCGCCCTGCTGGAATACGGGCTTGTGGGTAATGGCTTTCTGCCCACCCTCAACCTTATCGTGGGCATCCTTGTGGCTGTTCTGGTGGCGCTGGTGCTGCTGGGCGGCATCAAGCGTATTGGCAGCGTAAGCGAGAAGCTGGTGCCCTTTATGGCACTGTTCTACATTGTGCTGTCGGTGGGCGTGGTGGTGCTCAACTTTTCCCGTCTGCCCTATGTGCTGGAATCCATCGTGGCGGGCGCGTTCAACCCCGCTGCCTTTACCGGCGGCACCATCGGCAGTCTGTTCGTCAGTATGCAAAAGGGCGTTTCCCGCGGCATCTTTTCCAACGAGGCCGGCCTTGGCACCGGCTCCATCGCCCATGCCTGCGCCGACACCAAAAAGCCGGTCAAGCAGGGTATGTTCGGCATTTTTGAGGTGTTTGCCGATACCATCGTCATCTGCACCCTGACCGCGCTGGTCATCCTGTGCAGCGGCACCTCGGTCAGCTACGGCGCAGCGGCCGGTGCAGAGCTGACCATCTCCGGCTTTACCACCACCTACGGCGGCTGGGCTTCCATTTTTACCGCTGTGGCGCTGTGCTGCTTTGCCTTTTCCACCATCATCGGCTGGGGTCTGTACGGCTCCCGCTTTCTGGTGTTCCTGTGCAAGAGCAACAAGGTGGCGCGCCCCTTCTTTGTGGTGTATGCTCTGGTAGCCATTCTGGGTGCTACCATGGACCTTGGCCTGTTGTGGAGCATCGCCGACACCTTCAACGGCCTGATGAGCATCCCGAACCTCATCGCGCTGCTGCTGCTTTCCGGCACGGTGGTACAGATGACCCGCGCCTTTTTTGAATCGGAAGGTTGAGCGGTATTCCCGTCCATAGTGGACAGAAACGCCGGAACGCGGTATACTGAGAGAAAAACAACGGTGGCTATACACCACAGGAGGTTCTGACGTGGAAAACTTTAACGAATTACTGCAGAAGTATGCGGATTTTATCGTCCGGGTGGGTGTGAACCCGCAGCCGGGGCAGACTTTGATCATCAACTGCCCGCTGGAGGGTGCTCCGCTGGCACGGCTGTGCGTGCGCAGCGCCTACGAAGCCGGTGCGCGGGACGTGCAGGTGAACTGGCAGGATGACGCCGTTACCCGCATCCGCATGGAGCTGGGCAGCGAGGATGCACTGACCGACCACAAGGGCTGGCAGCTGCGCCGCTATCTGGACTACGCCGAGAGCGAGGGCGGCGTGTGCGTGCTGCATCTTATTGCGGACGACCCGGAACTGTTTGCCGGGCTGGACGGCGCTAAGATCAGCCGTGTGAACAGCGCGAACCGCAGCTTTATGCAGCCGTGGCGGGAGTACACCATGAACGACCGGGTGCAGTGGTCCATCGCCGCTCTGCCCGCAGAGCCGTGGGCAAAGAAGATGTTCCCGGAGCTGGATACTGCCGCCGCCATTGAAGCACAGTGGAAGCTCATTTTTGACACCTGCCGTGTGACCGGCGGCGACCCGGTAGGGGAGTGGCAGAAGCATCTGGACCGCCTGAACGAGCTGGGCGCAAAGATGAACGCCCTTGATCTGGAAAGCGTGCATTTTGAAAGCGCCAACGGCACCGACCTGACCGTGGGTCTGGCGGAGCAGGCTGTGTGGGAGAGCGCCGGCAGCAAAAACGAGAAGGGTGTGCCCTTCCTGCCCAACATCCCCACCGAGGAGGTGTTCACCGCACCCCATAAGGATAAGGTGGACGGCATCGTTTACGGCACAAAGCCCTATGTCTTTAACGGACAGCTGATCAAAAACTTCCATGTCACCTTCAAGGACGGCAAGGTAGTGGAGCACGGCGCCGACGAGGGCGCAGATCTGCTGGGTCAGCTGCTGGACACCGACGAGGGCGCACGCCACATCGGCGAGGTGGCACTGGTGCCTGCCTCCAGCCCCATCAACCGCAGCGGCAAGCTGTTCTACAACACCCTGTTTGACGAGAACGCCGCCTGCCACATCGCCTTTGGCGACAGCTACCCCGGCACCACCGTGGGCGGCACCGGCCTTTCCAAGGAAGAGCTGGCAGCCCGCGGCATGAACCACTCCTCCCTGCACGAGGATGTGATGGTGGGTGCAGAGGACAGCCGCATCACCGGCAAATGCCGCGATGGCCGCACTGTACAGCTGTTCGAGAACGGTGTCTGGGTGCTGTAAAAAGCCCCAAAGGGCGCGCAACTGCAAAAAAATTGCGAAAATGCTTGCATAAATCGCAAGAGTATGCTATATTCTAGTAGTACGATATAGTTTAACCTGAAACGTGGGCCGCAAGGTCCGCGTTTCTTGTTTGTTTGGAGGTTTTTTATGGCGAAGCAGTCTGGCGGCAACACCGCGCAGAGAGTGGAAGCGCTTGTCCGTCCCACGGTGGAAGGCATGGGTCTGCGCCTGTGGGATGTGGTTTTTGAGAAGGAAGGGCCGGACTGGTATCTTCGCATCCTCATCGACCGGGACGGCACCATGGATACCGACACCTGTGCTGAGGTGTCCCACGCACTGGACCCCATTCTGGACGAAGCGGACCCCATCGACCAGAGCTATTATCTGGAAGTGGGCAGCCCCGGCCTTGGCCGCAAGCTGACCCGCCCGGAGCACTACGAGGCACTCAAGGGCGAGAAGATCGGCGTCAAGCTCATCCGCCCCACCGCCGACGGCGTGCGCGAGTTTGCCGGCATCCTGAAAGGCCGCGAGGGCAGCACCGTCACGGTCGAGACGGAGAACGGTCCGGTGAGCTTTGAGGTGAACGCCGCATCCGGCGTCCATCTCTGTGACGACGAACATCTGTTTGATTAAGAACAGCCCTCTCAGGCGCGTTCCGCGCCAGCTCTCCCAGAGGGAGAGCCAAAGATGAATCGAGAGAAGATACCATTATAATCTAGGAGGAACCCGAAAAATGGCAGCAGCGAACAACGAATTTTTTGAAGCTCTCTCCATGCTGGAGCACGAGCGCGGCATCACCGCAGAGTACCTGATCGAAAAGATCAAGGCGGCTATCATCATTGCCGTCAAGAAGAACTATGAGGTCGAGGAGGATCACATCCGGGTGGACATCGACCCCGACACCGGCCGCTTTGACGTGGCACTGATCCAGGACATCGTGGCAGACGAGGACTGGTACGACGAGCACGCCGAGATCGGTGTGACCGAAGCACGCAAGATCCGCAGCAGCTATGAGGTCGGCGACCGCATCATCACCCCGCTCAAGACCCGCGATTTTGGCCGCATTGCCGCCCAGACCGCAAAGCACGTCATCCGTCAGGGCATCCGCGAAGCCGAGCGCAACCAGCAGCTCAGCGAGATCCAGTCCCGCGCACATGATATCGTGCAGGCTACCGTTACCCGCGTGGATACCGAGAAGGGCATCGTTGCGCTGGATCTGGGCAAGGGCGGCGAGGCTGTTCTGCCCCGCAACGAGCAGGTGCCCGGCGAGGTGTACACCGAGGGCGAGACCCTGCAGGTCTACATCGTGGATGTGGTCAGCACCGAGCGCGGTCCCCGCGTGATGATCAGCCGCACCCATCCCGGCCTTGTCAAGCGCCTGTTTGAGCTGGAAGTGCCCGAGATCTTTGACGGCACTGTGGAGGTAAAGGCCATCAGCCGCGAAGCCGGTGCCCGCACCAAGATGGCTGTCTGGTCCAAGGACGCCAATGTCAACCCCGTCTCTGCCTGCATCGGCCCCCACGGCGACCGTGTGGCCGCTGTCGTCGAGAAGCTGGGCGGCGAGAAGATCGACATCGTGAAGTGGAGCGAGGACATCTCCGAGTTCATCTCCGCAGCTCTCAGCCCCGCAAAGGTGGTCAAGGTCGAGCTGCTGCCCGGCGAGACCCGCTCCTGCCGCGTGACCGTGCCGGACCAGCAGCTGAGCCTTGCCATCGGCAACAAGGGCCAGAACGCCCGTCTGTGCGCCCGCCTGACCGGCTACAATATCGACATCCGCCCCGAGAGCGGCTACTACGGCGAGGAAGAGCCGAAGGCTGCCGAGGCTGAGAAGACCGAAGACACCGCCGCAGAATAAGCGCGGAACACCTGCCGAAGGAGGGAAAACCGGATGGCACAAAAGAAGATCCCTGCCCGCCAGTGCATCGGCTGCCTGACCAGCCGCCCCAAGAAGGAACTGGTGCGTGTGGTGCGCGCACCCAGCGGAGAGATCAGCATCGACCCCGTGGGCAAGAAGCCCGGCCGCGGTGCTTACCTCTGCCCGGATGCCGCCTGCCTTGCAAAGGCAAAAAAGAAGAAGGCGCTGGAGCGCTGCTTTGAGCAGCCGGTCCCCGCCGAGGTATACGATGCACTGGCCCAGCAGCTGGCCAGTGTGGAAGCAGAAAAGGAGGCCGACCGCGATGGCAAAGAAGCATAACGCCCCCGCAAAACCGGCCCTTGAGCCGAATGAGGCCCTGTTCCAGGCCGTGAGCCTCTGCCGCAAGGCGGGCGCTCTGACCATGGGCTTTGACGCGGTGGAAGACGCCGTCGTCAAAGGCAAGGCATGGCTCGTGATGACTGCGTCCGACGCCAGCCCCAAGACCGTGCAACGGCTCAACTACGCTGTGGGCGATATGGTGGACGTCATCCCCATGCCGCTGACACAGGATAAGCTGGCTGACATCAGCCGCAAACCGGTGGCCATTTATGCCGTCACCGACCGCAACCTCGCCAAGCTCTGCTTTGACCGGCTGACGGCGTGCGGAGCGATTCAAACTGAGGAGGATATGAGCGAATGATCGTAAAATATAAAGTGAGCGATTTTGCAAAGGACCTGAGCATCTCTGCCAAGAAGGTCCTCGAC
>OIMI01000645.1_pt1 | contig 7210 bp, 6 predicted proteins | sample 1584801 | NCBI WGS metagenome assembly OIMI01 (sample SAMN02674693, study PRJEB24791) | human gut metagenome, SKBSTL018 | isolation source: stool | host: Homo sapiens | place: USA
GCCATCATCATGACCCACGGCGATGACGACGGCCTGATCCTGCCCCCGGCCATTGCCCCCATTCAGGTTGTGGTGGTGCCCATTGCCGCCCACAAGCCCGGCGTTTCCGAAAAGGCTGCCGAGCTGGCCGAGAAGATCAGCAAGTACGCCCGCGTCAAGCTGGACGACAGCGACAACGCTCCCGGCTGGAAGTTTGCCCAGTGGGAGATGAAGGGCGTGCCCCTGCGCCTGGAGATCGGTCCCAAGGATCTGGAAAAGAACCAGTGCGTTCTGGTGCGCCGCGACACCCGCGAGAAGGTCTTTGTAAGCTTGGACGAGCTGGAGACCGCCATTCCCGCCCAGCTGGAAGCTCTGCGCAAGGATCTGTACCAGCGTGCGCTGGAAAACCGCGAAAAGCGCACCTGGGCTGCCACCACCATGGACGAGGTGAAGGAGCTGGCCAAGGCCAACACCGGCTACATCAAGACCATGTGGTGCGGCGATCTGGCCTGCGAGATGAAGATGAAGGAAGAGGCTGGACTTTCCAGCCGTTGCATGCCCTTTGAGCAGGAACAGCTCAGCGATGTGTGCCCCTGCTGCGGCAAGCCCGCCAAGGCCATGGTCTACTGGGGCGTTGCTTACTAAGTATTTGCCTTTCTGACCCGATACAAAACCCCCGGAGCAAAAAAACGCTCCGGGGGTTTTACTTGTCATGTGTCGAATTATATGCTATTATAGAGTTGCTGCTCTAGCAGCAAGGCACTGCACATAACGGCAGGCGGTTCGGCCCCACTTCCGAAAGGAGGTGAAGCTTATGCCAATTACTTTGACGTTCCATATCTTCGGATTGGTATTTACCATCAAGGTAAAAAGCGAGAACCGCCACCCTGGCCGGTGACGGTTCTTAGTCTTTAAGAGCTTACATCAAAAGGGCTGACCGCTTGTCGCAGTGCCTTTTCTATTTACAGTATACCCACTTTTGAGTTTTCTGTCAAGAGCACGCCGTTTCGTTTCTGCGTGCTTTTTCTTACCGGTCAAAGGTGGTGCTGAGGGTGGTCTGCCAGCTTTCGCCGGGGGCAAGGCAGGCGGCTGCGGCGCGCTGCTCCCAGTCCTGCGGGTCGGTAACGGCTGCGGGCAGGCTGTGCCACGGCTCAATGCACACAAAGTGCACCGGCTTTGCGGGAGCCGACCAGATGAGCGAATAGGGGTAGCCCTCCACCCGGCAGGTGATATTGCGTCCGGTGTCCTTCTCGCAGATGCCGATGGTGCCAGTGCGCAGGCCTGCCATGCAGAAGCTGTCGTTGGCAAACAGGTCATCGGTCAGCGGGATGGCCTGCTGGTTCTTCCACTGGTAATAGCTCTTGCCGCTCAGCAAGCCGTTGGGGCTGGCATCGAGGATGACCGGGCTTTCCGGCTGGTCAAAGCGGAACTCGTAATCGGTGGTGGTATGCTTGGCGTCGAACGGCACATTGAACGCCGGGTGGAAGCCGATGCCGAAACGCAGCTCCTCCGTGCCGGGGTTCGTCACCTGCAGGGTATGGTGCACGGTCTTGCCCTCCAGACGGAAGGTGCTGGTGAGCACAAAATCATAGGGAAAACGCTCTGCTTTGATGGCGTCGTCTGCCCGCAGTTCCAGCTGGATGGTATCCCCTTCTGCCCGCAGCAGAGTGTGCTCCAGATCCCGGGCAAAGCCGTGCTGACCGCCCTTCCATGTTTTGCCCTTGGCTACAAAGGTGCCGTCCACCAGCTTGCCCGTCCACGGGAACAGGATGGGTGCGTGGCGCTTCCAGATGGCGGGGTCGGCCTGCCAGAGCATCTCTTCGCCTGCGGCATTCTTCAGGCTGACGGCCTCTGCACCGTGGGTGTCCACGGTCAGGGTCAGGAATTCGTTGTGAATGGTTGCCTGCATTTTCAGTATCTCCTTTGTCCTTCTTATTTTCCGGGGCCTGCTGCTTCCAGTATACTCTCCCGTGTGCCAAAAATAAAGTCCCTTCCCATGCTTGCACAAATCGTCACTGGGCAAAAGGCTTCCCCCGACCGGGGGAAGCCTTTATTCGGAAGCACGATTTCCATGCTCTGCTTGCTTCAACAGGGCTGTTCCAGCGGCAGGGTGACGGCAAAGGTGGTGCCGTTTTCGCTGCTGCTCTCCACGGTCACGCTGCCGCCGTGCAGCACGGCGATCTCCCGCACAAGGGCAAGGCCAAGCCCCACGCCGCCCATCTCCCGGCTGCGGGACTTATCCACCCGGAAAAAGGGCTGGAAGATGCTCTCCCGGCAGTCTGCGGGGATGCCCGGGCCGGTATCTGCAACGCGCAGCACGGCATTCTGCCTTTCCTGCCGCAGAGTGACGCGCACTGCCCCGCCGGGACGGTTATACTTGATGCCGTTTTCCACCAGATTGAACACCAGCCGGTAGATCAGCGCATCGCTGCCCACCATGCCCAGCTCCGCGCAGTCCTGCTGCAGGGAGATGTTGTTTTTCTGGGCAAGGGAGGTCAGGTCGGTCAATATCTCCTCCACCAGCGGTGCAAGGGCGATCTGGTCGGTGCGGGAGACCGATTGCAGATTGCTCATCTCTAATAAAGTGCGCACAAGGGCGGTCAGGCGGTCCAGCTGCTCCCGCAGGGAGCTGACCAGCCCGGCGGTCTCGGCGTCCATGGCCGGGTGCTCCTCTGCAAACAGTTCCAGCTTCGTCTGCAAAATAGCCAGCGGGGTGCGCAGCTCGTGGGCGGCGTTGCCCGCAAACTGCCGCTGCAATTCAAAGGACTGCGCCAGACCATCCAGCATCCGGTTCACCGACCGGCTCAACTGCCCGAATTCCTGCACGGTATCTTCGTCCAGACGGACGGTAGCAATGCTGTCCTGATCGACCCGCTGCGCCTGCTGCGCAAGCTGCTGCAACGGTTTCAGAGCTCTGCCGCTGACAAAATAAGCGATGGCCGCGCTGAGGATGGTGACCACAGCAGTGATGCACCAGCCCTTGCGGCCAAAAACCACCTTTGCATCGTAGACTTCCTGTGAAAAATGCGCCAGCAGGCTGGACATTTCCTCCTGCGGGATCTCGATGGTCAAGGAATCCTCACTGCCGGGCTGATACTGCATCATAAAGCCGTTGAGGGCATCCATGCCGGTTGCACCGGTGCGGTATAAAAGCAGGTTCATGCACACGCAGGCACAGGCGATGAGCAGCGCCGTCAGCAGGGTGATGCGCCATTGCAGGGACAACCGTTTCATTGTACCTCTCCTCCGATCTCGTAGCCTTCCCCGATGCGGTTGCGGATGGGGTCGTAGCCCAGCGCCGCCCGCAGCTTTTTGCGCAGGGCAGAGATATGTACCCGGATGGAGTTGCTGAAGCTGTCCACGCTGCCGTCCCAGACGTGCTCGATGAGCTCTTCCTGACTGACCGGGCGTCCCTGATGCAGCAGCAAGTATTCCAGTACACCGCTCTCCTTCCGCGTCAGGGCAAGGGTCTGACCGTCCACCGTGGCAACGCGGCTGCGGGTGTTGAAGCTGAGCCGCCCGCAGCACAGGCAGACATCCTGCTGGATGAACTTGCGCCGGGTCAGGCTGCGCACCCGGGCTTCCAATTCTGCAAGGTGGAATGGCTTGGAAAGATAATCGTTCGCCCCGGCATCCAGCCCCTCCACCTTATCTGAAATTTCACTGCGCGCTGATAAGATCAGCACACAGGTCTCAAGGTCGTGCTGCCGTAAGCTGCGCAACACCTGCATCCCGTCCACCTTGGGCAGGTTGAGGTCCAACAGTACAAGGTCGTACCGTTCTGTCGCCAGTGCTTCCAGCGCGGCTTCGCCATCTGCACAAGCGTCCACCTCGTACCCGGACAGCCGCAGCTTCCGGGCAATGTCCTCCCGCAGGGAGTGCTCGTCCTCTACCACCAAAAGGCGCATTTTGTTTTCCATCCTTCCCGTATTATTGCGTTTTTCTTCATTATAACAGATTATAGCAGACGGTGTTAAGATTCGTGTTAAGATTTTCTTAGCAGAAATTTTATCTCCCATGGTGTATACTGGTGCCATCAAACAACAGGAGGCTATGATGTTCATGACAAAAAAACAGGCGCAGCTGCTTTTGCTTGCCGCCGGGGTGCTGATGCTGCTGTTCGGCGTATGGCGGGGCGAGGCAGACACCGTATTTTCAAAGGCCATCCGGCTGTGTATGGAGTGTGTAGGCATTGGATAAGAAAAAACTAAATCCCCTTGCCCGGTTCCGGGGCTTTATACAGGCCGGGGCGACCCTTTTAACCAACCTCCACCTGCCCAACTTTGCCAAAGGGACGCTGTATCAGGGCGGCGGCAAATACGTCTGCGTACCGGGGCTGAACTGCTATTCCTGCCCGGGCGCTGCCGGTGCCTGCCCGGTGGGAGCATTTCAGGCGGTGATAGGCTCTTCCAAATTCCGCTTTTCCTACTACATCACCGGCATCCTCATCCTTTTCGGGGTGCTGCTGGGTCGGTTCATCTGCGGCTTTCTGTGCCCGTTCGGGTGGTTTCAGGAGCTTTTGCACAAGATTCCCTCTCCCAAGCTTTCCACCAAAAAGCTAAAGCCGCTGCGCTATTTAAAGTATGCTGTGCTTCTGGTCATGGTGGTGCTGCTGCCATTGCTGGCGGTCAACGAGCTGGGCATGGGCGACCCCTTCTTCTGCAAATATCTCTGCCCACAGGGCGTGCTGGAAGGCGCCCTTCCCCTCTCCCTGACCAATGCTGGCATCCGCGCCGCGCTGGGCAAGCTGTTCACATGGAAAGCCTGCATTCTGCTGGCAGTCATTGTGGGCAGTGTGGTGTTCTACCGCCCCTTCTGCAAGTGGCTGTGCCCGCTGGGCGCGTTCTATGCGCTGCTGAATAAGGTCTCGCTGTTCCAGATGCGCGTAGACACCCACAAATGCGTCTCCTGCGGTGCCTGTGCAAGGGCCTGCAAGATGGACGTAGACATTACCAAGACCCCCAACCACGCCGAATGTATCCGCTGCGGGATGTGCATGAAAGCCTGCCCCACAGATGCCATCCAGTACAAATTCGGGCTGGGAGACCAATCAAACACTGAAACAACAAAGGAGTAAAACCATGAAGCTTAACCGTGTAACCGCACTTTTTCTTGGCCTTGTGCTGGCCTTCAGCCTTGCCGCCTGCGGGCAGGGCGCATCCTCTGCCTCTACTGCATCTTCTTCCGCTTCCTCTGCGGCTGCGGAAACCAAGACCGAGGAGCAGCTGCTGGCCGAGGAAAACGAGATCCTTTCCGCAAACGATGCCCTGTGGGAGAAGGTGTTCTCCTCCATGGACAAAAACGTGACTGAGACCACCCTCAGCACGAACTACGGCGATTTTCTGCTGAGTGCCGTGGAAAAGACAAAGGACCAATTCTCGGACGAGGAGTACAAGACCCTGACCGCCGATGCGGAAAAGATCCGTGCCATTGAGGAACAAATTGCTGCTCTTGCCCCTGCGGACGCGGCCGCTTCCGGTGCTGCCGCACAGGGCACCGCCTTCCCCCAGTTTGAGGGCAGCGATTTAGAGGGCAACCCGGTGGACAACAGCCTGTTTGCGGGCAACGCCTTTACGGTGGTGAACTTCTGGTTCAACGGCTGCAAGCCCTGCGTAGAGGAACTGGACGACCTGAACGCCCTGAACGAGAAGGTCAAGGCACAGGGCGGCGAGGTAGTCGGCATCAACACCGAGACGCTGGACGGCAACCAGCAGGGCATTGATGCCGCCAAAAAACTGCTGGCTGCAACGGGCGCAAGCTACCGCAACATCTACTTTGCCTCCGGCAGCGAGGCCGGTAAGTTTGCGCTGAACATCATGGCCTTTCCCACCACCTACGTCTTTGACCGGGACGGCAACGTTGTAGGCCAGCCCCTGCTGGGCGGCATCGACAAGGAAGAAAACCTTGCCGCCCTGCAAAAAAATATTGACGCCGCCCTTGCCAAGGACAGCGCCAAATAAGCTATTTCCCCCTGCCGCCTTCGGGCGGCTTTTTTGTTTGCCGCGGGCATTGCCATGCACGCCCGGGCACCGGACGGAATACGCTGGGGCAGAAGCATACTTTTACCAGCAAAGGAGCGTATCTCCATGAAAAACACCGGAACTCTCCGCATCCAGACCTTTGCGGCACGCCAGTCTGCCCCCGTGGAGGGGGTGACCGTTGCGGTGCAGGGGGACGGCTTTACCCTGCACTGCATCACTGATGCCACCGGCAGCGCCGCCGATATTCCCGTTGAAGCCCCCGCCTGCGCCCTCTCGCTGGACGAGGACAACACCACCCGCCCCTACGCCATTGTCAGCCTGACCGCCGCAAAGCCCGGCTACCGCACCGTGCGCATTGAGGGCATCCAGATCTTTGCCGGGCAGGTAACGCTGGCGCAGCCCCAGATGCTTCCTGTTACCGAGGAAGACCGGGACATCCCGAACGCGCCCATCATCATCCCGCCGCACGCTTTGTTTGCGGGCAGCGGCGGCAGCGGCCCGCAGCCGGCGCTGCACTGCACGCCCCGGGTGCTGGATCAGGTCATCATCCCCAAAAATATCACGGTGCATCTGGGCAAACCGGCAGCTTCCGCCCGCAACGTGACCGTCTCCTTCCGGGATTATATTGCCAACGTAGCCTCCAGCGAGGTGTATCCCACCTGGCCGGAGCAGGCACTGCGGGCGAATATCCACTGCCAGATCTCGTTGGCGCTGAACCGCATCTATACCGAGTGGTACCCCAGCAAGGGCTACACCTTCAACATCACCAACTCCACCAGCTACGACCAGTACTACGTCCACGGACGCACAGTGTTTGAGGTGATGGTGCGCATTACGGACGATATCTTCAACACCTACCTGCGCAAAAGCGGCACGGTGAACCCCTATTATTCCGAGTACTGCGACGGCAAGTCGGTCACCTGTCCCGGGCTCAAGCAGTGGGGCACGGTGGCGCTTGCCAACAACGGGCGCAGCGCTTTGCAGATCTTGCGCTACTACTACGGCAGCAGCATTGAGATCGTGCGCACCAAAAATATCCGCTCCATCCCGCAGAGCTACCCCGGCACGCCGCTGCGACAGGGCAGCCGCGGCGCGGCGGTGTTCACCCTGCAAAGGCAACTGAACCGCATTACCAAGGACTATCCCTTCCTTGGAAAGCTGACGGTAGACGGCGTATTCGGCAGCCGGATGGCCGCCACGGTACGGGCGTTCCAGAAGCAGTTCGACCTGACCGCCGACGGCGTAGTGGG
>OIMI01000646.1_pt1 | contig 7210 bp, 3 predicted proteins | sample 1584801 | NCBI WGS metagenome assembly OIMI01 (sample SAMN02674693, study PRJEB24791) | human gut metagenome, SKBSTL018 | isolation source: stool | host: Homo sapiens | place: USA
CCCCCCTATATATTTGTCAAGAGGACGTTCGATTTTTGTAAACTGCCACAAATAATCAACCGCTGTTTTGAGTATGCTGCACAAACAAAGCCCCCGGCCGGGAGCGTTCTGGGCTCCGGGCCGGGGGCGGGAGGTACGATTTTGTCGGTTCAGAGCCCGAACAGGGCCAGCAGGCGGTGCCACAGGCGGAGGAAGAAATTGCCCTCCGAGGCGTTATCTGCCGCCGTCTCCACCGGAGCCGTTTCGGCGGGCGTCTCGGCGGTCTTGTAGAGGAACTTCACCCGACTGGACGCACCCTCGGGTACACCGGCAAAGCTGGTGTAGTCGGCGAGGCGGCCGGTCATCTCTTCCACCACAGTCTGCAGGGCGTGGAGCTGGTCGGCGTCCAGCGCACCGGTGAGCTGAGAAATGCCCTCGTCGTTGAACTGCACGAGGCCGCCGCTGAGCTGGTCGGCGCCGTTCTGGAGCTGGAGCACACCGTCATACAGGGCGGATGCGCCGCCGGCCAGCCGAGCGCTTCCGTCCTTGGCGGCGTGTGCGCCGTCAGCGGCCGCAGCCACGCCGGCGGCGTACTGGCCGACGCTGGACACGAAGAACCGGATCTGGCCCAGATTTTCTTTCAGGGCGCGGACGCTGGCCATATCCTCGCTGTTGGCGGTCTGATAGACCAGCTCGTCGTGGATCTTCTGCTGGGCGCCGCTGTCGGTGAGCTTTTTCAGCCAGCCCATGATGAAATCGGGCGAAAAGCTCTGCATCAGGCGCAGAGCGGCCTCAAGGTCGTGGTCGGTCCTGGTGGCCGCGAGGTAGAGTGCGATGTCCAGCTGGCTGGCCTTGAACTGCGGAGCCTGCTCCCAGATGGTGCGCACCATCTTTCTGCGGCCCGCCGCCAGCGTCTTGTCGCCCAGCGAGAGGATGTCGTCAATGACGGCTTCATAGGTATCCCACGTCATAGGGGTGTCGATGAGGCCGTTCTCCATGAGGGTCTGGCTGGCGGAGTCCAGCACGCCGTCGGCCACCTGCTGTGCGCCGGAAGTCAGGGCGGCGTTGTTGGACGTCAGGGTGTCCAGCCCTTCCGTCAACTGTCCGAGGCCGCTGTCCAGCTGGTTGGCCCCATCCAGCAGAGCCAGCGAACCGGCGGCAAGCTGTGCCGCACCCGCTTTCAGCTGTGATGCACCGTCCAGCAGCTGGTTCATGGCATCATTCAGCGCCGCGATGCCGTCGGTCAAATCGTTGAGGCTGTCGAGGTCGAAGACCTCATCTCCCTGCCCCAGTGCCTCGGCGCTCGCCGCACAGGCCAGCAGGATCTGAGGCGCCGTCAGCGACTCCACGTCGGCCTCCACGGTCACGCTGTCCTGTAAGTACTCAGCCACGCCGTTCACCTGCTCGGGAAGCAGGCCGTCGAGGGAATCCTTCACGCCCGGCAGGGTGACGAAGGCCGCCACGCTGCTCTTGGCCGCACTTTCCAGCAGGCCGTTCACGGCGTTGACATTGCTGGCGTCATCGCCCAGCACGACGCCCACCGCCGTGACCAGCGGGGTGACGATGGTGCGCTCTTTGCCGTTCACGGTCACCTTGCCGGTCTCATAGTTGGTCAGGTCGATGGTGAGCACGAGGTGGCCGCTCTTGCCCAGAAGCTCGCTGAGCGGGGCGGTCCTGCCGTCCAGCGTGTAGGTCACTTTGGCAGAGATGGGCAACTGACGGTCCGTGTCGCCCTTGTAGTAAACATCGGTGTCGTCGGTGTTCCAGACCAGCGTATCACCGTTCCGGGTGTACTCGGCAAAGCTCTCGGTGTTCACGATATTTTTCAGGGTGGACTTGTCCTCCACACCGGCGAGGCCGGCGGCATTGTAAAGATGTTCGCTGACGGTGGTCTTGGTGACAGAGCCGTCCGCTGCCATGACGGCATACACCGTCTCATCCTTCGAGAAGGGGGCCTTGGTCGCCGCAAAGGCGGGTTGACAGAGGCTGACCGTCAGGGTCAGGGCAAGCGCCGCAGAGCCAGCGCGGCGCAGAAAATTCTGAGTTTTTCTCATAGCATTCACTCCTTTGCAGCGTTGGGGGCGTTGAGCCAGTGGTAGGTGGTGCGGCAGATGAGGCCGTCCAGCAGCATCAGGCCGGCGGGCAGCACCAGCAGGATGACCACCATACTGATGAGCGCACCTCGGGAGATGAGCATACAGATGCTTTCCAGCAGCTCCACCTTGCTGATGGCCGCGACGCCGAAGGTGGCCGCGAAAAAGGTCAGGCCGCTTGTCAGGATGCTCTGGCTGCAGTGCTCGAGGGCCTGCTGTGCCGCCGCCTTGGGCGAGCGGAGGGCCAGCCGCTCTTCGCGGTAGCGGGTGGTCATGAGGATGGAGTAGTCCACCGTCGCGCCCAGCTGGACGGTGCCGATGACGATGCTGGCGATGAAGGGCAGCGAGTCGTCGATAAAGTACGGGATGCCCATGTTGATGGCGATGGCCGCTTCGATGCTGGCCACCAGCAGAATCGGCACCGACAGGCTGCGGAAGGACAGCGCGATGATGACCAGCACCGCCGCGATGGACCAGATGTTGACATTTTTGAAATCCTCGTCGGCGATCTCCACGAGGTCTTTCATCATGGCACCCTCGCCGGTGACGAGGCCCTCGGGGTCTGCCTCCTTGACGAGGCGGACCAGCTCGTCCACCTGCGCGTTCAGCGCGTCGCTGCCCGACTTATAACGGCCATTGGCGAGGATGAGCTTGTAACCGCCGTTCTGGACGATGTTCATCAGCTCGTCGGGCAGAAGTTCCGTCTCAAAGCCTGGGCCGGTGATGGAGTCGAGGCTCACCACCTGGGTGATGCCGTCCACCTCCTTGATCTCATCGCAGAGGGTGGACACCTGAGAGGCGGTCAGCTCCTCCCGCACGAGGATGAAGTGGTTGGTCATCATGCCGAAGTCCTCGCCCAGCTTGTTCGTACCCACGATGCCGGGCATATCCTGCGGAAGAGCGGCAAAAATGTTGTAGTAAATATCGGTCTTGCTCTGGGCCAGCCCGAAGGGGATCATCAGCAGGACGAACACCACCACGACGGGCATCGGGTGTTTGGAAACAAAATGGCTCAGGTGGGTGAGCTTGGGCATAAAGGTGCGGTGGCGGTATTTTTCCACCCACTTATCGAAGAAGAGAATGAGCGAGGGCAGGATGACGATGGTGCAGATGACGCCCAGCGCCACGCCCTTTGCCATGACGATGCCGAGGTCTGCGCCCAGCGTCAGCTGCATGGCGCAGAGGGCCAGAAAGCCCGCGATGGTCGTCAGGCTGGACGCCGTGATGGAACTCATGGTCTTACAGATGGCGTTCTCCATGGCCTCTTCGTTGGAGGCACAGAGCTCCTTTTCCTCGTCGTAGCGGTGGAGCAGGAAGATGGAGAAGTCCATCGTCACGCCCAGCTGCAAGACCGCCGCCAGCGACACGGTAATAAAGCAGACCTGACCGAGGAAAATATTCGTGCCAAAGTTATAGACCAGCGGGAAGAGCAGCCCCAGCATGAACAAAAACGGCGTGAGCCAGCTTTCCAGCGAGAGGAACAGCACCAGCAGACAGCCGCCCACGGCGCAGAGCACATACCAGGGCATCTCGCCCATGACCAGCTCTTTGGTGTCGCTCAGGATGACGCTGATGCCGCCGAAAAAGCAGTCCTTCCGGAGGATCTTCTTGATCTGGGCCACGGCCTGCATCGTCTCTTCGCTGACGCTGGAACCGCCCAGCTGGACGATGAGGATGGTGGAGTCGTTCTTGCCGAACATAAACTGCTGGACATCCGCCGGCAGCATCTCCGTCGGCACCGCCGGGTCCAGCACGTCGCTGAGCCAGAAGGTGTTCAGCACGTCCGGCACCTCGTCGATCTCGGCCTTCATGGCCAGCAGCTCGTTGGTGGGCATCCCCTCCACGGTTATCATGTTGGTGGACGCCAGATGGTAATCCGTTTCCAGCAGCAGCTGGCCCACGCGGGAGTCCAGCTCCTGAGGCAGGTAAGAAAGGATGTCATAGTTGATGGGCGTGGCGATGGCTCCCACTGCCGCCGGGATGAGCAGCAGGACCGCCGCGATGAGGATGAGCCTGCGCATCTTCACGATGGCCCTCGCTAATTTTTTCATTCATTTCCTCCCATTTTATCGTTCCGAAGAAAAACAACTTTTCTCGTTTTTCCGACACACCTTATTATAGTACACTCACCCGGGGTGTCAAGAGACAGCTCTGCCGACGTTCTGCCTCTCCCTTTGCAAAACAAAAAGCGGGGCGCACAGGTGGTCAAGTCTGTGTGTCCCGCATTTTGTACTTTTTTGCACAGAGCGCCGTACCAGAGCGCCCCGCGCTGCGCGCAGGGAAAGCGGAGCAAACCATAAGCCGCTTTCTCTTTTTAATAAATAGGAGAATGGAATGGAGGAACCGAATCGCCCCAAAGAGAGTTGCAGGCATCCCTTTGCGGTGAATCGGAGGAGCTTAGGTTAGGTTTAACTAACCTCGCCGTGACAACAGGATACCATAGTTTGTCATGACTGTCAAGCCCGTTTTTCAAATTTTCAAAAAATTTTTCTCCGGCGGCCTCCATGAGCATTTTTCATAACAAAAACCGCCATCTCTTGTAGAAAATCCACAGGTTCCCTCTTGCTTTTTCTGAGAATCACTGTTATTATAGTGTCAGGCCGCTGCAGTCGGACTCGATTGCCTGTCTGCAGCAGCTCATAAACAGCGCAGGGGTTGCCATCCAAATACCTCTGCGCCCTGTACCACCCTGTCTTTCAGAAACCGCAATCGGCGGCTTTTTTAAGACGGAACAGTTAGACTGCTCTAACTAATTATTGCAAAGCAGATCGGTTAGAGCGTCAGGAACGGAGCAAGGAGGTTCCAATGATCGATTTTGAACAGTGGGAAGGCTTTGAGGGCCGCATCTGGAAAGAGGAAGTCAACGTCCGCGACTTTATCCAGAAGAACTACACCCCTTATAACGGCGACGAGTCTTTCCTGGCTGGCCCCACCGAGGCCACCGATAAGCTCTGGGGCGCACTGCAGAAGCTGCAGAAGGCCGAGCGTGCCAAGGGCGGCGTGCTGGATATGGAGACCGAGGTCGTCAGCGGTCTGACCGCGTACGGCCCCGGCTACATCGACGAGAGCCTGAAAGAGTTTGAGCAGATCGTCGGCCTGCAGACCGACAAGCCCCTGAAGCGTGCATTCATGCCCTATGGCGGCATCAAGATGGCGGAGCAGGCCTGCACTACCTACGGCTACCAGCCCTCTGAAGAGCTGCACAAGATCTTCACCGACTACACCCGCACCCACAATCAGGCTGTGTTCGATGCCTATACCCCCGAGATGAAGACCGCCCGCCACACCCACATCATCACCGGCCTGCCCGACACCTATGGCCGTGGCCGTATCGTAGGCGACTACCGTCGTGTTGCTCTGTACGGTATTGATTACCTGATCGAGCGCAAAAAAGCAGACTTCGCTGCAACAAATCGTCAGGGAATGCGTCGTGGTGACTTCCAGTTAAGAGAAGAGATCGCTGACCAGGTCAGAGCACTGCAGGATATGAAAGTTATGGCACAGTCCTATGGCTATGACATTTCCGAGCCGGCTAAGAACGCAAGAGAAGCTGTTCAGTGGCTGTACTTCGGATACCTTGCAGCTATCAAAACTCAGAACGGTGCTGCAATGAGCGTTGGCCGTGTATCTACTTTCCTTGATATTTATATGCAGAGAGATCTGGAAAATGGAACCATCACTGAGAAAGAGGCACAGGAGCTGATCGATCATTTCGTAATGAAGCTTCGTATGGTAAAATTCGCAAGAATCCCGTCCTACAATCAGCTGTTCTCCGGTGACCCGGTATGGGCTACTCTGGAAGTTGCCGGTATGGGAATCGACGGACGTTCTATCGTTACAAAGAACGATTTCCGTTTCCTGCATACACTGGAAAACATGGGACCGTCCCCAGAGCCGAACCTTACTGTTCTGTACTCTGAGAATCTTCCGGAAGCTTTCAAAAAATATGCAGCTCATATTTCTGTACAGACAAGCTCCATCCAGTATGAGAACGATGATGTAATGCGTCCGGTATGGGGCGATGATTACTCCATCTGCTGCTGTGTATCTGCTACCGAGACCGGTAAGGAGATCCAGTTCTTCGGCGCCCGTGCAAACCTTGCAAAATGCCTTCTGTACGCTATCAACGGCGGTAAAGACGAGAAGACAAAACAGCAGGTTGCTCCGGAATATCAGCCGATCACTGCTGAGTATCTGGATTATGATGAGGTTATGAAGAAATACGACGTTATGATGGACTGGCTGGCTCATCTGTACGTTGGAACTCTGAACATGATCCATTACATGCATGACAAATACTACTATGAAGCAGCAGAGATGGCTCTGATCGACACCGATGTAAGACGTACCTTCGCAACCGGTATCGCAGGATTCTCTCACGTAGTAGACTCCTTAAGTGCAATCAAATACGCTAAAGTTAAAGTTATCCGTGACGAAGAAGGAATGGCTGTTGACTTCGAGACAACCGGCGACTTCCCAAGATACGGCAACGACGATGACAGAGCAGACGAGATCGCAACAACTCTGCTTTCCACATTCCTTGAGAAACTGAAACACATCCATACCTATCGTGATTCCAAACCTACTACTTCCATTCTTACCATTACATCCAATGTATCCTATGGTAAGAATACAGGAGCAACCCCAGATGGAAGAAAGAAAGGTGTTGCGTTTGCTCCGGGTGCAAACCCAATGCACGGACGTGATAAAAATGGTGCAGTTGCTTCTTTAGCTTCTGTTGCAAAGATGCCATTTATGGATGCGCAGGATGGTATTTCCAACACCTTTACCATCGTGCCGGATGCACTTGGAAAGACGGAGGAAAGCTCTGAAACAAACCTTGTGGCACTGCTTGACGGCTATGCAGAAAAAGGCGGTCACCACTTAAATGTAAACGTATTAAATAAGGAAACACTGCTTGATGCACAGAAGCATCCGGAAGAATATCCGCAGCTTACGATCCGTGTATCAGGTTACGCAGTAAACTTCATCAAACTGACCAAAGAGCAGCAGGATGAGGTAATTGCAAGAACATTCCATGAACTGATGTAAAAATAAGGAGATCACAATGGGCTATATTCATTCTCTGGAATCATTTGGTACCGTGGACGGTCCGGGGGTGCGTTTTGTCGTATTCT
>OIMI01000647.1_pt1 | contig 7198 bp, 5 predicted proteins | sample 1584801 | NCBI WGS metagenome assembly OIMI01 (sample SAMN02674693, study PRJEB24791) | human gut metagenome, SKBSTL018 | isolation source: stool | host: Homo sapiens | place: USA
AGCGGGCGCAGCGCATCCGGCAGTACGGCGATGCTTTTGGCCTGACGCAGGATTTGGCGCAGTCCATCGGGGCATACTCCCACGGCATGAAGCAGAAGCTTGCCATTATTGCGGCGCTGCTGCACGAGCCGAAGCTGATTTTAATGGACGAGCCCTTTGTCGGGCTGGACCCGCTGGCTTCCCATCAACTCAAGAACCAGATGAAGGCCTTTTGTGCGCAAGGCGGGGCGATCTTTTTCTCCACCCATGTGCTGGAGGTGGCCGAAAAGCTCTGCGACCGGGTAGCTATTCTGCGTAAAGGTCAGCTGGTGCGCGAGGGTGCTATGGAAGAGGTGCGCGGCGACGATACGCTAGAGGAGGTCTTTCTGGAACTGGAGGATACGGGGGAAGCGCTATGATCCGTGCATTGCTCAAAAAACAGCTTCTGGAACTGGGTGCGGCCTTTGTGCGCAGCAGCAAAACTGGCAAGCGGCGCTCCCGGGCAGGAGCATTCGGGTATGCATTGCTGTTTGCGGTGCTGATGCTGCTGGTCATGCTCAGCTTTGGCTCTATGGCGCTGCCGCTGGCAGTGACGCTGGTTCCGCAGGGGCTGGACTGGCTCTATTTTGTGCTGATGGAGCTTTCGGCGCTGACGGTCAGTGTGCTGGCCAGTGCCTTTACCAGTTACGGGCATTTGTTCCGCTGCCGGGATAACCAGCAGCTGCTGGCGCTGCCCATCCCGCCGGGCGCTATTTTTGCGGTGCGCTCCGGCGGGGTGTATCTGACCGGGCTTATTTATCTGCTGCTGGCGTGGGTGCCCTCGGTGGTCTGCTATGCGTTGGCGGCACCCCGCCCCGGCGAAGCCCTGCTGGCGGCGCTGCCGGTAGCACTGGCGCTGGCGGGAGTTTCCATGGTGCTGGTCGTTCTGCTGGGCTGGGCAGTAGCGCTGCTCAACCGCCGCGCCCGGCACAAAAGCCTTGTCACCATTGTGGGCACGCTGCTCTTTCTGGCGGTTTATTATGCGGTATTCCAATGGGTGGGCAACTCGGTGGAGGCTCTTGCGGTGGATGCCGTACAGGCGGGCGCAGCAGCCGGTCGTGCTGCTGCACCGCTGCGTCTGCTGGGTCTGGCGGCAGTGGGCAACGTCCCGGCACTGCTGCTGTTTCTGGCGCTGGCTGCGGCCTGTATGGCGCTGTGCGGTAAGGCGCTGGCAAAGCCCTATCTGCGGCTTTTGACCCTTGAACCGGGCAGAGCCAAAGTGGAATACCGCGCAAAGACGCAAAAAAAGCAGCCCCCGCGCCGGGCATTGCTGCGGCGGGAACTGCTGCATTTGGGCGCTTGCCCCATGTGGCTGCTCAACTGCGCCTTGAGCAGTCTGCTGCTGCCGGTGTTGGGCGCAGCAGCGCTGTGGAAGGCCGCAGACCTGCGCGCCTTTACCGCTGCTTACCCGCCGGAGAGCCTGCCCATGCTGGTGTGCGGGATGGTGTGCACCATAGCCGCCATGAACTTTATCACAGCGCCCTCGGTGTCGCTGGAGGGGGGCACCCTCTGGCTGCTGCAAAGCCTGCCGGTTGCCCCGCAGCAGGTTCTGCGGGTAAAGGTGGAGCTGCAGCTGCTGCTCACGCTGCCGGGGGCGTGGTTTTGCGCCGGGTGCGCCATGGCGGCGCTGCGTATTCCGGCAGGGCAGGGGCTGCTGGTGCTGGCGGTGCTGGCAGCCTTTGTGTGGCTGACGGCGCAAATGGGCCTTGCCTTGGGATTGTGCCTGCCCAACCTCCACTGGGTAAGCGAGGCCGCCGTGGTCAAGCAGAGCGCCGCCAGTATGCTGGCGATGTTCGGCGGGTGGCTGCTAGCGGGCGGGGTGCTGTTTTTGCCCCTGACCTTACTGGACTACGCCGTGCCGCCGCTGGCCGCGCAAGGTGCTTGTCTGGCCGCGCTGCTGGGGCTGGATTTGCTGCTGCACCGTTGGCTGTGCACCTGCGGCGCAGCCCGGTTTGCCGCCCTGCACTAAAGTGGGAAAAACTTTATTAGAGCAAAATCGGGCAGGCCGAGGCCTGCCCGATTTTGCATTTTCACGGGAGAGAACGTAATGGAAAACAGCAGGATGCAGTGGCTGTTTCCTGCGGAAACAACGGCACTGCCGGCAGACCGATACTTTCTCAATTACACCGGGGCAGGGTATAAAAACTCTATTTGCCCGTTACAGCGCATCCAGTACGGTGCGGGCGGCGCGGATATTTGCTTCACTGGTCTGCCAAATCTCAAACTCCGAAAAGCCCGGCAGACCCATGGGCACGCCTTCCCGCCGGAAGGTCATGCGGCTGTCCAGCACCTGCTTGCCGGAAAGGTGGAACGCCCGGGCACCGGTCTGGGCAGCAAGGGCGGGAATGTTGGCAGCGGATACGCCTGCACCAACCAGAATCTCCACCTCCTGCCCGGCAGCTTCCACCAGCTGCCGCAGCAGGGCAGCGCCCTGCGGGGCGCTTGCGGCCTGTCCGCTGGTCAGGATGGTGGTAAGCCCCAGCTGCTTTGCGGCTTCCAGTGCGGCAAAGGGGTCACAACAGACATCAAAGGCACGGTGCAGGGTGCAGTCCACGGTGCGGTGTGCTTTTTCTGCCGCCTGCCGGGCTGCGGCGTAGATGGGGCGCAGGGCATCGGTGTCCAGTGCGCCCGCCGGGGTCAGCACGCCGGTCACGATGCCGTCGGCACCGGCGGCTACCAGCTCGGCGGCGCACTCGGCCATCTGTGCAAGCTCGTAACGGTCGTAGCAGAAATCGCCAAAGCGGGGACGGAGCAGCGCCCGCACCGGCAAGCCGGTCTCAGCCTTGACCTGACGCAGCAGGGCAGGGGAAGGAGTGGTGCCGCCGATGATCAGGTCGGCGCACAGCTCCAGCCGATCAGCGCCGCCGCGTTTTGCCGCCAGTGCGCTGGCGGTGCTGTCTACGCAAACTTCCAGAGTGCAGTGCATAGCGATACCTCCATCTACAAAAAACGATTTTGAATGGCCGCCGCGCTGCTTTGGCCATTTTCAGCGGAATGAATACTTTAATTTATCAATGGGAAAATCTGCGGATTTTCCCATTGATTTTTTCACAGGGGGGGAGAGCAAAGGAAAAGTGCTTTTGTTCGATGCTGTGCTCTAAAAAAGGCTGTTGCGCCATGATATGTGCAACAGCCTCGGGGAGTTATGGTTTATTTTACGCTTTCAAGGAAGCGGACAAAACCGGCGCGGCCTGCTTCGTCCAGCTTGTACACACCGGCATCGGCCAGCACCTGTGCGAACACATGGCCTACCTCGTCCTGCAAGATCAGGTGCACATTGTCGGCGTTCAGCTCCGGGTGCTTTGCAAGGATCTCCTCGGCCCACTCGGCATGCTTTTGCAGGGCTTCGGGGTACTCTGCGGTGGGCAGGTGCGCCACCAGCACATCAGCAAGGTCGAACAGCTCCTGCTTCAGGCGGCTGGGCAGAACGGCCAGACCCATGACCTCGATGAGGCCGATGTTCTCCTTTTTGATGTGGTGCAGTTTTGCATGGGGGTGGAACACGCCCAGCGGATGCTCCGGCGTGGTGATGTTGTTGCGCAGCACCAGATCCAGCTGGAACTTGCCGTCCCGCATCCGGGCGATGGGGGTGATGGTGTTGTGGGGTTCGCCGTCGGTCTCGGCGTAGACAAAGCAACTCTCGTCGGTGTAGCCCCGCCATGCGGTCAAAATCTGATCGGCCAGCTCCACAAGACGTTCGTCGTCGGCGCAGGTGAGGCGGATGCAGCTCATGGGCCAGTGGACGATGCCGGCGTCCACGTCCTCAAAGCCGGGGAAGACCCACTTCTTCTCGATGGGCGCTTTGGCCATGGCGAACTCGTAGTGGCCGCCCTGGAAGTGGTCGTGGCTCAGGATGCTGCCGCCCACGATGGGCAGGTCGGCGTTGCTGCCCACGAAGTAGTGGGGGAAGAGGGCCACGAAGTCCAGCAGTTTGCGGAAGGTGGCACGCTCGATCTTCATGGGGGTGTGCTGGCTGTTAAAGACGATGCAGTGCTCATTGTAGTAGACATAGGGGCTGTACTGGAAATTCCACGCACTGTCGTTGATGGTCAGCGGGATGATGCGGTGATTCTCCCGGGCGGGATGGTTCAGCCGACCGGCATAGCCCTCGTTCTCCACGCAGAGCTGGCACTTGGGGTAGGCGCTCTGAGGAGCCAGCTTTGCGGCTGCGATGGCTTTGGGGTCTTTTTCGGGCTTCGACAGATTGATGGTGATGTCGAGGTCGCCGTAGGGGGTCTTGGTGACCCACTTGACGTCCCGCTTGATGCGGTAGCGGCGGATGTAATCGGTGTCCTGGCTGAACTTGTAGAACCAGTCGGTGGCGGCCTGGGGGCCGTCGGTCTCGTACCGCTCTTCGAAGTTGGCGCGGACGATGCTGGGGCGGGGCGTCAGCACACCCATGAGCCGGGTGTCGAAGAGGTCGCGGGCCGTGGGGCTGTCGTCGCAGACGCCCCGGGCGACGGCATCGTCCACCAGCGTTTTCAGAATGCTCTCGAGGTCGGCGTAGCAGACGTCGCCCTCCGGCTCCGTGAAGCTGTCGAGCTGCATGGTCATGAGCAGCTGGTTGCGGATGTAGATCTCGTCGTCAGGCAGGATGAGGCCGGTGTCCAGACCGTAGTTGACGAGCTGCTGGATGGCAGTGGAGATCACAGGACAGCACCTCCCTCCGGACTGATGGACAGGACGTGGCAGCGGCCCTCGCCGAGGATGGCTTCCATACCAGCCTTGAACTCATCCAGCATCTCCACAGGCACGAAAGCCTGCACCGTGCCGGCGAAACCGCCGCCGTGGACGCGGACAGCGCCCTTATCGCCCAGCAGATGCTTGGCGGCAGCGATGGTCACGCCCACTTCCTGATGCTCCTTGTACCCTGCGGGGATGACGTTCTGCAGATACTCCCAGCTGCTGCGGCCGGACTCGTTCACGAGGCAGAGGAAGGTGTCGAAGTCGCCATCGTGGAGTGCGGCCACCTGCTTTGCCACACGGTCGTTGTCGGCGTAGACGTGGAAGGCGCGGAGGACGGCGCGGTCGCCGCACTGCCTGCGGCACTCGGGCAGCTTTGCAAGGAAGGTCTCGAACGGCACATCCCGCAGCACCTCGCCGCCGCAGACAGCGGCTACGGCGCGGCACTCAGCCGGGATGGCGGCGTACTCGTCGGTCAGGTCGGCGTGGTCTGCACCGGAGTCCAGAATGCACAGCGCCAGACCGGCCTTGGAAAAGTCCACCTGCACCGGCTCCACGTCAGGGTTAGCCTTGTCGGCAAAGTCGATGGTGATAATGTTGCCCACGCTGGAGGCCATCTGATCCATCAGGCCGCAGGGCTTGCCAAAATAGACATTTTCAGCCCACTGGCCGATTTGTGCAATGGCGATAGGGGAGACCTTTTCGGCCATGAAGCAGTCGTTCAAAATCACGCCGACCAGCACCTCAAAGGCGGCAGAGGAAGAAACGCCGCTGCCCTTGGGCACGTTGGAGGAGATGTACACGTCCAGACCGGACAGCTTTGCGCCGCGCTGACGGAAGGCCTCGCACTCGCCGCGCAGCAGGGAAGCGGTGGTGTTCTCCTCCTCCTTGCGGGCAGTCAGGTCGTCAAGATCAATGACGCACAGATCGTACCCCTCGCTCTGCACGCGCAACTGGTTCAGACTGTTGGGGGCGACAGCAGCGATCATATCAATGTTCACGCTGCCTGCCAGCACACGGCCATGCTGGTGGTCGGTGTGGTTGCCGCCGATCTCGGTGCGGCCAGGGGCACTATACAAACCGGCCTCGGTATGTGCGCCGAAGGTGGTCTCTAACCCGTCCAGAACAGCCGCATAACGGGCTGCCTGTGCAGGGGTCTCGTCGGGGGTGCAGCAGTACAGCGCAGCCAGACGCGCAGCGTGTGCGCCCTTGGTCAGCTCCTGCTTCCAGGTGGAAATGGACTTCATCATGGAAATTTCCTCCTACTATTATGATCGGAAAAGTCGATGCAGCCGTTCGCAGCTGCCGTAGCTGCTTCTATAATAGTCAAACGCAACGCAAAAAACCATGTGTTATTGTTGCATCTCGATGAAAAGTTGCAAAAAGCGCCTGTGCAGCTCAATCGACTGCTGTCGAACAAATAAAATAAAAGTTTTTCGGGCGAATCGAAATGCTTGGCATAAATGCACACAAATCCCGGAATTTTGAGCGCAGCGCCCAAAAAAGACAGGATGGAAAATTGCACTTTGCACAAAAAAATACCCCCGCACCGATGCAGCCATCGGGTGCGGGAGTGTGGTTCAGCGGGTAAATTCGCTGCCGGTCAGGCCGTCGAGGTTCAGCATTCCTTCCAGTGCGGCAATGTCGGCGTTCACGTCCAGCGCATCGGCTTGGAACAGCTTGTCCAGCTGGTTTTCAAAGGCGGTCACCAGCAGGTCCATGCTGCGCTCGATGCTGTGCTTGGCCTCGGTAATGTTCGTGCCCTCCACCGCCTGCCGGGAAAGGCTGGCGTAGGTGTTCAGCAGCTTGAGCGCAGTGGGCAGATAGTAGTTCATAAATTTTTGCAGCTGTGCTTTTTTGTCCGGGTCCTTCTGCGCCAGCGCAAAGATACGCCCGCTGACTTCTTCCAGCCGGGAAATCTTCTGGCTCATCACCGGGTCTGGGATGGCATCGTTTACCTCCCGCAGCTGGCACAGCAGGGCGGCGTACTCGTCCTCTGCGGCGGGCTGAGCTTTAGGTGCCGGAGCGGGTGCGGGCTTTTTTGGCTGCGGTGCCGCGCCCCGCACCACCAGCGTGTCGGTGCGGTTGTCGATGTAGGCATCTGCGCCGAAGTATCCGTGCTCGATGGCGCTTTTCACCGTAGCACGTCCCCGGGCAGCATCCACCCCGGCGGCGGCAAACAGTTCCGGCAGGGGGATATTATCGCGCTCGCCCACAACCTTATCCAGCAGCTGCTCCAGCTTGCGGGTGCGGTTCATCCGCAGACCGGTCAGCAGCGCACCGCCGCCGCCAATGGCCATGACGATATCGGAAAACAGCTCCCCGGGGTCGGGCAGAATCTGCCATGCACCGATGATATCCACTGCATCCATCACACCGGCAAACAGAAACAAAGCGCCCATAATGGTGCAGACGGCGGCAATATTTTTATGCCACTGCTTTGCACTTTTCTGCTCTGCCGTTGGGATATCGAGATCGGAAGAGCGTCGTGTAGGGA
>OIMI01000664.1_pt1 | contig 7065 bp, 5 predicted proteins | sample 1584801 | NCBI WGS metagenome assembly OIMI01 (sample SAMN02674693, study PRJEB24791) | human gut metagenome, SKBSTL018 | isolation source: stool | host: Homo sapiens | place: USA
GCTGCTTGAACAATTTTTACTTCAAAATATTGTCTAGCTTTTGGGGGTCACTTCATTATTTGCTGTATCGGGCTTTTTTGTTTTTTATTTTATTTCAATTTCCAGCACAGCAGATTATTTTCTATCTTTTGCCTGTTCTTTTTTGTATTGCAAAAATTCGATGTATTCCTGCACTTTGGCAATGTCATCTTCCTGAAAGTTTTTTGGCAGAATAATTTCTGTCACTGTTCTGCGGTAAGATACCGGCTCCCGAATCAACCCTAGGAGATAGTCAACAGAAACATCAAAAATTTCTGCGATTTTCACTTTCGTTTCATCATCCGGTGCACTGCGCCCACACTCATATGAAGATACCGTAAGAGGTGACAGTTCCAGCTTTGCTGCTAATTCTGCCTGGGTCATCCCCTTATCTTTTCTCAGCTCCTGTAAAAGCTCCCCAAGCACACCTATACCCCATTTCTCTCTTCTATTAGAATGAGTATAGTTGTTTACCATAGTTCTCAATATCATTCTATTGTGATTCTTATATTTTTGCTTGACTTTGTATTGTGTTTTGTATATATTAATTATTATAACTATTGATTATCACAATAGTTAATAAAGAAGGAGGATGTCACATGTCGAAAGAAACCCCTGAAACAAAACTGTGCAAATATTGCAAGTCAGAAATTCCTTATGATGCAAAAGTCTGTCCCCATTGCCGTAAAAAGCAAACACCAAATGGTTGCCTTATCGCCATTATCGTTATTGTTGTACTGTTTATTTTGATTGGTGTCGCGGGTGGTTCTTCCAGTTCCTCCAACCAAAATGCGAGCAGCTCCGCTTCCGCCAGTTCCGATGCCTCTTCCGGTTCTTCCATCCCCAGCACACCTACTGTCACCCATGCTCCTTCCGTTTACAGTATCGGCGATACTGCTGAAAGTAACGGTGTCAAAGTTACGCTTGTAAATGCAGAAACAGGTCATGGTTCCCAATACCTTACTCCCAGCGCAGGCAACATCTTTGTTACTCTTGAATTTGAGATTGAAAACGATTCCAGTTCCGACATCAATGTTAGTAGTATTGCCAGCTTCGAAGCCTACTGTGATGACTACTCTGTTACTGAAAGCATTACAGCTGTCACTCTGTCAGACAAGAGTACCCTTGATGGCAACGTTGCCGCTGGTAAAAAGATGAATGGTGTTATTTCTTACGAAGTTCCCGAAGATTGGCAGAATCTTGAAGTCACATTCTCTCCCAGCTTCTGGAGCAACCATTCTGTTACCTTTGAAGTCAAAAGCAACTGATTCGGTTCATTTGAACGCTTCTCCGTTCTAATATAGCCAAAGCCCAATGCCATGTTTGACGCGGCATCGGGCTTTTTGTATACCTTGCTATATTCCGGCAGCACAAATTATACAGGTTTCTTATTGACTTATGACAGATGGTATGCTAGCATTTATGCAGTAATAATTGTTTTTATTTATTATATTCGTTTTTGTACGTACATTACATTTCCTGGTTCACGGGGGAAAGGTGGTCATTTGCCATGGAAAAATCTCACAAAATTTATAATCTGATCTTTGACTTCCTGCTGGCGGCGGTGGTATGTTTTTACAATGACCTGCGCTTTATGCGGTTTTGGTTCCTTGGCGGGCGGCTGTACCATGCGACCGGTTTTGCCAACTACCGCTTCGGCCTAACGGGCAAGGAGGTCTGCTGGGATTTTTCGCCGCTGAACATTCTGCATTGCCTGCAGGGGTATGACCCGCACGCTTACCTCAAGTTCCTCTGCTTTTTCTGCATCGGTATTTTGATGTTTTTCCGGTTTGTGTTCCGGGCACCAAAGCTTCTTCCGCGGTTGTTTGCGCGGCTGTTCTGTTTCAGCGCCGGGTATATTGCAGTCGTTGAGCTGTACAATCTGCTTTTCACCGCCGCCGGAGCTGTTTTTCTGGATATCAGCAACTGGTTCCTCTACCTCACTGGCGCATGGTCTGCTATTGCCATCCTGACCCTGCTGCTGGTTGCCAGCAAAAAGTTCCGTCCTGCTCCCCTGCCTTCTACTCCATCCCTTTAATCGAATAAAACCAAAAGCCGCGGCCCTGCATCAAACGCAAAGCCGTGGCTTTTTCCTACAATTTCTAATTACTCATTCCTAATTGCTAATTCTGCAATTCCGTTCGCTTTCGCCCAGTAAGCGCCTGCCCATCAAATCAGTAGTACTTAAAATACCCCACATGCTGCGGCTGGTTATCTTCTACCAGGATGGTAAAGCCGCCGGGGTTTACTTCGGTCTGCTTGCCAAAGGCGGTGCGGACAATCAGGTGCGGGCCGTTGTTCAGGATAATCTCCGCGGACTGCTCCTTACCCACGCGGCGGTAGTGCAGCACATCGGTGCTGGCTTCCACCAGCTCCATGCTGCCGCCGTCAAAAGCATCGCAGCTGCGGCGCAGGCGGGCCAGGTTGCTCAGCGGCACGCGCAGGCGGCGCTCGGTAGAGTTCCAGTCAAAATATGCGCGGTTGAACGGGTCGCGGTAGCCCTGCATCCCGATCTCATCGCCATAATACACGCAGGGCACGCCGGGCAGGGTGTACAGCATGGCGTAAGCCAGCAGCACGCGGCGCAGGGCATCATCAATGCGGTCGCCGGGGATCATCCGCTTGCTCTGCCAATAGCGATCGCGGCCATTGGCGGGTTCGCCTGCAATGGCGGTAATACCGCGCTCGGTATCGTGGGTGGAAAGGAAGTTCATTGCGCAGTCCAGCGCCGGTTTGGGGTAATTTTCGCAGATGGACATGATCTGCTCCCCCACCGCGCTGGCATCCTCGCCGCGGGCAAAAGCCACAGCTGCATTGCGGAACGGGTAGTTCATGGTGGCATCCAGCCCATGGCCGCGCAGGTAGGTGCGGCGGTGGTCGAACGCTTCCTTGGTGGTGGCGTCCTCCCACACTTCGCCGATGAGCAGCTTATCCTCGCCGTGGGCTTTGACGGCGGCACGGATCTTTTCGATAAAATCATCAGGCAGTTCATCCGCCACATCCAGCCGGAAGCCGGAAGCCCCCAGCCCCAGCCATGTATCAATCACGCCACCCTTGCCGCAGACAAAGTTGCCGTAAGAGGGGTCCTCCTCCTCCACTTCGGGCAGGGTCTCAAAGCCCCACCAGCTGCGGTAGCCGCCGACATAACCGGAATCGAAGTCATACCAGCTGCGGTAGGGCGAATTGCGGTCACGGTAAGCGCCGCCGGGGCCATAGCGGCCTTCGCGGTTAAAATAGAGCGAATCCGAACCGGTGTGGCTGAACACGCCATCCAGAATAATGCGGATGCCGTGTTTTTTGGCTTCTGCACACAGGGCGGCAAAATCCTTGTTGGTGCCCAGCAGTGGATCGGCTTTCAGGTAGTTGGCCGTATTGTAGCGGTGGTTGGCGTGGGCCTCAAAAATGGGGTTCAGGTAAATGCAGGTAACGCCCAGCTCTTCCAGGTAAGGCAGCTTTTGCTGGATGCCCGCAAAATCGCCGCCGTAATAGTCCATGTTCAGGTAGCCATCGCTCTGCTCATTGGGCCAAAAATACGGCTCGCCGGTTTTATCCGGACGGTAAATGCGGTCCGCAAAGGGCAGCGGCTTGTTGGGTACGCCCTCATAAAAGCGGTCCGGGAAGATCTGGTACATCGTACCGTCTTTGATCCAGTCCGGGGTCTTGAAGTCCGGCTCGTACACCGTCAGCTGCCAATCCAGGCCATTCACCCAGGTCAGCTCACCTTCCCCGTTGGCGGTGCGGTAAATCTTGCGGAAATCCGTGTACAGGTCAAAGTGGTAAAAATACAATCCCGATGTTGTGGGGGCCAGCTGGAACACAAAATGGTTTACGCCGGGGGTTTGGCCGTCAAAATCCATGCGGTAATGCACGGGGTCTTCGCGGTCTTTGGTCAGCACCAGGTGTGGGTCCACATAGCCCAGTCTTTCCGGCACAGTCAGCCGCCAGGTAACGGTCTGCCCCGCCGGAACTGCGCCAAACGGTGTTTTATACTCCGCACAGCGGGAGTTAAAAAAAGTATGCGTTGGTTGTTCAGGCAAACAAATCAATCCTTACATTGAACAAGTGTACAAAAACAGCCGTGACCCACTGGCGCCGGCAAATTCAAGTCGGCTGCCGGGATCGCGGCTGTTCGTTTATTTTATTGTACGGGCAGCGCGTGTACGTTCACAGCTGCACACGCGCCCGCACTGCGGTTAAAGCTCTGTTTTGGGCAGATTATTTAACCGGGGTAGCGCCCCAGATATCGCGGGCGTAATCCATGATGGAACGGTCGGCGGAGAAGATGCCGGCGTTGGAGATGTTCATCAGGCTCATACGGTTCCAGGTCTGCTTCTGCTTGTACAGTTCCTGCACGGTGTGCTGGGCACGGCGGTAATCCTTGAAATCAGCCAGGACCATGTACGGGTCAGAGTTGCGCAGGTTGTTGGTAATCTCGCTGAAGTTCTCACCGTTCCAGCCCTTTTCCAGCATATCCAAAACTGCCATGGCAACATTATCATCAGAGATGAATGCCTGCGGATGGTAGCCCATGCCTTTCAGTGCGTTGACTTCGGGGGTCAGCATACCAAAGATGATCTCGTTGTCCTTACCGGCGGCATCGGCGATTTCCACGTTCGCGCCGTCCAGGGTGCCCAAGGTGATTGCGCCGTTCAGCATGAACTTCATGTTGCCGGTGCCGGAAGCCTCGGTGCCGGCCAGAGAGATCTGCTCGGACACTTCGGAAGCGGGCATCAGGCGTTCAGACAGGGAGACACAGTAGTCTTCCAGGTAGACAATGCGCAGCTTATCTTTAACAGCGGGATCGTTGTCAATCAGCTTGCCCAGCTTGCAGATCATGCGGATCATCTGCTTGGCCATGTAGTAGCCGGGGGCAGCCTTGGCGCCGAAGATATAGGTCTTGGGCACAAAGTCAGCGTTCGGGTTTGCCTTCAGGTACAGGTACTCAGCGGCAATGTTCATGGCGTTCAGGTGCTGGCGCTTGTACTCGTGCATGCGCTTGACCTGGCAGTCAAAGATAGAATCCGGGTCAATGACCTGGCCGGTGGCCTTTTCCAGATAGTTGGCAAAGTTCACCTTGTTGGCGCGCTTGACGGCAGCCAGCTTATCCAGCATGGCGGAATCGTCGGCAAATTTCTCGAACTTCTTCAGCTCGGAAGCATCCTGCTTGAAGCCGGGGCCGATGGAATCTTCCAGCAGCTTGGTCAGGCCGGGGTTGGCAGCCAGCAGCCAGCGGCGGTAAGCAATACCGTTGGTAACGTTCTTGAATGCTTTCGGCTTGTACAGGAAGTAATCATGGAACACGCTGTCCTTGATGATCTCGCTATGCAGCTTGGAAACGCCGTTGATGGAATGGCAGGTGTAGGCGCAGATGTTGGCCATGCGGACCTGGTTGTCGCCGATCAGGGCCATGTAGTTGATCTTGCCCTCGTCGCCGGGGAATGCCTTCTCCAGCTCCTCGCGGGCACGGCGGTTCATCTCGACCACGATCTGGTAGATGCGGGGCAGGGTCATCTTGAAGATGTCCACGTTCCACTTCTCCAGAGCTTCGGCCATAACGGTGTGGTTGGTGTAGGAGAACACCCTCTGGCAGATGCTGAAGGCCTTGTCCCAGTCAAAGCCGCACTCATCCAGCAGGATGCGCATCATCTCGGGGATGGCCAGGGTGGGGTGGGTGTCGTTCAGCTGAATGGCGACCTTGTCGGGCAGGTTCTCCAGCGTAGCGTAGCTGGACAGGTGGTTCTGCACGATATCGCCGATAGAAGCAGCGGACAGGAAGTACTGCTGACGCAGGCGCAGGATCTTGCCCTCAACGTGGTTGTCGTTGGGGTACAGCACCTTGGAGATGAGCTCAGCGTTGGCGTTCTTGCTCATAGCAGTGTTGTAGTTGCCCAGAGAGAAGCTGGACATATCAAAGTCCGGGGCCTTTGCCTGCCACAGACGCAGCTTTGCAACGCCCTTTCCATCGTAGCCCTGCACATACATATCGGAGGGAATGGCCATGACGCTGTTGTAGTTGGTGTGCTGGATGTAGTGGAAGCCGTTGTCCCAGTTCTCGTGGATCTCGCCGTCAAAGCGGATCTCCACAGCCTGATCCGGGTGGCTCTTCAGCCACACCTGACCGCCGGGCAGCCAGTTGTCGGCGCGCTCCTGCTGCCAGCCGTCCACGATCTTCTGCTTGAAGATGCCGTACTCGTACAGGATGGAGTAGCCGGTGCCGCAGATATCGGTGGTGGCCATGCCGTCCAGATAGCAGGCAGCCAAGCGGCCCAAGCCGCCGTTGCCCAGACCTGCATCGGGCTCTTCCTCAAAAATGCTGTCCAGATTGATGTCGGCGTCGGCCAGTGCCTTCTTGGCAACCTCGTCCAGACCCAGATTGAACAGGCTCATCTTCAGGCTGCGGCCCATCAGGAACTCCATGCAGAGGTAATACACCTGCTTGGTGCCGGTGCCAATGGCCTTGGACTGGAACTTCTTATGGTTCTCGCTCATCATCTGGCGGCAGATGAGGGCCAGAGCGCGGTAGATCTGCTGATGAGATGCAATGCTCAGGTCAACACCATATTCGCTGGTGAGCTTGTCCTGAAGAATTTTTGCAAATTCTTTTGTAGTCATAAATGAACTCCTATCCGCACGAATGCTTAAATTTTTTGAATTAGTACGGTGACAGGGCATTTCTCCTCTAATTCCCTCGCCCCTCGCATAACACATAACAATAGTATTATAATCACTCCGGATGGGGATTGCAAGAAAAAGGAACCATTTTTGCCGTATCTGACATTTTTATGGCAATGTTTCTGACAAATATGCCAAAAATTCAAAAATAGCACTTTTTCTCGCGCACTATTTATATTATAATAAAGGGAGACAAGGGCCGTGTTTGCCCCGAAATGCACCGGTTCGGGCGGGTAATTCGGGGACAAACTCGGCTGAACATGAAAAAGCCGCAGCAAAGCGCTCCTGTCCGGGCTGAAATGGTTTCCGAAAATCCCGGAAACGGCGGAAAATGACCGGAAATGACCGGCCCGGCAGGGCGTGTGCCGCGCAAAG
>OIMI01000672.1_pt1 | contig 6995 bp, 5 predicted proteins | sample 1584801 | NCBI WGS metagenome assembly OIMI01 (sample SAMN02674693, study PRJEB24791) | human gut metagenome, SKBSTL018 | isolation source: stool | host: Homo sapiens | place: USA
CCGCCCCGGCAATGCTCAGCTGGTGGAACTGGCCAAGCGTCAGGTGGGCAATGTGGGCGGCTATCCTTATTGGAGCTGGTATGGCTTTGACAGCCGCGTGGAGTGGTGCGCCTGCTTTGTATCCTGGTGTTATAACCAGGCTGGAAAAAGTGAGCCGCGCTTTGCAGGCTGTGAGTGGCAGGGCGTTCCGTGGTTCCAGTCTCATGGACAATGGGGTGCAAGAGGCTATAATAATCTGGCTCCCGGAGATGCAATTTTCTTTGATTGGGATTTGGATGGGACAGCAGACCATGTGGGTATCGTGATCGGTACGGATGGCAGCCGTGTTTATACCGTGGAGGGAAATTCCGGCGATGCCTGCAAGATCAAAAGTTATGACCTGAATTATCAAAGCATTAAGGGCTATGGTCTGATGAACTGGTAACAGACTTTGTGGAAAGGAGTGAACGGTTATGGCAAAAAACAAAATTGAACGTATCGACCAGGAAATTGAGAAAACCCGTGAGAAGATTGCGGAATATCAGGAAAAGCTCAAGACCCTGGAAGCACAGAAAACGGAGGCAGAGAATCTGGAAATCGTTCAGATGGTTCGTGCGTTACGCATGACTCCAGCACAGCTGAACGCTATGCTTTCCGGTGGAATGAACCACGGCAGAGATACAGCACTGTCGGAATCAAATAATCAGGAGGCTACCGCTTATGAAGAATAAAAGAATTTGCAAAACACTTTCCGCCCTTTGCCTGACAATGGTTGTGGCATTTGGCTTTACGATCCCTGCTTTCGCACAGGGGTCAGAACAGGCTCCGGCGGCACCGGCAGAGGATTCTACCAATGACAGCAATGTGATTGTGGAAGAAACAGAACCGGCACCGGCACTTACACCAGATGGCAATGCCGCTCTGGTGGATGATTTTGGTGGCAATAAGCAGCTCATTACCGTTACCACCAAGGCAGGCAACTATTTTTATATCCTGATCGACAGGGCCAACGAGGATAAAAAGACTGCTGTTCACTTTCTGAACCAGGTGGATGAAGCGGACCTGATGGCGCTGATGGAAGATGGAAAACCCAAAGAGGAGCCGCCTGCTGTGTGCAGCTGCACGAAGAAATGTGAAGCAGGGGCAGTCAATACGGCCTGTCCGGTCTGTGTAACTGATAAGAGTAAATGTACGGGCAAAGCACCGGAACCTCCGGCAGAAACATCGGAGCCGGAAAAAGAGAAGCCTGCCGGATTGAACCCGGCTGCGCTGGTCCTTTTGCTGGCTCTGCTGGGAGGCGGTGGCGTATTTGCCTACTTGAAGCTCGTTAAGAATAAGCCTAAGACCAAGGGCAATGACAGTCTGGACGATTATGATTATGGCGAGGAAGATTCCGAGGAATGGGAAACCGAGGATGAGGAGTCGGACGAGCCGAACGCTGACGGGGGCAGCACAGAAGAAGATGATGAGGACAGTGTGAAATGACCCGTTTCACAGACAGTCCCTATGAACGCATGATGACACGCAGGCCGGAGGGCGGGAAGGAAACTTCCCGTCCTCCTTCTTTATCCCACAGCCACCCCTGCTATGGTTGCGGGAATTATGGAAGACCCTGCGTAGGTATCTGTCACCGGGAAATGGAACGATGGCTCAAAGAAAGGAAACGAAAAAAATGAGTGTTCTGATTATATTTATCAAGCTGATTGCTGTTTTTGACCTGCTGGTGATCGCCGTGTATTTTGGCGGCGACATTCTTTCTACCATGTTAAACAAACTTCGGAGAAAAGCAAAACAGGAAGATTCCTTTGACTTTTCTCAGGATGCCGTGATGGTTTCATTATCCATAGATTCTGTCCGTCAGCTTTATTCCGGTGACGCGGCAGATTTTGTGGAAGATAAGATTCTGCCAAATGCGGAGAAAACGATGGCTGTTTTGACGGACCAGGAACAGGCAGCAGCCCGTCTGCTCTTATCTGCCCTGATCGGTTTTCTTGCAGCAGAAGCTCCTATGGATGAACAGAGCTTTCCTATGGTAATGGAACTTCTGAACTGTATGGAGGGTGAAAAAGAGGATGGTTGTCAGGATGCAGTAGAAAGTTTGCTTGAAGATGCTGTCCGCAATACCCACCGCCATGAAGAATATTACAGCAATTATCAACGCTACCAGCTGATGCAGGTGGATAAAACTCGTGTCATTTTGGCTTGCCGCATCATCATCAATGACCTGCTGGGGAAACTGTACCGCTATGATTATCGGTTTGGCTATAACCTGTTACTGGATGAGGAAAACAGCATAGAGAAAAAACTGCACACGCCTGTGCGGGAAGAATGGGAGGTTGAAGATTATGAAGCTGGTGATTGCTGAAAAACCATCAGTTGCCCAGAGTTTGGCGGCGGTGATCGGTGCAACTGCCCGTAAGGACGGGTATCTGGAGGGCAACGGCTGGCGTGTCAGCTGGTGCGTGGGCCACCTGGCCGGTCTTGCGGATGCAGACAGCTATGACCCCAAGTATGCCAAGTGGCGATATGATGACCTGCCTATCCTGCCGGAGCATTGGCAGATGGTGGTGGGAAAGGACAAGAAAAAGCAGTTTGATATTCTCAAAAAGCTGATGAACGCCCCGGATGTGACGGAGGTGGTAAATGCCTGTGATGCCGGACGCGAGGGCGAGCTGATCTTCCGCAGCGTCTATGAGCTGGCAGGCTGTCAAAAGCCGATGAAAAGGCTCTGGATTTCTTCGATGGAGGACTCCGCCATAAGGGAGGGCTTTGCAAACCTGCGCCCTGGTGCGGACTATGACGGACTTCGGGATGCTGCCCTCTGCCGTGCCAAGGCCGACTGGCTGGTGGGGATCAATGCCACAAGGCTTTTTTCCGTGCTGTATCACCGCACCCTCAACATCGGGCGCGTGATGTCCCCAACGCTGGCACTCATTGTCCAGCGAGAAGCTGAGATCGACACCTTTAAGCCGGTTCCCTTTTATACCGTGGCGCTGGAGCTGCCCGGTCTTACCGTATCCGGGGAGCGCATGGCGAATAAGGCCGCTGCCGAGCAGCTGAAAGAAGCCTGTCAGGGTGCAAATGTCACAATCAAAAAGGTGGAGTGCAAGGAAAAGTCCGAAAAGCCGCCTGCCCTCTATGACCTGACTACCCTGCAAAGAGATGCCAACCGCCTGCTTGGATTTACAGCCCAGCAGACCCTGGACTATCTGCAAAGCCTGTATGAAAAGAAGCTCTGCACCTATCCCCGTACTGACAGCCGCTATCTGACCGGTGATATGGCAGACAGCCTGCCGGTGCTGGTGAATCTGGTTGCCAATGCTATGCCGTTTCGCAAAGGGATCGCCATTACCTGTGATCCGCAGACGGTCATCAACGATAAGAAAGTAACCGACCACCACGCAGTAATCCCTACCAGAAATCTCAAGGATGCAGACCTTTCTGCCCTTCCTGCGGGAGAAAAAGCGGTGCTGGAGCTGGTGGCCCTGCGTCTGCTGTGCGCCGTAGCCCAGCCCCATATCTATTCGGAAACCGTTGTGATTGCAGCGTGTGCCGGTGGGGAGTTTACCGCCAAAGGAAAAACGGTGAAGCACCCCGGATGGAAAGCACTGGAGGACGCCTACCGTGCCAAAATGAAGGATGCAGAGCCGAAAAAAGAGGGCGCAGAGAAAGCCCTGCCGGAGCTGACTGAAGGACAGACCCTTTCGGTTTCTGCGGCAATCGTCAAAGAAGGCAAAAGCAGTCCGCCTCAGCACTTTACGGAGGACACCCTATTGTCCGCGATGGAGACTGCCGGAAAAGAGGATATGCCGGAGGATGCCGAGCGAAAAGGTCTGGGGACACCGGCCACCCGTGCCGGTATTTTGGAAAAGCTGGTATCTGCCGGTTTTCTGGAACGAAAAAAGAGCAGGAAAACGGTGCAGCTTCTCCCTTCCCATGATGCAGTTTCCCTTATCACCGTCCTGCCGGAACAGCTGCAATCGCCGCTTTTGACTGCCGAGTGGGAGTACCGCCTGGGAGAGATCGAGCGCGGGCAGCTTGCCCCGGAGGAGTTTCTGGACGGGATCAGCACCATGCTGAAAGATCTGGTGGGAACTTATCAGGTCATCAAGGGAACTGAGTACCTGTTCACTCCGCCCCGTGAGGTGGTGGGCAAATGCCCTCGCTGCGGCGGTGAAGTTGCAGAACTGCAAAAAGGCTTCTTCTGTCAGAATGATTCTTGCAAATTTGCAATCTGGAAAAACAACAAATGGTGGGCTGCCAAGAAAAAACAGCCGACCAAAGCTGTGGTGTCTGCGCTGCTGAACGATGGATGTGTCCGTGTGACGGGGCTATATTCGGAGAAAACCGGCAAGACCTACGATGCCACTGTGGTTTTGGAGGACGATGGACAGTATGCCAACTTCAAGCTGGAATTTGACCAGCGGAAAGGAGGCAGCCGATGAAGCTCTCTTTAGTGGAACGGGAAACCATTCTCCTCTATAACCAGGCAGAACCAATGGCTGAGGTCTACACCCACGATCCCCGTCTGATGGAGAAGCTGGAACTGCTGGCAAAAAAGCACCCCGACCAGATCACCCGAAAGGACGCCCATAACTTTACCGTCCCCAAGCGGTGTGTATCAGTCCGGGAGCCATACAGCGCCGAACGCCGCAAAGCTGCCAGTGAACGGGCCAAAGCTGCCGGATACCAGCCCCCTGTGAGAAAGTCCAGCAGTTAAGTTAAAGGCACATAGCAGAGAATGTATTTGAAGCAGTCAAGCAGTCGGTCAGCACCAGAGAAGCGGCAGAGCTTTATGGGATAAAAGTCAAACGAAATGGCATGGCCTGCTGTCCCTTTCACGATGATAAGAACCCCAGCATGAAGGTAGACCAGCGGTTCCACTGCTTTGGCTGCGGTGCAGATGGGGATGTGATCGACTTTACCGCAAAGCTCTTTGATCTCTCCCCAAAAGAAGCGGCGGAGAAACTGGCACAGGACTTTGGCCTGATCTATGACAGTCAGGCCCCTCCCCGCAGGAGATATGTCCGGCAGAAAACCGAGGCACAGCAGTTTCGTGAGGACCGGCAGCGGTGTTATCGCGTACTGTCCGATTACTACTATCTGCTGAAAAAATGGGAGGCCGACAATTCTCCCAGGACACCGGAGGAAGAACCGCACCCCCGCTTTGTGGAAGCAATCCAGAAGAAAACCTATGTAGAGTACCTGCTGGACCTTTTTCTTTATGAAAGTGAAGAAGAACAAAAGGCATGGATTGCAGAACACACAGCAGAAATCACACACTTGGAAAGGAGATTGAAAATCATGGCTGAGAACAAACCCACCAACCGAGAGCGGCTAAGGGAAATCACAGATGGCATCGAGCAGGGCATCAAAGAACTGTTTGAGAGTGAAAAGTATATGCGCTATCTGTCCGTCATGTCCCGCTTCCACCGCTATTCGGTAAACAACACCATGCTCATCTATATGCAGAAGCCGGACGCCACTTTGGTAGCCGGATACAATAAGTGGAAAGACCAGTTTGAGCGTCATGTAAAAAAGGGCGAGCATGGCATTACCATCATCGCCCCCACACCGTATAAGAAGAAAATCGAGGAGCAGAAACTGGACCCGGATACCAAGGCTCCGATTCTGGATAAAGACGGAAAGATTGTTACAGAGGAAAAAGAAATCGAGATCCCCATGTTTCGCCCGGTCAAGGTCTTTGATGTGAGCCAGACCGATGGGAAACCTTTGCCGGAGCTTGCTTCCTCCCTTTCCGGCAATGTGCCAAATTATGAGGCATTCATGGAGGCCCTGCGCCGCAGCGCACCGGTGCCGATTACTTTTGAAGCAATGGCCGCCGATACGGACGGCTATTTTTCTGCCGATCATCAGAAAATCGCCATTCGTCAGGGCATGAGTGAGGTGCAGACGGTTTCGGCCACAGTACACGAGATTGCCCACAGCAAGCTCCACAATCAGAAAAAGATTCAGATTGCCAATGACGAGCAATATCAGGAGATCGAGCTGTTTGATAAACCCGGTCTGTTCTCCAATGGGCGGATTGCCCGTGATAATCTGCCGGAGGGCGTTTATTGCTATGACCTGCGCGGTTCTGACTATGACCCCGGAGAGCCGGTCTGTGTAGAAGAACGAGTGGTTGTAAACCATGCAGGTTCCGTTCTGTTGACAGAGCCGCTGGAGCTGGCGGAAGATGGACGCCTGATGCTGACCGAGGAAGAAGGGCTGAATTTTGTTGGCGGCTTTTCTACCCTCACCCAGTTTTTGCAAGAACAGAGGAAAGACCGCCACACGGAGGAAGTGGAGGCTGAAAGCATCTCCTATGCGGTCTGCAAGTATTTTGGCATCGAGACCGGAGAAAACAGCTTCGGCTATATTGCAAGCTGGAGTCAGGGCAAGGAACTGAAAGAGCTGAGAGCCAGTTTGGAGACCATCAATAAGACCTCCGGCACTTTGATCTCTGACATTGAACGCCACTATAAGGAAATCTGCAAAGAGCGTGGAATTGACCCCAATGCAAAGGCAGAGCCGGAAACCGCCCCGATAGAGCAGCCGACCGGCAATCTAACCTACTATGTAGCAGAGTGCATGGAGTTTCCAAACCTCGGAGAATACCACGATAACCTGTCTTTGGAGGAAGCTGTCCGCATTTATCAGGAGATTCCGGCAGAGCGAATGAACGGGATCAAGGGCATTGGTTTTGAGCTGAAAGACGGAAGCGACTATGAAGGACCTTTTCCGATTTTGACCGGCCAAACCATTGACCTGGACACCATCCAGGCAATCGACTATTACCGTGATAATCCTCTGGTGCAAAAAGCGGTAAAGGAACTGGCTGCGGCAATGCCGGAAATGGAAGTGCTGGGGGCGGACGCCAACCAGCAGGAGGCTTTGTTTCTGATCGACGATGCCACCTATCTTCATATCCAGCCCTGTGACAGCGGCTGGGACTACACCCTTTACGATGTTGCATCCATGAAAGAGCTGGATGGCGGTCAGCTGGATATGCCGGA
>OIMI01000682.1_pt1 | contig 6906 bp, 6 predicted proteins | sample 1584801 | NCBI WGS metagenome assembly OIMI01 (sample SAMN02674693, study PRJEB24791) | human gut metagenome, SKBSTL018 | isolation source: stool | host: Homo sapiens | place: USA
AGATTCTTCTTCGTGACTGGAGTTCAGACGTGTACTCTTCCGATCTCTTTTTCATCAGTAAACATTTCTGTTTTCCCATCAGCGGTCAGGACGACCGGATCTGCGGAAGTAAAATCATAGGAACCATCCGCATTTACTTTCAGGCTGCTTACAAGGTACGCTGAAAATCCAACGCCGGATAAAAGATCTGCATCCGTTTTTCCATTATTCGCTGCCTTGATCACCTGGAATGGCTGTTTCTCTACCTGCTCCGGGGATTCTGCGGTACGCTCCACAGTTTTTGTCTTGTCCCCCTCATAACTTACTTCAATATCATGTTCTTCCTCATCCGGGAGATATCCGACCGGAGGGGTAATCTCTTTCACATAATATTTTCCGAGATACAGATCTTCTGCCTTGGCATTTCCCTTTGCGTCTACAGTCAAGGTTGCGACCTGGGTACCTGCTTTATAAAGGACACCCGTCTTTCCATCCGGATGCACGATGTCCTCACGGGCAAACAATCCATACACGGCGCCCTCAAAAACGGCATCCCCCTGTGTCACTTCTCCGGTCTCTTTATCTTTCTTTACCAGATGGATCGTGCCATTGGCACGTTCATCTGTCACATTTTGAGTGGTCGTACCTCCAATCACAAGATCCACACCATATGATCTCGTATCGATCAGATAACCAGTTGGTACTGAAATCTCTTTTAAATATACGGTATCCTGTGTCTTGGTGATCATCACGCTGGAAGCGCCATTGCTGTCTGTGGCCGGCATTTCTGTGATCAGCTTTGTGCAGTCTTTGTCACTGTAGATCCCATATACAGCGCCTGCAAGGTTATTTCCTGTCTTGCTGTCTTTCTTAACGATCTCAACCGTTGCCATCTTCAGCCAGCTCACCTTGAAATCCACATATTTTTCATCATCCACGCCCTCACCGAATACAAGGGCCAGATCCTGCGTGCCGGATCCCGTTGTGATCTTATAAGCGCTGAAATCCTTGGTGATGCTTCCTTTCATCGTAGCAGACCAGGTATCCTTTACATCTTCTGCCTGTGTCAGCGGTGCGGAAAGATAAAATTTAGTTCCTCCGCTTACCTCCACGCTTGCACCTGCCGCACTGGTCTTTCCAGTTGTCTCGTTATGGAATTTGACGCCGCTTGGCAGTTTCATGGTGATCGTCTGCAGCTCATCCGCTTTAAATGTGATCTCTTTTGTCCGCTGTGAATTGCCATCAATATATGCAGTCACATCCGCATCGGAAAAAGACATTGTTACATCCGGGATATCCGGCTGGCTCACACAATAATTGTAAAGTTCCATTGCCAGTGCCTGTCCGGTGGAATTCGTACCGGAAAATGCGTCACCGCTTCCATTGGCATACGCAGCCGCCAGATGGGTAATGATGAACCGCTTTCCTGTAGAAAAATCCGGATGCTTTTCATCAAAGAATCCATTCTCACCGCTGGCTTTCGTACCATAATAGCAGACCTTGGCAAGCGTTTTTCCATCTGCCAGTTTTTCAATCGAATACACGCCATCCCCAGGTCCCGGCTTAGATGGCTGCACACAATATGCTGTCGCAGTGATACTTCCAAACTGAACCGTATATGGACAAGTCAGATAAGTTCCAAGTCCATAATCTGCATAATAATACCAGGAACCTTTTGTCACTGTCACACTTAAATTCCCGGTATTCGCTCTTGCAGATGCCTGAAAAGTGACACTCTCTCCTGCTTCAAGCGAAAACAATCCCACTTCTTCCTCTACGGCCTGCTCCATCACATCAGAAACAGACAGCCCGCTTTCCTCATCCACAGTATCCTGTGTTTCCGCTTCTTCAAGCGCTTTATCAAGCTCCGTTTCTGTTAATCCTTCTGTCTGCAAGGTATCAGATGTGCCATCGGTCTGTACTTCTGTCTGCTGGCTCTCCGTTTGCGAGGCATCCTCCCCATCATCCTGGGTTTCCTCTGTCTGCCCTGCATCGTGGTTCTCTGTTTCTGATTCTATATTGCTGCGGGAAACAGTCCCCGTATCTTTCACCACCAGATTACGGCTGATCTGGTAGATCGGATGATCCGTAGTCTTGGGTTCCACATAATAAACCGCCTTATAGGTATCGGCATGGTCTGTGGAAAAATCTTCTCCCTTGGTATTTTTGGCTTCTTCAAATGTAACTTTTACTTTGTTGTCGTCAATAATGTCAAGCCCTGTGAAATCGAAAGCCACATCAAAATCACTGCCGACCTCCACTGCATAGTCATGCGCCGTAACCACCTCATCCTCATTTAGCTGGTCTTTGACTTCTTCATATACCGGGGGCTTCTTTTCCTTTGGATCTGTCTCCGCAGCAGAGGCAGTCAAAGGGGATACGGCTCCAGAGAAGATCGTTACCGCGGCTAACAGCCCGGATATGATCTGTTTCATTTTTCTTTTCATTTTCATGGTCTTATTCATCCTTTCAAAAAAGTAAGCCGGAAAGATGTGATTTTCTTTCCGGCTGGTTTTATTTCTTTCATATTCAATTGTCATGTTACCGGGTTTCCTGCTCCCGGTTTCTTTGCTGCAGGCAGGCATACTGGCTTTTGTCATACCTCCATGCCCGGTCACCTTCCAGATTCTTCAAAAGATGTTCCCGAACATTTTTGTACTCAGGTCCGATCAGGCCAAGCCTTAAAAGGAACGTCCGGAATGTAAATGCGGGATTTTCTGATATTTCCGTTTTCCTCATCTGCGTACACTTCTGGTTGATCGCCTGTGCCGAGATTGCCAGTGCAAGCGTAATGTTTGCCCGCACCTCCCCTGCATGGAGCGTGCTTTCAAAACACCGCCACTCCAATGTCCCTTTCGAGAACACCGCATGCAGGTTCAAAGCATAATATCTTGACCAGTTGTAATGTTCATCACTGCCATCACTACCCTCATACCATGCTCTCTTAAACTTTTCCATTGTGATCGTGCTGTTCGGCATCTTCCGGATCTTTTCCAGCACGGCAGGACGCACCTTCTGGCAATAATTCCGTTCCCTGGAAGTCTGCACTCTCAATGCCTTGAACAGGATATCCTCTTTCGAATACATGATTGTCATGGCGTTCTTCAGGCTTCTCGGCGTATGCTTGGATGCATCCACATGGACATGCTGGCCGCAGGAGCTATTGACGAATGCCCCATGATGGCGCAGACACCGGACAACTTCCTGCAGCTTTCCCATTTCGGAATATTCCAGTTTCGGGCTTACCATTTCTGTGGCAAATTCTCCATCCGCACACGTTTTAAGACCTCTTACTTTTCTCTCCGTAATGATACTTCCATCACTGGAGAACTTCCATTCCTTTCCCTGTTGGTCGCGCACACACCACGAGTCATACGAAATCCGATGATAATAGTCCGTACCGAACATCTCTGCCACCACCTGTGCCGCACGCTGCCGGGTGATACCTGTCATCTCGATCTCCGTACCGAAATACTGATCCCGGAGGTCAATGGGCATAAACGGAATCCTCCAGCTTTAATTCTTCATCTACGGCTTTCAGGTTCCTGCCGATGGCTTCAACAACATTCACTGTCACGCCATTCCCTGCCTGCTTATAAAGCTGCCTGTCAGACATATCCACGGTCATCAAATCGATCTGGCTGTCATAATATCCCTGCAGCCGCAGACATTCCCTTGGAACCAGCCTGCGGATCCTTCCATGGTACACAACCCCATGCCGGTCTGTAGCCGTAATCGTGAACATCGGTTCCTCCGGCTCTTTCATCCTCCGGCCATTCTGCCTTTTCTTGAGGCGCTCCGGCGTCAGGATTGCTCTCGGTCCAGTCTCAACAAGGACACCGGAACTCTCCCCTTTATGCTTATGGATACTGGAATCCTGCTTTGTATTCAAACACCTAGCATTCTCCGTTACAAACGGCGGGGCAGACATATCCACAAAATGCACGGTTCCCTGCTGGCTCTCCGTTGTCAGCGTATGGGCGATCTCATGCCCGACTCGCCCTCTGCGCGTATTCAGGTTCGCATACCCAAGGTCAATGCTGTCACCGGGATATGCCATTTTGTATCCTTTTTTCGTGTTCTCCTTGATCGGGATCCCTACTTCATAAAGGCCGGTCTTACCGCCCATGCCCCCGGCCTGCGAGGTAAGCGTACAGCTTACTCCGGCAGGATCGTAGACTCTTTTCCCCTGGCTTCCTGCAAGGACTTGTATAAGAGCTGCTCCGTTTGGTACGGGGACAGGTAATATTTTTCCGGCACATCTGCCATCAAGATATCCGATAATATACACCCGTTTTCTTGACTGCGGGACTCCGAAATCCTTGCTGTTAAGCACCTTCCATTCGACATGGTACCCCAACTCAGAAAACGTGCTGAGGATGGCAAGAAACGTCCGCCCTTTGTCATGCGATAAGAGTCCGGGTACATTTTCAAGGAGAAAATACGCAGGTCGTTTGTCTGCAACCAATCGGGCAACTTCAAAGAACAGGGTTCCTCTGGCATCACTAAAACCTGCACGTTTTCCGGCGATGGAGAAAGCCTGGCAAGGAAATCCTGCACATAAAAGATCAAAGTCCGGCATGGCTCCTGTTTCAATATTTCTTGCGTCATCACAATACCACTCCCCTTCCGTATCGAACAGCCTTCGGTAGTTTCTGTCCGCATAGGGATCCATTTCGCAGTGTCCGACACATTCAAAGTCCCCGGCACGCCTCAGCCCTTCACGGAATCCACCGATTCCGCTGAATAAATCAAAAAATCGAATTGTTCCAGCTATCCTCCTCCTTTCTCAAAAAAAGCGGCATGGCATTCGCCACACCGTTTTCCTCTGTTTCTTTTCTGCTGTTTTCTATGTATCTATCCGTTATGCCCCTATCGCTTCTTCCGGTTCTTCATCCTCATCTATCGTCTCCGGTTCATTCATTTCTGCTCCGGCATTCTCCGTTTCCCCATCAGGCAGCACTTTTTTGGGTTCCTCGGTTGGCTCTGGTTCTTCAGATTCACCTTCTTCTCCGGTTCTTTCCGGTTCTTCCTCGGCTTCCTCTGGCTCTCCTTCAGCTTCTTCCGGTTCTTCATCGGTTTCTTCCGGCTCTCCCTCGGCTTCTTCTGATCCTTCCTCAGTTTCTTCCTCTTGGGATGCCAGGGCTTCTTTCTCCCTTCTCGCATTCTCCTGCTCTGCTTCTACTTCCTCGATTGCCTTTTCGATGATGCTTATAAGGAAATCCTTCTGTTTGCATCCTTTCCATGCGACTGCTGCTTTGAGCCTTCCGAATAATTCCTCTGTTACCTGTACTGCGATTGTTCTTGCTGCCATCTGTTCCACTCCTTTTTCCATAAAATGTTCTTCGATTACCTGTTGCAGAAATTCTTGTGTGCTAATTTCACGCTGCTCGATTTCCCCTCTCACCTTTGCATGCAGTTCAAGTGGGATCTTTCCGCATATGTTCTTCATTTCCATCTGCGTTATCTCCTTTCGTTTTGTTATACACACAATACTCCAAAGATACATGGAAAGCTATTCACAATACCCAACAAACATCGGCTTCCAGATCATTGCACAACCAACAATACATAGATGTATCTATACTTTCAAAACAGCACCACCTCCTTTGCTCTTTTCCCACTAAAATCTAACGGACTTTCAAAACCCATGGTATCTGCTTTACCGCTCATTCCCAGTTTTCTTCCATGCCGGAAAGAAAATCCAGCATTTGTGACGGAATCCCATCTTCCTGTTTCCCCATATTTTTTTCCGGAGATATCTGAACTCCCTTCAATTCTTCCCGGAACACCATCCGTATTTTTTCTATCAGGTTTTCACTATCCGCAGATTGCAGGATCGCCTGAACCAGAAAAGCATTTTTTTGTCCATTGGGAACACTCTGCAAAATCTCCCATGCCCGCTTATGCTCCGAATCATCCAGTGTCGGACGGAAGGAAAAAACGGGGCGGCTCACCTCGCGCACATCTGCCCCACAATCCGTTCATATCCGGCAGCGTTGGCTTTTACGTCTGTTAAGTAAAAAGCCCTGCAAAGCCTGTCCTGCGGTGTCACGTGGCGTCTTACGATGGTGGAACCGCCGCCCATGAAAACGGACGGGATTGCCCGAAGGTCAAAGCCTGCCTCCATAATGGCAGACAGGATCCTCTCCGTATAACTGCGTCCATTCTTCTGAATGATCTCTTTGGCTTTTGGATCCAGGCTGCAGCTATTTCCATTTAGGACACGCTCGATCTGGATATCTGTCACAGACAATCCGGTGCTTCTGCGTACCTGCTCCATCGTTTCATCGATACAGCGGATCACTCCAAGCTCAAGGCTGCGGCAGGCAGCCGCATTGGGAACAGCATTATCCAGCCGCATCAGGTCCACTGTCCAGCCGCCAATGTCCACCAAAAGGACAGACGGCTCATCCCGGACATATTCCGGATGGAGAGCAAGCGCAGAATAGCCCTGGGGGAACAGTTTCACATCCTCGATTGTCAGTTCATATGATTCATTTTCGTATCGGAAACAAAGCGGCTGCTCCTTTCGGAACAGATACTGCCTAAAAGCCGTCTTTTCCCTTCCAAAACCGGCAAGGGGCAGTCCGGCTGCGAGAATGATTTTTCCCTTCCGCTCTGCCCTGCGGTATTCAATCTCCTGTGCCAATGCCGCCATCGTCAGCAGATAATAATTATCATTGGCAGTCTTATCTTTCATCAGTGTCTGTCGGCCGGTACCACAGACATAATAATTTCCCGCATACTGCAGCACGTTCTGCATCGTGTATGGTTCATAATCATACCTGGACAATCCTGTTGGGAAACAGATATGCGGGGTTTTCATGGCATAATATCCATGGTCGATTCCTATAATCATAGGCTTCACATCCCTTCTATTGAACGATTAAAATAATGGGGGTTCGGATACCCCGGTGTGGAAAA
>OIMI01000721.1_pt1 | contig 6639 bp, 6 predicted proteins | sample 1584801 | NCBI WGS metagenome assembly OIMI01 (sample SAMN02674693, study PRJEB24791) | human gut metagenome, SKBSTL018 | isolation source: stool | host: Homo sapiens | place: USA
CTGTTCAAATTCTCTCATTTGATTTGTTCCTTTCTGGTGTTATTTTGTTTCGTCACGCTCCGGCATCTTCTTTGCACCGGGCATGAACACCTCCACATGGATAATATAACAAATCTCTGCTTTCAGCGCAAGATATGCACGCAAAAAAGTACAAGGGAAAACCACAAAATCTTGTATTTTTATAAGAACAAAATCTACATGTGGCGCTTTCTTTTCAGACTCCGTATCCTATCTCGTAGGTCTGTTTTGTAAAGTCACAAATGACATACGTTCCATCGGAAAATTCACTTTTCTGAATGCTTCCGTCAGCAGCAAGGCACGTATGGCGTACCAGCTCCAGAAATGCCGTTTTTTCATGGAGTTCTGTCACAACGCGGCACCGTTTCGCCATCTCTTCCAGGCTGATTTTTTCTCCGTCAAACGCTCCGTCCGTATTCGGGTAGGCACCGTCCCGTACCAGATACGGCGCGCCGCCGGCGAGGAGAGCGTACAGCATATAATCTTCGTCTTTTGTCACACGGTCCATCATCCACGGCTCGATCACACAGTCATGATACACAAGATTAAAGAGCGGCACCGGGATTCCTTTCTTCGGTGTCTCTGACGGGCGCAGCATAAAGTCATACGGTGCATAATGGCAGAACACCAGATATGGAACGGCCCAGTCGCTGACCTCCTCGGAGCTTGAGAGAATCCCCTGTGAGAGCAGCCAGGAGAAGCAGTTTCCGCGGTACATATAGCAGTCTCTTCTCGTCATCACATGCTCCGGATTTGCGCACTCGTCGCCCTCGTTGCACGTAAACACATCGAGGTATGCACCGTCAAGCCGGATTCCGTTTTTCTTCAGTTCGGCAAAATTCCGTTTCACATAGAACGGTGCCTGCGTTGCACAGAGATAGCTCTGCGGTCCGCCCGCCCAGTAACTGTGTCCCGGTATCGTTCCGTCCGGAAGGCGACAGGCATAATTTTCATCGTAGCTCGGCGCTGCGTGGTAATAATCGCGGTACTGGTCGTGAATACCGAATTTGTAGCCGAAATCATGCATCGTATCGACAAGCGATTTCATGCCTTCCCATCCGCCGGCCGCTTGGCATGCCGGTGTGTAGTCCGGATGCTGGTTGTCATACCCCGGTTCTGCCCAGCCGTCCAGATGAAGATAGACTTTCTCTACGCCGAGATCATGAATTTCGCGGATCTGCTGCTCGCGCACGGAAAACGACACTACGCGGTTATTTTTCTCCGGATTCTGCGGATCGAAAAAGCCGGACTCCTGCTGCACAACCGTCTTGATTCCCGTATGAACAAAACACGTTCCCACAAGATCGTGAATGGACGGATTCTGTACTGCCTTTTCTTTCAAAGTGCGCAGATGACCCTGTTCCCGTACATACTGGCGGTACGTTTTGCAGAGGTCGTTATAATCGCAGTCATTTAAAAACGTATAACGGAATACGCGGCGGTAATTCATTGTTCCAAGGCTCGGCTCCAGCCATGCCCCCACGCTGGATGATGTGAAGGAAAAATTTGAGCAGGCCATAGGGCAGGGCAGCGATACAGAAATGCTGATCCACGAGTTCTGCGATAAGTTGCAGATACCCTTTGAGAAAATTTCCTCGGAGGACTTCTCGGCGTTCCTGCGGATACTGAGCCTGTCCAAGCAGCTCAAAAGCCCCAACAATATGAGAGGAAAGGCCAGCCCCATCCCGCCCAACCGCAAGGCCAGACGTAAGCGGAAGTGAAATTGAGCGGCAAAAAAGCCATCCGCCGGTTGATTGGCAAATGGCTTTTGTGAAGCTGTATTCTGTTGTGGTGGTTGTTCCCAGTTTGGGAACAGCCATTATTGAAGATGCTATTCTTTGTCTTTCTGCGACACCTGCGCATAGGCTTCCTGCTGGACAAGCAGCCCCGCCGAAAAGCCGTATTTAAAGCGGCTTTCGTTTTCCTCACACTGAGCGATTGCCACCTGCTCCCGCAGTTCTTCAACCAGTGCATAGTCCTCTTTGCTCAGACGCTCCGATAAGGTGTCCATCAGGGCGGCGCTGGCTTTGACTGCCTGCTTGAACCTCGGTGAATCAGCGACCACCGTTTCACATGGATAAAATCTGCCGTTATACATTTCTTCCAGAATCATGCGTCCACCTCCCTCAGACAAAAATCATCTCAGACAGGATGATTTCCTCTGCCCGGCTGCGGATGCTGTTCATGGCTCCGACCCATGCAAGCTGGTCACGGGCTTTCAGTTCCTCGGTGACACCCTCTGCCTCCTGCATCTGCGAGACGATACACGCCAGCCGGTCATCGGCCTGTTCGTTCAGGTCAGCAAGATATGTCCAGAGTTTTCCCGACAGAAGCAGGGCGCTGTACTGGCCGGGCCGGTGTTCTTGCAGAAACGCCTTGTGCATCCGGCCCCACCGTCCAATGGGGCGGCTTTCCTCCGGCAGCTCCAGATCGGGGATGTAGTATTCTCCCACCAGCGTGTAGCTGATGCCGTTTTGATGGATTTTCTTTGGTAAATGCTCCATGTTCGACCTCCTGTATTCAGTTTTTTCAGAATCCAGTTGATCGTGTCCCTGTTCATGATAAATTCAAGGCAACTGAACTCTTCACGAACAAGTATGGCATATCCTTTCCGAGTTTTTGGTAGTTCAGTCCGTGGGAAGTCTGCGCGCCCCGGTTCTCGCTCTGGTTGTAGCTGTCAATGGTTTCCTTGCCCAGCACCTCCGCAATCTCCTTGGCGTTCTTGCCCCTGCCACTCAGGAACAGCGTACAGTCGCAGTTGTCGGAAATGATTTCCGCCGCGTCCTTGTAAATGGCCTTTAGCTGCGACTGGCTCTGCAAAATAATAGAAGCCGAGATTTCCCGGCTTCGGATGGTGGCAATCAGCTTGTCAAAGTTTGGAATCTGGCCGATGTTGGCGAACTCGTCCAGAATCAGCCGCACATGGACGGGCAGCCGCCCGCCGTATTTGTCATCGGCCCGGTCACACAAAAGGTTTATGAGCTGGCTTTGCACCATTGCCAGAATGAAATTAAAGGTCGTGTCCGTGTCCGACATAATCAGGAACAGGGCTGTTTTTTGATCCCCGATGGTGTCAAGTTCCAGTTCGTCGTCCTCCATCAGCTCCCGCACCTCCCGGATGTCAAAGGGCGCTAATCTGGCTCCGCAGCTTATCAAAATGGAGCTGCGGGTCTTGCCCGCCGACAGCAGGAATTTACGGTACTGGCGCACCGCAAAGTGTTCCGGGTCTTTTTCTTCCAGCCGTTCAAACATCTGGTCTACCGGGGATTGAAATTCCGGGTCGTCCTCGCGGGCTTCACTGGCATTTATCATTTCAAGCAGCGTGGTGAAATTCATTTCATCGTCCGGCGCTTCGTACCAGATATAGCCGATGAGGGCCGAATACAGCAGCCGTTCCGATTTGATCCAAAAATCCTCGGCGCTCTTTTCGCCCTCGCCCTTGGTGTTGCAGATCAGCGTGTTTACCAACTTCAAAATGTCCTTTTCCGAATGGATGTAGCGAAACGGGTTGTAGCGCATACTCTTGGAAAAGTTAATGGTATTCAGCACTTTTACCCGGTAGCCGCACCGCACAAGGAGCTGTCCCACCTCGCCGATCAGACTTCCTTTCGGGTCAGTAATCACGAATGAGGTCGGGTAGTCTTTGGACACGCACTGCATAAGGTTGGGCTTCACAAAGAACCGGGTCTTGCCGCTGCCGGAACCGCCGATCACCAGCACATTTTTGTTCCGGGCGGTCTTTGGGTCTTTGGGCCGGTTGTTCATGGTGAGGCGTTCCGTCTGGGTCAGGAGGATGTTGTTGTCAAACACCGGGTCGATGTACGGGGCTATATCTTTGGGGCCGCCCCAACGGGCGCTGCCGTACTCGACGCCCCGGCGGTATTTCTTGGCGTTCTTGCTCTTGCAGTACACCATCAGCCGCAATGCCACCGCACCGGCCACGCCCACCGCCAGATCGAACAGGTGGAAGCTGGGGGCGGCGCTTTCAAAGGCAAGGGAAAAACCGTCCGCAAGGTGCAATAGCTTTTCCGACAAGTCCGCCCCAGCCGCCAGCCGGTAGGTCTGTCCCAGCTTGCCGAACAGGTAAACAAACAGCAGGTAGGGCAGGTTTGCGATGATCAGCTTTTTCATTTCCGGCTTCATCGTGACAGCCCCCTCTCCTTGATTTTCTCCTTGGCCTGCTGGCTGCTTCTGGCCGCTGCCTTTTCTTTCAGGACGGCAAGGGTCTTTCGGATGGAGGGGCGTTCCTGCTGTTGGAGCTTCTTGGCCGTAAACTCCTTAAACGCCTGTTCCAGATTGTCCGCCTGCTTGGATTTGAAGATCACGATATACCGGGGCGGATGGGTAGTGCGGTCTTTCCGCAGGGTAAAATCAATGTCGTATTTCTTGGCGCAGGGCTTAAACAGGCCGATGTTGGCGTCGGTGATCTCAATGTTGGACAGGGCGGAACCGTCCTTTTTGAGCTGCCGTAAGCTCTGCTGTCCGTGATGGGCCTTGCCCGTCCCTTTCTGCCGGGCGGCCAGATATTTTCGGATGGCCGCTTGCAGCACTTGGGCGGTGAGCTTGCCCGTCTTAACCGCTAACGCTATGGTTTTCTGGTCTACTTCTTCCTGCAACTGCTATCCCTCCTTTGGAAAGTCAGCAGGCAGGCGGATGGCTTAAATCCGCACCCGCAGGCCGGAGAGGTCGTCGGCATGGATTCCCACCAGATACCAGTTCTCGGCCATTTCAATGCGGGTCGGCCTCCATCTGCCGCCCACCATCACATCAAAAGTTTCTCCGCAGTGCAGACCGCCGTAATAATCCGCAAGGTCAAAGCGGATGTCGTAGCGGTCTGTCTGCTCGTCAAAAATCAAAGCACCCTGTTTCATAGGGTCGTCCTCCTTTCAGATTCTGCCTGTATTCATGTCGTGGGCCACCAGCGCCGTGTAATAGCCGTTGATGGTGCTTGGGGCGTTGAACAGAACCGCCAGCAGGTATTTTTTGATGTTCCGTATTTCCGTGGTGTTTTTGCTGATACAGTCAAAGACAAACTCAATGTGAGAACTGTTCAGCTTCATCAGCTTGGATTTCACCAGCTCGGCGGGGTAATCGTCCCCGGCAATGCGGATGGTCTTTCGGGCGCTGCATACGGTTTCCACCAGCAAGTCCACGATCTCGTCCAGCATATCCCGGTCAATCCCCTTGGCGTACTGGCAAAGGTGTTCATACTCGATGTTGTCCTTGATGATCTCCCGATAAATCTCTACGGCGCTCTGTGATTTCGCTCCCGTTCCTTTCCGTTCCGGCGGCGCAGCCGCTTCTTCCCCCAAAGGAGAGGGAGGGGAAAGGATAGGAATGGAATCGGTATTTGATCCATCTGTAATTGATTTCTCTTTACTTGATCTATCTTTATTTAATTGCGTTGGTTTTTCCTGCGTAGGCTTTTCCTGCGTTGGATTATCCAATGTTGGATTTTCCAATGTAGGTGAATCCGGCACAGGCTGGGGCTGTTCGTAAATGATGTAATCAGCCCCGCGCAGGCGGCCTTGGCTGTCACGCTCACGGGAACGCACGATATAGCCCGCCTGTTCCAGCTCCTTAACAGCCGCCCGGATTGCGTCGATCTGCTCCCGGTTGATAAGGGACAAGCCTTTCAGCGTAAAGTCCCAATCCTCCGGCAAGGACAGCATTTGCGACAGCAGCCCCTTGGCTTTCAGGGACAAGTCCTTGTTCCGCAGGTGGTGGTTGGACATCACCGTGTAGCCACGGTTTTTCTCCACTCGAAAAACTGCCATCTCGTCGTCCACTCCTTTCACTTGAAATTTCACCGCGCCGTCAAGGGCGGTGAGCTTGCCCGGCTGGTATGGACATTCCTCATACACACAAAACTGGTACTTCCAGTGCGGGCGGTAGAAACGGCAGGTGCCGCAGTCCTCCGGCGCTCCGGCCTCGCCGCTGTCAAAATGATCTGCGCCCGGCCTCGTCTGCATGAGCTGTTCAAAGGCCCGGTCGCTGCCGGAAGTAAAGTACATAGGCGGTCGCCTCCTTTCTGGTTTTGGGCGCAAAAAAAGCGGCGTCCTGATCTCCCCAAAGGGGAAAAGAGAACGCCGCTGTCTGCGGTGTCGTATTCGATTTTCGATGTGTCACTATTTGGGCGGTGGGCTTCACGGGAGGCAGAAGCGTGTCAAAGCTCAATCCGAAAGTAGTAAATCGGTAGTAAATTCAGTTCTTATATCCCGTGAAATGCCCGTTTTTCCGGGCTTTTTGGAGATAATCAGAGTTGTTTATCAATAAATTATAGTAGATAGTTAAAAATCAGCTGTAGGGCGGGATGCCCTCATCCCGCCGGGGAGAAACCTTGCCATTTGTTGCAAACGTTGCAAGCAATCCGTAGGGACCGATGCTCGCCATCGGCCCGCAAAGGGGAATGCAATCACAGGTCAGGTGTTGTGCCATGATTCCACATATCGGGCTGTATCCGGGTATATCACCCCATCATATGCCACACACCCGTGTGCGCACAATGTGCGCCCCTACGGTCTCTATCGGGATAAAACGCAATTTTCCGCCCCCGACTACATCCTAAGGCAATACCGCATAATTCTAAGTGCCGATACGGCGAGCGAGGTACGGCAGATG